>Ga0153915_10000111_pt1 | contig 71215 bp, 117 predicted proteins | sample Opewatmetagenome_2_FD_107003 | JGI IMG/M metagenome (GOLD analysis project Ga0153915, IMG submission 107003) | Freshwater wetland microbial communities from Ohio, USA - Open water 3 Core 3 Depth 3 metaG | ecosystem: Environmental > Aquatic > Freshwater > Wetlands | place: USA: Ohio, Lake Erie...
GCCAAGCGTGTTTGCGGTGTCTTCGGACATAGACGACACGGAGGCGGAGATGCCGGTAAGGTCGGAATCGGAAGATGATGTGTCAAACCCAGCCGAGCTTAGCGTACTCATCCATGCACTTAATTCTGAATCTATTGTTCCAGCCAATCCGCCCATGTATGATTGGATGCTGGTAAGTTCACCTGCGGTCATGCTTTCTCCACCTGGTCCAGTTGTACTGTATGCGTCTGTAATCATTTGAAATAACGGAGCTAATCTTGCCTCGACAACTTTTGCCAAGATTGATTTAACCACCATCTCGTCAATCATTTCGTCGAATTTCTCGCTTAAGGCATCAAACGTGTCTTCAGTTGACAGGTACGCGTCATACCATGCGTCAGCGAAAGCAGTGGCGGCGTCGGCGACATTAGAATACCCAGTCATCTCCTGCATGAAATCTTCTTGCAGTTGCACGATGTCGTCATAGTACCCCTCTATAGCTGTCTCCGATTCCTCTATTGCGTCCTCATCTCTATTTGTCCACAAGTTGTTGTCATGCGCCTTCGCTTCTTCTATGGCAATTTTCTCTTTTTCGTATGCAATCAGTTTTTTTGTCGCTTCAATCTGAGCATTTATATTTTTGGTATAATCGGTTCCGACGAGTCGCCCTTCCGCGTCTGCCAGATTATTTATTTTTTCTTCCGTATCCTCGATTAGGTCATTTAACTCTTTTATCCTATCGTTGCTTTTTTTGTTTGAGAAATAATTGATCGCAGCGGCGGCCAGTCCAATTGCGGCGGCTATTGCGATAAATGGTGCAAGGAGCGCAAGCAGGGGTGCTAATGATGCCCAAATAGACGCAGCTAATGCCCAGAACGACGTTGTTGCAACACCGTTTACAAGTATTTCGCCCCCTTTGACCGTTATATTAGCAGCCGTCAGCATCGTATTCAGAGCCATCAAAGAATTCACCACCTCGAATGCAGTGCCCATTAACTCAAATCCTTTATTGAAATCCTCTATGAACTTATTGGTATCGTCACTAAACGTGATGCCAAATGTTTCAGCTAAATCACCAGCAAGTGACACTATCTTTTTTATGGGGTTTATAACCGAATTAAATGCGTCGCCAATCCCGGCTACAGACTCCTGTAGTTTGTCAGAAGCGGAGATCAGGTCATTCTGAGCGGCTTCGTATTCGGGAGACAATGGCTGTACGCTGTATAACTGGACGTCAAGTAGCGCCTGTTTATATTCAGCCAACGCCACATTCCACGCTTCAAACGGATTTGCCTGTTCCTTCTGGTCGGTGATTTTTTTCATTAATTCACCGATAGTCTTTAGCGTTTCTGGTGTTTGTCCAAGCTCCCTCCTTATTTTATCCAAATCAGCATACAGGCTATCTAGCGTCGCTCCACCAACGCGCCCAAGATCCTCAAACGCCTTGATATATCTATCCGTCTTTTGCAGGTCATCAAGTCCTATCTTTGCGATTTCACCGGTGCCTTTTGTTGTGGCGGCCTGTTCATAGGTTGTTTTTTGTTCTGGCGACAGGTTTGGATTATTCCGTATCTCTTGGATCTTCTTCTCGGTTTCCGCAACTATTTTCACCTTCTTTTGTTCGGAAGTCATAAAATCATCCAGCCCGGAGTAGATTTCTTCGAGTTGTTTCTTCTCGTAATCAACCATGGCGTCAAGCATCTTCTGTGCCGACTTGCGCGTGTCTTCCGGCATTTTGTTTATGGCAGTTTGCACGGCGTTCACGTCAGTCATATCCACGCCAAGCCCATAATCAACCACTCCTTTTTCTTTTCCGTAGTCAATTTGCATACTCTTAGATAACGCCGTTTGTATTCCGGTCCGCATATCCCCGACCGTCATCCCCATCGCTTTCGTCAGTTTTTCAGCCGCTTCTTTCGATCCTGTAAGGCTGAACATTTTTTCGTAGAAATCATTGGCGCGCTGGGTCTGCTCGATCTGGTCGGCCAAGACGTCAAGGTTGGTTTTGATGATCATGGAAATGGCGTCAAAGCTCGTATCGGCCTGCCTTAGGAACGCATTACGACCTTCGTCAGCCGCGTCCGTTCCGAGTTTTTTGAATCCAGCGATGGTCGTTGAATATGCTGCGTCCATACTTTTTTCATCGAAAGCGAGTGCGAGTCCTGACTTGAGTTCAGGGACACCTTTTATGTCTATAGCTTTATTCTGTCCGCCATACAACTTCGTGACCTCGGCTTTCGCAGCCTCATCGCCCATCTGCTTGCGAAGTTCGTTGTATTTCTTGTAAGCCTCCTCGACGAGTTTCATCTGCCCGGACAAGGCTGCGATACGCGGGTCGGTCTTTTGGGCAGCAGGCTTTTCCTCGCCCCCTCCGTATAATTTATTGAGTATAGTCTCTTGTCGCACCAATTCTTTTAACCCCGGAATGGCATCCTTGTTCGCTAAGTTTTTTGCGTTTACCTGATTGGTGTATTTTTTTAGGAGTTCGGTGTTGCTTTTTAAATTCTCTTGATTTTCTTCATATAGCTTGTCTTCGTCCGCGTTATTTTTGGAGGCGTCGGTTTCTTGTTCCGGTATCGCCGTTAATTTATATTTTTTAAGTAGAGAGTTGTAATATTCAGCGTCCGTATTTGTCTTCGTTCCCCCGTTGTCTTTATATGGGATCCGATACGCCTTATTGATTACATTATTCAATAAAAATTGCCCTTTTTTATCAATCTCCGAAAATGCGCTAAAATACATGTCTTTTGCGGTAGCTAAATCAATATGTAACTGATCGAGTTGCTTCTTGCTTACGCCAAGTCCGCTCTTGCTTCTGTCTAAGATCAATTTATCAACATCTCTTATTGAGTTGTCAAGGAAGGTTATGAGTTTCTTTGAATCATCCTTAAATATGCCAATAGAGAACTGGGCGGACATGATACTGGACATCAACCCGTCCCATGCGTCTTTATCCGCTCCTGGTTTTAATGCGTTTTTGTTTTCCGCCGCTTTTGAGTATATCCCAGATAGCGCTTTTGAGTACTCGTCAAGCGAAAGGCTTCCGTCTTTCAGCCCTGTATTCGCAGTCTCTAATTGTTTTTTTAAATCAGACGTATAAAGCGCTTGCACCGTAGACATTTTTGTCATCTTGACACTGATCTTATCGATTGCGTTAGATAAGTCCGTTGCGTTATCGACGACATCCTCGTTCGTCCAAGTGCCTCCAGTATACCATTTGCTGCCGGTTCCTTTCTGTGCAGCTGTCATTGATGGTGTGTATTTTCCACCATTCGCTGTAGCTGTCTTTATTTCCTCCCAAATATCACGAATCTCAGCCAACTTTGACGCCTCGGTTGTTAACTTTTCCAGCCTCGCCTCAACAAGTGGTTTTAACGCTTCATTCTTTTCAATTATCTGTTGAAGTGCGGCGCGCGCAGAGGTGATGGCTTTTTCATCAGCCCCAGTAGCCACCCCTTTTTCAACCGTTTCGCGGATCTTTTCATAAGCATCCTTCATCTCGTTGGCGTATTCTTTCGTCGCCTTTGATGATGCGTCTAATTGGTCGCTGTATTTTTTATTTTGGGCTGCTGCTTTTGACCATATTCCGATTATTGCGCTAATTGCGACGATGACCGCAGTGTACGGATTAAACAACATGGCCTTGGTTGTCGCCCATATAGAAGCCGCCAGTCCCTTCAATGCCGATCCGGCAAGCGCAGCGACGCGCATAAACCCGGCCCACCTCCCAGAATATGCCACAGTGGCCGCGGCTCCTGCTATTTCTGCATTTGTAACAAGTCCTATCTTTACCAACGTTGCGGCCTGCGCCTTATCCAGTTTCCCGCTCTGTGCCAACAGCAAGGCTCTTGTCCTGTATTGCTGCATGGTGGAGTCGGATAGTTGATCTGATGTGATTTTCACACCGCCTTGTGACGCTATCAATCCATTTAGCGCCGTACTATACTGAATTGACTGAACATTCGTCAACCTTCTCGCTCTTGCCAGCTCTATCTCGGCGGCAGTTATTTTACCAGTCGAGATCATGGCGAGTTCCTGCGCGGCGTTCGTCTTTCCAAGATAGACAAGGCGTAATGCGTTGGCCTCCGTAAGCTTTCCGGATGTCAGTAGCTCCGCCATCTGCACGTCGGATATTTCCCGTCCGATCCTGACCCGCGCTTGTTCCATAGGAATCAACGCCATATACCTGCTCTGGGTTCGGAGCATAGCCGCATCCTTAGCATTTTGGGACTGGATACTTGAAATCATCATGGCATTATTCTTGCCCATCGCCGCCGTATTCAGCGCAATAGCCAGCTTATATGCCCCAAAAACAACTACCCCGCTTCCGATCACATCCAGCACGGCCTCCCAGTTATTGGCAAAATCCTTTATCGCATTGATCCCGCCTTTCAGCATACCCATCTGTGAGTTGCCCATCTGCATGAACATCTTGTCGAAAGCGTCACGCAAGTTGGACATGGAACCTTTGAGCGTCTGGGACTGGATCTGCTGCATATTGTAGAACGTACCCCCGGCGTCGGTCATATCCTCGAAAATCTGCTTGACCATCTCGAATGGGATGGCCCGTTTCCGCATCAGGTCGAATACTTCTCCGGTGGTCGTTGCTTTTCCGTTCAGGATCGTGAATTTATCCGCAAGTAGCTGAACCAGAGGTATTCCAGCTTCCGTAAATTGCCGCAATTCCTGGCCCCTTAACACTGAGGCAGCTCTAACTTGACCATAAGCTAATATAAGCCGAGACATATCCACGCCAAGGCCGGCCGAGATGTCGGCCAACCGCTTCGTGGTGTCGTAGAGTTGGTCCGTCTCGATCCGGTAAGCGGCGAGCTGTTTCGTGTAGGTTATAAGTTCCTTGATCTGGAACGGGGACTGAAGACCAAGTTCGATCATCTGCGAGAACAGCTTGTCGGCTTTCGGTTTGTCCTGGATGATCGCGGCCAAAGCGACACGCTGCATTTCGAACTCGGCGGTGGTCTTGACGATGTTACTTGCGAGGCGGTAGGCCCCAAGGACGGAGATGTAGGAATTGACCATTTGAGGCAAGCCGTTCAGCAGGCCGCGTTGCGACTTGTAAGCAGCATTTTGATTGTTAAGACTTTTTACGGCATTATCAGTAGCTCTATTAGCAGAATCTTGAACTTTTGCCGCATTTTTTATAGTCCCAGCAGCTTGCCCAGCCGCCGTTGTTAATTTTTGATATTGCGCTATTAATGCCTGACCCTTTGTGCCTGTCCTATCATTTAGTGATAGCGAATTCCATTGCTTGTTCAGTGCCGAAAATTGAGCCGACAGCGCACCGGATGGAACTTTTAATGATGCGAGTTTTGTCTGGAGGTTTGAAATTAGCGAATCCGCTTCCTTTATTTGCTTATCATCCATATTCAACTTTGACTTCATGGTTGAAATCTGGTTGATTTTTGCGTTAATCTGGGATAGGGTTGCTTCTGGTTTTTTTAATATCTGGTCGTATGTAGCCCATAGCTGCGTTTGACGCGACAAGTTGGTATTAATTTTATCTTGTATGGATAAATTTTGATTATTCAGGTCGATTTCTTTTCGAGCCGATTCAACAGGGGTGGCCTTTAGTTTTTCTTGATTCACCGCCGAGAGTGATGATCTGTACCTATCCATTGCCGCCGATATTTCAGAATATATCGCAGCCTCATCTTTTGTCCCCATCGCCGAAACAGAAACGCTGGTCGTCGGAATTACCTGACCAGCCTGTACGCTCGCCCTCGCTCTGATTCGCGCATTTATTTTATCAAGTTCAGATTCGAGTTTTTTATATGCGGCGATAGTTTCGTTTACTTTTTTCTCTTCGCTTGTTGCTTTTAGTGCGGATTCCTGTTTTCCGTACATGTTTCTGATTCTATCTTTGACCGCGAGTAGTTTTTCGTTTGCAATAACAGCCTCCGCACTACCCTCCTTCTCTGCGTTGATAAACCGCTGAAGTTCGTCGCGCATCGTTTTAAGATTTAATCCAGTCGGATTTTTCCCGCCAATAGATAGTATATCCTTTAATGGCAACGCGGCATTAGACACTGATATTATTTCCCCCTTTAACTCTCTTGACTTTTGAATAAGCGACTCTATCTCCTTCTTGTTGTCTGCAACCGGCAACCCAAACGCTTGCCCAGTCATCCCAATCATTTCATTTTTGATAGCCTGCAATGAACCTTCAAGAGCCTCCACCTCTTTTCGCGTCTTCGCAACGCCAGACCCGGTCATTTTAGACATCTCGCCAAGTACTTTTATAAGCGCGTCGCCGTCAATATTAATTTTTGCCGTCAATGGTTTAGCGTCAAGGATTTTCTGCAACGCCGGCTCCTTGGCCGTCCATTCCTTTTGGAAATGGGATACGTCAATATCCAAGTGCATCGGAAAAATCAAATCTTCACTACCCTCTTGTTTTGCCATCTTCGTTTAATTTTTCGCGTATCCGTTGTGCTTTTTGTTCGTCAGTCTCCATGATCTTTGATCCAAAACCAAAATCATCAAGCATTTCGTTAAATTCATCATCTGGCATCTCCGGGTTATTTTCTTCCATGTTCGGATCAGGAGGTATGGTTCCTTTCTTTCGTAGCCCACTCTTATCCAAAAGCATGATTGTTTGTTTGGCTATACTATCGACCCACCAATATCTATATGTCGTATATAGAGTCACTGCTCCGTAGAGTTCAATTATTATTTGGTTTCTGCTTCCGAGCTCAGTTCTTGACGAATAGTTTGCGTATTTATCTCCGACATCCTCTTGATTATCCTGTTGTTTTCCTGAAGGGATGCCGTAAATTGAAAAAAAAGGCTCACATCATTTAATGATGAAAACTCCTTATAAACAGCTATTAATTCAGATAGCGCGTATTTTCTATGAATATACCTCCAGTGTATCCAGTGAAAAAACTTAACCTTAAACCAACTATGTAAAATCAGTAGAGACACATACTTTGGGATTACTGTTCTGTTTTTAGAAAGGTTTACCAGTAATTCTTTTGTCTCCGTAGACTCAGATAGTTTTGTATATCTTTCCGCTACATATCTATCAGCCAAATCCGCCACTGCGTTTGTCATTGGGTGCAAGCGAAGCTCTTTATTTCTAATCTTAAATAATCTAGGCTCGTTGTTTTCTAGTGCGCGCAATCTTAAATTATCCTCGGTGGTTGCCATTTTTTTTATTTTTTTGTTTAAAAACAAGAAAAGGCAGGCTTATTTCACCCGCCTTTTCTATGCATTTATCGCAATATTACGCTGTATAATTTGGCGTTGTTGCGCGTATAATCATCAACTGCTTCAGGTTGGTAGTCGAGATTGATTGAGCTTCAAATGATAGCTTTAATCCAACTCCGCTGTCCTGCGAAATCAGAGAGGCCGTCACTTGGCATTTAGGGAAGAAGATCGCGGTTTTCTTTTGCTTATCAAACACAGCCACAGGCATGATTTGAGTGTAGAAATTACCATCCACCCCAACGATGTCAGATGAAGTAAGCCAAGTGGAAGAGCTCAAGGAGGCGTCAGTAATAGACACACCACCCAAGAACTTCGTAGTTAGTGCTTTATTTAGCCTAATACATACAGCTTCAAAAGAATTCGTGCCGCCTTCGGCGTAAGAAGCTTCAACGTTACCATCTTCGTCCTTAATCTGCGTGATCTCAGGTTCGTCACCGGTCCAAGCCGCCGTACCATTGTACAGTGGACGTACTTTCATCGCGTTTGCGAATGAGGATACTTTTGCGGTTTCGTAAGCGGTGTCAGTAATCGCGTCGAAAACCACCAGTTCACCCAGCATGGAGAAGCATCCACCGACACTTGCATCCAAATTAGAAATAGTATTTGCCATTTTTTAATAATTTATGTAACAATTCACGTTGATAATTTTTGTTGAATATCCCGAGACTAAACTTTTTCCGTCATACACAACCGGGTTTACGGCCAGTTCGTAGGCGAAAGAGTCTTGTCCGAAGGTTGTTGTTGTCGTATCCTCAAACAGTGACTGAAATTTACCGATAACAAGGTTTGATTTTATCTGGTTCACAGCTCCGGTCGTCAGCAGCTTTGTGTATATTGAGACAGAAAGCACACATGATGCCTGCGCGAACTTCTCGGCGTTCGTCTTGATTCCACCATTTGGCTCTATCAGGATAAAGCTATCCGGGAGCCCGGAACTCGTAAGTCCGCCATTGACGTATATCGAAGCGTCACAACCTGCTGTCGCCATCAGGTTTTTAAGCGGGGTCGATGCGTCTATGTTCAGTGCTACCATGTTTCAAAATGTTGCAAAACGCGATTTATGCGCTTTTGGTTTAAAATTTCCAGACAATATCTGGTTTGCGTGAGCAACAACGATTTGATTAACGAGATCCGACAACTCATCAGCATAGTCATCAAAATAACCGATATGGGCTGTATGAACTTCATTTAACCATTTTGCATAAGGCTGCGCGGCGTATAGGACAATCCATACCCCTTTGCTAAATTTAGATGCTCCAAAATTAAGGGCCAATGCTAATTGCTCCCTTCCCCTGTAGTATCCTCCGCTCCAGACTTGCAGCTCATTTCTAACTAAATCTCGCTCAGACCTAAACACAGTCACGACTCCGTCTATGTAGATAGCCACCGCTGTGGCCTCCCTTGCGTTTCCGGTGTCAAGTGGATAATAAACCTCGTCGATCTGCTCCATTATCAGATTAGCGATAGAGGCTAATCCGTCATATATAGCATCGGTCAGAAGCGGCCTGTTTCTCTTTCCATTGATACGCTTATCAATCACCGCTACATTATGTTGCGTAAATGCGCTCATTTACTCGTCTTGGTTTTGTTTCAGCCAGATTGTCGTACCTTCCATTCCAGTCCATGCGCAGGGATCGTAATTTTTGATTGTACCTGTCGATATTCTCCCTGAGAATCCAGTCACGGTAACGATGTCGTTGACCTTGAACGGGATGTCGTAAACGGGGATTATCAGTTTCGGTGCGCTCTTGAATTCCAGACCTTGCAGCGTGGTATCGCCGGACGTGTTCAGGTTGAAGCCGCATTTTCCGGAATACAGGGTGTCGAACATTTCCTCCCCGGTACTCGCGTTGACAGAGCCATTGGCCCTGTTTATCACGCAAGTATCAGGATAGAATATGTCGTCATCCACGTATGTCATTTCCAGAGGTATGATGCGTCGTAAACCATGCTTTCATTCGGAGTTGTCACTCCCCACTTGGCCCGCAGTGATTCTGCCCGCAGCCTCCATGCAGCGCGGTCGGATTCGGTCGCGCTGTATGAGGATGAGGATACGCTTCGGTTGTCAATCTTTACCGAGCTTCCGCCACCGGAAACGAATCCGGCTGCGGCTTCCCACATCATGGCCTCCATCAGGTCGCGGTTTTGCTCCGAGACCGTGCTCGCCAATACCCCTGACTCCACGCCATACCTCAAAAGCGCCCTCTCGATGGTGTCATCGGAGAAGTTGTAATTCGAGATTATGGATTGCAGATACTGGTTTATGGTCAGTGTAGATGCCATGATTGGTTCGGTTTAGGATGCGCCGTATGGATGCAAATACCACATATACTGCGGTTTGTCAGGAACGACCAATGTGGTCATTTCTGTCTCAAACTGCTGAATCTTGCGCTGAGGCTGGGATGTTACGGTCAGCAACAGGCGCCCACCATAATAAGAGGCGGTCGAGTCGGCACCCGGAGCAGGAAATGGTTGTACAGTGTGTATCTCACCAAGGCTTCCGTCAGGCACAAGCACGATGACGTTGGCATCAAAGGCGCGGATCTGCGTTTCAGTCAACACCCCTTTTGCCGTTAATGCTTCTCCGTTCACGATGCTATCGATGATTTTGAAAGGACAGTCAAGGATTTCTCCGAGCTTGTTCATTCGTTCCTTGTACGGAAGCATCGCAGCAGCAGCGGATTGGGAGGCAGCATCCGCAAGCGGATAAAGATATGCGCCGACTTTAGCGAGAACCTTGCTATGGTTAGCTACTTGCTTTGCGTACAGTTTGTCGATTTCAAAATGTTTTGCCGCAATACCTTTGTCTTCAGCCGCGTCAATCATTGTTTGAAAATCGGAAACCGGATCGCAAGAACTGCCTTCGCTCGAATAGACACCGCTTGTATTAACTGTCCACCAACGGGCATTCCCCGTCTTGGTTGTGATATTCCCAAGCGGAATATGCGATGCGAAAGTGTCTTTGATCCCGCGAGGGTTATTCGCATTGGTCAATTCCAATTTTCCGGCTGATACGATCTGGTGACGCTGATAGGTCACGGACATCGTGTGCCCACCGATCAGGTAGTCAAGCTTGTTGAAAAGTTCAGTGATGGCGTTTTCGAGGGCGGCGTTACCGGAACCTCCGTACATTTTATTGATTATTTCCTGCTTACGCCAAGAGTCCTCATCATAAAACTGTACTTTTTTCTGGCGCGGTATTTTGCCGGTTGACAAGGTGAAACCTTTGGTTCCGTCCGGAATCACATCTGCCTGAGTGGGCACATAGGTGGCCATCTTGTACAGGTTTAATTCCTTCTGGATCTGCTCGTAGGTGAAATCGAGCTGCATTGCCGGGGCAAACGCGAATCCGTCCCATTGGGCCAAATTATATTTGTTCGCCATTACATTGTCCAAGAATCCCTGGAGTTTTGCGGAGCTGCTCGCACCCAGTGCGCCAGCTATGAGGTCATAGACCCCTGTTGAATAGGTATTCATGGATTACAGTTCTTTACGGAATTTCACATTTGGCAATAGCGCACGGATATTTGCAGGAACGGTCGGTATCCGATCCTCCAGTACGACACCTTCATCAACAAGGGTGAGGTGTCCGCAAATTCCGCCGGTTCCAATAGGAAGATCATGCAATAACAGTCCGTTTGCGGGAGCCTTCATTGATTTTCCTGATCCAGCCTCTACGGCCAAAACAAGATAATCGCCAGCCGAGGCTGCACCAATAGCGTTTGCGGCAATACTGATGTTGTAATTCAAGGATGCGTCGATAGCAACCGCCGAGTTTACAGCAGCCTTTCCAGTCGTTCCAGATGCCGGGTTCACCATAAAGATATGGCTCGTGGTCGGAACGGTTCCGAGATTACCGAGTTTTACCGTTATATTGGTATCAGCAGTGGAGATGTCAGTCACAACTTCAAATACCTCCAGTGGGGTTTGCAGTCCTCCGATAGAGGCTTGATAGCATGGTGTTCCAGCCGGGATCACAGTGTCCGCAACGAGATATTCCGCTGCGAGCTGACCCCCTCCGGGTAGCACGCCAATCTGAACTTGTGGCATCCATACAGGGGTCATTCCCCCGAAAGATTGCGAACCAGACGCATTAACGTCGAATCCGCCCAAGTATAAGCTCATTTTTTTTAGTTTTAAATTAATAATATCAGTTTATTTTTGCTGATTCTTGGGTTGGAAGTTTTCCGAGGTTCTGCAAGATTTTATTTGCCGCTGCAAATTGCGCCGCATCCGATCCTGTAGCCCCGCCTGACTGCTCTGCAGGGACATAAGGGGAATCAACCCCCGCAATCTTCGCCAGATCGTCAAACTCAGCCTTCATTGCCGTTGTGATGTCTTCTACCCTTGAATCCTTCCCGACTTGGGACTTCACCGTCGTGAAAACGCGATCCTTAATCATCTTCACCCTCTCATTTGAAAGATCGGGTTTGTTTTTTTCAAGGAATGCGTTCTGCGCTTGCGTGAAGATGCTTTCGGTCGTTCGCTGCGTGTCAATTTCGCCAAGTTTTGAAGTGAATGGCTCAATTGACTCTTTGAAAATCGCTCTTACGTCTTCTGCTGTCAATCCGCCTGTAGGTGTTACTGGTGGAGTTGTTGGCGGTGCGGTCGGTTTCGGGTTTTTAGCTTCCCAGTCTTTGACAAAATCAGATTGTTCCTTAATAAGGTTTCCGTTTGCGGTCACAAACATAGGCTCGGCATTCTTTAAAAAGTCTGCGAGTTCAGTTTCTTCACCAGCGAACGCCATAGCATTCACAATCATTTCATCAACGCTCCGGTCGCTGAGTTTTCGGGTGCTTCCCAGTTTTGCCACGATTTTTTCGCGGACTTGCTCTTTTGTAAATTTCATAGTGTTTCTATAAATTTGGTTAAAATAAAAAAGCCCAGAATACAAAGCGTGTTTCGCTTGTTTTCTGGACTCTATGGTCTCTGTGGCCTATAAGGCCTTTATGTTTTTAAAAAACTCACCCCATAAAAGGGTGTCTGGATTTTATTCTCCTGATTTTATCGTTATTAAATTCATTTCCCCACAATGTCTGCAATAAATGGAAAGAATGACAGAACCGGTTACGGAAATTGCGGCCACAGGTAGTTTCTTGCCGCATTTACAGCACACCTCTTGGCCCTTGCCTTGTCGTTCAATTCCTTTTTCTGAATGTTCCATCGGTAAAATTTGCATCAAATATAAACAATTAATATTCACCTTGCAATATTTTCCCTATATTTGTGTTAAAAATATTACCACCCATGCTGAAATTGAAACAGGAACGGGTCGCTTGGCCTGCAAAATATCCGAAAGTGGAGAGGAAAGAGCCAACGATAGATGAGGAAGGCTGGGTAAAAGTGGATGGTAAACTGCTCAGAAAGGGCGTGGATATTATTCCACAGGAGGGGCTGCAAACCGAGATGATAACGGAAAACGTCGATATACAGCTACTCGGGGGAGACCCCGGGGCGGGGAAAAGCTACGGAATACTCTTAGCCGCATTGGACGGAATAGATAGACCCGGATACGGCGCGCTAATAGTGAAAAAACAACTCGTCGCAACAAAAGGCGGGGCCGGTGGTATAATCGAAGACGCTAAGAGGATCTATATACCTTTCGCTGATTGTGAGTTTAGAGAGTCTGACAATCCGACTTTTTCATTTCCGGGATGGGGCACAGCGGTCACGTTTACCCATGCAAATTTCTCAGGAGAAAGCTCGAAATCCCTGACGGACGCACAGGAAAAATTCAAAAATTTTCAAATTTCCCATTTGTATGTAGATGAAGCAACCGACCATTCGTGGAAGGTTGTCAGTTATTTATTGAGCAGAAATAGGGACAACTCGGGTGTCCCTCCAAAAATGATATTGACGTTCAATACGAATAGCGACCACTGGACAAGACAACTAATAGATTGGTGGATAGACGAACATGGCAATGTCATTCCAGAAAGAATCGGCGTTGTTAGATACTGTCATATCCAAGGAGATAGCGTCAGGGATATTGTATGGGGAAGCACAAGGGAAGAAGTCGTCAGGCTGTGCGGGATCAAAATTAGGCAGGACTTGTCTGATTTCGGGATGTCCGCCGAGCAGTTGGTAATGTCGGTAATTTTCCGTCCAAGTGGAATGCTTGACAACAAGATACTGCTTTCCTCCACCAAAGGAAGGCACGCAGCGAATATCTTCAACCTTGGAGGTACAGAAACAGGCAAGTTGTATCATAACAACTGGAACCAGGAAGTTGAAGGCGTCGCAACCGTATCCCGCCAGATGATAAAAAATATGTGGGGGAACCCTACAATCGACGGAAGACAGATGTACGCCTCCCTTGATGTGGCGGGTGGCGGAGACAACTGTGTTATGGTTATATGGAAAGAATTGACGATCGTCGCCATCGAAAATTTTGACGGGGATTACAAACAGTTGGAGCAGTGGATTTCCGTTATACTACGGCAATACGGGGTTCCGATAGAAAATATGGCGTTTGACGCAACCGGATCTGGTTCATATCTGAAATCGTATACTAACGGTCGGGCTATAACCGCCAATGCTCGGGCAATCCAAGAGGTTGACGAGGCGGGGAATCCCGTCCTGATGGAGCAGTTCTATAATATCCGCTCTCAGTTGATGGGTAAAATGCAATACCTGATGGAAACCGGCCAAATCTCCTGCTTGGTGGACATGCACAGATTATACCCGCATGGCAGTAAAAAAACACCAAAGGAGCTGATAGAAATCCTGTACGTAGAGGCCGACGAATTCCGGAGGACGACAAAAAACAATAAATTTTATTTCAAACTGAAGACCGAGTTCAAGGAAAGATACGGGTATTCTCCTGATTACTGGGATGCAATATTATATCGAGCAATATTTGAGTTGGAAAGCAAAAGCCGGAAGGAGATTGAGCAGGAACTTACTATTGCTGATTATGCAGCGCTATGGGGATGAGTCTCCCTAATTACTCGCTAAACGCATCCTCGATGCTCCATTTAAGTTTATAGAGTCTACAGTATGTTCTTGGGTATTTTATACCAAGAAACTCCGTCCACTGTTTTAGCGTCTTTGTCTCTCCCCTGAACTCTATGTTTAAATTTCTTCTGGTATTATTTGCCTGAGCCTTCGTATCGACCCATCGGCAATTTTCTGGACAATAGCCTTTCGAGTTATCAATCCTGTCTATAGTTAAAGAGTCCGTGTACATATTCTCCATAGCCCACTCATAAAATCGACTAAAACCATCGACTTCATTCCATTCATCGCAAACCGTTATACCTCTTCCTCCGTAGTTTTTATAAGCCTCTCCAATTTCGCGTTTAGCACGATCACGCATAGCCCTCCATATTCTATAAATCCTTTCATTGCTCTTCCCGTGTGTGGTTAACGAGTCTAATAATTTAGCCTTATGCACGCAACCGCAACTCGTAGTGTGTCCAGATGTAATATGATAACCTTGGCTGATTACTTCTTCTGACCCGCAGTCGCATCGGCAAAGCCAAAATGCTCGACCTCCGTCATCTCTGCCGAAGAATTTAATAACAGTTAGCATCCCAAATTTTTGCCCAGTCAAATCTCGCCTTAACCCTCTAACCGATCTTGCCATAGTTTTTTAATTTAAATAAGCCTAACGGTTCAGGAGTAGCGGTCCATCCCCGTAGGCTTAAAATACTATTTTTTTTTATATACGTCCCGCTACGGCATATATTTTTTTTGTTTTGATAAAACCGCCCCCGCTTCACAGAGGGGACGGCTGTTTACGTTAACCTAAAACAAAATATATCGACACTGAGCAGTTCTGATGGTATGCGTTCGTGTACTGTTTTAAATTTAAGCCGCCACTAAGGACTTACCGTTCTTTTTACGCCTCAATCGGAGAACCAATTTTCGTCACCAACTTGTGATGCCGTCCGATAATCTTGTTCGCAAATACACTTAAATAAATCCGTCAAACATGGCGGCTTCTCGCCTTTGATGAGTTGTGGAGCGAAAGGGATTCAAACCCTTGACCTCCTGCTTGCAAAACAGGCGCTCTATCGGCTGAGCTACCACCCCAATGAGCCGGTATAAATACATTCAGTCAAATTCCCGGCAGCCACCATCTTCTTTAGTGGTCTTTTGCTTTTAAATAAAGGTTGTGGAGAATAAAGGGTTCGAACCTCCAACCTCATTGCCATCAAGACAATACGCTCTACCAACTGAGCTAATTCCCCTGTTTGCCGTCTTTCCGAACTGTCATACATGAGCCGCGATTTTACTCGTCCTCGTTCCTAACCTCTGTAAGCGAGCTGATTCGAACAGCATTCGTGGGCGCATACGGAATCGAACCGCAAACCTTGACTGTATAAGAGTCCTGCTCTAACCTATTGAGCTATATGCCCGTTTTTCAAAAAGAAGTGTAGGCGTGTGGCGACGCCTCGTTTTTAACTTGCCAATAGCCCTGTACGTTTATCACCCGGCTCTTGGACTTGCCTGCATCTTCTGAAACGTCTGAAGGCACCATTTCAATTACCGACAAGCTCACTCCTTTAAGAATTACAAAGATACGGCGCGTTTTTGAATTATCCAAACATTTTGGAGAAAAAGTTTAGAGTTTTTGTTCAATTATTTTATGCAGCCACATTCTCTGCTCGATCCTATCTAACTTAAACCCGAGATCCGAGAGTCCGCGAGTATAAACATCGCGGCGCCTTCCGTCGTCCCATGATATGCTGGATTTTCCCCTTGCCGTCATTACCGTCAAGGAAATGTTTCACGCAGGATTTTGCCCATAATAAGGATTTTATTCCATCCTTTCCGGTCTGCTTCATGTATGAGTACCCATTCTTGCGCTTGTTTACCCATAGAACTATCGTCCAATATATCAGATTGCTATATTCTTCGGGAGTTATGATGAGGCGCATGATCTGTCCGCAGGAGTTTTTGCTTTTATAGGTCAAAATTCCGGCAGGACTGACTTCTACGGATATTTCGTAGGCTTCCATTTTATTTAGTAAATTCTACCTCAATCTTATTCTTCCTTATCTTATGCGGAACCCTGACGTATGTTTGCCGTTCATCAAACCGCAGATAGTAATCGATCATTTCGTCAATTTCCTGCTTCGGAAAGAAGTCGCGCGAGGACCAGTTGTTTATCTTCTTGCGAATGTCTGACCGAATCCAACTCCAATGATGCATCGTGACAAACTCTTTTGAGAATGTCATAGTGAAGTCGGTATCCATTCTCCGGGTCGGGTCAGACGGGTGTTTAAACGGGATGTCATATTTGAACCGCTGCGAAGTGGATACAAGCAAAGGGACGACCCTTGGGATGCTAAAACAGTCGTCCAGTAGTTTGCAATTCTTGAACTTGTAGTAATTTTCGTAATAACAGTAAACGGCCTGCGGAAGCCATTCCCGTACCACAGCCTTGGCCCTGGAAAATTGGTCAGCCTTGTAGAATTCGTCAGAGTCGCAAATAAGCGCATAGCCGATCCCGCGCGATTGGAAGTATGCAAGTCCTTGGTTACGCCTGACCGTTTCCTGCTCACGAACAGGCAGGTGTGCCATATACGGGAAAGCTACCTCGGCGTCCACCAGTCCTTCCGCAAGTAGCGCCTGTATCTCGGCTTTGTCTAATGGGCCAATGGGTTCGCCAAGGTAGCTTGTTTCTGAAGTGAGTAATGCAATCTCATCAACATGCGGGCGAAGCTCTGCGATAATCGTCCGCAGATGCTCCGTGCCCTCGTAAGTAATAATGCCCATTCCGACTTTTATCTTTTCATCCCAATCAGGTAGCGTTGCAGCCCACGCTCGCATCTGCAGGTTTGCTTCATTATTTGAAAACCCAGACTCTTTCGGATGAAAAACCCACACAGCATCATCAACGATATTTTTCAGTCCACGATCTCTTGCTCGTTTACATAGATACTTATCCGTGCCCCATCCTATCCGATTAAGTTCAAGCGGAACCGAGAACCCCAGGGTTGTCCTAAACATCTGGAACCACCCCTCAAAATAAGGTACTTCCCTGAAGTTCCCGGTATTTCTGCAATAACCATAAGAATGAGATCGCCCTGAACTATGGCATGATGGCTGATAATTTCCAATACTCGGATTTATCGCCACGGCTTTCATGCGCTCAATCAAAAAGGCTGCTGCTTGGTCCGTAATCTGTACATCTGAAGTGATGATGCAGCACCATTCATAAGGCCCTGCTTTCGCCTTTTTTACAGCCTCGTTCCACATTCCCCCGTAATAGATATTTTCAAAATGAATTGCCACTGGGCATGGCGGCTCGGAGCCTGAATCAAAAATGTACGTTCGGAAGTACGGCTCAAAAATAGACCTTAATCGCTGCGCGTTTTCGTTGTGGTTGTAGTTGAAAATGGTGACGACAATTCTTTTGGGTGATTGCTGGTGGTTCATAAAATATATTTTAGTGCTGCATATTAATGGGCTTTCCATCGGTTGATGCAACGGTGTATCTTTGGTCAACCGGAGGCCAATGAGTTGTAATCTGATTGTATGTCGGATAACCATCAGGCCAAGTGTTTGGCTTATTTTGCGCAATAGCTATTAGTCCAAAAAATTTTTCCAGCTCAATGTGCATCCTGACGATTTCTTTTTTCGTCAGCTTCATATACATGGAGAATTTTTCTTCGTCGGTCATTTCGACAACTCGACTGTAATTTATGTTCATATTTTATTCTACAAAGTGTTGAGTAATATCATATTGAGGTTTATCTGATTCAAAATAATCATCTTTAATTATATGCTCGGCTACCCAGTTATTCACTATACCATCCCCTTTTTGGATCGCATCAGCCTTTTCCTCAAATACGCCTTCGATGGTAGAATCGCAATCGTATCCTAGGCACACAGATAAAACAAATACACACCGGTGTGATCCAATTGTTATTATGGGAACCCCTTTTGTTATTCCAGAGGGTTTGTTTAATTGCTGCGTCAGCATTACATGTCTATGTTTTTTTTGCAAAGTAAATAAATTAATCTTACATATTCAAATATACTAATGCATTATGGATAATCTAAACATACGACTCGTTTTTTGTATAATCCAAAATTAATAGGTTTTGTTTCGCCCCCTCTTACATCTTTTAAGTATTCTAATTCTTCGCTTGTTGCATCCCTATCCAATGGCTCGCAATATTTTTGAATTTGTATTAATCCAAATAAAGAACAAAATAACGAAGGTGCTACTTTGTTTAAAAATTCAGGCATATTTTTAAACATTTTACAGTAATTCCGTTCAGACCAATTTGAATAACAACCATTTAAAAAATTCAAATGGTTACAAGTGAAGTTTGGTATCTTAATCGCGTATATTTTAAGCCTAAATACTATTCTTGTTGCCCCTTTTTTCATATATAGTTACAATTTTATTTCTACTTGTAGTCTGTAAACCTAAATCCTTTCCTCTTTAGTTCCTATAGATTCTTGGATTATTTAGCTTGATTGTTCGCTCCCTCCCCAGAATCTCCAGCCTCCTCCACGACAGTTGGATCGCTGGCCGCTGTCCGTTTAGCCTCAGCGTCTTTTACGGCTTCTTCTTTTGCGGCGGCCTCCTCGGCCTCTTTTCTCAGTCGCTCAATCTCCATCGGATTATTAAACGGGATTTCTCCGGCGCCGGTTTCGACCGAAGTCAGTCCGGCGTTTTTGGACATACAGATGTTCGTAATTTCCTCCGTGATATTTTTCGGCACATACGGTTCAAGCAGGTATGTCATCTTTATTTTATTGAACTCGGAATCATTCTCGATTTTCGCAACCAATTCCTTGAATATCGAAATTAGGCGCATGAATGCTGGTCGCAATTCGGCAATCATGTTAGTACTCCATTGAACTTCGCGCCAGTATAGGTTGCGAATAAACGCGCCTGTGTTCTCCCCGGCTTTCAGTTCCTTTGGCTCGATAACCACGATACCCAACGTCTCCCAGAGCAGGTCGAGGTTTTTTTCCAAGTCTACGGTAAATGTATTGCTCGCGTCGGCAGGTTGCAGTATCTCAGCCTTTGCGTCGGTGGATTTTGCGGCGATGGTCTTCCCCATCTGCCCGACAGGCGGCAGGTTTAGAACTCCACCTGCGACGAAAAGAATCTGGTATGCAAAATACTTGTTGTTTTCGCCGAGGTCGGAGAGTATGCGTTCGACCCGTTCGATGCCGTCTTGACCCGGTCCCCAAACGACATCCGGTATCCGCCAGTACATGACGGGGCATTGCGTTCCTCCGTGCGCTACATGACTTGTGTGCGTGAATCCATCCTCGGATTCGTCAAGGTTCTTTCCTTTCAGTATTTTAACGGCCTTATCCACGAATTTCTGGAACTTTCCGGAAAAATCCTTCTGTATCCAAACGTCAATATATGTCGGCCCGTAAATTTCGACCGTCGTGACTCCTGCGACTTTCAACATCCGGACAAAGACGTCTTTTCCATCCTCGTCCTTGGTCATGCAAAATACGTCGCCTTTTTCGTAGGAGAACACCTTGTATTGTACCACTCCGTTTTCGGCTGACAAGTAGATGGCTGCGTCGGCTGTCCCGAACAGAGCGCGCCCCCATGAGTTCAGCGCGTCGGTCATCCCTGCCATAGACCAATGACTCCTCAGCAACGATACGCGATCGTCATTTTTCGGCTCCTTGCCCTCCGGCCCGAACCACATCTCGTTTCCGAACGTGTGCGTGACCTTGTGACGCAGGACGCCTTCCTGAAATCCGACGGCGACTCGCTCCACGTCATCCCATCCGTCAGCGACGTTCACTTGGGAGGCGGCGTCGTAACGGAACTTCTGCCGCATGGATCGGTAAGTGCAACTGTTGATTTTGTGGGCGGTAGGGATGAGTTCGTTCAGGAAATCCGATTGCTTGAGCTTATAGACGGTTCCGTTGTCGAAAACCATCTCCTCCGTATCAAGGGAGGAGCCTGCTTCCACCCTTGGGATGACGGTTCCCGGGGCGCGGCGCGTCCATACAGGTTTTTGCAGATAATCCCTGATTTTTGTCATATCGGAGGTGAAATTATGGCAAATATAATCGTAAAAAATAACAAATGCAAAAAATAAATGGGAAAATGTTTGGATATACAAGTGTTAAGTGTTACATTTGTGGTGTTGAATTTATAAACTTAATACTTTGATTTATGGAAAAAGAAAAAGGTGAAAAAATGGTCACAATTACGCTGAGTGAATACGAGCAGCTAAAAAAGTATGCGGAAAAATTTAAAAATGCGGATGTTATAATGGAGCCGGCTTACTTCGAAGGGTGCGGAATAAAACTTGTTAATGTCAACATTTGCATTGCTGACGAGGGGCCATCCTTTATGAGGGCAAAAGATCTATTTGAGATAATGAAATCTCAGACAAACTTGCAAGCATCCGAACTTAAGAGTAAAGATGTGGAAATAAACAACCTACGATCCGAGAACCGAAATATCCAATCCATGTCATGGTTCGATTTCAAGGTTTACAAACACAATAAAAAATTCAAATAATGCTACCGGATGCATATCCAATTACATGTTACCGAGGGCAATTTGATCCGAATATTAAGGATTATTCAGGGTCGGAAGAAAGAGTGGATATTATCTCAACAGGGCACGGGGATGACTTTTCCCTTTATTCCGCATTAAAAACGGCTGGAATCATCCCTATAAATACAGACCCAAGGGTGGATAACACATACTGGGGTAGAATTAAAATATTAAATGAAAATGTAGCTACTAAAATTTTAATAAAAAAATAATTATGAAAACAAACAAATCTTTAAGGTATTTAGGTTCGGCTATACTTGTTATATCACTTGTCTCTGCGTGGTGCTTCTATGACTGGAAACTTGCTATAATACTTTTCCTTGCTTTAGCCGGAAATAACTTAGAACAAAACCACTAAGCCAAAAATAAAAGAATGAATAAACCAACCATCGATCAATTATTCGTCGATAAGGAGAACGCAAAAATGCAGATAGGTGAAATTTTGTCAATCCTTGGAGCGAAATATCCAGGATTCAGAATTGAGTGTACGAGTTATACAGAAGAATATTACTCTGAAGGCGGACAAACAATTGCCGTAGCCTATGTGGTTGACATAAAAATGGAATCTAAAGATAAATAATAATTGAATAGTATGGACGGAAACAAGTGCGAAAATTGCGGATGCGGAGAATACAAGGAGGTCTCAGAAACCTATTTCGAAGTTATCAATCCAAATGGAGAATTCGTAAAAGGATACTGCGGGGTCGTTAGCGTTCAAAAAAACAAGAACTATTATGCGGTGCCCAATGTGTGGGCACGTTAAAGGACAGAAAATTATATCACTTTAAAATCAAGTAGAATGAAAAGCAAATGGATTGAATTTATCGAATGGGCAATACCGAATGCGGAAGAAAGAGAAGCGTTCCGAGTATATGTAAAAAATGCGGTTACAGGGGTGAAAAACGAGAAGGCGCTAATACTGCTTGGGTCTGGCATGAATGGGAAAAGCGTGCTGGCGCGTATTCTTTGCTCTGTAATTAGTGACACCAAGACTTATGACCCATGTTTCTGCGAGGATTCAGACAATTTTGAAGACATTAGTAAAAATAAACTTATTTTTATTGACGGATATGATGGGCATTCATACTGCGGATTATTACAAAATATGATTAACGGAAGTCCTGTGATGTGCAGAATGGATGATGGAGTCTATAATACCACCTGGCCCGATGTGATAGTTGTCGCAAATAGTATAAAGTCCGAGGGTCTACTCCGCCGGTGTTCCGTCACCAATATGCCAAATGTCCCAGAAGCCCCCAATCCAAATTTGGTTGCCGAATTAATGGAATGCGCAGACGAAATAAGAGACTATTTTCTCAACTAAAATAAAAAACTATGTCATTATTTAAAAAGAAAAACGAAGTAACGCTCGACCTGAAACTCGGTAAAGAGGTCGTCTATCGCGTGACGATCACCAAAACCTACGTGCAGATCGAATCCGCATCGAAAGACTGGCAGGTACAGTATTCTCTCGCCACAATGGAGGCGGGTCTGGTCAATTCGTTCATAGTAAACGCAGATTTATCAGGATTAACAGCGTGGGTGCGTATCCAATCAATGATGCGCGTAGAGGTTCGGTACTTAACTTTGTCGGAATATCGTGTTAAGCGATTCATTGAGCTGTTCCCAAAAAAATGTGCGGAAATCGAAGCTGCGGTTAAGTCCGGACAAAAGAAACAATCCGATGCCGAGATTTTGGCCGAGGAAAAAGTGCTGTCGGAAAAGACAGCGGAAAGCATAAAAGAATTGGAAACGATTAAAAAGAAGAAGAAATGAGCAAACAAAATATTATTGAGAAAATCAAGAATCTACTGATTTCAAATTCCCGCAGCGATGGGTTTCATTGGATGATTGAAGATGATGTTTACGACAAGGTCGCTACGGAAATTGCTAATATTTATCCGGATATAAATTCGGCGATTGAATTGGTGGCCGATGAAAGAAGGCGGCAGATTGAAGCGGAGGGATGGAGTTTAGAAGCAGATACCCTCGATAATAAAAATGAGGAGCTCGCCTTGGCCGCAGCATGTTATTCCTTGCCAGATAGAAATAGATTTGTTGCGAATAGGTCTATGGGTGGGAATAGCGTCACTCCAGATTTTTGGCCGTGGCTTAAAGCGTGGTGGAAACCTACTCCTAATGATCGAATCCGTGAACTTGTAAAAGCGGGTGCGTTGATCGTTGCTGAAATCGAACGTCTGCAAAGAATAGAGGAAATTAAAAATAAAAAGAAATGAAAACAATTTACGATTTGGAATTACACGAAACAATGACAGTCGAGGGCTGCATGGTGGTTATGAGGGTTGCAAGCGGGTGGCTCTACGATATTTGGGATTATGAAAACCAACAATATAAGCAGGGTGTATTTGTTCCATTTGACAATAACTTTGCAATCAAGTCATGACCCGCACAGAATTAGCAGCAGAATTGAACCGGCTCGCCAAGGATGGTGAATTGGTTTCGGTCGAAGGGTTTCGGTACGCGAATCACATCTCGCGCACTACGGCATCGAAAAGATTGTCGGATGAAAACATCTGGCTCAGGGTGTATATTGAGGATCGGGTATTTTACTTAAAAAACAAAGAATAATTATGACACACTACAGAACAGGAGGCAAGCTAACTCATTGTGGATGTGAGATTTTACCACAAGGTAACGATATAGAATATCTCGTTATCCGCGAAATTAAATTCAAGGCCGAGGAAGAAGTTGGAGGTCGCACAGAAAAAGGAGTCTGGGTCGCATATTTTGAGCCAAACCCCTACACAAATCTGCCGATGATCCTCAATTCGACCAATAGAAAAAGGCTCTTCAAGCTATCCGGAAACGAGAATATCGACGAACTCAAAAACTACCCCGTCCGTCTGACAAAGGAAAAATGCAAGGACGCAACGGATGGCGGAGAAACCGTCGGGCTGCGCATATCGAAAATTCCAGCAAAAAAACAGACCGTCGCCCCAAAAGCAAAACCAACCTTGACCGACGAAAAATTCGACAGTGCGGTTGAGTTTCTGAAAACCAAATCTATGGATGATTTGCGCGCTCATTACGTGATCTCAGAGGAGATGGAAAAACGGCTGATGGAAAAAGGGGAGGATTTAACGCAGGAGGTGAAGGAATGAAATACTTAATCATACCAATATGCCGCATTGTCACCCTTCCGGTTGTGGTCGCTATTTCGCTGTTTGCACTTATTGGGTATCTTCTTGTCTCATTATGGAATTGTAATTTTGAACCACTATTGTGGCTTATCGAGGATGACGGCGTAAGTGATAAATTTTGGAGATCAGATGAATATAGGATGTCCGGAGGAAAGGTTGGGTACTGCTACAAGACGTTCTGGCATTATTTAGTATATAAGAAGACCTACGGAAATGAAAAAGCCATTTAAAATATCGTCGCAATCGCTCTGTAATTTTACAGAGGCTGGAGTTCCATTTGCCACAATGCTCGCCGCCAGTCTCGGTATATCCATTGCTGAACTTCAGGAGAAAATCAAGAACGGAGAAATATATGTCGTTTGCAAGAAAAAATCACCATTTAAAAAATTTATATCATGGATAAAACGAAGGGGTCGATCGAAGAGCGCGTAGAGATACTCGAAAAACAGCGCAAATACTTTATAGTAAAGGCGGGCATAAATAGCAAGATTGTAAAAAATCTAACTGAAAAAATAAAAAACTTGAAATAAAATAACTTTAATCAAAAATGACATGTGTAGAGATAAATCAAGGCTCAGTGGCGCGGTTAAGTGTATTTATTCCCTAACGGATAGTAAAATGTTCTGGCTTATATTTGGATTGGTGTTGATTGGTTTCTTCATTGGCGCTTGTTTTATATTAAAAAACTAAAATTATTTATATCATGGATGAAAAAGAACGTCCGAGAATGGACGAAAAAGAACGCCTCTGGCATATTAAAAAGATAGGTAAATTCTCAGCAAGTTGCGCAAAAGACTTAATGTCGGCAAGCGGAAAATGGATTGAAGGGAATATTGACTACCTCTATGAAATACAGCAACAGCGATTGACCGATGAGCCCGAGCCGCCCATTTTTGCCCGTCCAATGCAATTAGGGACGGAAAATGAGCCATACGCTATCGGATGGGCGGAAGAAAATTACCCAGACATGATAATCTTGAATTGCGACAAGGATTTCACGGAAAAGATTTTCGAGGAAACGGATTTCAATTACGGGGCAAGTCCTGATGCGTTTATCATGTGTCCTGACTTTGAGGCTATTGAAAAGCCACTATCCTATAATGTCGAATTTAAAAACCTGATCCAAGCTCTTCTTGAGGTGAAGTGCGTTATCGGTCGCAAAATGACCAATCGTTATTTCTCCCCAACGCTTCCGTTTGAGGAAAAGCGGATGATGGCGTTAAAGGAACACGGTTGGCAGATGGCCGGGCAGTTGTTGGCCTACCCGTATATTCATAAAATATACCTTCTGAAGTATCTTCCTCAACTTGAAGACCTTCAGATAGAGTTATGCAGCCCGACGGGAAATCTACGGGGAATATTCGACCCTGCGCGAGGCCTGATGTTTGAATATTCACGCGTGGAACTTTCCATGATGATCGGGCAGGTCGAGCAGCGCGTCCGTTTTGCCGATGCGTATTTGAAATCAGGGAAGGATTTGGAAAAAATAAATGAAATAAAAACAAATGTATGATACAGGCAAGAGAGCTTAGACTTGGGAATTATATCAATAATCTATTTGGCCCTGATTTTTATTTTAGGGTTGATGAAATAAGGCCAGAACAAGGGTTTTGGCTTCTAATACAATATAAAGATTTTAACTACGAATGCCCTTTTAGGAGTGATTCATCTCTTGAGCTAAGATCGAATCAAGCGTCACCAATAAGCCTAACCCACAGACTACTGACGGAATCGTGTGGATTTATATGTCAAGATATAGGGCAGTATTCGCATGAAAAATTAAATAGGGTGGTTCTTGATATAAATACACAAATAAATGAAAATTCACCAGATAGTGATGACGATATTGTCTATTTGAGCATACCAAAAAGCCTTCACCAGCTTCAAAATCTTTATTATGCCTTAACTGGCGAAGAATTAAAAATAAACTTTTAAAAAATGAGCGAAAAAAGTCCAGAAGGAATGAGCCCGTTTATAGCAGTCCTTAATTATCTCGGGAGCGACGAGTACGCAGAGCGAGTTAAGGCTGAGGCCGACAAGTATTATTCGCATCCCTCTGTTCTTGCTCAAGTGGAAAAACAAAATAAAATCTTAGAAAAATTATGAATCAAAAAGAAACCACCGAAGTAGCCGTAGTAATACTGCCCGAAGAAGTGCAAACCCTCGCTCTCCGCGTATCGGATGAAAAGCGCGAAGAAGTGACCAACACCCTTAGCCAGATATTCGCTGGAACAGCGGATTGGAAAAACCAAGTCGAGGCTATCGTCGTCAATGATCCATTTGACAAAATGGGTATGAATCTTGCAAAAACCGCCCGCCTTAACGCGAAAAATGCCCGTCTTGCAGCAGAGAAACTAATTGACCAGAAACGCGATGAAGTTCAAGTGCAGATGCTTTCGTTTCAAACCGAGGATAAACTATGGTTGAAAGCAAAGCAGACCATGCAGATCCTTTTCAAGGAAATCGAGACGATGGCCGAGTATAAGGAAAAAACCGCCGAACGTCACGAAGCGGAGCAGCTGGAATTACGCACTCAGACCCGCTTGGCGAAAGTGGTAACTGTTAACCCGGAAATAACACGTACCGAAATCGAGTTTATGTCGGAGGCTTCATTTGAAGTGTTCTATAACGGACTTGTCGCGTCAAAAAAGCAAAAGGAAGAGGAGGCTGCCGCTGAACTGAAAAAGCAGGAAGAGGTTAAGCTTCGCAAACAGCGTGATGATGATCGGTTTAAGGTTTTTGCTGGTACGGGGCTTATCTTTACCAATGGGGTGTTCGCTAACGCAGAGGTGAAATATGATTTATCCGAGCTTTGCGAACTCGATAATGAAACGTTTGCGTTGAAGGTGCAAGAAGCTACCGATAAAGTGGCTGAATGCAAGGCCGCAGAAATCAAAGAGCAGGAAAGGTTGCGTATAATCGCCAAGCAGAAAGAAAAGGAATTAGCCGAAGAAAAGGAAAAGGCTGAGCAGGAGCGCAAAAAACAGGAAGATATTCGGAAAAAGGAGACGGAGGAAAAAAACACCCGGTTTGAGGCGAGGAAAAATATAATGATTGGCTTGGGTTTTGAATATTTCGAGGATGCCGAATATAATTTCTCGCTAAAAGGTGTTTGGTCATGTTTTTATGAGCAGATATATAATCCTTCCGATAAGGAGTTCGAGGCATATATTTCGGATATTAAAAATGCCATTGTCCGTAATGCTGAAAAAGCAAAACAGGATGAAGTAATCGCTAAGCAAAAAGCGGAGGCCAGACAGCTCGAAATCGAAGCCGCTAAAAAACAGGCCGAATTAGAAGCTGAACTCGCAGCCCGTAAAAAGCAGGAAGCGGAGGCCAAGGCCGCAGAGCAGGCGGAAATCGCTGCGCAGGAAAAAGCGCGTCAAGCTGCACTGCTGGCTCCAAGGAAGGAGAAACTGACGACATGGATTGACGGACTTTCGCTCAACGCTCCGGCTGGATGCGAAGAGGATGTGCTCGTCGGGGATATACTGATTAAATTCAGCGGGTTCAAGAAGTGGGCTAAATCGGAGGTGGAAAAATTATAAGAATATGGTGTTCCAGAATAACGACCAAGATTATCCGCCCGGCGACAACGAAAAATATTCCGACTGCGAGGATTGCGGCGGAACTGGACGAATAGAGGATGATGATATTTGTCCGTCTTGTCTTGGTGTCGGATTTACTGAAAACGAAAATGAACCAGATTGGGATAACATAAGAGACGAACGCAATGAAACACTTTAGTGACGACCTAATTGTAAAGCACCTGTCCCGTGTCGGCGAATACATGTACCGCAAAGGATTGCGCGATGCTGCTGAATCAACCGACATCACTCCGGTCACAGAGTTGATAGAGCTGGACGATGCAAAGCAAACGCTTCGGTTCCTTTACGACGAAGGCGGGGTCGCGATGCAGAAGGATTTCTACTGCGACCTCTTGTGCGTCGTTTCAAGGCGCATAGGGGCACTCGCGGTCAGGGAGGCACTGATTGACCACAGCTATCCGAAAAGTGTCTGGCGTGGCACACCTATGCTGATGAACGCCATGTATAGGGTCGGATTGAGGGACGGGCGCGGACTGGACCAATATGAAGCCAATAGTCTGTTCGAGTCGGTCGGAAGCGGAGACAAACACAAGCGTATCGGAGCCAGCAATATTTCCACCTCGAAATTCATCGACGAAATGAAGCTGGAACTCAGCCGTATCGAAAGTGAGTGTCAAAGTTATACCGGATCGGCGGATGCCGGCGCGCTCAGGACTTTCATTTCATCAACGATCGAGCAAAAACGACTCAGAGAAGAAATGGAAAGGGAAGACTACTTTTTAAATCTCAGGGACTTATGACACTTGAACACAATCTGTCAGACTGCAAGAACCGGGGTATGCTTATACCGTTCGGCTTGTATAAAAATTCATTCCTGCATGAGGTGAGCCCCGGCGAGATACTCGAAACAATGGATGACCCACCTGTTCGGATACGGGTCCTTGCCATTTCTGTCGTACAGGCAAAAAGTGAGTCGACGAATGCCATATCCATGCTCCTGTATGGGCAGCCGATTGAGTCCATCATGGACATCATGCGCCGGAACTGGAAGCACGAGGTCGGGCAAGACTCATTGTTCCTGCTTACATACGACATCGCATGATAACCGTAAAACATAAATTCCAGCCACGGATGTTCGTTCCGTGGTCGTCCATATCCGGGAACATTGCTTTTATGCACGGCGAAGACAAGGAGATCGAGACCGCAGACGGAATCGCGTGTGCGGTAAAAAAATATACGGAAATTCACATCCTGTCGCAAGAAGCGACCGAGCTGGTATCCGAATTATACGACATGCAGGTCATGTCGTTTTTGAGGCTGTGGTACAAGAAATGTCCGTGGCTGAGCGAGATGTGGTTTGTTTATCTGGAACTTAAAAAAAATGAGTAACCCTCTAACCCCTCTCCTTCTCCGCCCATACCAGCAGCGTATCATCGAGGCGACCACCCAATCTATGTTAAAAAACAATAGGCGGGGTGATCGCCATATTGGGGTGTACGCTCCTTGCGGATCCGGCAAGAGCGTGTTGGCCGCATTTATGGCTCAAAACTCTGCAATAAAAGGAAACAGGACGCTTATTCTTACGCACAGGGCAGAGATTTTAAAGCAGAATTTTTTCAAGATGGAAATGCTTAGGCTTGACGTTTCGTTTATCAACGCGAACGTGACGAAAATTCCAACATCACAGATTGTGTGCGCGATGGTTCAAACGCTTCGGTCGAGATGTGAAAGCGAAAGGCGGGCTGAGGAGTATATCGAGTTCATCGGATCGTTCGATTTTATCATCATCGATGAGGCGCATCGCGCAGAACATGATATGATGTTTAAATATTTTAAAAAAAACGCGTGGGTCGTCGGGCTTTCGGCGACTTGGCTTAGGTCTGGAAACCAGAAGCAGTTGCGTGATTTTTATTTTGATATTGTCGCTCCGGTAACGCCATCTGAACTGATTGGCTTAGGCCACATCCTTCCGTCGGAAAATTATATTTTCGATGCCCCAAAACTCGATGATGTTGCAGTGGATTATTCATCTGGGGATTATAATCAAAAACAATTGCAGTCAAGGTTTGCTAAACCTGAGCGTTATTCTGGAATTATCGAAAATTACAAAAGGATCTGCCCTGGTAAAAAGGTAATTATTTTCACTACCGGATCACTTCATTGTATTGGGTTGACTAAAGAATTCTGCGATGCTGGTATAAAAGCCAAGTATCTTTTGTCTGAACGAAACCCTGATACTGACGCACGGTACTCAGGGGAACGCAGCGTTGTGTTAAATGAATTAAAGAGTGGTGACATAACGGCTCTTATCTCGGTCGAGATGATTTCAACGGGGCTTGATATGCCTGAACTTGAAGCCGTGATACTTGACTATTCCACCCAGTCATACACTAAGTATCAGCAATCGGTGAATAGGCCATGCCGTCCGTTTGGAGGGCAAAAATCGTTTTTTGTTTTGGATTTCGGCTCTAACGTACAAATCTACGGGAAGCCTGAAGCGGATCCTATAATGTCGCTATTTCATAAAGTTGGGGGAGGAGGGGTGGCGCCATCGAAAGTCTGCCCAGATGACCGCCAAGATAGCGAAGGCCGTACTGGATGCGGTCGGATATGGCCAATCTCGACGATGATTTGCCCTCGGTGCGGTTTTACGTGGCTGACCGATAAGCAACAGTATGAAGTAACCCTTACAAAGATGGTTGAGAATATTGATTATGCGAATGAGACCATTCCGCAATTCTGTGCCAGGATGAAACTAAGAGGATGGGAGAATAAATGGATACTTCAGAATATCTGCAAAAAGAATAAGGATAACCAGAAGAAAGCATTTCTTGAAGCAATAAAAGTACTCAGGGGGAAGAATGGCGAAATGATAAGCCCGTGGTACTGGAAGACATTCAGCGCGATATATTTAAAGGAAAAAAAGGGGGAAGAGCCGCAAACCTAAACTACATTTTTTCGTAATACACTTAACGCGCTTTGGTAAGCAATCGAGGCTAGCTCTTCTGATAAAAATGTTCCGATATATCTAGTTTTTCCATTAATATAGATAGTAGAAATCCACCCACCCCCACCGCTTTGTTTAGAAACACCAATATACTTGGATGTAAATAAATGATTATTTTTTCTATAGCAAATGGATGAGTTTTCCCTCTGTGTTACTATTTCTATATTATCAATGGTATTTTTTAATTTATCTCCATTTATATGGTTTATCACTAGCTGGTATCCACACGGTTTGTGGTTTAAAAAGGCCATTGCCATTAATTGATGAATTGAAAAATTTTTATGCTTCTTCTCTTTACATAAAACAACATAATAGTACCCACGACTATCGAGGCACTGCTTTAAAATCCTCTCACCTACAGGCTGAATCCCATAAGTATTTCTCACTACAACCCTTGCAATGCTTTTTACATTTGAAAAATTACTTATCTCATACAGTCCTTCATACCCAGGTATATCTTTCCAAACTTCTTCTTCCATAACAATAAAAACGCCCCCAATCAAATCATCGGGGTTCGACTACCGAATCAATGAAAGAGGGCTTAAAAGGTTAATTGCTATTGTCGAACCGCAATTTATTCTACAAAGATAGCAAGTATTTACGACAGAAAAAATATATTACTATTCTTTTTCTTCTTTCACTTCATACTTCACAACGCTCAGTATCGGCGTCTCCTCGATCTTCACAACTTCATAGTCGCTTAATGTTCCCTTCATGCCGTCTTCGAGCCTGTCACGTGCTGATTCCAGATCAGATGCCTGCACGAGCATGGTTGAGGCTGTGCGCTTCTCTTTGCCCTTCTCTGCGTCGAGAACCACGAACACGACCTTGGCCTTATAGAACTTGTCGCCCTCTGCATTCTCAAAGATTTCACAGAACTTAGTGCGCTTCAACGCGGATACCGTGAACTCACCGGTGATGTAGGGCTTTGCGACTTCAATAGTCCTCGCCTCCGCCTCTGCGAAGCTCATTGCGTCAATCAGGTAAACGTCGGTCTGACGTTTTTGTTTGCCATCATCCGTGCCGATCCGGTCATACTGGATACGGGATTCAAAAAAACAGTTAAATGCAATCATTTTTTTAGTTTATGTTAATTAATTACTAAAAAGGAAGCTTATCTGATTCCGGTTGCGGAGGAAATGGGTTTGATTCCGTATTTCCCTGCGGTGCTTGCGGTTTTTGTCCGATCGGTTCGTTGTCCATGCGATCGGATTCGACAGACCACGCATTATTTTCACCAAATACACGGGTTTCTTGCGTGGCGGGGTCAAGCCATTCATTCGTCCTCATGCTAAACTTGATCTTTACAATCTCACCCTCGTTCGGGGTCGCTGCGTTTTTACCAAGTTTGAACATCGCCGATTGCGGATATTGACCGTCAGTTTCCTCAACCCAAATTTCGGTAGAAGTCCAACTGCCGCTTCCGTCTTTTTTTGTACCAGTCTTTGTGAAAATCTTCTTCACTCGTCCAATAAATTCCATACTTTTTTTGTTTTATTTTTCCCTACTTACGGCATCGGGTTTCCGTTTTTGTTATAAATTAATTTTCTAAATAGAAGATGTCACTGCTTGGCTTCCAGAATTTTTCATCAAAACACGACCGAAGTCCTTCTACAAGATCTCCGCGATTATAAGCATTATTTTCTTTTAAAAATACGCCAAAAAACTCCGAAATAAACAATACAGAACCCTCTTCCTTTGTGCTATCCATAATCAAAGGAAATTTAGAAAACGATGCCCCGGCCTCATTAAAAAGAATAATATCATCGTTATTATTCCGAATAGATACCCTCCCCTTAAAATAATCATCAAACGCCACCCCGTCATTTTTTAATAATGGAGCGTAGGAGGCCATTCCATTTGTGAAAATAATGGCGCCTGATTTTCCAATAAACCATGCGACTCGATCCGGATAAAAGCTGTGACCGATGAGAGCGTTTCGTTTAAAAACGTCAACCCCGATGTTTCCAATACTTACGTCCATATTTTTTTTGTTTTTTTGTTTTTCCTACTCTTGAAGATTTTCGGATTTCTCTTTTTCCAGATAGTATTCCCTTATGGCAATCCAGTCAATTTCCTCGCCAGTGAATGGGCTAAACCTGAATACTATAAAATCGTTAACCATTTTTAGGTTGCAGTATTGCAGCATCGTTATTTTCGACCTTTTCGAGTGTATTTCAAGTTCGGAAAGTGCCACAAGGGCTTGATAACTCTCGCAAATGACCATCCCTACGGTAAGTTGTTTATTCATCTTCTTTTTTTGTTGTTGGTTTAATTTATTTTGTGTTTGGAGATTGGTCGGGCGGGCGTTTAAATTTACTCCCCATCCTGTTTTTCCTTTCTACTTAGTTGCGTTTTGTAATCAAAAAATATCCCATTTTCGTTGGCATATTTTTTATAGTTGCAAATCTCGCATTCGTCAACACACTCTTTTTCGCAAAAAGCCTTATACCTGCATGGGCTATCACATATTTCAGGAAGGTAACGGCGAGGAGGCTCCGATGTCTTATTCATTTGAATATCCTTCATCATTTTTGTCATTATCGTCTTGAAGGCGTCCTGGTAATTCGCATTGTTCTGGTCCGACAAAATCCCCTGCAAATCCTTCATCACGTTCGGGATCATGTCGGCGAGCTGCTCGTCGATGCTTTTTTCGACCACCGGCTCGACTTCGATTCCAAGTTCTTCCTCGGTGAACTCGTCCGGGAAATACCATTTTCGCAACTGCATTTTTCGCTGCTCAAGGTATTCCTTTCCATCGGATGAACTCATCAGGGCGTTCGCCTTTTGTGACATCTTCGCGGGGGATTCGGTGGACATGAAGACCATCGCGTACAGCGCGGAAGCATATTCGCCTGTCGTTATGGTCAGGTCAAGGAAGAACTTGTGCCGGGGTTTCAGTTGCCAATGCTTATCATCCGGTGGCTGGGGTAGTTTGAGAGTTTTCATTTTTCTTTATGTTTATGTTTATGCACAAAAATGCGCAATAATCGGATGGCATTCAATAGCTTCAAGTTTTTGCATGGAGTGATAGCATTAGTCACGACTATGATGCAGCGCAGAAGCATGGCGTAGTCGGAGTTGGAGATTTGTTTCATAGGTTGAGTAGATATTCCGTATACTGGGTTGCAATTGCATTCGCAATACCTTTGAAGGTTTTTGATCTCGCTTTTCTTCTTTCTTCTTTTGGTAGTTTAAGCGTTTCAAAATGCAATTTCCCATCCGTCCTACCAGATTTGTGCATTATAATATTTGGTTCGACAATATTTGTATATTTAAGTTTCGGAAGACTTTTAAGCCAAAGGCATGTCCCCTTCCGTTCCGCGTCTCCAAAATGATATGGATGTATAATCTGGTCTGGCTTCCTATATCTTGTGCTCATTATCCCGATAGGGTTCTCTATGGCAATATGTTTTATGTTCGCATTCGCCAGATTCATAAAAAACTCAACCGCTTTTTCCCTATCATCATGTATGGTTGGGAACCGCTCCGAATATTCAGGTTTATAGTATTTATTTGCAGCCACGGTTAATCTGGTACATTCAGGATGCGCAATCATTAAATCCCACCCATCATTTATAACCTCGAAAACATCCCGCTGTATATGCCACTCCGGATGTCCACCGCTGCACGGGAGCAGATCGCAGCTATACGCCTCTATTCCTAATTTGCGAAACTCAATACATACAGCCTGAGATTCCTCGCACGCCACCAAGACCCTGATTTCTTCTTTTTTCATATTATATAAATTTATTTCTATCCCACACAAAAGACCCTGTCTTAACCTTTTCCAGATACGCCAAGACTTTGCGCGGGTCAATCCATACGGGGCGTCCTTGGATGATTGATTTGAACTGCTCGAAGTCGTCACAGAAACCGCCGCAGTCACAAACTTCAAGGATCCATTTTGCCTGGTTTGTGACGCGCGAAACCGTGTGGCTTTCACCCGGATATTTCATTTCGATCCCAATCAATCCCCGCCCTTTCGGCTCATATTTCAGTAGGTCAGAAACTCCGACGGTCATTCCGAGAGAGTTCTTCGCCCCGGTGTTTGCGCCCTCGTTAAAAGTGGCCCAAAGAAAGTGAATATCTTGATACCACTCGTTTCTGTACCATTTCACACATTCTGCTTGTAATCTACCTTCGGGTTGTGCCACAGTTTATTTTATTTCTAATAAAATAAGAACGGCTGTTCGATAAACTAATCTCTTTGCAGTCAAGTATAAATTTCCAAAATCTGGCCTGCTCATCACATTTTTAGCCCACCATTGGAAGTCTTCCTGCTTGTCAAGGAAATCAGTTACATATCTGGCTGATATATTTTTAGGCTCAGGTAGGTTTCCGTTATTTACGAGCCTGCAAATCTCGACGCTCATCCAGTTGTCAATACTTTCGTCCCACGCTGAGTGTGATTCATCAATATTATACTTTTTAAAAAGCTCTTGCTTTGTCATTTTTTTTTTATTTTCTTATTAAATAATCCAAAACCAAATCACCCATATCCGCCTTCGCTCCGCACTCCCAGCCATGATAATTTTTCCACCAGCGGGAACATTGCCCGGGATACCTCTTATTCCATTCTTCCCACGCATCTATATCCGACAGTATCGTCCAGTCCGGTTGCACCCAGCTTTTCGGCATGTTATTTTTCCCACCAGTTGCCAAGAAAATATGCTTTCCAAAATAAGCGGCGCAGACTACAGCGGTCTTCTCTGCCTCGACCACAAAAATCCGTTCGCCATCCTTCCTGTCTTTCAGTAAATGCTCCCCGAAAAGACACCGGTTGGAGAAACCCTTTCCTTTTTTGAACCTTCGTCCGCCGCCGTATTCGTGGTCTCGATGCCCATCGAGTCCGTACAGCATCAGCTTGTCATGGCAAACACCCTTGCTGTTAACATACCAAAATTGTGTCATATTAGAACTTTCCGCTGACCCTGCGATTTTAAACGGATAGCAGCCGACCAGATATTTACGTAAATAAAACTCGGCTTTTTCCTTCCCGAATGTCGCAGCCATGAATAGCGAAAAATTATCCTTGACCTGAAGGCGCTTTTCGTAACTCTGTTCCATAAATACGCGCGGGACGAATTTCGACTCGACCACCAGTTCTATCGTATCCGGCACTTCAAATACCGCACCGCCCAGAGCCAGCAGTTTTTGCCTGGCCTCGACCGGCGTGCGGCATCCTCCGTATTTTTGCATCCACGCGAAAAGCGTCAGGTATTCTCCGCCCTGCTCAAAAACCTGTACCCCGTCATCGACCATCCTGCATACCAGCTTGTCCCAGCGGTTCGAGTACGCCCCGTCGATATGGCGTGAGGCGAACCAGCGCGGACCTTTGCGGATCATCGGCATCGACATTATCTGCGGAAGTATCGAAAATACTTTCGCGTAGTCTATTCGGGTTTGTTCAAATTTGCCCATATCAAAAAGGTAATTCCTGTTCTTCTTCCGTAAATACACCCAATCCGGTTTCCTTCTCTGGTTCTCCGATTTCATCCCCATCGTTGAAATCGATCTTATAAAACGACCAGCCAGTGCTTTTCTTGCCAAAAATCCGAAGTGTCGGTTCATATGTAAAATTCTCTTGTCGTATATCATCGAAAAAATTATTCTTGGATTTCGGGGTGTTCCGCCAGCTGGTGCAATATTCGACGTAATTAGAGAATAAGTCTACCGAGTGCATGCAATCCCTATGCCCAGCCTGCCCAGGCTTCAGCCTTCCTACCCACCCTTTTTCTTCAAGGAACGACAGGACGCTACTGGAATGCTGTCTCATTTTTCTATTCGCATCTTCCATCTTTTCCGATTCGGTAAATTGCCCATGTGATTTTACCAGCCTTTCCCGCCCCTCCATTATCCAATTCAGAATTCCAGATGCCTCGGTCCTTAATTTCAGTTCCACGTATCCATCAGCGGACTTCCCCTCAAATGTCTTTTCAAAACGGACAATCTTATATCTCCTCCAGTTCCCATTCGTCGAGTCGGTCGTAACCGGGACCTTGTTTATGCTCGCCATCATCAGCGGCATCTCCCTTGCCGTGAACGGAGCCATTCCGATGGGTCGAGCCATGATTGGATCATAGGATGTTATCGCCTTAAATTGCCCCCCAGAAAAGTCCTTGTCTCCCATATCTGAGACGTTGTTCAATAATTTACCGTTTGCCACAGCCGTGTTGTAATTTGCATCATTGGTGGTACAAAGCTGTGGAAAGGAAAAGTTCGTATAATTTTCTTGCCCAATAACGTAATTTATAGTATCTCCGAGTACCGTTTTCCCATTTGCCCCCGTTCCGTAGAGAAACATGGCGACCGCTACTTTCATATCAGCTCTGTCGATAAACATCAGCCCAAAAAATTCCTGCAATACCTTTATTGAATCCTCGTCGGATATGACTTCGGTCAAAAATTTTCGCCACTCAGGGCATTTCGCTTTTGGGTCATAGCCGTGCGGAATGTGCGTTCTCGTCATCCACTCCGGTCCATGCTCGTGCGATTTCATGTCGTTAAGCGTCAGCACGCAGTTATTGAAGGATATTATACTTTTCGACGGCTCAAACGACTTCATTTTGCGCGACCGGTATATACGCTTAAAAATAGACTCAATGCTTTTCATTTGATATGGTATACCAATCTCAAGCTCCTCAAGCAGCCCGCAAATTAAATCATATACATTATTGCTACTTAATTTCTCGTACTTTATTCCGTTGTATATAAATAATGTTTCCTCTCCTTTTCTGATTCCATTCTCCGATGCAACCCTTGCAATTTCAATAGCAATCTTACCCTCTATCACCACATCCACCTTGGTGTGTTCAGCCCCAAGGCCGCCAAGGGTGGAGAGGGCTTGGGATAGCCTTCCTATTACATGGTCCATTTCCATGGATTATTCCTCCGATGTTTCCGATTCTCTTCCTTGTTCTGATTCCGCTACGGCTTCCGGTTCCAGTTCAGGCCCGGCAGATTCCGTCGAAGCTATCTCTGCCCTCAAAACGGTGAATCCGTCAGCAAGGCGATACAGCAGTACCCCCCTGGAACTGTCCCTGATCGCGCGAGGCTCGCTGCCCTTCGTCCAAAGACGTATGGTTTCTGGATGTTTCCCCACCAACTTGCAAAACTGGGAAAGGGAATACCATTTGTATCCGTCGAATTCGGCGGTGTGGATTGCTATTTCTTCCATTTTCAAATTATTTATTTTCAAAAGCAAATATAATACAATTAATCCAAAATGTGCGGCTATTGTCCAATTATTTTAAATTTTTGACAATTTCCAGTCAGTCGGGTAATAATCGTCATTTCCGTACCTTTCTTGGAATGCATCCGATATATTTCTCCCGCAATGTACGGCCTCCCCATCCATTATATTCTTGACATACCACATCTGCCACCACGAGAATGTGGAGCTACCGCCAATGAAATAGTCGCAGCTTGCACCAAGTACGAACTGATCCATAGGGTCTGAGTGGTACATCGGGCCGTGCAGGTGAGTATTGTTCGGCTCCGGGTAAAAGAACGGCTGGTCGTGAAAATAAGAGCGGCACCACGCGATGTCGTCGGAAAACACCACGACCTTGCTGTTCTTTTTCCATGAAGGATAAAACTTGCCAAGCGTTTCAAAATACCACGTCTCTGGTATCTGATAAAAAACCTCGTGCCCGACAAAATCTCCACGACGGATTCCAAGCCCGACAAGCTGGGCTTCCTTGAACCCATCATATTTATCAAGGGTCGATTCTACGGCGTCGCGGCTAAACTGGAACTTTTCTTTCACTATTCCGACGTCAAACCACTTCTCGGATTGCAGAAAGCAAGTCAGATCAAAATTTATAACCTTATTTCGATTGCTGCGAAAAAACTCATACATGTAATTTTTCGCTGTATCAGAATATCCCGGCCCCGGTGCCTGAAAAAGCAGGTCGTACTCGGTATCGGTAGTCAGTTTCGGCGGATGCGCAAGATATTTCCATAGAAAATATTTAGCCGGCATCTCCACCTCATGCCCGGTCGCCTCGGCCACGCTCACGATGGTCGCGTACACAAAAAGCCAGTTCCCGAGTCGTGTGTGCTGCCCAAATTGGTTGCATCGTATCATAGGAATCTCCTCCTATTTTTAAATCCATTTTGAAAATATTCCTCATGCGCAGCGTCTGGGAGTCCATAATGAAAATTCCAACCTTTATGCTTGCTATCCTCGGCTATTCCGCGATCACGGATCTCGTGCTGCCTTGCAAGCCCCGTGTCCCAGTTCTGCCACTTAGTATGATACAGCGGATAATGGATTTCGCTCCATTTTGGCTGTACCACATCTCGCATCGTGGGTTGGCAGGTGTGGCTGCCAGGGGCAAAATTCATGTCGAGAACCGAAGGCGCGTGAAAAAGGACGCTCTTACAATACCCTTCGGATTCGATTCCCCAAAATTCATCCGGCTTGTCATCGTCCGCGCCAAAGAGTTCTACTCCTTGGCATTTACACAGGTTCCATTTTTCGCCGTCATTGCAATCAAGTAAATCTTGCTCTGTAATATCGATAAGTTCATCGCTGTCGCATACGATTATAAACATCGCATTAGACCTTTTCCATGCGTTGTTCCTTAAAGAAATCAAGGCAGATTCATCCATTTTTCCACCGGTATCAAATTGGCGAAACTTCACCTTGTTTATATCGCATACAAATCGCGTTTCATTACCATCCGTTGACATGTTATCATGAACGGTTATGTCGCACATGGGCACTCTTTCTCGATACCATTTAATAAAACGCTCGACGGTTGCCGGCTCGTTCCAGCTTGTTGTGAAAATTTCTAATAGTGGCCGCATAATCAATCTTTTTTGGTTGTAATAAAATCAAGAATCTTTTTGTTTATTTCGCGCATATCAGCCAAGTGTGACTCTGTTGCTTGTAGTTTTCCAGTAATAAGATTTTCTTCCGGGGTTTTTATGCCCATGCTGTGTTGATTGTCAGATATAGCCTTAAAAAGATGCGCGGCAAATTCGGAAGGCAACGATAAAAACGGCTTCAAATACGAGGATCTAACGATACACGGGTCGATTAATGTTTCGATAAGTTTGCCCCTGTTTTGGGATATATTCTTCGATCCGTCCACGCAACGCTTTGTTACCCACACAGCTACACTTCTTGTGTTGAAATCATTCTGGATATGAATTTCGTACTGTTCCATTTTCAATCTTTTTTAAACACAATCAAACAATCATCCCACCTGCCCTTTATATGGCGCAGATTCACTATCCAGCATTTTCCGCCATCCGGTGCCAAGGCGATCAGTTCCTCTTCGCGGCCTTCGGGAATATCCTCGATAATTAGGAATCCGCCAGGCTTGAGATAAGCGGGGAAGTTTTGAAGGGCGTAGATTTGGTGTGATTTTTCATGACTTCCATCCTCGATTATAACGTCAAACATGCCATGCTTAAAAATCCTATCCCAATATTCTGGACTATAAGCATTAACCGTCCATAAATTCATATTATAAAACCAAGATGGGATATTACTTTCATTAACGCCAGTTCGGTCAACTATATCAATTCCGCATATATGCGCACTCTTCATGTAGTCTCGCATTAGGCGAATTGATCCGCCTTTGTAGACTCCAATCTCAAGGATATTCAACTCCGCATTCTCTTTCCCCGCAAATAATTCATCATAGAACGCTGCATACGAGTGGCCGGAGAACTTATCCGTGCAAAATAAAGCCGGATTCGACGCTTGTAATTCTGAAATGCGCATAATTATTTATTTAGTTGTTGTTTTTATTAATTTAGGTAATTTCCCATTAGATATTATCCACTCATGTACAGCTTGCAATAACCCTCCTTCTCCAAAATCTGCCGTAATTGTGACCATCCCTATATCATATAATCTTGAATTTTCGCTTACTAATGGGTGTATTATAACATCTCCAACCCCATGCATATCCACCTTAGTCCAATCCATAGACTCAAAAGCTTCGAGACGCAGAACCCTATCCTCATTATTGATCGCTTCGTTTTTCACAATACCCCAGCCCGGTGTTTAATGATTGCTTCGATGATTTCATTGAAATCCACCGATTCGCATAGCCTGCCAGACGTGCATGAGACAAGGGCTACTCTATCCTCGTGGACAACCACAGCAAGTTTATCACTGTTTGATCGAAACGCGTTTTTATCGTGTTTTTCGAACCCAAGCGCCTTAATCAGCGCGATAAAAGATCTTTTTGTCATTTTTCTTATTTTATTTAATCAATTTTAAAAACACCCATCCTATACAACGCCAGCACAATGTCAGCCTCATGGAAAGCATCGTCCGCCCCACGGTGTTTTTCGACGTACCCGTGATCCGTGCCGAAGAAATGATTATACGCCTCCTCAACTTTCGGCCATTTATAGCTTCCGTACTTTCCGGACAGTTGGCATATATCCGTTGACAAGAGCATCAGGCATGGTAGCTTTCTCGGAAACCTTACCCCGCGACTTTCCAAGAAGTTGAAATCAAACGCCCGATTGTATGCGGTTGCCCCAAGTGGGTAAGCGTCAAGTATGGACTGGATTTCCGGGATCAATAGCGCAAGTTGCGGGGAGTTCTGGATCTCCTCGACGCTCATGTACCCATTCGTTACGATCCAACTTTCCTCGACTTCCTTGCGGGTGATCGGGCGCTCATGCACCACTTTGTCAAACAGGATCTTCTTTTCACCGGATTCAAGGTTGAGTGAGATGATCCCAACTTCGACAATCTTGCCACCCTTGCCTTGAAAATCCGTGGTCTCAATATCTATTATAAGTATCTCCATGTCAGTTAGTTATGAACGAATAGCGCGCGCGCTATATGATACGCCACCAACCCTCTCCGAGCGCATTCCTTTGCGCAGGATTCAGCGTAGAACCCGTCGGCACTAAAATCGTCATGTGTAAATCCTACGAATTTTGAGATGTCGGCTCGGACTATAAAACATCCCATATCCAAACCACCTTCAAACAGTCGGCTGCGGTGGTATCCGTAGTTCAGATGCGAGTGAATTGTATCTGAATAGATAAATCCAGCATTCTCCTTTTTGGTCGCCTCCATCATTTGAGAAACAAATTGGGGACAATAATAGTTGTCTGAATTAGATAATAAGACCCAATCGTTTTCGTCTGCAACAAGCGAGTTTAAAAAATATCTGCGGTTGATATGCCCGTATTTCCCATTCCGTTTTAATGTGCAAGTAAATTTTATACGGGGATCGTCTTTATACCGATCCATTATTTTATGTACAACTTTCGGCGCCGGCCCGTCGTGGACTATGAGCATCTCCCAGTTAGGGTTAGTCTGTAACAAGAAAGAACCTATGGATACCTCCAGTTCGTGGGTGTGATTGTATGTTACAAATATTGATTTAAGCATGGTTAAATTTTTTCGAATTCTTTTTCAAGTTTACATAATTCCCGCTCGTGAATGGACAGGAGGGTGCGCTTTGTTGCCTCAAGTATAATTCTTACAGATTGGCCGAGCTGACTTGTCGGGTTTGCCGCCACGGATAGCTTCATGTCAGGTACGTCACGAGACGAGTATGCCTGTGCTATCGATATTTCACCACCGCATTCCATTGAGAGCGAATTTATTATGTTTTTAAATACCCCTATTCTTTCATACAATTCATTTGCCGCTTTTAACTGTTCTTGTGTCATTTTTCTTTAGTTTTTAGTTGAATACATTTAATATTTCTCTGGTTTTTTAGCTAAAATAGTCAATACGAGCTCATTCTGTCCTATCCCACCGGAGTCGACTCTGAGTTCCGCATTAGGAAAAACGAGAGTCATTCCGTCCTCGCATTCAACTGTCAATTTTGGCCCGTCCCACGTAAGGCTGGTTACTTTTATTTCCATCTGTTTTATTTTATTTTCATCTCTGCCCGTCCGATATTTTCGTCCAATTTAAACTTCACCAGGTCGTTTGCAATTATTGACATCAGAATTGACCGATACGCGTCGTGTTTCCACTTTTCCATTTCAATTTTCCGAACAATAATTCCTCCGTCGGGTCCGTATTCGTTGATGACAAAATCCACCATACGCACGTCGTGTTGGTCGAGTTCTTTTGCTATTGCTAACTTCATTTCGTTAAATTTATTAAAAAATTCTGCACCATTTCCATCTCCGGATTTCTGAACGCGTGATCCACATAGCTACAAGGTTCGGCATAATGATATGAGTTGAGCCGAATGTGTTCCTCGCAGGCCTTTTCGGTAAAGAACGCGTTCTGATACTTGTATTCGTAATCAAAATTCATCTTCTGCCATCCGGCTTCCTCCATGATCTCTTCCTGTTCCCATGATTCGAGCGTTACAAATCGTGCAACAAACATATTATTATCATTGTTAAAATCGTTAATGGCATCCACCACTTCGGTTTCCGTTTCCAATATTATTCCATCCTTATACCAGCCTTCCGTGCCGCATCCCTCCGGTACTGCAATCCGTTCATTTGTCTGGATCTGGAATAGGATTGGGTATGCGGTTCCTCGATTATCCTGCGCGTTCATGTTCTTAGAAATCTCGACAAGGGCGTCGTAGACGCTATCCTCAACTTGAATTGTTTTCATTTTGATTCAGGTTTAACCACCCGCAGGCGATATTCAACAACGCAGTCAGTTTCGGATTTCAAATTTCGGGTACACTCAACCATTCCCAATTCCTGAAGTTGCCGGATAATGTTTCCCGATATTTCCCGCGCCTGTCTGAAATTAAGTTCTTCGGGCGTATATTTGATTGCCTCCTCTCGCTTGATCCGAACTTCGCCCCATAGATCTACAATTTCAAGACTGCGCTTCAAAAACATAGGGTCGGGTTGTCCACATCCTCCAGTCGTCTTCGGTTCATTCCAATCTTTTTCTATCCCCAATATCTTGGCGATAAAGTTCATGATTTTTTTCTTAGTTTTCAGTTCCATTTTATTTATACGTTTTTCGAATCAATTCCTTACTCGCAAACCTCTCCATGCAATTATGGTTCGTGCATTTAAACTCTTTCGTTAGAAAATCATGCGGGTCGTAATAGGCTTTCTTCTGCCCACATATAGGGCAAGGCTGATAAAGTAGGGGTCCACCACCCCAACCGCTTCCTTCCGTCCTGCTCATTTGTCTACTTTTTTCAACGCCAAATTCACTACATCATATATCAATCTGGTAACTTCTACTTCATAGCGGCCCATTATCACACGGTCTCCTTGTTTCACTTCCGGCTCGGTTGCGGCCCACGTTTTCGCCAAGCCCATCAATTCATACAGCACCGGTTCTCCGAATTTTTCGCGGATCTTATTCTTATTCAGAAGGGTATATCTCATTTCCCCACTATTTTAAATCCACGTTTTCCCGCATCCTCCATAACCATCGACCCTTCCGGCGCCGTGGCAAAATTACTCAACGCTCCACATCCGGGTTCAGAGAAAAATAAGAATTCGCCACCCTGCCTGCGTATCGCTGCGGCCTCCAGTGCGATCACCATTTTGTTGGGTAAGATTATTGTGTAGCTTTTCATGTCATTCAAATATAAATTCGCCAACAGCCATTTCTTTTATCTTCTTCAGCGCTTCTTTTGATGGAGCCACCCCGTCGCACATGATGGGCTCAACACCTTGAACGCAGTGTTGAATATTCTGTATTGCATCAGATAAAACACTTCCAATCATACGGCAAACCTCGCCGTTTGATCCGTATACAAACAGCTTGTTCGGATGGAATTTCCCACTAATCCACAAGGCTGCCGAATACGGCTTAAACTCGGAAAGTTGCATTTTTGCGTTGTCAATGTTTAGAACAACAACCCTTGCCTCGTGAAGGCTTTCATGGTGGCCGGATTTAGGATCAAAAACATAGACCGAGACCTTCTTAAATATTTTCTCGACCGCTATTTTTTCAAACTTTCTCATGTCATTCAAATTTTGTGCCTTTTCAGAAAGGCGGGTTTTACTTCGGAGTTGAAAAATTCGGTGGCTTCGGATTCGGTGCGGAAATAATTGCCAAGTTCGTAGTGGTACCCATCTAGCCTATCACGATAGTCCTTTCGAGGTCTCTGGAGTCCATCGGAATCAATATAATAATATGATTCACCTTTATCCGCCCTCCATCTTTTCGTCTCCACCTGTTTCTTTTCGGCGTTCCATATTTTACCGTCTTTGTCAAGGGCAGAGATGAGCCGTTGGCGCTCAGGCGAGGTCGCTAGTCCACGGATGCCCGAAAATTCTCCACACGTAATAATACAGTCTTCATCAGTATATAAATTGCCATCTTCGCTAATTGTGGCGTAAGGAAAAACACGGCCAGCCTGCTCTTTTTTGAATATTGTAATCCATCCATTATTTTGTGTGATTATATCCCCATCCTTCGGTTCCCATTTTTCCACTTTCGTCAACACCTTCTTCTTGGCGTTCCACTTGTATCCAGCCTCGACCATCTTTTCAAAAAATAGGCAGCGCTCTTCACGGGTGGCCAACCTGTAATCGAACCCAGTGAATATGCATGTACCAGTAAAAAACCTGCCACCATAAAGGAGGGCATAAGAATGAAGCGTATTCAGGAGCTGGTTTTTTCCTTTATATATCAGGATCCCCCCGCCCTTCAGTTTCACCACGTCCCCATCGGTAGGGGCCCATGCTCCACCATTCGTGCTAAATAATATTCCAAATTCAAACATTTTTTTAGACTCATCTTTTGATAGTTTTTTTGGCTTAACTCCGCTAAGATCTTCCTCTATTTTATCAGCTATCGTTTGTCCGATGCTCTCCGCCGCGTAATTCTTGCATTTAGCACACGCCATTTTCTCCTCAATAGATCGTCTATCAATCGGCTTACTCAATACGGACCTAAAGTATTCGCTTAGAATATCAGTAGATGGTGTTTGGGTGGATTTATTTATCTTCACCACCTCCATCTTCACCACCTCTCCATCGGTAGGAGTCCAAGGTTTAGTCGCAGTCAGGGTGCTCATGTGTGCGCCCGCCATTTTGTCCAGGTTGTCGACCTGCATCCGCGCCGTCATTTTCGGTATGGACTTAATCGGGGCGTATATTCCCCCTTTTTTCACCGTATCTCCCGCTTCATGAGAATTAAGAACAGTCCAAAATCCCCTATCCCATACCGATGCTGTATTCGCTTTTTCCACCACCTCCATCTTCACCGCATCCCATCGGTATCCGGCTTTCTTAAGTTGGTTGAAAAATTCTCGGCGCTGTTTTTTGGTCGCAAGCCTCGGGGTGTGGGCAGCCATGATGGCGTCGGTTGAAATTCCGCCTCTGTAAGGCACCAATAGAACCTTTATGTTCCCCGCATTCGTGCGCTCTTTATATATATACGTCAATCCCTGCCCGTTGTCGCACACGTCGCCTTTTTTCGGTACCCATTTCTTTTCGCCGATCTCCGCCGCATAAAACCATAAACACTCCACCTTTTCCGGTTCCGCCAGCGCAATATATCGATTCCCCTCCATCCTCATCACCATTCTTTCCAATCCTGGATTATTTTCCGTGATCGGAGCATCCGACACCAGCATCATGCGCGGAAACTTATTATTGCTTTCCATATTTTTTTTTGGATACCTTTCAAAGAACGCGTCAAAGTTCCGATTAAATATCACATCCCTCCAAAACGCATCCCGTTCCGTCGTTGCCCACCAGTCAAAACCACCCGATAATCCGCCAGCGTGTCTCGTCTTTTCAAACACCCCGACATCCCTCTTTCCGATCTGTTTTTCCTGGTTTTCGAGCATTTTTTCGACGATTTCGTCTGGAAAGCCCTGTAGATCGCCCTTCCAGCCTTTTTTTTCTTCGTAATTTTTGCGGTTCTCGCGCGCTTGTTTCATAAATAGTTTTTTTAATGTTAATTTATATAAGAAAAAACCAAATGTAAATTGATTTTTTTTCTTTGTCGTTTGCTTTTTTAGGCTTCCATCTATTTTTCTGTCAAGTGGTTAACAATTATACCCCCGTTTAAGGTATGTAACCTGACACGACTTTTCCGAATACAAATCTACTCCAAAAATCCAAATAATCATAATAATTATCCACATTATTTTGTTAAACAACGTTAAATGCCGTTGTTTGCCGTGAAGTGCCGTTAGGTTGCCGTTAGGAAATTACCTCTTAACGGCCACAAAAAGGCACCCAACTCACTGTATTATACAAGGTTATAAATTAGTGCCGTTAATGCCGTTGTTTTTTTCGACCCTAAGGGCCCTAATGTGTGCGTGTGCGCGTGTGTATATCTTATATAAAATTTAACGGCATTAACGGCATTGTGTATAAATGTCTATATATCAATACATTATCTGCCGTTAATTAATAATTTTCTAACGGCATAAAAACGGCATTAACGGCAGCGGATTTTTTTTGTGTACTTATTTAGGAAATGGTAATGATTTGGTAAATTTGGTAACGTTGTGTTGAATATTTTCCATTACGAAATATCTGTAAAAAAATAAAAAAAAATTTGAGAGTCGCTTCCTTCTTTTTTCTCTTCTCTTTTTCCCGTCGGGGGACCCCTAACTACTTGATAATCAGATAGTTACAACCGTTTGTAACCTTAAACGGTCGTTTAAGGGTTCTAACTCGTTGATATGCGAAGTGGGTATCAATATAAATCAAAATTAAAGAATCGCATACCTGATTCTTGAAAAAAGTCATATTATTAACATTAATTTAATTAACTAAATTCCAAACTTGTATATACAAGTCAAATCCAACTATCTAATAATCAACACATTATATTTTCCTTCGTCCAACTTGTATATACAAGTCAAAAGCCGACTATTTAACGTTTACTTTATATTGGCCTTATATATATTTGATTATCAGAGACTTATCTCAATTAATACATTTTAACGTTAATATTAATTTAACGCTTAACATAAAGTTTAAATAGAGTGTCAATGTGTTGATAATCATATAGTTAAAAATGGCCAAAAATCCGACTTTCATTTTTAGTTAAAATTGATGTTGCTGAAACATTGGATGTTAAATGATGTTAAAACTGGTAGAACTGGATGAAATTAGATACCAAATATTTTGGAGATAATACAAAGATTATGTACATTGCGTTCTGTTAGTTGTTCTTTGAGTTTCGGCCTGCTTTGCCCTTGCCATACCCGCGCGCGAGCGTGTGCCTGGTTGGATTGAAAGGCCGCTATTCTTAAGCCATTTTAGGCGATATGGTAACCCGTTTGTTCGGGCTGTACATTTGACGGTAAAAATCATTAGATTGGTTGCTTGCTGTATATCGCTGCTTATGAAATAGAATCTTTGACGTGCTGGTGTTACTTTTACCCTGTTTACGCATTCGGGCAAATACCTGGTTTGCGGTAAAAATCGGATTTTAACGGGGTACAATTTTTCTTAACTTAAAAACACAAAAACTATGAAACAATTTATTTTTAACGTTTATTTTATTGTTGATGACTACAGAATAGGCGAAAAAGTACTATTCGATGGATCAATTGAGGACTGTATGAAATACATACAAAAGGCTGGAAATAATGATGAGTTCTGTCTCATTTTCTCATGTAAATTAAACTGATTAAAACATACAACTATGAAAACAACTGATTTTGAAAAAAACGTATCTATGATGAATAGGGCTATATTAACTATTGTTAGATACAAAAAACTGTACCGATATATGGTTCAATTTTCCGACGGACGGTCTGAAAGTAGCTTTAGACGTTATTAACCATTTCTTTTACCCCTTATATAAGGCCTGCAAACAGGGCCTTATGTGTTGTACACGTATAAGGGGGCAACGTCCGATATTGGACACAATTTCAAAAACACAACAAAATGAAGACAACATTTGATTATGCAAAATGGCTCAAAGAAAGGGCCGAAAAAGACGCTACTAAAACGGTTGATTTTAACGCGTTAACGAAAGTTGAAAAGATCAGCGCTCTGCTGTTTCTACTTGACAAGACGAAGGCCGATATGGCGGACGTGAAAATTGTGGGAATCGAAGAACGTGCTTTTGGTGAATGTAGTGCACAAGCCAAAGCGGCCGTACTGACTGAAGTGATTAAGAGGATGCAAGCGGGTGAATCTGTAGGCATACCGTCTGACAAAGATATTGTGTGCGTGCCTGTTAAGACGTCATTTGCAGCCGCTTCGATGAATGATCAAATTTCCTACTTGTCGGACCTATACTGCAAAGCAGTGGACGTGATAACCATTGATTTGCCAGCCGGCGAAGCGTGGGTAACTGGATTGACAAACCATATTGAGGCTGATTTTTTGGCCGATATTGCGGGGTACGATGAAGCCGATTATCAGGCATTTTTGGCCGATCTGGAAAATAGACGTAAACCGTTTAGCACGTTGACGCTTGTTGGCAAAACGGAAAAAGGCATATTAATTACACCCGAAAAGTAACACCAACAAAAACCGACCAAAAACCCCTCTATCTGCAAAGGTAGGGGGATTTTTGCGTTTAAATAAAACGAAAGAAAATGACATACTATAAAGTTCCTGTAAAATTAGACCAAAAACGGCTTAAAAATGGTTGGTTTTTGGTTGCAAATGAATTGCTTACTGAAAAAGAGGCATGCAGACGTGGTGTCAACACCGAAAAGCTAAATCGGATTGAAATTTCACGGCGTAAAATTTACTGGTTTTTCGGAGTGAGGTTTGAAATTAAATAAACACGAAAATGAAAAAGAAACAATTTTCAGGAAAAGTCCAGGGTGAATATTTGGACATTGAGCGGATTAACAAAAATACCGCGCGGGTAAAACACAAAAACGGGGAACGAGTTTTTCTTTGCCCGGTAAATTTGCACCCCTTCAATCAGTGGTGCACAACTATGGAAATGAACAACAGAACGCCGTTTGATGAATTTGTTGATATGTACGAAAACTATAATTGTACCGATAATAAGACGGGAAAATACGCCGCCTTTTACCGGGTGATTGAGTAACAAATAGCCGTCGAAGTTTAGCTTTTTTTAGCCCGGTGGGTTTACGGGCGACGGAACGACTTTAGTATTAACAAATAAAAATGTGATCATGGATATTGATGAATATTTCCCGTACGACTTCGACGAATCCAAAAAGCCGGAGACACTTGAGCATTGCATAGAAAGAGTAAATCGTTATTTCGGCGTAACTGATTGTCCGTATAATATAGATTTATTAAAACAAGTACTAGACGAACGAAGAAATTTGAGGGTTTTCCTCCCGTCGTATTTTTGGAACAAACGGTACTACGAATTACTTGAAAACGCAACAACAAAAGGAAAATTAAATGATTGGGATCAGACATCCACTATCAGATAGTTTGACGTAATGTTTTTTAAACGAATAAAAACGCAACAAAATGAGATACGTACAATTTTTAACCATGAGCACCGGATATATTCAGGGCTCAATTCCGCCGCGATTTTCAGACGACAACCGGAAACCAATTGAATTATTGGGATCAGACGGCTGTTATCCTGCAGATGGACGATTCGGATTAAACCGAATAATTTTTGAGGCCGAAAAACGGGCAAACAATCTGAAAAATATCCACTCAATTGTTGGGTTCCAGATTATTCAGGCATTAAGTTTTCCACAAAACGGGAGGATTATTTATGAAGAAAATTATAGAAATAGATAGCCCGAGCGGAGTGAATTCAAAAAGGATGAACGAATTGGTTTTATCCTTTTTGAAGGCCGGAATCAGATCGGACGAAATCATCCTTCAGATGAATTTCGTAGCGAACGAAGATGTTGTTAAACAGGTGATGCACGAATTTCACGTGCTGAAAAACAGGGCGGCAATGTCACTGGATAAAAGATGGACAAAATGAAGACAAAAACAAAAACGATAAGAGGCTGGGCAAATAAGTCTGACCTGTTGTTTAGCCAAAACTCTGGAAATATCATATTTACCGAAAATTTTAGAGAATTGGAATCCCGACTCATTAAAGACGGGTATAAACAATTGAACATAGCGTTTGATACGCTCAGGGGTAAAAACGCGACTGCAAAAGTCGTCGTAAAAGGCTGGCACTGGAGGGGATCATGGAGTGATCCGACTAAAGAAATTTATGCAATTTTTTATAAATAAAACAATAAAAACATGAAAAAAGTTGAATTTACATTAGCGCCGGATTTGGCGGCTGAATTTAAAAGTGTTGTCAAGGGATTAAATTTTGTAACCCCGAAATTATTAGGCTATTGCCGGATAAAGAATGGAGTGGCCGAATTAACACGCGGAGAATTTTTAGGAAAGTATAGGTTTGGAGTCACGGTTGTTCGCTTTGGCGAGCACGATTTCGATGCCTGTAAAAGTTTTAATACCAGATTTGAGGCTGAAATTTACTGTGATACTTTAACCCACCGATGAGCCCGCGAAAGTCGAGCGAAACCCTACTGAACGGCGGGGCTTGGAATAAAAACAACTAAAAACACAGATTATGACAAACGAAGAAATTTTAAGCGGCAATAAATTAATTGCTGAGTTTATGAGGTATGATAGAATAGACGGGTATATCCTGCTATTTCATATCTCTTGGGATTGGCTTATGCCGGTGATTGCCGAGATAACGAACCAATGCGAAGAGCCCGACGAATTGGACGGTGTAAAATACGCCTTATTAACGGATAATATTTCCGAGGCATATATTTTTGTAGTAGATTATATAAATAGAATACATGAGCACTAACCTATTTTTCACCGAACCAACCCCGGAACCACGCACAAAAATTCGTGTCAGCTTCCGGCAAGAAAAAAGCGGCGGCGACGTTTTCGCTGCATTTCTTGACACTTGGCCTATTCAGGGCTACGAACACACGGGGCAACATTGCGAATGTTCGCCTGACTGGATCCGAAAAACCAAACCCGCAAAAGATTATCGCGATTTGCTTGCGGAATTAGAGCGGATCGGGTATGATGTAACGGTTATGAAGATGTTTCCCAAGCCGAACCCGGATAAAATAACCTGCCCGAAATGCGGGGAAATATTCACTCCGAGCCGGACGGAATATGAACAATGGTGCCGGGATGAGGACAGGAATTTGCGCCTAAGTTTCGACGGTGCGGAAAACGTCAAGAGAATGAGTATAAAGGAGTGGGGATTGAAAAACCATAAATGTAAGGCAAGATGAAACCATACAACGAAAAAAGAGTTGAGAAGTTATTCGCAGAATTACGCGAGTTTGGGTATATTGAATCGCATTTATTCAAATGGTCGGCAGGAGATATTGATTCTTGCGCGCAGGATGCCGGCGTAAAATTACCGGAAATGACAGACGACAAAAAGGTTGAATTGCTGTCTGAAATTATCGAAGGAATTTCCGAGTCGGTAATCGAGGATATGAACGACGCGATTTGTATTGAATTATTTGAACGCTTTAAGACTGAATAAAATGGTTAAAGTTTATTTTCGATCGCGAATGAAGGATACTTTGGTCGCGGTATTTGATGATGAATTTCTGTACGAATTGTGCCTGCCTGCTATGGAAAAGTACGCCGGAGAGCTTGGTGTCACTCTGAATGAGAGCGTAGATGAAACCTATTTATCCGACTTAAAATGAGAGGTAGACCAAAAGGCGCGCCGTCATCCCTATGCGGATGGGCGTTTCAAAACATGAAGGCAGGAGAATCCTTCCTCTGCCAGATTGCGAGCAAGGATGCGACTACGATCGCGTCGAATTATGGCAGGGTGATCACGACGGAGCGATTTGTCGCCTTGGACTGCATGAGTCAGAGTAAAATTGAACGGTATATTAAAATAACTTTTTTGAAATGAAAAAAATTGAAAGCATCGACCAGTTTAAAACGCTGGCATTTGACGCGCCCATTGAATGCTTTGTCCGCATGGGCGCGGCAAGGAGCAGCAAGAATGTACAGTACCTTGGCAACGACCAATGGGAAATCTACAACGGAATCGACGATTTTGACCAGAATTTGACCACTATCGAATTGTGGACAGAATCGAACATCGGAAAAGCCTTGGATCTAAAACAGTTATATTTATACGACTAAAATGATAATCAGAACAAAAACGCGCGCGGAATTCCAGGAATTTCACGCCAAGATGAAAAGCAAAGGTTATACGCAGATTAGCAACGCGATATTGCCGAACTGGATAGGCGGGGATAATTACGTGGAAATTGCGGACGACATGGGAGTGTTCGCGCTGTGCAGCCGGGAAAAGGCTGAGCGGGATGGATTTAGAAATTATAAGCCATGAAAACAAAAAAGAAAGACCGGCCCCAGGAGAATATGAGAAATTTTGTACCCGGTATTTATGCTAACGAAAACGGAGACCGCTTAAAGGTTACCGGTTTTGGATTTCTAAATGGATGGCCATTTGTTTCATGGTTTTGGACTAATATTCCGGGATCAGACAGGGGCGGTGGAACAGCCTTAGATGGATTTGAAAAATTCATGGAGGATTTTAATCTTGTTAAGGAGTGCGATTTGCACTGCTATAAAAAGAAGTGAATCTTAACAGGCGACGGGGTGCGCTATATCACCCCGAATTTGCCCCAACAAAAAGGTCTTGGTTTAGTTGTGTTTTCCAAGGTGTCGGGTTCGATTCCTGGATGGGGTACTAAAAATACATAGTGCAGGGAAAAACCAAGCGGCCTGCACCCGCGAAAAAAATATGAAAACAACAACTGAAAACCCTAAAAACATCAACTCTACATTTGACGGACGCACTGCAAAGTATGTCGCCGGAATCGCATCACCTGCGGTCTTTTATTGGTCTTCAAAAAGAGGAGACAAAACAAGGTTAAGGTTGTCACGCAAGAATAGCCGTAACTTTTCGGGCATCATTTTCAAGAATGGAAGTGAGCGCGCCGTAATGGTTACCGCTCAGGGCTATTGGTGGATTGGATAATATTTTCCACGCTGTGCTACCAGCTATACGGGCGAACAATCAGACCACGGTGGAATTAATAAACAATATAATTCTAAACAAAATGAAAACCTTAGTAAAAAGAATCAGCGAAAAATTGAATAGTTTTGGATTGAACAATATCAACGAATCAACAACCGTTACTGTTGATTTAGAAACAAAAGAGGTGGATGTATTCGATACAGATGAGATTTCGTTTCAAGGCAAAGAATCCTTCTGTGCAAATCAATTTATCTACGAAATACAAGATGATTGTTATGATGTTAATCTCGATGAAATCAAAAATCAGACGTGCGTCATTGAATAATTTCTCAGCTGTGCTACCGGCTTGACGGGCAAACAATCAGACCAATTTGGAATTAATAAACAATCTAAAAATACGATAATGAAAAATCTTGAAAGATTATCTAAAAAGGCTGCTGAATTCTGCTATTTAAGCGGTTTTGATGCAGACAAGGTACGTGAAGCGATGAAATCAAGTTCATTCGCTATTCAGATTTGCGAAAATAAATCCGAAATGGACGAGGAGGGCGTCGATTATGCATATCCATATGTGATTTGGAACCCGTATAACTTTGATATTGATTAACCCTTTTACACCCTCTGCCGCCTTTGAGCATTGCATCTGATTGCAGCAGGGGACAAAACAAACAAATTTACTAATTAAAAAAACGAACGATCATGAAAAAATTTAGCGGAAAAGACGAAGCAATTAACGGCACCTGGTACCCGGCAACCGTTGAGGCTGACAATCTGAAAGAAGCGATCAAGAAACTGTATGTTGGTGAAAGAAAAAGCTACGGAACCGTTCAGGAAATCCGGGGACGTTTTTCAGAAGAATTATAAATCTTAATAAGTCCCGAAAGGGCGAAAATCATGACAATAGTAGAAATTTTAAGATCATTTCAAATTGCCTTGGAAAAGGCTGAGCCGTCACAAATATCAATTACATTTTCAAATCTTTGCGTTAACGACGCGAAAGATTTAATTTCGTTTCTACGGAATGAGACCCCGCTTACCTTTGTCGAAAAATTTTCGACAAAAACAGGTAAAAAGGTCAAGTCCTTAAAAGCGGGGATGAGAGTAGATGTAAAAGCATCAGGAGGTAACAGTTATGCAGATTACACGCTAGGAATTTCGCTTGGCAATGCAATCGGAAAGCCAATAATGGAATTTATCCCTAAAAAATATTTGGAAAAACGCTTGGATCATTATAATTTGGGTCAATTTTCCGGGTATAATTATTTAAAAATTCACGAATGTTTTGATTTTCCAATATGAAAACATTCAAATTGACATACTTATATTGTGATAGTAAGGATGTCAAAATTGAGACTATCACGGCGAAATCTCACCGGGAGGCGGTCAAGTACAGAAACGATCAGTATCTAAACTGCCCGGACGCTTATAATATCAGAATTACGGAAATAAAGAAGTCAGAGATCTTTTTGAGATAGAAAAATCTCTTAAAACCATAAAATTATGAAAAAGCAAAAATTTTACGATTGGCTCTATCGTAACGATATTTCAGAGCCGGAATTTTACGTATATTTGGCAATGGCTGTTTTGGCGGTTATCTGGGTGATTAATTGGATATGTCATGGAATTGCATGAATTTCACCGCGACGTGATGCGACATCCGCAAATGTACGTCGTTTTCCGTGGCCCGGAATATGTTTGCGAAACTGACCACGTTGGGGCGTTCGCGAATGACCCGAAATACAATGTCTGGGTGGATATGCGCCACGCAGCCCGGATGCGCCTATACGATTACCTGCTGAAAAAATGCGGGGTATTGGAGACGAAATACGACCCGTTCGGCGGGGATAAGGAAATAGGAGTCAGTAAACCAATTTTAAACTTTTAAATTATGCAGACAATCAGATTTATTTCTTTGCACGGCACCGAACTCTACGGAAAGGTCGGCGCGGAACAAAAAATCCGCAGGAATATTGTAAAGTTCGTCTATAAACTTGGCCGCATCTATGCGGTCGTGAACGGGTCGAGCGTGGATGAAATACAGGAAACGGAAGATTTCGGGGAATTTGTGAAAAGAGTGGGGGAGGCAATATGAAACGAAACTTTTGGATGTGGCTGTACCTGACCTTCGGGATCGACACGTCATGGCACCGGTACGAGTGGCGAAAAATTTGCCGCAGGAATCAGTGCGCATTGGATCACCGGCTTTTTGAGCTGGATTGCGAGAAAGATGAGCTTTACGGAATTCATCCATTCTGACCATGTGGATAATAACCGTATTGCTCGTTTTTTGGGTTGTAATGAACGGATTTAATGAACTGTTTAGAAACTAAAATATGGCAGGAATTGATAAGACGTACATAGATGGGTGTGAGTACCGCCTGTACCGTGATTGGTGGATAACCAATTATGAAAAAATGAAAAAGGAACTCGGTGATTATATCTGGCTATACACGTTCGGTTTCTTTTATCCAAACGAACCGGATGAGTTTACGCCCGAATTTTTGGAGTCGCACACCAGGGATATTGATTATTACTCACGAGTCAACGATTTTCCGATATGGAACACCTCCGAATCGACGGATAGATGGCTGGTTAAGAATTGCGAAATTGCGTCGTATCGGGCGTATTTGCTGAGTGCTTACTCCGCTAAATGGAAGGGATTCAAGGGTCAAAAATGGGTTCCGAAAAAGAATTATAAACCTAAATACGTAAGATGATTATGTGGAAGACTTTATTTATTATCGCGGTGATTACCGCTGTTATTCAATGGGCTTTGTACTCATTTTCCCCATCAGCGTTTATCCTGGCTCAAGCTGTCTTGTGGTCGATATGGGCTGGATTTTGTGCTATTAAATTATTTGTAAAATGATATACAAAAAATGGCACGAGAATATATATCATGGATCAGAGTATCCACAAAAAGGCAGGGAATCAGTGCGCTTGGCCTTGACGCCCAGCGCGAAATAATCCAAACATCAATGGGTGGGATCACTCCGATTGCAGAGTTTAAGGATATATACACCGGAACGATCCTGTCTAAATGTACGGAACTCAGAAAGGCCATCAATATGGCAAAAGGAGGTGGATACCTACTGGTTGTAGCCAAAGCCGACAGGTTCAGGACGGACATAGAGGCGCTACAGATCTTGGACGAAATGGGAGAAGAAAATATCCGCTTTTGCGATTCGCCGGGGAGCAGCAGGCTTATTTTGACCGTTCTTTTTGCAGTATATAGGCAGCAGGCTTACATCGGGAGAATAAACACGAAAAATGCGCTCAGGCAAATTCAGAAAAAGATAGACACAGGGGAGCCTCACTACTCGAAGGTGAGCAAAAATAGGGTAACGCAACTTGGGCGTCCTCGTGGGTTAAAAGCAAAGGAGGGCTGGGCGGATCAGTCCGTCGCGCAAAAAACAGCCAGCAAAGACCGGATCGGATCAAACCCGATCAGGCGCAGACAGTGGCTGCTTATGTCGGAGTTGCGTAACCGTGGTGACTCACTGGTGGCGATCGCCGGAACGTTAAACGCCACCGGTGAGAGAACGCCAAGTGGACAGGACTGGACAAAAGGGTCGGTAAGTCATGCGCTGAATAAATGGAGTAAATATTTTGAAAAATAAAACAAAAATTATGGAAAAAGTAAATTTCAATTGCACAGCGGAAGAGGCTGAGATTATCGAAAAAATTGCAGAAAGAGCCTGCGAAAAGTTTGACATCACGGATAAGGTGTCCCTTATAAGTAATGTTACGGCGACTCATTGCAACGGGAACAGATTACGGTTGCAGGAGTTCCTTGATTCTGACGACCTTGATTTTGTGCATGACATTGGCGGAATTATGGGGCACATTGACCAGAACACAGGGAAGTTAACTGACTGTTTTTTACCACTTTTTTCGGAATAGCCATGTACACCTCCAACCAATTTCCCGTCAAGCAGCGCGTCCGGGCATTAACCGGTCAGTTACTGTACTTCCCCTATGATGGACATCCCGGGCAGATATTGCTGTCCGGTGAGCCGTGGTGGAAGCTTGAACAAGAGAAAAAGCGGCTGATATGCCGTGGATACGACAGGAACAAATTCAAAAAAACATACTGAAATGCTACGAAAACTTTTAATCCTTGCGTCCATCCTGTGCTGTTCGGCTTGCGGCGCTCAATTGAAGCCGAAAGTTATGGTTTCATACGCCCCATACGAGCGTTATCAGATCGGGACCTCCGAAGTCTTAGTGCTACCGCAAACGTCCGTGCGTTCGGGGGTATCGTACACTTGGCGTTTCCTGCTGGCCGATTTCGACAATACATTTTGGGTGAGCGACGGTCATGGGCTGGCATTCACCCCGACGCAGGCAAAATTTGAAGTGGGAATTGAGGCTCGACGAGGGGCGGTAAAATTAAGGCTGGAGCATACCTGCTGGCATCCGGTATCTTCATTTGAAACAGAGGTGTCAGGGATTTACGGAGGATGCACGAAGGTGAGTCTGAGTTATGGTTATTGATTATTTAAAAATGAATAAAATGAGAAAGATAAATGGGCGCTACATAAAAGGTGCTGGCATTGCAGGATCGTGGAGCAAGGAAATATTAAACGATAGAACCCTCCTATCGCCAGCTGAATGGGTTTATAAATACCACAAAACCGCTGGGAATTATTTAACATTATGCCTCCTGTGTGATTTTCAACTTATACACGAAGATGATCTGATCTCTTTTTGCACTTGGTGTATCAATCGGGTCATCAATATGGGAAGATACGGGGCAGAACTAAACTCGGATGTAATTAGGCTTGTGAAACGAAAGTCCAGGGGGTGTAAAATTGATCAGGAAGCGGACATCTTAAAAGAAAAAAGAAGAGAATTCGACAGGGACAGGGGTGGGTATATTGATGATGATAGCGCAAACCGATGTGTATATGACGCCTGCACTCTATTGCTATCCTCAAAAATAGGCCATTTAGACATTGCTATTTTGTGCCAACAGGCAAAGGCTGTTAATGCGGCGTCGGTAGTGGGTTGCATCGGTTGGGACGAGGTGGCGTTTTCAGAAACCTTAAAAAGCGAGTGCTATGATCAATTGAGGGAATTACTTAAATATATATTATGAAAAGATGTTCAAAATGCGGTCAGCTTAAGCCATTAGAGGAGTTTGGAAAGGATAAAAAAAAGAAGGACGGGCATCGTTCATCCTGCAAGTCATGCTTTAAGTTGAGATGGGAGGAACTCGGAAGTAAGCACCATAGCGCTCAGGATCAGAGAGAGTGGAGGCACCGGATAAAAATTGAAAAATATGGAATCAATAAATGCTCTGTATGTGGGGTTAGCATAGAAGGCAAAACCCTAAACGCTCGATATTGCGACCTTCATAGAATCAAACATAACGAATTTTTGACGGCGAAGAAGCAGAGACTCGACGCCCTCCTTCTAAACGACCAATATATTAAGAAGCTGCTTATTGAGCATGATGGATTTACGAGAGAAATGATCAACAATGATATAATTGAAACAAAACGTCAAATTTTAAAAATTAAAAGATTATGCAAAACATTAAAGAATTAAGGAACAGTTTATCTCAGAATTACGAGCTGATGGTTGAAGGTAAAATGGAATTAAAAGTCGGCAAGCAGCTGGCAAATACAGCAGGGAAGATGATCGGAACACTTAAGATTGAGTTGGAATACGCGCAAATGCGGGGGTCAAAAAAGAAAATAGACTTTTTAGAGTATGAGTAATTATTGCCCCACTTATTTCATAATCAAAATTCCCAACACCATCCCAAGTCCTCCGTAGATCCACTTCTCATTCCGGTGCCACCAGTTCGTCTGCCGGTTAAGCTCTTTTTTCAGCTGAGAGATGTTACCTTCTGCCGACTTATAATTTCCTTTTTCAAGCAAATAAAGTCCGCGATACTGCTCCGTTTTGGCCTTTTCGTTTTCCGTCAAGCCTTCCTGCTGTAAAACTTCCGCCTTCAAGCTGTCAGAAACTTGGGCGGATGCTTTTATGGCTGAATCAGCCTTGGCGATTATCAGCGCACAATCATCCGGAGCGGAGGCTGTATCTCTGTAAAAAGCAGCCGCCAGCTCGTCTCTCTCTTTTTCAAGTCGCGAAACCTCCTTTTTCAGCGCCGATACCTTCTTCTGCCCGATTTTTTGTACGCTGTCGATGCGTAGGAGTTCAATGGCGGCACTTTCAGTCTTTAAAGAGTCTATCAGGTGTCTGCGCAGGGCCGCCTCATCTACGGCCTCTATTACGGTATCGGAATGTTTGGACGAGCAAGAGTCGAGCGAACCGGAAAGGAAAAAAAATAGCCCGACCGCGACCAGAACGATCGCGAGCCAGTATTTTTTCAGGAAGGGGATCATTTCTTTGTGAGTTGGGAAGTCCCGGCAATAGCCACGCAAATAGCGATTACGTAACCAAGAGCGGAAATAAGCTGCTCAGGTAAGTTCAGCGTCATGGCGGTATTGGCGACCAATACGGCGGCGGCGGAAGTACCGACGCTCACGGCGATTGTTTTCAGTTTCTTGAAAAATGCGGGAAGTTCGGCCTTCCAGCGTTCGATGATTGTGTTCATAATTTTGTCTTTTTTATTGAAAATATAAATTACTTTCAGCTATCCTCCTTCGTGTCAAACCAGCCAACACCTTTCCTCCAGCCCTGTTCCATTTCAGGAACTCAAACTTAATGGACGGATCAGATGGGTTTGCGTTGATCTTTTTAAGCAGCGTGGATTTTTTCAGGTTATTCCCACCCAGATTATAGGTGAACGAAACGAGAGCATCAAATTGGTCCTGATTTATTTGCGATTTCACCAGCACAGAAACGGTTTGCTCAAACGATTCGACATCGTGCTGCAGGTATTCGGACGCTTTTGACTCGGTGACGCACGGATCGAGCATTGTTACCCGTTTTCCGGATGGATAAACCGTCGTGCCGTAACCCACAGTTGCAACCCTGGCCGGGCATAGGTACGGTTTTGCCCGAAAACTCTCAAACTCCTTGATTAGGGAAATTCCTTTTTGTGATGTTTTCATTTTTTCACCTCTTTTATAAGTCGTTCATATTCCAACGCTATCGGGCAGGCCATCTTCGGTGTCTGGCAGGCTCCTTGCTGGGCGATCGCCTGCATGCTTAATGCGTATAGCGCCTCGGACTCGCCCTGTGCCTTGGCTCTGATCTGTATCTCGTCCGTCAGCGCGCCGATTTTCCGGTCTTGCTTTTCGAGCCTCTGTTCAAAGTCGGCTTTCAGGTCTTTTATTTGCTTGGAAACTTCCGCCTCTCTCCTGGCCGAATTGTCGCGCTCACGGTTGAGCTCCTTTATCAGGTTGTCATTCAGCCCCTGGTATATTCCGATTGCTTTCCTTACGGCATCCAGCCCCGCGATGTCAACCCTTACCCCTGCCGTGTCCGCTTTGTATTCGGCTTCCCGTTTCGTCGCTTTCCTCGTTGAAAGCCAGATTATAAATCCAGTTAAGGTACCGCCTCCGAAAAGTCCGATGGCGAGATTCAGTAGATTGATTTCCATTGTTCAGTTCTATTTTTTGCATTAATGAAATTGCTTGGATCAGGTCGATGTAATCCTGCTCCCTAAATGTGTCGCACATTCCGCACCCTATTTTCATCCAGAATCTCAGAAGGACTCTTCTTGCTTGACCTTCCACCTTTTCGTTCATTGGCATAAATATAGGTTGCGATTATGATTCCGGTTACAGTTATGAATAAAACACCCCAAATATAAACATTAATTCTTTCATCTGCAACATAAATATAATGCAGTATTTTCCACGCCCTCAATGTTTCGAGAAGTAAGGCTGCCGACATAGACCACACGAGAACCCGATGCCATTTGCAAAGCCCGAATTGCCATGATAGGATCAGGCATACCGGGACAGTAAAAAGAAGGTTCGATCCGGTCAGCGTGTAAATGTAACCGGAAAAACACCATAGATGCGACGCGCACCCGGCGGCGTCCAGTGCCAGAAGCACATTGAACACCACCGGGTACCATTTCACAAGATCCCTAAGCCATTTAAGGCTATTTTTTCGTAGGCCGGCCCGTTCCTCCGCCACCCTTCGGTTCGTCTTCATCGTCATCAATGTTCTTTTTCATAATAATTGTTTTTTTAAAAATAATAAAAATCACCAATCGTTATCATACTCGGCACCGAGCATTAACCCGTACCCTAATATTCCGGCCGTCTGAGCGGGATAAAGTAAATTATACAAATAAAAGCATTCCCTTATGCACCCCCCGCTCAAAAGGGTGTCTAGCCCGCCGCAATAGAAATATATGTCGCTATTATCATTCGCGTTAATAAGTGTAAATTTTTTCCCGACCGATAACCCCGTAAATCTATACCTGTAGGTTCCAGACAGGACGCGAAAAATTACAAGATCAACAGGAAATCCGGCAGCCGTACCGCTAGTCCCGTATAATGGCAGACTATAATACGTGTTACTGTTCGTGTCAGTTGCGCTTGTAAGGGTCGCTGAATAATACGGGCTACTCCCAATCCCGTTCACGTAATAAATAGCCGTCGAGCCGTCAACCACGACCGCGGTTCGTCTTGTTGATCCAAATACCCCGCGGCACCAAACGTCGCCAGTCCTGAACTTCCATGCGTTTCCTGACGAATCGACTCCTTGGTGGGATAAATCGCCATGGAACATGAGCCCCTCGTCTCCAAGGACTATTTGAACAGAAGGGTCTTCATAGGCTTGCAAGCTTACGAACGTACCGGTTACGGCGTCTAATTCTCCTGAGAATATTCCAGATGATGCGTTAATTGCTCCTTGTATCACGGCGTTTCTCGCAGTAATAATTCCAGTACTGCCATCTAATGTTAAATTTGGAACAAAAAGCGAACTATCCCAATTCGTACTTGCGTCACCGTTTATTGTCCCGGACTGCGAAATCATTTGCGCATCTTTGTAGATAAACTCTGCAATATTTGCGTTATCAGCCAAGAGTGTACCTGTTGCGATATTCTCGAAGCTGTTTAGCGCCTCCCAATTGGTGGTATCCGTGGATGGCGCCGTGCTGGACGTAAAAGTTCCGACGCTTGTTTTAACCGCATAATACACACCATTTGTGTATTTTACAACATCACGCTGAATACAGTTTCCTATATATGAGGTTCCGCTCACCCATGATCCTTTACGAATTTCAATAGAGTTAAACACCCTTGCGACCGAGATGGATATAGAATAAGTAACGCCTCCGTAGATGATTGATACCGTAACATAGCCGACAGTTACGGTTGACAAAGTGAATCCAGTGAGATTCACCGTATAACTATAAGAGTCAGCGTGCGTGTCCGACCCGTAAGCCATATTCGTGACGGTTTTTCCATATGACGTCCAGCTTGCATACGGAATAGCCGTTGTGCCGCTAAACAGTTTTACGCTGATTGCTTTTGTAAAAGCGTTAGTGGATGGCGTAACAGATAGGCTCTGGCTTTCGCAATAGATTGAAACCGTTGCTGCTCCGGTTGCCCCCGCCGCTCCAGCCAAAGATTTAACCACCGTAAATCGTTGCGTTAAAACCTCTACACCTAATCCGTCAATATCCAGCGTTATGTCCGCGTAGGCGTTATTCGCTGTTATTGATTCAGCGTAGACCTTGATATATTCGGAACTGGAACCGAGTTCAGATAAGGCGGTCATACCTGCCACCGATATATCTATGCCTGTATCTATTAAATCGACAATATCAGATCCCCTATATACCCTAACCTCGGTATAAGCCAAGTCCAACGCTTCGGATGTGTAAGTCCCGTCACTGGCGCACTGAATATTGTGCGCCGGATTACTCAATACCATCGTTAGAGCGTCGGAACCGTCAATAACTCTTGATATTGTCCCTGTGTCGTAATATGTTCCATCTGTATATTTACATGATAAGGTTGTAAACGTTGCCGACGCAGAGGTTATTGTTAACGTTGCACTATTTACTGACACATCTGTTGGAACTGTTGCGGAAAACGTACCCCCATCAACGCTAAACATCCACGCCATTGTGCCAACACTCCCCTGCGTTGAGGCGTTTACAGTGATTGTCGTTGGCGTCGTTGTCCCATCCTTTGCTTGTGATATAATATTGCTCGATGCGGTTACCGTTACGAGTTTCGCTGCCGTACCCGCTGTTCCGGTGGCTCCAGCCAAAGATTTTGCGATAGAAAAACGCTTCTCAATACCCCATGCCTCATCGGTGTCGTTTATAGTTATATCGGCGTAGCCAGAATCTATACTGGAGTCCATCGACGTAAGTTGAACGTCCGCCCCGTTTAGGGAGAATGTGAGCCCCGAGCTTGGCGAAACAGCCTCTATATAATAATCACTTCCTATTGTCAATTCCGTCCCTCCCCTGAAAACTTTGACTGCCGTAACGGCTTTTGCCAGTTCTCCCGAATATAGGTTGCCCGAGCTGTCTGCCGAAACGGTGTGCGACTCGTTAGTTAACATTACTGATATTGCGCTACTTCCGTCTTCCGCCAGCGCAATAGACAAGGTGTCAGAAATAGAGCCGTCGGTCGCCTTTATTGAAAGCGTGTTAAACGTGACGTCCGCGGTGGAGATATTGACCGACAAGCCTGTTCTTGATAAGCCGGTAGGAACTGTGCTTGAAAAGTTACCTCCGTCTACAGAATAGGTCCACGCTGATATAGATGTGTTTTCGCCCACCCCTACTACGCTAATAGCCGTTGGAGTACGAACCCCAAGCTCCGTTTCGAGTATCATTTGGGATGTGGCTGAAAGGGTTATACGTTTTGCCGCCGCGCCGGTTGCTCCGGTTTTTGACTTAGTAATAGTCTGCGTCGTTGACATTGTTACGTCGCTTCCGTCAGCCCTGTTTATTGTTAAGGGATACGTAATCGTGACCACATCCTCTGAATTCGACATTGCTGAATGAACATTAACCAAGGCTGTCGTTGTTCCACCCCCACTTCTTGAACCAACAGTGATTGACCCTGAGGGGGAAACAATTGGTGTACCTATTGTAAATTTTCCAGCAGCCCAGACATAACTATATTGCAATAACGTTGATCCCTCGTACACCCGAATCGTGGTGCCTGACCCGGTGTAAGATGAAACGATACCGTCTGTTGATGCCGGAACGGTGTGAGACTGATTACTATTAACTACAGATATGCCGTCCGATCCAGCTTCCGCCATCACGTGCCAACAACCCGTATCGGTTGGAGGTGTTCCGGCCGTTGTCTGCACATCGCAATAATAAGTTGATCCAAGATAGTAGACCGTATTTCCGACATAATATATTGCAGTAGGGCTGTATGCCCCCCTATCTACCGTTAATGCGGACTCGTTCCCGACACTATCCACAACGGTAGAATCTTGCGTTATAACTCCACGAAATGATATTATACCTGTAGATGAGTCGAATTTTATATAATTATCAGTAGCCGAATTACGTCCACCGATATATGCATCTCCATAGATTGTCTCAAAAGCACGTCCGGTTGATGGGTCGAAACCAAACTGAATAAATTCTTTATCGGTCAAGGTGTATCCGCTTATCTCAGCATATTGCGTTACTGTTCCGCCGTTCGTCTGGTCGATTATCAAGGCGGATTGCCTTGCCGTGTTCGTCGCGTTTCCAAGTTGTGCGATGTTATCGCCAACAGCAGGGACTCCATCTCCGTCTCCAACGGATGGATCTGCGGAAATTACTATATAATCGTAGCCGACTTCTAAAACCGGCTTCCAATAATATTTAATAATATCGTTCGTTTCTGGATCAAATCTTTGACAGTAAGCGTGATCGCCTACCGCGAATTGATTTAATACCGTTCCATTTTTTATGTCCAAATAGCAGACATGGTAAGAAGCGTTAGACGAGTCGATAGACGAGACTGTCATACACGCGGCGGAATAAACATGGACGCCTCCGTAGATAGATACTTGGTTAATTACAAGCTCATTAACAGTCAGGGTTTTCCTTATGTTCAACTTATCTATTTCAAGAACATAATATCCGTTTGCGTCTTTATATATAGAATAGCCGTATCCGCCAACTTGCCCCTGCAGGAAACTGCTTGATGTAATGCTCCCCGTAGTGGTTATACTATCCTTGAATGTCGTTTTTGAATATGATACATCCGATTCTCCATCCTTTCTCAAATATCTACTATCAAGCTTCAGCTCCACCTGTTCAATTAAAGAGGCGGCGGACGTAAGGTTGCTGCTTAAAACCTTAACATCACCTTGCAATATTGATACGGCATTTTTGCTTGATGTTGGCTCATCTACAACCGTTATAGTCCATTCAGGTAGTAATACCCCTGTTTTATATTCAATAGTTACATTTGATATAAATAATCCAGCCGGGTCTGATCCAAAAATCTGCGGGTCTCCTATGTTTACTTTAACTCCTGTTCCTATTGATGCATTTTCTGAATACGACTCTAAGAAAGCAGCACTCGGCTTAATGGTGTAAGTTGGATTTTCGTCATTAACTTTTGCTAATTCATTTTCAAGGTAAACTTGCTCCCTCTCCTCCGCATCATATACATACGGATAATACGGCATTTCTATTCCGGTGAAATAGAAATGGTCACCGGCGGAGGCGTTAATAGCTATCGTCGGTAAATAATAGTCACTCGCCTCCAGCTCCGCATCTGATTTCATAAGCGAGAGCCTCCAATGCGAGTTGACCGTCCCGACACTGGTATCTATTGATTTTGTTTCGTCGTGATAGATGTAATAATCGGTAGAGTCGGAAGGAACTGCTATCGTAAATTTATAATCAGATCCTGCCAGCAGTCCGTCCGAAAACATAACGGTCATATCCTCGCTAGGAGCGACAAGCGGATCCCATATCCGGTGCATATAAGTGTCGTCCGATTCCCCGGAATTTTGTGAAGAATCCCAGATGTTTTTTATCCAAATGTCAAAAATTTCTTGATATTCGTTTGTTTGACTCCGGGTAATGGCCGATAAAGAAACAGAGAATGTTTCATTCCTGGAGAGCACTTGAACGTAGAAGTATCCAGTTATTGCTATCTTATATGTTCCAGGGTCTAAGTTTTTAAAAGTAAAAGACGTAGACAGGGTTGCCTCCCCATAATGATCAACCGATATTGTTGAAGAGTCTATTGTAGACTCTCCAGACATCACTTCTACTGTATATCCGAATAGGCACTCCCTATGATCCGCCCAGTCGCCTTCATTGGATAAGCTGGCGTCCGCAAATGTTACGGAAAATGCGATATTACCAAAATCTTCTATTATCTCAAACTCGGCGGATGATAAAGAAAAATCCGCCGACGCTGTTGTCTTTTGGTATTTTTGCATCAGCACCGCCTCTGTGACTACCGTATTTAAGCTGGTATCCGTATCATTGTAATCATCGTTGAGCACCGCCTCTACGGATACAATCTCATCAAGTCTTCCAAGTGAGGCGGTTGATACATTCTGTAATGTCGGATGTATGTCATCATTATCCTCCACTGACCCTTTTCTTATTCCGTAAATAGCCTCCGCCGACTCCGATATGACGTAATCGACGGGGTTAAAGTCATTCCCAACCGAAGCGTCGGCGACACCCTTTAGATAGGCATAAGTCTCCACCTCTATACTTGTCCCATTCCACCCCTTGACGTAATCCCTGTACGATTTGGGCATCAACCCTGTGTAAGGGATGTTTTGTGTATAAGTGTTATTATCCGGGTCTTCTATGTAATCATCTGTGGCGGTGTCGAAATATCGGTATGGCAGGTTTATCGATGATCCTTTTCCCGAAAGTCTTGTGTAAACGTCCGGTTGGGAATTGACACGCTCAAAACTAGTCAGTCCTTCCTCGAATCCGTACTTAAAAGTATGGGAGAGAGTTATAGGCGTATATCCCAAGGTGATCGTCATCACCCCGTCAACGTCTGTTATCTTCCATCTCAGCCCGTAAATATCGTAAAGACCAGTCAGTAGCGACCATAGCGTCTCACGCGAAAAAGCCGTCGTGACTCGGCTTGTCCCATCATAAATTGTCGTCGTGAGATTATCCATATAGGAATCATCCAAGACCATATTCCATACGCCGGACCCAAAATAATATTCTAAGTTGATATTAAATCTCTCCACGAAATCCTGAACGGTAAGCGGCAAGGTGAAATCGTACGAGATTAGTTGCTGTGTGCCACCGGTTGAAACATAGTTGGCGAACTCGTATCGCTGAAGATCCGCCCGTTGCGATTTGAACACAAGGGTGTACTTATAGCGCAATGACGAGGTATCCTTGACGCATGAAGGAGTTAGCGTGATTAGGGTGAATTTCTCACCCCTGAATTCCACATACCAATCCTTGTCAAACGCTGGGATCATGTCCGGCTCCACGTATAGATCCAATTCTATGGACGCCATCTCCATCTCTTTTTCCGAGTACGTGAATCCTTCGACGTCGAAATGAGTCAATCCGCGTACCCAAAAGGTCAGAGCTTCGTTGTTGAACAGGAGCACCTCGCTGTTAAATTCGAGCGCGGCTAGTTTATCGGTGTATATTCTCTTTTTCATCCGTTCCAGGGTTGTAATGTTTGTGGATCTGCCACGTATAGTACCAATTCAAAAAGATAGGCTGATTTCTCCACCTCCGTCAACTTCGGATAATAACCCTTCTCCGGGTTCGTCTTGATATATCCAGTCACCCTGACGCCCTTCCACTCGTTATAGATGGTAATCGGCAACGCCTTTCGCAAATCAACCCCCGCCGTTATCTCGAAACAAGAGTCGAAAAAAGCATGGACGGAGCTGTTCACGGTTGACGAATCACCGATAGCAAGCAGTTGGCATGTATAATCGAACGTCTTAAACGTCGTGTATGGATAAATCTCCACAGCCGCCGATTCGGGGTATTTTTGTTCCTCGTAATCTTTGAGTGGGGCGGTCACGGTGTCATCGGATTCCATCAGGTGGAAGCCGTAATAGGATTCGGCGTCACGAACGGCGCCGGTGGAGATTTGGATATGGATTTTACAGTTGCGTGGCATCGGTGGGTGGGTTAAGAATTGATAAATCTACGTCAAACGGAAAAGGCTCTACAAACACAACCGACTCCAACCGTTCACCCGTTCCGTCTTCATTATAAAGTGCGCCGCGTATTGAACCATCTTCAAGGACTGTTTGTAGCTCGAAGGTATCTTGACTGATACCCTCGATGTTGATTTTATAAATATTCATTGTATGCTGATTTTAGAAGTACATTGACCATAAACCTACCCGCTGTGTCAGTTTTTGCGGTTGCCGAAACTCGTACCGTGCAATCAACCAATTGTAACGACTGCGCAACGCTGATAGGGATGTAGGCGGGTTGATTAGCTGTTATCGCTACCCCTGTGCAAAGCGTTTCCTTTGCAGCACCCGCCCCTGTGTATAACACCGCTTGAAATCCTGTCATAGCTGTTTCAGATACAACACGCAAAGCCATCACGCAATTTCCAAACGGTATTGCTGTAATGTCGAAAGGTGTAACAGCGATATTGTTGGTAATATACCCTGTCGTTTTCTCGAAGGTGTCGGGGGTGGCTGGGGCGTTGCGAAGTAGACGAAGAGAGAAAAATAAACTTGCATCCGCTGTTGTAATTGATGCCGACGTTGTACTATTTGTTACTTGCGTATAGTATAACGACGCTGAACGCAAATAGCTATTTATACCGACAAGGCTAAATCCACCATCCGCTTTAACATATCCAGCAGGTATCGCGCTAAATCCACTTTCGTTATTTGCAAACGCATTATCAAACCCGCCAAACTTAGCCTTCAACTTTCCACCCGCAATAGTTGATGTTCCGTTATACGCTACAAGTTGGTCGAAGTCTGCTTTACTCGGCACTCTCCACCCCCTCACAGGCGTATAAAGGTCAAACAAATGCACAGCGTACCAATTATACAGCTTCCCATAAACCGCCCCATTAGCCGCCGAATTGTCATAATGACACCACATAGCTGCGGCCTTTGTTGCTGCAAGGCCTTTAACTGCGGCTGTGCCCGTTGTGGCGGCGTAAACGTAGTTATAGACGAGGGTTGAATCGGATGTACCACACTCCTTGTTTGACATCGAAGTGAACGTGATTGTTCCCGCACCACTTAAAAGGATTCTCAAATTTGCGGCATATTTCCAATAAGCGGGCGTTGATGTTAGATCAAACGCCCCACTTGGTATAGATACGATTGTTTCTAAATTGTCACATAAAGACCATGCAACATCGGATGTTCCAACAAGGATAGTCCTGTTTGCTTTTCCTAATGATGCGTAGGTGGGGTTTAGGACGCTTCCGGTCGCATTTGTCGTAAATGTCAAATTGCTCGCACTCGTCACCGCTGAACCTTTTGTCCACGTATTAAGATCAGTTGAAACAATCAATTCCGCATTCCCATCCGTAGTCGCCCCCTGCACTTCGGGTATCACCGTACCATCACCAGCAACCGCTCCACAGAAGTTATCAGTTAGCCAGAATTGGTTGCCGATGGCGATACCTTCTACATCAGGGAAAAGTAGGGATAAGAATTGGTGGTCTAACTGACTTTGCGCTGCACTTTTTCGGGTGTTGGTGAGGTGGTAAGCGTAAATTACCATATCAGTCGGGTATGTCGTTGAGTACGAAATCTGACCAAAAGTAACCGCCCCGCTTAATGGTGTCGTGGCTATAGGCAACCCATTCACCAAAATCAGTCCTGTTGCGTTTAAGTATTGAAACTCTATCGTATAGGTTTTACCCGATTCAAAATTGTATGCGCCTGTTAAAACTGCAACCGTCCCCGAATTGAGTACTATCGTTGTGTCCGTCGTTTCAATCCATGCGGCACCAAGATAAACCCTTCCTGTTCCTTTGCTGTTAATCTTAACACGTTTTGTCAATGTCCAAGAATCCGTAGCTGCAAAAACAACATCAGTAAAATCCATCAACCCTGTTTGCGTCTGACCTTGCACAAACCTCAACCCTTTTCGGGCGTTTGGCGCGGCGTTGATTGTCATATATGGCTGCGTGGCTTCAGTGGCCTGTGCTGCATCCGCTTGCACGGTTGATATATCGTATAGCTTAACGCCGTACTTATTTAATCCCGATACACGTTCTTTTACTCCTAATTCGGGGATGTATAGTCGGACTGTTTCGGGGCGTTGCTTGATATACTCATTGTAAGCCTTTAATAGCCACGTTCTATCTAACACACCGCCCGCATCGGCTAATACACGTTTATAGTGGGTTACTGCGCCTGTGACGTTGTAGATGTCGGTGTAAATAGAAGCATCAGCGGCAACGAGTCCGGCAATTGAAGCATTTATACTTGTATCAGCCAGTTTCAATCCGGCAATCGAGGAGTTTATGCTCGCATCTGCAAGTTTCAATCCAGCAATCGAAGCATTAATACTCACATCCGCCAATCCTAATCCGGAGATTGACGCATCCATCCCAATCAGCACCTCCACGTCCAGCCCCTTCGGAGCGCCTGTCGAAACGTCGTACACCACCAACGCTTGCGCACTCTGCCCCGTCAGCGTTTTTGCCTCTACAAGGGTTAACACACCTTTTGTTGCTATTTCTGCCATATTATTTTATATTAAATAAGTCTTACATTCATTGCTTTTTGTCCACCATTTATCATTGAGTCGCTTTGGTTTTTATATAGTCCAGCCAAGGAGATTACCATCAATGCTGTATCTGATTTGATTCCATTCAATGCTGTCAATGCCTGTCCCTGGAGCGTGTATAGATTAGCGAGCGTAGTTCCGTTTTCGTTTTTTTCCATTATAGCCAAAACCTGCTGTTGTATTCCTGTCTGCTGGACCAATTGGAGTAGATTGGAGTTAAGGTATCCGCCAAGCGTGTTTGCGGTGTCTTCGGACATAGACGACACGGAGGCGGAGATGCCGGTAAGGTCGGAATCGGAAGATGATGTGTCAAACCCAGCCGAGCTTAGCGTACTCATCCATGCACTTAA
>Ga0153915_10000112_pt1 | contig 71170 bp, 64 predicted proteins | sample Opewatmetagenome_2_FD_107003 | JGI IMG/M metagenome (GOLD analysis project Ga0153915, IMG submission 107003) | Freshwater wetland microbial communities from Ohio, USA - Open water 3 Core 3 Depth 3 metaG | ecosystem: Environmental > Aquatic > Freshwater > Wetlands | place: USA: Ohio, Lake Erie...
CTTCCATCTGGTCCCACTCGTTGAGGCGGGTAGAAAATTCGCGAATGGGGAATTGGTCGATGGATCGGCAGCCTGACCGAAGCGACGCTCCGTTTTCTCATCCACAAGGATTGACAATATCCCCGTCTTCCAGCTTATGAATTAGTTTTTACATTGCTGGCAGGTGAAGAACTCAAGTGCTTTTTCACATGACTCGATGAGTTTTGCTGCTTCTTTGGAGTCAATGTCAAAGGAATGGGAGGCTTTGTACCCCAAGCGACTATGAGTCATCATCGCATTCACCTTCTACAACAACTCACCCGGAGCCACAATTCCATGACAAGAGGATCCGTCATGGGACTTTCGCCAATGTCAATGTGTTGATAGCGGCAATCCAGAAGTACGTAGAAAACCATAATCAAAATCCGCAGGCTTTCGTTTGGAGCGCCCCGGTGGAGCGCATCCTCGCGAAGATCGCGAGATGTAAAGAAGTGCAAGACGCACTACACTATTCGTTATCCGAGGATTAGCCGCCGTGCGGCCCGACTGGGAGCCCGACAGGGCGACCCCACGGGCGAGCTCAGCCCGGACCCGCTTCCGCCGGGTGAGATGAGAAGAAAGACTGCGCGGTTGTTTTTTTTAGTTGAATTAAGAACTTGACTTCATATGCAATCGGATTCATACTAATATCATGTGGGTCGTTGATGCCACGGAAGAGTACCTGGAATGGTTCACGGGGCAACCGGCCGAAATTAAGGAACTTCTCGTGGTGAAAGTGCTTCTTCTAGAGGATTTCGGACCCCAGTTAGGACGCCCCCATGCGGATATCATCCGAGGCAGTAGGATCAAGAACTTGAAAGAGCTGAGGGCGAAGACGGAATCCCACGTCCTGCGGGTTCTGTACTTTTTTGACCAGAAACGGCAGGCGCTTCTCCTTGTCGGCGGGGATAAAAAAGGAAGAACGAAAGGGTTTTTTACAAGAAGTTTATATCGGAGGCCGAGACGCTGGTCAGGCGCTATCGGTCATGAGGGGGTAAATATGGCAGTCGTGAAGAATGCGGTGAAGGCTATGGAGACGAGGATGAGCGAGGACCATGTTCACCGTGCCCATAAGGCCGCCGAGCGCGAAATCATTTCACTGCGGCTCGCGCAGCTGCGCGAGCGCCAGGGGGTGAAGCAATCCGACATGAGATCATTCACCCAGACGGCGGTCTCCAAGCTGGAGAGGCGCAAGGATATGAAGCTTTCGACCTTGATCGATTACTTGGAGGGGATCGGGATGGGACTTGAGATCCGTGTATACCGCAAAGGGGCGAAAAATAGCGAGAAGGCAGAGACGCTTCTTAAGGTGTAGCCTGAACGGAAGCCGCGGCTTTCAGAAACATATCGATATTTGTGAGAAGTGCCTTCTGTTGACCAGGAGGGAGACACTCAATTTGTTTCAGAAGTAGCGCGGTCTCCCGGGAGCCCCGTCAGGGGCGACCCCAAGGAAACTCAAGCCCGGAACCTTTTCCGTACCGGGTGGGAAGGTAAAGTGAACTGGTGGGATATCCCACCAAGGAGAAATCGATGAGCCCTAAGAGCGAATACGACGCGAAAATCGATGTAAAGAAGCGGCTGACACTGCGTGGGGCTCAATACGGGCACTACCACGTCAAAGAGTACAAGGACGGGCGGATCGTGCTCGAGCCCCGGGAACTTGTTAAGCCCTTCTCCGTTTCGCGGCGGACCTTGAAGATGATGGATTCGAGCATGGCAAACCTGAAGAAGGGCGTTGTGAGCGAACCCATCGATCTGTCTGGAATCCCCGACGAGAAGTAGGAACGGAAAACGAACCTCCGGCAGACGCCCTTACCAATTCAGTATGAGGTGAAGAACCATGTTTAAGATTGGAATGGAGGTTCCGGAAATGAAAGATCTCTGGGAAACTCTCAGCTACAAGAGCAATCAAGGGGCACTGTCATAGACCGAAACCATCCTCTACAAGAAATTGTGTAAAGCTGTAAAGCGTTGAAGTTTCTTTCCGCCAATCCGCCGTAACCCGGTCTGGTCAGCCACGATATCGATGCGCTGAGCCGCCGTTACGGAGAAAAGGTTTGGCAGCTATACCTGGAGAACCGGACTCCAGCTGCCGTCGGATATTTTGGGTCTATGGCCCAGGGCGTGGTGAAATCCCAGTGATCGGCTTGGAGCCGCACCCGGAAGACGAGAAGAGCTCCGGCTACGCATCCACGACTTTAGTCGCCGACTGGAGATCCGCGGCCGCGAGATCAGGCAGTTGGCGATAAGTCCCCCGCACCACGCGGCCGCCGCGGCGAACTCCGGGCGCTCCCCGCCTCGCCACTCGGTGCACGGAGGCCCGGCGGAAGGAGGCTGCAGCGGATGCCCAGCCTACCCTGAAGGGCCGGTGGGACGCGGAGGGAGACGACGCGGAGCACGATGACGACGGCCCGCGTGGGAAGGCGGTGAAGCCAAGGAGGGTCGAGTCGTGGAGTGAAGGAAGGTCGGCCCGACTGGGAGCCCGGCAGGGCGACCCCCAGGGCGAGCGCAGCCCGGAGCCGCTTCCGCCGGGTGGAGCAGGGAATGAAGCAGAAGGCCTTAAGCGACGGGGATGCGGGAAGATGGACGTCGTGTAGTTCTACGGTCTGTTGCCGTTTTTTTCGTAGACTTAGCCCTCGAGGTACGTACCTCACCGGCCTTCTGGAACATGATTCGATACCCAAGAGCGGAAGTCAGCGCCTTCAGCGTCGTGTATTCGATGTTTTTACGTTTTCCGGACTTGATCCCCTGGACTACGGTGGGCGACACATCGGCCAAAGCCGCCAGGCCGCGGACGGAGATATCCTGAGCGGCCATCTGCTGAGCCAGGAACTCGGAGACTTCCAGGGCTGCCGCTTCCTTTTCGAACAAGGCCCGAAACTCAGGATTTTCCATTTCCTGTTCGTAGGTGCTACGAGCCTTCTTATTTCTCATCTTTCTCCCCCTGCTCCAATGAATCCAGACAGTACTGGCGGATCCTTTCGGCGTGTTCGATCTCACGTACGGGCGCCTTCTGGCCTTGCTTCTGATATGCGCTGACGACGAAGATCCGTCGGCCTTTCACGAAAAAACAGAAAAACCTGTGAGGCTGTGGTTTGAAAACGTAGAGTTTTTCTGTTTCTTGGTTGAACTTGGTCGTGTCGTAGATCCTGCCGACGTCGGCCATACGTTTGAATAGAGCGAGAGCTTTCGCCCGGTCGGCTTGAGCCAAGGCCTTGTAGTACTCCTGTGCCTGGCAGCGTCCATTGGAGGCACGGCCCCATTCGATTGTGAAACACAACCCTTCACAAAGGGCCAGTCTATCCTTGGACATCGTCAGCCTTCGACACTGCCGCGGATCGTGAACCCTGTATACGATCCAATGTATCACTATAATAATACACTTGTCAATCGGGGTGAGTTTTCGGTGCTATTAATCAGTTTATATATAAAAGGATGCAAGAAAACGCGATAGAATTGAGTATCTCATCCATTGGAAGGCTTCTGAATCAATTGGGTTTATCCCGCCAACGACCATTGTATTGAGCATACCAGCAGAATCCTTTACTCGCGAATCAGTGGATGAAGGAAGAGTATCCTCGTATTCAAGAGATGGCGAAGAAAATCATGGCAGAGATCTACTTTGAAGATGAGGCGGGAATCAGATCCGACTTTCATGCGGGGACTATCCCGGGGGATTTAGGGTCAAACTCCAATTGTAACTACAACGGGCACACGATTCGGATTGAATATGATTTTTGTTGTAAGCCCACGTGGACCGATGAAATCATGGAAGCACTCCGAAGTTCGTCCCGAAAATCGCGCCAAAGCGGATTCCCGTCGGCTCCCGGCGAAGCCTGACAGAGGTCGATGGTTTGCTCCATCTACGGCTCCGTACACGGCCGGACTGCCCCCTCCTGGTCCTTGAGAAAGCGTAGTATACTGGGCGACAGGCCTTGCCGCTGGCGCCGGATTCGCTGCCGACGACTCCGGCAACCATGGAGCGGGTTGGCCCTGGAAGGATGCGACAACGGATGATCAATGGAAAGCTGCGCGTCTTGGGACTCGCGATCGTCACGCTGATCGGCGTCCTGATGTCCGTCAAGGCCGGGAGCGCGATGCGCACGGCGTTCGACGTCGCCGGCTGCGTCCTGTTCGCATCGGGCCTCCTCGCCCTGACGGGGCCCAGGAGGCTGCCGTCATGGGCCGATGCGGCGATACTGCTTGCCTCCATTTTCCTCCTGCTCGGCCTCATGCTCGTAGACGATCGCCCGATGCTGCCCGGCATCCTGTTCTTCGTTCTGATCCCGGCCACGACGAGAATGCAGCCGGCGCTGAGGGGCACGGCCTACCTGGGCGCGGTGGCCGCCCTGGCGTGCGTATACATCGCGCGCCGGCTCTATCCGTCGGTCGACCCGATCGTGCCGATCTGCCAGTTCGCCTGCCTTGCCTGCCTCGCGGCCTTCGCGGAGATCGCGCGCCACGAGCGTGAGTCCCTGGAGGAGAACACGAGGCTCCTGGAGGGGCTCATCGCGGCCCAGAGGCGGATTGCCGACGCCGAGTCGCGGGGCCACGGGGATGACGGGGCGGCCGCCGCGGTGAGGAAATCCATAGGCGGGCTGCTCGCCAAGGCCGCCCTCCAGGTCGAGGGGGCGAAGGAGCTCTGGTCCGTCGATCGGAACCGGGCCGCGCAGCTCTCGTACAAGGCCGAGGAGACCATCCGGACGGCGATGGACAGGCTGCGGGACCCTGCGCCCGCCGATGCATGCGCTCCGACGATTCTTCCCGCCCGCATCCTCATCGCGCATGCGGGCGCCGACATGGCCGAAAGCGTCGCGCTTGTCGTCGGCGCCGATTCCGACCTCGTTGTCGTCGGCACCGTCGACGGTGTCGACGGGCTCGAACGCAGCTGCGAAGGTGCGGCCTGCGGCCTGGCGCTGATCGACGAGGATCTGCCCGGGGGCGGCTGGCGCCCCGCCGTGGCCGCCGTCCTCCGGGTGAGACCAGGCACCCCCTGCCTGGTCATGTCGGTGTTGCCTTCCCCGGGGCTCGACGCCGGGGCCCGGGGGGCGGGCGCGGCCGGCGTGCTCGACTGCGGGTCCTCCCCCGCCGACATGCTGGCGGCCATCCACAGGGCGGCGGTCGGCGTGCGGCGGCCGCGGACGCCCGCCGGGCACGTCGAACAGGCCGGGATGCCGCCGAGGCCGGAGTTCACGGCTCGGGAGCTGCAGATCCTCGCGCTGATCGCGAAGGGATTCTCTAACAAGGAGATCTCGGACCGCCTCTTCCTCGCGGAGGGGACGGTCAAGAATCGGGTGACCTCCATCCTGCAGAAGATCGGCGCCCGCGACCGGGGAAACGCCGCGCTCAAGGGGAGGGAGCTCGGGCTCATCTAGGCCGAACGCCCGGTCCATCATCCCGCGTCGGGCTCGAGCTTCGGCGTGCCGGCATCATAGGTGACCTGCCAGTGACTTTCCGCATGTTCCCGAGGTGACCTCCGTGCCCCTATTCTTCGGGCATCGAGGCGCGGCCGCGGCCGGCGCCAACACGGAGGAATGGACATGAGGAATCGCCATCCTGGTCTGGCCCCTGTCGCCGTCATGCTTGCGGGAGGCCTCGCGGCGCTGATCGTCGCCGGCTGCGCGCCGCTCGACACGTCCTACAGGGACCCATGGCACGTTAAGGTCGCGGCCGCCGGCATCGTCGAGAAGGACGTGGACGTGGGCCCCGTCACCTTCAATTACGCCGAAGGGCCGGACAACGGGCCGGCCCTGCTCCTGCTCCACGCCCAGCACATGGACTGGTACAGCTACAGCCGCGTTCTGCCCGAGCTGTCCAAATCCTTCCATGTGTTCGCGGTTTCGTACCCCGGCCACGGGAAGACAAAGGCCCCGGCGGACCATATGGACGCGACGCACATCGGAAACGACCTGGCCGCCTTCGTCGAGGCGATCGTCAAGGGCCCCGTCTTCGTGACAGGGAACTCCTCGGGCGCGCTCCTGACAGTCTGGCTTGCGGCGAACAGGCCCGACCTGGTCAAGGCCATCCTCCTGGAGGATCCGCCGCTTTTCACCGCGGAGTATCCCCGCTCGAAGTCCACGGTCGCGTACAGGACCTTCGCGACCGCCCACGAGTTCCTCCAGGGGAGCAACGGCGATTTCCTCATCTACTGGCTCGAGTCCAACAAGGACTTCCTGAGCACGCACGCGGGTCCAGGCTCCCTCGACATGGTCGTTTCCAGCATCCGCAAGTACCGCGCGGCGAATCCGGGGCAGCCGGTGGAGCTGAATTTCCTTCCCGACGTCCTGCGGATCTTCGTCCGGGATATCGACATGTACGACCCGCGCTTCGGAGACGCCTTCTACGACGGGCGGTGGAACGGGGATTTCGATCACGCGGCGGCGCTCCAGCGGATCCGGTGCCCGACGCTCCTGCTCCACGCCAACTTCGAGACCCTTCCCGACGGCACTTTGAACGGTGCCTTGAACCAGCAGGACGCCGACCGGGCCGTTTCCCTCCTGGCCGACTGCAGGTACGTCAGGATCGACGCGCAGCACGTCGTGCACATCGACAGGCCCGACGAGTTTCTCGAGCTTACGATGTCCTTCTTCCTGGGGGAGTGAGGCCGTCCCGGCCGAGTCGCGCCGTACTGCCGGGGCGCGGTGCGGATCCCCGGCCGCCCATCACTCCTCCGCCATCCGTCACAGGGTGGTGACGGTGTTCCGGTTCCGCGTGGTGGCGCGGGCCAGGTTCCGGGTCTTCTTCTCCATGGCCAGCCGGGCTTCCGCGTCGGAAAGGCCCGCGTCCCGGAGCGCCTCGACCAGCGTGTCCTTCAGGACGGTTCGTCCCCCCCACGTTCACCCCGCGGAGGAGCGCGACGCGGCGGGTGTGTGGGGAGGCCTGTCGTTCATCGTGCTTCATGGCTTGCGCTTGAGCGTCATCCTGTTCGTCGCCCCCGAGTCGATGATCCGAAGGATGTCCCCGTCCACGACATAGGCATAGGACTCCAGCGTGTCCGTGGCCTTGTCCCAGGCATTGAGGAACGTCCCGTTCCTCCGCCTCGTTGCCGGCTTTCCCGGAAAGGGACCGGTCCCGAAATACTCCTCGGGCGCCAGACTTTGATCGGAGAGCTTGATCTTCAGCGACCGCACCGGTTTCCCGTCACGGTATCGCAGCCAGGAGCTTTCCGTGAACTCGTGCTCCGATCCGGGATTCCGGGCCTCGACCCATCGGCCCGCGATCCTGCATGCCTCCGGGGAATCCGGCAAGACGGCCGCATAGGCGGCGGGACCGCCGCCCGTGGGCCGTCCGGGCAGCGTCTTCGCGTCGACCGATCGGCATGCGAGGAGCTTCCCGTATCCGAAGTCCTCGAGGAAGAACGCGGTCTCGACGGATGCTGCCCCGCTTCCCGAGGGACGAAGCAGGACCTTGCCGTCAACGATCCGGCAGGTGCCCGTCGCCGTGAAGCAGCGTCCGCCGCCCTGGAGCAGCGAGTTCTCCATCGCGTATTCCGAGGCGGAGTAGAACGCGATCTCCGAGCGGAACGCGTTCTCCGTCAGGCCGCACGCGGAACGGAAGTGCTCGTCGTCGTTCCGTCCGACGGCCAGGAAGAAGGCGCGCTTGCCGAGATCCTCGAAGGCCCGGTCCAGGCGATCGTACCAGCCTGCGGGCAGGGCCTCGAAGCCGCAGCCGGCCGCTCCGTCCGTTCCTGCCCGGGACCATGCACCTGCGCTTTTCATCTTCCCGCCCGCGGTCTCGGAGCCGCCCAGGGCGTCGATCAGCGCGTGCCATTCCTCCTCGCTCGGCAGGTGCCAGCCCGGAGGGCAGGCGGCTTCCGCGGCCGCCTTGTCGTACGGGTAGCCGTACCGGGATGCGTTCCCGAGGTCCCCGCCGTACGCGAGACAGCATCCCTTGTCCGTTTTGTAGGCAAGGTTCTACGCGAGCCATGTCCGGCCGCAGATGCTGACTGTCCTGTAGGCCTTGCCGTCGCGCGGGTCCCTGAAGGTTCCGGCCTTCCGCGCGCAGCCGGTCAGGCACAAGGCCAGGACGCATAGGACGGCTGCGGTCCGCATCACTCCGACGTTTCCGGCGCGAACCAGAGCAGCCATCCGCAGCGCGGACAGCGATAGGCGACGGTGTCGAACTGGCGTTTGCCCTTCACCTTGCAGCCGCCGCCCAATCTCTTCTCCGGGGCGCCCTCTGTCCAGCGGGTCCGCTCGAGCTTTCCGCTGGCGGCGGATTCCAATACGTGCCCTTCCTCCATGTTCACCCGGCAGGCGGGGCATTCGGGGATCGGAATGTTCATCCTATTCCTCCTTGGAGTCCTTCCTCTTCGGCATACGGCCCGCTTTGGCCAGCTCCTGGCGCAGCAGGAACTCGATCTGGCCGTTGAGGCTCCGCAGGTCGTCCTGGGCCCAGCGGGCCAGCGCGTCGTAGAGGTCCGGCTGGATCCGCAGCAGGAACGACTTCTTCTCCGCCATGGCGCTACCGGTACAACGACCCCGTGTTCACCACAGGCTGCGTGTTCTGCTCGCTGCAGAGGACCACCAGCAGGTTGCTCACCATGGTGGCCCGGCGCTCCTCGTCCAGCTGCACCACGTTCTTGTCCGCAAGGAGCTCCAGCGCGTGCTGCACCATGCCCACGGCGCCCTCCACGATGGTCTGCCGCGCGGCGACGACCGCGGCGGCCTGCTGCCTGCGCAGCATGACGGCGGCAATCTCCTGCGCGTAGGCCAGGTGGCTCACGCGCGTCTCGATCACCTCCACGCCCGCCTTCTCGAGCCTGTCCTGGATCTCCGTCTTCAGCTTGGCGGAGACTTCCGCCGTGTGGCTGGAAAGCGCCACCTCGCCGTCCTTGTGCGCGTCGTAGGGGTAGCCCGTGGCCAGGTTGCGCAACGCCGCCTCGCTCTGCACGTGCACGTAGTTCTCGTAGCTGTCCACCTGGAAAGCCGCCTCCGCGGTGTCCACCACCTTCCACACCACCACGGCCGCGATCTCCACGGGGTTGCCCCTCTTGTCGTTGACCTTGAGTTTGGCGGTCTCGAAGTTGCGCACGCGCAGGGAGATCCCCTTCTTGGAATAGAACGGATTGGCCCAGCGCAGGCCCGGCTCCCGCGCCGTGCCCCTGTAGGAGCCGAACAGCTGCAGGACCCTGCCCTGGTTGGGGCTCACGGTGAACAGGCCGGCCAGCAGGAAGCAGGCCGCCAGGAAGGCCAGGGAGCAGGCGACGATCCCGGGCCAGGGACCGCCGGCGACGGACAGCCCGACGACGCCGGCCGCGGAACCGAGGACGGCGGCCAGAAGCAGGATCAGGACCGGGATTCCGGACGCCGCGTCACGCTTTATCTCTTGCATCATGTGGTTTCCTCCTAACTATTGAAATGATATCACTTTGATTTCACGAAGTCAATGGCGTCCAATGCAGGCGATCGCCTCCGCCGCCGTTTCCCGAACGGACAGGTTGGGGTCCTTGAGCAGGGCGCGCAGCCCCGTGGCGGCCCGGCGCGCCTCGGGCCCCGCCTCGCCCAGGGCCTCCGCGGCGGAAAGCCTGACGAACCAGTCCCCGTCCCCGAGCGCCCGAATCAGCGCCGGGATGGCCGGTGCGGCGGCCGCCCCGATCCTCTCCAGGCACCAGGCCGCCTCGGCGCGGAAGGCGGCGTCCGACGCCGTGAGGCCCGCAACGAGCGCCGGGAGGTGGGGGGCCGCGTTCCCGCCGACCGCGGCGAGGGCGAAGCGGACGTGCAGTTCCGCGGACGCCTCGGGGTCCCCGGCGGCCGCCTCCAGGGCGGGCAGGGCCGCGGCCGCGGCGGGTCCCATCTCCCCCAGCGCGTCGGCCGCCGCGCTTCGCACGGAGGCATCCGGATCGCTCAAGGCTTCCCCGAGGTCCGGTGCCGCTCCCGCCGCGGGCTCCCCCATGTCGCCCAGGGCCGCCGCGGCGTTGCGCCGGACGTCCCGGTCGGGGTCCTCCAGGGCCAGCGTCAGCGCGGCCACGGCGGAAGGAAGGCCGACGGCGCCCTTGCCCAGCGTCCAGGCCGTGGCGGAACGGATGGCAGGGTCGGGATCTGCGAGGGCGTCGAGCAGCCCGCGCAGGCGGGGATCTGATTCGTCGAGAATGCGGGGGAATTCGCTGGGATCCCCCATGTCAGGCGCGCCCGTCCAGGTCGATCCAGTAGCGATGGAAGGCCCTGCCCTTGTCGTCGACGCGCGTGTCCTCGCGCCTGCCTCCGCAGGACTCGGCGGTCCCGATGGAGGCGGCATTGTCCGCGTCCATGGTGATGAGCACCCGGTGCAGTCCCGCCTTCCGCGCCTCTTCCAGCGTCAGCTCCAGGAGCCGGCGGCCGCAGCCCTTCCCCCGCGCGGAGGGGCGGACGTAGTAGCCGATGTTCCCGCCGTGGTGCAGCAGCTCTTCCGTGAGCTGCGGGCGCAGCTTGCTCATGCCGAGGACCCCGCCCTGGTCGTCGAGCAGCCAGTAGACGATCTGTCGGACCCTGCCCTTGGGGATGTTCCGCCCCGCGGCCATGTCGGCGAACGCCGTCAGGGTCTCCTCCAGCGTCCCTTCCCCCCTGCCGAACGCCGTACCTCCGAAGCCGTTCTCCCCGGCCCCTATCTCCAGGAGGAAATCCCGGAGCCCGGGCAGCTCCTTCCCGTCCGCCTTGCGCAGCAAGAGGCGTGGACCTCCCGGCAGGCGCCGGTCCATGAAGCCCAGGATCCTCCGCCAGTCGTAGCGGCTGAAGAAATGGGTCCCGGGCCGCAGGTGGCAGCCGATGTCGCCCTCGTGAAGGGACTCACCGGGCTCGAGGAACCTGTCCGCGTGCACGAAGCCTGTTTTCCCAAGCAGGCGGTACGCCTTGTCCGCCTCCACGCAGGAGAGAAACTCGCTGTAGGGATCCGCCCATTCGTCCTCGGATGCGAAGGCCAGGTAGAGGGGGCGCGGCGCCATGGCGGCCAGGAGCATGTGCTGATCGAAGGGCATCTCGTGTTCCCGTCCCGCGTATTTGCCGTAGTTCCCGCAGAACCAGTGGGGGAACCGGGATGAGATCGCCTGTGCGGACTCCCCCTTCTTGTCCCTCGTGATCGCGGCGCCGCTGCAGCCGGAGCCGCCGGATGCGACCCCGGCGAAGCGCTCGTCCAGGGCGCCGCACCAGAGGGCGGTCTTGCCCAGACGGGAGTAGCCGGCGCAGAAGACGCGGTCCTTGTCGATCCCGTCCAGCGTCAGCGCGTGGTCCAGCACGCGGCTCGCCGCCCAGGCCCACAGGGAGATCTTCCCCCATTGCGTGCCGTCGTCGCCGGACCTGTCGTAGAGGCCCGCCAGGCTTGAGGAGAACCCGTCGTCCCTGTCCTCGCTCACGTCCGTATAGCAGAAGACGGCCATGGCATGGCCGCTGTCCACGATCTCTTCGACGGGAAGGAAGCCGCCGGGATACCTGGTGAACGAAATGTATACGACAAGGGGCGCCTTGCGGTCCGCGATGGGCAGGACCAGGTCCACGGGGAAGGAGAACTCCCCCCGGGGCGCGGGAACGGTCAGGCCGAGTTCCCGGTGTACCGCCTTCCCGCCAAGGGCGCGGGGCTCCTCCCGCTTCGTCTCGGCCCGCACCCAGGCGGGCGGCGGAGGCGGAAAGCCGTACTCCCCGCGGGCGAGCAGGTCGAGCATCTCCCGGCGGCGTCGGGTCCATCCTTCCGCCGTCGCGCCCGCCTCGAACAGCGGCGGGAGTTTCCTCGCATCCAGGTCCCTTTGGATCATAGGGGAGATTACGCGGCCCCGCGTACCGGCGTCAACCACGCGATAGGGCACGATGCCTCATGGAAAAAACCGGCGGAGGGATCGATGGCAGATCGGCGGATGATCGTCAGGCGCAGATTGACCCCCATGGGAGGAACCGTGTATATTCATTGTAGATTCCGTGAAGGGGGATCCATGAAGACGAAGGTCCAGAAGTGGGGCAACAGCCTCGCGCTGCGGATACCCAAGGCCCTCGCGGCCGACGGGAACGTCCGGGACGGCACCATGGTGGAATTGAAGCTGCTCGACGGGAAGATCGTCGTGGCACCCGTCAAGGAACCGCATTATACGCTGCGCGGACTGCTGGCCGGCGTGGGCAAGGGGAACCTTCACGGCGAGACCGCCTCCGGGCGGCCCGTCGGGCGCGAGGAATGGTGATTTCCGTGGCCTATGTCCCGGAACGCGCCGATGTCGTCTGGCTGACATTCGATCCCAAAGCCGGACACGAACAGGCGGGGCGCCGGCCAGCCGTCGTGGTGTCCCCGCGCGCGTACAATGGGAAGGTCGGCATGGCCCTTCTTTGCCCGATCACGACGCGATGCAAGGGGTATCCCTTCGAAGTGAAGATTCCCGATGGGCTGCCTGTCTCCGGAGCGGCGCTTTCCGATCAATTGAAGTGCCTGGACTGGAAGGCGCGACGGGCCGAATTCGCCTGCCGGCTGCCTCGGGATGCCATGGCGGAAATCCTGGCCCGGATCCGGACCCTCACGGAATAGGCCGCGCCAACCGCGCCCGCGTCCTCCGGCCTTGCCGTGCCCGCCTTCCCGTGCTACACAGACGCCATGATCAGCCGCATACTCGGCCGTACGGGAGAACCCGTCGGCGTCATCGGCCTGGGCATGGAGCAGTTGGAACCGGAAACCAGGGAGACCGTGGTTTCCGTCGTGCGGGAGGCCGCGGCAGGCGGCATCGAGTGGTTCGACCTGTTCATGGCCACCCCCGGCATCCGGGACGCCATGGGGGAGGCCATCCGCGGCATCCGGGACGGCCTGAAGATCGCGGGCCACCTCGGCGCCGTCCTGGTGGACGGCAAGACGGACAGGTCGCGCGACCCGGGCCCCGCCGGGGAGGCGTTCCATGACCTCCTGCGCCGCCTCCATACCGACCACGTGGACGCCCTGATGCTCTTTTTCGTCGACGAGCCCGATGACTACGAACGCACGTTCGGCCCCGGAGGGCTGGCGGAGCTGGCCCTCCGCCTCAAGGAGGCGGGCAAGGCGCGCTTCCTGGGCATGAGCACCCACTCCGTGCCGTCGGCGCTCAAGGCGGTGCGCTCCGGCCTCCTCGACGTGCTGATGTTCCCCGTGAATCCCGCCTTCGACCTGCAGCCGGGGAGCATCCGCCTGGAGGCGCTCTGGGAGGCGGAGACCTACCGCAGGGAAGGTGGGGCGCGGAAGGCCTCCCCGCCGGACCGGCGGGAGCTGTACGCGGAATGCGCCAGGCGGGGCGTCGCCATCGTGGCCATGAAGCCGTTCGCCGCCGGGCTGCTGCTCGACGCGAAGAACCCGAGCGGCATCGCGCTTTCCCCGGTGCAGTACCTGCACTACGCGCTGTCCCAGCCCGGCGTGTGCGTCGCGGTTCCGGGCTGCCGGTCGGTGCAGCACGTGCGGGAATGCCTGCGCTACATCGAGGCCACGGAGGCGGAGCGCGACTACTCCGCCCTGTCCGCCACGGATCTATGGAAGCTGGAGGGCCGGTGCATGTACTGCAACCACTGCCTGCCCTGTCCCGCGGGCATCGACGTCGCGGCGGTCACCCGGCTTCTCGACGCCGGGCGGGCAGGGATGTCGGACGCCCTCCGCGGGGAATACCGCCGTCTCGACCGCGGCGGCGGGGCCTGTACGGCATGCGGCCTCTGCATGGAGCGCTGTCCGTTCGGCGTCGACGTGCCCGCGGCCATGAAGGAAGCCGCCGCGTTCTTCGGGGCGTAGGCATGAAAAAGGGAAAAACGCCATGCGTCCTGCTCGCGGCCGTCATCGTCCTGACGTCCTGCAGGCCGCCCGTCGCGTCCACGGCCTTCATGCCGGGCTCGGTCATCCTGCAGCTGTATCGGATGGGCCCGGACAAGAAACGGGAACTCCACTTCTACCGCGTTTCCTGCGAGGCGCCGGGGCGTCTGGCGGTCTCCGAGAGCGTGGATTCCCGATGGACGAAGCCCCAAAGCATCCTGGCCGCGGTATCCCCCGATGGCAGATACGCGGTGTATCGGCCGTCCGGGTCCGGTGCGGGGGAAACGGATGCTTCGGAGAACGGGGATTTCCGCGTGATGGACCTCGATACCGGGATCTCGGATGCGCTGCGTTTTGACGATCCCGGCAGGAGTCTTTCGATGCTCGCGCAAAGGGAGGACTTCTCCTTCTCTCCGGATTCGAGCCGACTCGTCTATTCCGATTGCCGCCGGATCATGCTTTACGACTGCGCGTCCCGGGGATTCTCCGTCATCCGGGGGCCCATGAGCGAAACGTACCAGTCCGGCGCGACCTATACCGCGTTCGCGGGCAATGCCGTCTGGGTCGGGTCCCGTGCGCTGTATTTCCACTATCGTGCGCATATGCCGTTCTATTTCCAGGAGCGCAGCAACGAGGATCCCAGGATGCCCGATCATTTTGCCATCGTCGATCTCGGGGGCCGCGTGATCAAGGAAGGATCCGTGTTTCCGGACTTCAGCAGGGACGTATATAACGCCCCAACCTCCTCGTTCATGGCAACTTTGATCGACAGGCCCTTCTGGCCCGGCTGTGCGGCGTTCGATTTCGTCAGCAGGAACGAAACCGTGTTCCTCGTTCCGTCCGCGGGGACGGAACCCATGCGCACGAGCGTGGCGAATTTCCTGGGCGATGAGATCACGCCCCAGCCGATTCCGGAAAAGGGCCTGCAGGGCGTGATGTCGGATTGGTGCCCGGCGCCGGACGGGCGGCACATCCTTCACGTCGTCAAGGAGGGGGACGACACCCGGTTGTACGGAATCGACATGGAGACCGGTTCCCGCACGGCCTTGGGCGCGGCGGATCCGGCGTATGTCCCGCCCCTGCGGTACGCCTTCAGCGCCGACGGCGCCTTCTGTTTCTCTTTCCAGGGCGCGTACGGCGAGAAATCGATGGAGTTCCAACTGCGGGTCATTCCCCTGTCGGGCGAGAAGCCCATGACGATCGGCATCAAAAATACCGGCTATGATCCGGACGGCGCGTCGCCGATCGCCTGCTGCACGCAATGAACCTGAGGCTCCCGCGGAGGCCTGGAAACGCGGCCGGTCCCGGGCAGGCTGGACGGGACGATCTCGGCGCCGAGGTCCCGCGGGATGTCCAGGCTGTCCTCGTAGTAGAAAAGGAACGCCGTGTCCCGCGCCACGGCGATGCGCACCGCGGGGGAGGGATGGGGCGGAGTGCGCCATGCCGCGGGGTTCCGGCAGGTCGGGCGCAGGCCGCGCGATCCCGAGGAGCGCGGCCATGTCCGGCTTCCGTTCCTCGGCCGCCACGCTGTCCCCGCCGCCCGGGGCGCCTTCAAGACCTCACCCCTTCCCGTGCTTCCATATGCCACTCCTCGCGTGGGGAGGCGTTCCTCCGTCCTCCGCATCCTCATTCCCAAGGCACCTGGTCCAGCAGCTTGACGAAATTCCGTTTCTGACGGTGGGCGTCCCGGACCGTCAGACGGTAGACCGGGAACTGCTCCTGCACTCCGGCTGCCTTCATCTGGCGTTGGATGTCCTTCAGGGTCCGTACGGCCTCTTGATAGCGGGCGGTATCCTTACTGGCCAACTCCATTTCCACTCGACGTTGATAGATGGGGATCGCGTCCTCGGGATGGTCCTTTTCCCTGAGCCGCGCCAGCTCGAACCACAGGTCCTCCGAACAGCCGTCCTCCCGCGCTTCCTTCCAGGCGGCTTCGAGCTTTTTTTCCCAAATAAGCACCCTGACGATCGTGGAACCATCGGGCTTCTTCCTCCAGGGCGCCGGCCTCTTCGGAGTTGCCGCCTTCTCCTCGGCCAGAAGGGTGCGCAGGTGGCCATGGGCCTTCTCTCGCCATTGGGGCCATGCATCGAATCGTTCCGCATGCGTCTTCAATGCCTGGAACTCCTGGAGGTCCGGCCGTTCCGTGAACCCATTCCAAACGAGCTCCATGGCTTCCTCATGCCGGTCCAGGCTGTGGTACTTGCACGAAAGGAACTCCCGCAACCTGGAATCAGTGTGGTCGGGGAACGCGCGGATCCCTTTCTCCGCCCATTCCAGGGCGCGGTCGTCCATTCCTGCCTTCCCGTATTCCTGGGAGATCTCCAGGAAGGAAGACGCGGTCGAAAGGTCCCGCGCCAGCACCTCGACGACTCTCTCGACGTCTCCTGTCCGTCGCGCCAAGGCCTCCATGATCCGGGCGATCCTGTGCCGGTTGCCGTACTTCTCCTTGTCGTCTTCGCTGGGCGACAGAGGTTTGCACCTGGCCCATTCTGCCTCCGCGAGGGACCTGTAGGTCTCCATTCCCGGTTCCCCGAGCACGTCTCCGTAACGGTTGATGGCATCGTGGAACACATCCCAGTCGGATTCGAGCTCCCACGTGAGGATCCGGCGCGCCAGCTCCTTCCCATCGGGCCTGGCCTTCAGGCAGGCCTCATGATGGATTTCCTGGAGCCGCTCCAGGATGGGACGCATGTTCCCGTCCGAGTCGTCGACGTCGTTCATCCGGCTTTCCAACGCTTTCAAGGCATGCTCGACGAGTCCGACCGCAGCCGCCGCATTCCCGGATTCCATGAACCGTACGATGCCCTCCACGGCGTCCTCGATGCCCCGCGCGAATGGGGCGGCCTCGCGGTGGTCGATGAATACGCCTCCGCACAATGCATCGTCGAGGGTGCCCCGAAGGACCGCTTCTTCCGATTCCTCTCCCCTGGCGGCCTCCATCGTCAGCCTGCGGAGGAGACGATCGTCCTCCAAAGCCAGCTCCACGATGATGTCCGCAAGCTCGGACTTTTCCCGAGTGAGAAGGGAGGAGCGGATCCGTTCCATGTCGATCGACGGATGTACGCCTTCCGTCTCTTTCACGGGACCTTCGCCAAGCCACGCAAGCCCGAGCGCGGCTCCGTGCTTGCAGAAGAAGCCTTCCTCACCGATCGGGCAGGTACAGGCGGAACGCAATCCGCCCTGATCCCTCCACAGTTTCGTATGATAGGGATTTGTGCCTTGCACGGTAGCCTCAATGGAGCCGTCATGGGAGCGGATGGTGCCGACGCATCCGAGACGGGCATACTCCCTGCCCCTGCGGAACGTCCGTGAGTCGGTGATGGAGGAAAGCTCCTTCTCGTCCAAGGAAAACAGCGGATATGCCATCGAGTTGAAGGATTCCACGAATGCGCGGTCGCGTCAAATCCACAAGCCAGGCATTCCGGTTATGTCAGTAGAGTCTGTATTTTTTCAGTCCTATCGATATAATGACACGGTGAACCACGATGAGTTCCTGCGGCGCTGCCGTGGCTTACGCATGACCATCATGCGAAACGCGAGGACGAGGATGCTCCGATGATCACAGGCGACATCAAGAACCAGATCGACCGTATTTGGGACTCCTTCTGGTCCGGCGGCATCTCGAACCCGATGGAGGTGATCGAACAGATCACCTACCTGCTTTTCATACGCCGACTCGACGACTTGCACACGCTCGAGGAGAACAAGGCCAACAGACTCAAACAGCCGATGACGAGGAGGATCTTCCCCAAGGGCAAGGACGCGAAAGGCCGATCCTACGAGGACTACCGCTGGTCGCGACTGAAGCATTTCGCCCCGGCCGATATGTTCACCGTGGTCGGGGAGCACGTCTTCCCGTACCTGCGCGCGGACCTCGCGAGGCAACTAGGCAACGGCGACTCGACCTATGCGCACCACATGAAGGACGCGCGCTTCACCATCCCGACGCCGGCGCTGCTGGCCAAGGTGGTGGACATGCTCGACCAGGTGCCCATGGAGGAGCGCGACACCAAGGGCGACGTCTACGAGTACATGCTGGCCAAGATCGCCACGGCAGGCCAGAACGGCCAGTTCCGCACGCCGCGCCACATCATCAGGCTGATGGTGGAGCTCACCGCGCCGCAGCCCACCGATGTGATCTGCGACCCGGCCTGCGGCACGGCAGGATTCCTCGTAGCGGCTGGCGAGTACCTGCGGGAGCGGCATCCGGACCTGCTTCACGACGGGAAGCTCAACGATCATTTCCACCATCGGATGTTCCACGGCTACGACTTCGACAACACCATGCTCCGTATCGGCAGCATGAACATGCTGTTGCACGGCGTGGAGAGCCCGGACATCCGCTACCGCGACTCGCTCTCCCAGGACCACGCGGGCGAGGAGGAAAAATACACGCTTGTGCTCGCCAATCCGCCCTTTGCCGGAAGTCTCGACTACGAGAACACCTCCAAGGATCTGCTGCAGGTGGTGAAGACCAAGAAGACCGAGCTGCTTTTCCTCGCGCTCTTCCTGCGACTTCTCAAGCCCGGCGGTCGCGCGGCTGTGATAGTTCCGGATGGTGTCCTGTTCGGCTCAAGCAAGGCGCACAAGGAGTTGCGCCGCATCCTGGTGGAGGACCAGAAACTCGACGCGGTCGTCTCGCTGCCCGGCGGCGTGTTCAAACCCTACGCAGGAGTATCGACTGCGATCCTTGTCTTCACAAAGACAAACTCCGGCGGCACCGACTCCGTTTGGTTCTACGACGTCGAGTCCGATGGATGGAGCCTCGATGACAAGCGTACGCCTTTGCTCCCGGAGGAGAAACTCGGTCCCGTTCCGAAGACGGCACTCGCCGTGGAAGACCGCGCCAAGAACAACCTGCCCGATGTAATCTCGCGCTGGACCAAACGCGGCGGAATCGAGCGAAAGCGCCCACGCACCGCGCAGAGCTTCTGCGTGCCCAAAGCCGACATCGCCGCGCAAGGCTATGACCTCTCGCTCAACCGCTACAAGGAGCTGGTTCACGAAGCTGTCAGCTATCCTCCGCCCAAGGAGATCCTCGCCGAGTTGCGGAAGCTGGAGGAGGAGATCAAGAAGGGGATGAAGGAGCTGGAGGGGATGCTGGGATGAGTGGGTGGCCAACAGTAACCCTTGGCGACATATTTGAGATTGCTCGAGGTGGGTCGCCGCGTCCAATCGACGACTTCATCACGGACAATCCATCAGGAATAAACTGGATCATGATTAGTGATGCAACAGAGGGATTAAAATACATCACGAAAACGAAGAAGCGAATCCGGCCAGAAGGAGCGAAACGTTCGCGTCTAGTAAAGCCTGGCGATTTTATCCTAACAAATTCCATGAGCTTCGGGATGCCATACATTATGCGTACTAATGGGTGTATTCATGACGGCTGGCTGGTCTTGTCTCCGAGAACGAAGAACGCTGATACGGATTTTTTCTACTACCTTCTTGGGTCGAAGACTGTATATGCGGAGTTCGCGCGCCGTGCATCGGGTGCAACAGTCAAGAATTTGAATATTGATCTTGTTCGTGGAGTCACAGTCCCCCTCCCACCCCTCCCCGAGCAGCGGCGGATTGCAGCGATCTTGGACAAGGCAGACGCGTTGCGGGCTAAGCGCCGAACCGCCCTCGCTAAACTCGATACCCTCACCCAGTCCATATTCCTCGACATGTTCGGCGACCCATTATCAAATTCACGTTCTTTGCCGATGAATGAGCTTGTCAAACTTGGTACTATCGAGCGTGGAGTGTCGAAGCACCGCCCGAGGAACGCACCTGAATTACTGGGCGGACCGTACCCCTTCGTTCAGACAGGTGATGTTGCGAATTGTGATGGTTATATTCGCACATACTCCGCGACTTATTCCGTAAAAGGGCTGCAGCAGAGCAAGCTGTGGGCTGCAGGAACACTCTGTATTACAATCGCTGCCAACATTGCGAAGACAGGCATCCTCACTTTCGATGCATGTTTCCCGGATAGCGTGGTTGGCTTCAGAGCCAAGGATCGGGCAACAGTTGAATTTGTTCGTATTTGGCTTTCATTCCTGCAAACATGGTTGGAGAAACGTGCACCAGAGTCAGCTCAGAAGAATATAAACTTGGAAATCCTGCGGGCTCTGCAAGTGCCAACACCAAATATCGATCTTCAGAGTGAGTTCCTCTGTCGCGTTGATGATATTGAGAGATGCAAGATCTCAATGCGTCGTGCCATTGATGAGTGCGATGCACTTTTTTCTACACTACAACAGCGGGCCTTCAGAGGAGAACTATAAAATGGCCTTAGTGCCGCCTTTTCCTGAATATCAGATAGATTCTCTCGCACGACTTCTTGGAGAGTGCGGGTCGGGAAGCGATATCTCCCGCGTACTTCAAGCTCGTGGTCTTGTAGATACTTCGGGCGAATCCACCAAGTGGCGCCGTCTCTACAAGATTTTTCTCGATCAGCAACGGTCGGATGGCTGCGCCAATCGGGTACTCGACTTCATACAGTCTTTCCTTGCTCCTGCTAGGTTCATCGACCGTAGTGAGGAGTTTGAGAGCCACCGTAGGGTTCTCAATGCTATTCTCTCGTTCTCTGGTCTTGAGTTTGGTCTGGACGGACAGTTTCGGCAGATCATGGTAGCACGAACCCTTGATGAGGCTGAATCGCGGGCACGGACTATCCGGGGGAAGTTCAAGGGACGCAGCATCCATCCTGAGGTTCTGAAATACTGTCGAGCCGAACTGATGCAGGACGATTATTTCCATGCCGTTTTCGAGGCTTCCAAGGGATTGGCCCAGAGGATTCGTGATCTTGCCAAGGTCGACGCAGATGGAGCTGCTTTGGTTGATCTTGTTTTTTCTGTCGAAAAACCTTTACTCGCCTTTAATACGATGCAAACCGAAACGGAAAAATCTGAACACAAAGGATACTCCGCTTTGCTTAAAGGTTGTTTTGCGGCTGCACGAAATCCACCTGCACATGTGCCAAGAACATTGTGGCAAGGCGAAGATGATTCTGCTGACTATCTGTCGCTTATTTCTTTGCTTCACCGAAAACTGGATGAATGCGTACAGATTCCGCGTGGAGCTATGTGAAATGACCTATTGCAGGAAGCGAGAATGTGAAAATGACCGCGTCTAGTAGACACACAAGTCTTTTTATATGCGGCTTACATAAAAAGTACCTGTGGGAGTTTGAATATCTGCACCCGTTGTCCCTCCAATCCCGCGCCTTCCGGGGGGAGTTGTAGCCATGGCCTTCTCGCCCCGCTTCACGATTAGCAACGAGATCACCGCGGGGTTTACGGCCATTGAGCGGGCGCGGGGGTTCCTGGAGGCGGCGAAGCTCTCGGAAGACTGGATAGAGCGCATGAGCCAGCGCGCCTTGCTGCTGGAAGCGCACCACACGACGCACATCGAGGGGACGCAGCTCACTTTCGACGAGGCCGCGCGTCTTTGGGCAGGCGAACAGGTTGAGGGCGCCAGCCGCGATGACGTGCGCGAGCTACTGAACTACCGTGAGGCATTCAACCTGGTCGCGGAATACCTCGGAAGCGGCGAACCGATCACCGAGGCGCTCATCCGCGAGATCCATAAACGGCTTGTGAATGGCGTGCGTGGCGGTCAGGGGCAGCCGGGGCAGTACCGTACGGTCCAGAACTATGTGGCCAACAGCCGCACGCGGGAGATCATCTACACCCCGCCTCCGCCCGGGCAGGTGCCGCCGTTGATGCGGGAGCTTGTCGAGTGGCTCCGCGCCGACACGGGGATCCACCCGGTGCTGGTGGCCGGCATCGCGCAGTTCCAGCTCGTTCACATACACCCCTTCGTCGATGGAAACGGCCGCACCTCCCGGCTGCTCTCCACGCTCTGCCTGTACCGCGCGGGCTACGATTTCAAGTGCCTGTTCACGTTGAGCGAGTTCTACGACCGCGATCGCGGTGCCTTCTATGCCGCATTGCAGGGCGTGCGCGGTCATGGCATGGATCTGACAGGCTGGCTCGAGTACTTCGTGAAGGGGCTTTCGACCCAGATGAACGAGGTCAAACAACGTGGCGAGAGGGTCATCCGGAGTGACGTGATCGCCCGCGAGAATGGACTTAACGGGCGGCAGGCCCTGGTCATCGGGCACCTGCTCCAGTCAGGCCGCATGGACATACGCGACTATGAGGCGTTGTGTCCTGGCATCAGCCGTCGTACCTTGCAGCGGGATCTCTCCGCCCTCGAAGACCGGGGGCTCATCAGGCACGAGGGGGAAACCAACAAGCTGGTCTATCTGCGGGGGGAAAAGTTATGACAGGCTTGCGACGCAGCTTGCGACAAACTCACGACATGACTTGCGACACACCGCCGAGGCCGCAATGAGCCAGTTCGCCTTCCTCCGGAACGAATGGGCGGAAACCTTCGAGGCCGCGTCCAAGGCGGAAGCCGCCGTGCATGCCGATCCCCGGACGGCCTGTTTCTACGCACGCCGTGCGCTGGAGCTGGCCGTGGCATGGGCCTACAAGCACGATGCGGAGCTCAGGATCCCATATCAGGACAATCTCTCCGCACTGATCCACGAGCCGAGCTTCAAGAAGGCCGCCGGGGAGGCGGTGTTCTGCAAGGCGCGGGTGATCGCGACTCTCGGGAATCGCGCCGTGCACAGCAACCGGCCCGTCCCGGAAGCGGATGCATTGGAAGCGGTGCGGGAACTGTTCCATGTGGCTTACTGGCTTGCCCGTACCTACGGTCGCAAGGGCATGCCTGCTCCAGGCCTCGCTTTCAACGCCGCGGCGCTGCCAAAGCCTGTGCCGACCGCTGCGCAGACAGCCGGGCAGTTGCAGACGCTGGAAGCGCGCCTGCGCGAAAAGGATGAAAACCTATCGGCGCTGCTCGCCGACAAGACAGCGCTCGATGAAGAACTGAAGCGGTTGCGCGCCGAAGTCGCGGAGGCGAAAAAGGCCGCGGCAGGGCAACCCGACACGCACGACTACTCCGAAGCGGAGACCCGCGACTACTTCATCGATCTTCTTTTGAAGGAAGCGGGATGGCCTCTCGATCAGGCACACGACCGTGAGTTCGAGGTGGCCGGCATGCCGAACCGCGAAGGCAGGGGCTTTGTCGATTACGTGCTCTGGGGTGACGACGGCCAGCCGTTGGGCCTGGTGGAAGCCAAACGTACACGCCGCAGCGCTACGGTAGGCCAGCAACAGGCCAAGCTCTACGCGGATTGCCTCGAACGGCGTTTCGGCCGGCGACCGGTGATCTTCTACTCGAACGGCTACGAGCATTGGCTCTGGGACGACACGCGCTACCCGCCGCGACGCGTGCAGGGGTTCTTCAAGAAGGCGGAATTGGAGCTCCTGATCCAGCGGCGGGAAACACGCCGCCCACTCGCCGGGGCGCCGATCAACATGGCCATCGTGGAGCGCCATTACCAGACGCGGGCCGTCCGCCGCATCGCTGAGGCGTTCGAGAGCGACCATGACCGCAAGGCGTTGCTTGTGATGGCTACGGGCGCCGGAAAGACCCGTACGGCGATCGCCCTTTGCGACCTGCTCATGCGCTGCAATTGGGTGAAGCGCGTGCTTTTCCTGGCGGACCGCGTGGCGCTCGTGAACCAGGCGGTGAACGCCTTCAAGCGCCACCTGCCCGACTCGTCCCCCGTGAACCTCGTCACGGAGAAGGAGGCCGAGGGCCGCGTGTTCGTCTCCACCTATCCGACGATCATGGGCCTGATCGACGAGTCGTCCGACGGCCAGCGCCGCTTCGGCGTGGGGCACTTCGACATCGTGATCATCGACGAGGCGCACCGCTCGGTGTACCAAAAGTACCGTGCCATCTTCGATTACTTCGACGCCCTGCTCGTGGGCCTCACGGCCACGCCAAAGGATGAGGTGGACCGCAACACCTACGGCCTGTTCGACCTCGAAAACGGGGTCCCGACGGACGCCTACTCGCTCGAGGAAGCCGTGCGCGACGGATTCCTCGTGCCGCCCCAGGCCGTTTCCGTGCCGCTCAAGTTCCAGCGCGAGGGCATCCTGTACGACGCGCTCTCCGAGGAGGACAAGGACCAGTGGGACTCGCTGGAGTGGGACGACGAAGGAAGCGTGCCGGACCGTGTCGAGGCCGACGCGGTCAACAAGTGGTTGTTCAACAAGGACACGGTGGACAAGGTGCTCGAGCACCTGATGACGCGAGGGATCAAGGTCTCTGGTGGAGACAGGCTGGGAAAGACGATCCTCTTCGCCAAGAACCAGCACCACGCCGAGTTCATCGCGGAACGTTTCGATGCCAACTATCCGCACCTTAAAGGAGAGTTCGCGCGGGTCATCACCTTCAAGACCGAGTATGCGCAGAGCCTGATCGACGACTTTTCGATCAAGGACAAGGCACCGCACATCGCCATCTCGGTGGACATGCTCGACACCGGGATCGACGTTCCTGAGGCCGTGAACCTCGTCTTCTTCAAGCTCGTCCGTTCGAAGACGAAGTTCTGGCAGATGCTTGGGCGGGGGACGCGGCTGTGCCCTGACCTCTTTGAACCGGGTCGGAACAAGGCTTTCTTCTACCTCTTCGATTACTGTCAGAATCTCGAGTTCTTCAGTCAGGACGTTCTGGGCACGGAGGGCAACGTCTCCGAATCGCTATCCAAGCGGCTCTTTGACTCGAGGCTGGAGTTGATTTCCGCCATCGATGGCAGCCTGAAGGATGCGCCGACCCGGGAGGTCAAGGAGTGGAAAGCGGCTTACGGCGATCCCAGGACGGACGGGGAGGTCCGGAGAGCCGTTAGCGGTCTTCTGCAGAACGAAGTCGCATCGATGAACCCGGACAACTTCGTGGTCCGGCCGCATCGTCGCCTGGTAGAGAAGTACGCCGGGCCGGATGCCTGGGCGGCCTTGGGCGCGGAGGCGCTTGCGGAGCTGTCCCGCGAGGTGGCGGGGCTTCCCACGGAGCTCGATCCCGAGAACGAGGAGGCAAAGCGCTTCGATCTTCTCGCCCTGCATCTCCAGCTCGCCGTGCTGCACCAGGAGCCCGGATTTCAGCGGCTGCGGGACCGGGTTGTCGAAATCGCAGGGCTGCTCGAGGAGAAGGACGCCATTCCCATGGTTCACGGGCAGATGGAGATCATCCAGGACGTGCAGACCGACGAATGGTGGCAGGACGTCACGGTGCCGATGATCGAGAGCATGCGGCGCCGCCTGCGCGGGCTGGTACAGTTCATCGAAAAGCAACGGCGCAAGCCGATCTACACCGACTTCGAGGATCTGATAGGGGAAGGGGTCGACGTGGCCCTGCCCGGCTTCAGCGTCGGTACGGACGAAACCAGGTTCCGGGCCAAAGCGCAGGCGTTCCTGCGTCGGCACCTCGACCAAGGAGCCGTCGCCAAGCTCTACAGGAACCAGCCGCTGACGGGGAGCGATCTCGCCGAGCTCGAAGGGCTGCTGGCCGGGAGCGGTATCGGCGGCCCGGAAGAGATCCGGCATGCCGCGGAGGAGTCCCATGGGTTGGGACTGTTCGTGCGGTCCCTTGTCGGGCTGGACCGCGAGGCCGCCAAGGCGGCCCTGTCGGGATTCATCGCGGGGAAGAACCTGTCGGCGAACCAGCTCGAGTTCATCAACCTCGTGGTGGATCACCTGACCGCGCACGGCGTTATGGAGCCCTCCCGGCTCTACGAGTCGCCATTCACCGACGTCACGCCGCGCGGACCGGAAAGCCTGTTCCGGACGGAAGAACTGGCTGAGTTGCTGCGCAGACTCGATGCGGTCAGGGCGTCGGCGGCAGCCGCATGACCGCCAAGGTCCTCATGGTGCAGGGCACTGCCTCCTCCGTGGGCAAGAGCCTCCTCGTGGCGGCCCTCTGCCGCATCTTCTCCCAGGACGGCCTGCGCGTCGCGCCGTTCAAGGCGCAAAACATGTCGCTGAACTCCTTCGTGACGCCGGAAGGCCTCGAGATCGGCAGGGCGCAGGCCGTGCAGGCCGAGGCCGCGGGCATCCCGCCGCACGTGGACATGAATCCCGTGCTTTTGAAGCCGGAAGGGGAGGGCCGCTGCCAGGTCGTGGTCCTGGGGCGGCCCTGGAAGTCCGTGGAAGGCATCGGCTCCCAGGGGCGCGGGAGTTTCCTCTGGGAACGGGTGACCTCATCCCTGGGGCGCCTGCGGGACCGCTTCGACCTGGTGGTCATCGAGGGGGCGGGAAGCCCCGCCGAGATCAACCTCCGGAAGAGCGACATCGTGAACATGGCCGTGGCGCTGCACGCCCGCTCTCCTGTCCTGCTGGCCGGGGACATCGACCGCGGCGGCGTCTTTGCGAGCCTCGTCGGCACCCTGGCCCTCGTATCGGATGAGGAGCGCGGCCTGGTCAAGGGATTCCTCATCAACAAGTTCCGCGGGGACCTGCGCCTTCTGGAGGAAGGGCTCCGGATGCTGGAGGACCGCACCGGGGTTCCCGTGCTGGGCGTGATCCCGTATCTCGCCGACCTGGCGGTCGCCGAGGAGGACTCCGTGGCCCTAGAGGGGCCCGCAGGCGCGGCGGCCGCGCGCGGCTGGGACACGGACATCGCCGTGATCCGCTTCCCCCGGATCAGCAACTTCGACGACTACGACGCCCTGTCCCTGGAGCCGGGGGTCCGGCTGCGCTACGCGGACTCTTCCCGGACGCTCGGACGGCCGGCGGCCGTGATCCTGCCCGGAACCAAACACACGGCCGCGGACCTCGCCTGGATGCGGGAGCGCGGGCTGGACGCCGCGGTCCTGGACCTGGCGCGGGCGGGTACGGCCGTGGTGGGCCTATGCGGCGGCTACCAGATGCTGGGCCGCTCCATCCGGGACCCCCTCGGCGTGGAATCCCCGCCGGGGACCGACCTGCCGGGCCTGGGGCTCCTTCCCGTGAGGACGGAGTTCGGGGAGGCCAAGACCACGCGCCAGGCCTCCGCGGCCTGCCTGTCCGGACCGGGATTCTGGGCTGCGGCGGCGGGCACGGCGGTGGTCGGCTACGAGATCCACATGGGCCGCACGGAGCCGGACGGGGGGGATGCGCGGCCCGCGTTCCGTCTTGCCGATCGGGACGGCGTGGACGGCGCGGTGGACGCCTCGGGCCGCGTCTGGGGCACGTATCTGCACGGCGTGTTCGACGGGGAGGCGTTCCGCCGCTCCTGGCTGCGAAGCCTCGGTTGGGCGGGCGCCGGCGGTTCCCTGGACCTGGCCGCGCGGCGGCGCGCGGACTACGACCGCCTGGCCGCCTCCGTTCGCCGGAGCGTCGACATGGACCGGCTGCGTCGGATCGCGGGGCTCGCTTGAGGAGTCCGGTCCGTATGTGATGCTTTTCTTGACAAGTCGAGTCGACTTAGCTAAACTAAGTCCATGAAGACCGTCAATGTCCATGATGCAAAAACGCATTTATCGAAAATCCTCAGTGAAGTCGAAGACGGGGAAGAGTACATCCTGGCACGAGCCGGAAAAGCGATCGCACGGCTTTCTCCCATCCGGCATCCTTCCGTGGAGCCCATTCCAGGCAAGTGGAGGGGGAAGGTGACGATCGGCGCGGACTTTGATGCGGGCGATGAAGGCATCGACGCCATGTTTGAGGGCCGTGGTCGATGAGATACCTTGTCGACACCCACGTGTTCCTCTGGTGGATGGCGGAACCGGATAAGCTCTCCCCCTCCGTCCTTTCATTGATCCGGAATGAAGCCCGGGAGATCGGATTCAGTTCGGTTTCCGGCTGGGAAATCGCCATCAAGAGCTCCCTCGGCAAGGTGAAGGACGTCCCCTTGGAAGAGATCGGCGCCGAGATCGAGGCACTCGGCTGGAGCGAGCTTCGTTTCTCGTTACGCCATGCCGCGGCGGTGGCCGCCCTCCCGTTCCACCATCACGATCCCTTCGACCGTGCCCTGATCGCGCAGGCCGTCACGGAGAACCTGACGTTCGTCACCGCGGATCGGATCGCATCACGGTACCCCGTTCCGGTCTTCTGGTGAGCCCGGATCCCTGCCCTGTCCAGGCTCAGTACGGCCGCTTCGGCGCATAGCCCAGGATCTTCTCGGGACTGGCGTAGAGCGCCTCGTACTCCGCGCGGGTGAGGAGCTTCCGCGTCGGGGTCTCGGCCGCGACGGCGCCGGCCCCCGTGTTCTCGTACTCCCTGTAGAACTGCGCGGAGGCCTTGGAGTTGTTGTCCCAGTCCAGCCAGCCCGCCGGATGGAACTGCCCGTGCAGGACGGACCGCAGGATCACAACCTTGGCCTGGTTGGCGCCTCCGCTGCTTCCGCCGGTCCAGGCGCCGCGGCCCAGGTAGATGTTGCCCGCCGTCATCCCGGGATCCGCCGTGAAGAGGCACCCGTTGAACACGTAACCGTTGTTGAAGCCGGCGCCTTCCGTGTCCGAGGGGGCCGATGCCGTGACGTATCCGCCGTTCTTGTAGAAGATCGAATGGATGTGGCAGTCGGAGAACAGCACCGTCGCGCCGCCGCAGAGGAAGTCCACCTCGCCCTCGATGTAGCAGTTCTCGAAGCACTGCCTTCCGGAGCGCAGGTACATCGTGTCCTGCTGGCCGAGGAAGACGCAGTTCTTGAACCAGCCCTGCTGCAGGTTCCGCGCCGCCAGCGCGATCGAGCGGCGCTCCACGCCGCCCCACGTGGCGTTCCATTCGGGGCCCTTGTTGTAGAACGTGATGTTCTCCGCGCTGAAGGATCCGCCCCCCGGCATGACGTCCACCAGGACGTTCCCGTCGATCCCGCCCAGGTCGGCCTCGTAGCCGTAGATCACGGTGTTGGCCGGGCTGGTCCCGAAAAGGTGGATGTCCGCCTTGGTGATCTTGAGCTTCTCATAGTAGAGCCCGGGCCGCACGAGGATGACCGCCCCGGGCTTCACGGCGTCTATGGCGGCGCCGATGGTCCGGTAGGCGCCGCCTGCGCCCGAGGGATCCACGGTCGCGGCGGCGAGGGAGGCGATGCCGGCGGGAAGCGGGGGGTCCGCCGTCACCTTCTTTGCCGCGTTCCTGCTGTAGGGGAGGCGGGAAAGGTCGATGGTCCCATTGGCGATGAAGGCCGGGTCCACGTAGTTCGGGTCCCTGCTCTGGGCTTCGGCGGCCGTCATGTTGATGCCGGCCGGCTTCCTGGCGGGCCTGCGGCTCGCGGGATCCGGGTCGACCTGGATCACGGGATTGACCGAAAGGTCCAGGCCGCAGAGCGCGGAGAGATCCTTCAGGGACCTGCCGGAGACGTCCTCGTCCTTCACGAGCAGCAGCCAAGGGTATCTGCCGATGCCATTGGTGCTCCCGTCGTTTTCCCCGAAGGCCGCGTAGTTGCCGTCCCCCGACTTCTTCTCGTAGTTTTCCGTCCGGTGCCTCATCTTCCCGTCCACGAAGGCGGTGGCGGTCATGGCCGTGCCGCCCGACGCCAGTTCGAACACCAGCCGGTACTCGTGCCAGTCGGAGACGATGTTCTCGGGATTCAGGCCCGTCTGGCCCGTACTGCCCTTGATCTGGTTGCTCGTGTTGTGGCGGAGCACGGCCTGGTAGGCCCCGCGCTGCCAGGCGGCCCAGAGGACCCCGTAGGGGGTCCCCGTGTCCGGGACCACGGCGCCCTTGGCCTTGAAGATCAGGGTGATGCGCGTCTCGCTTCCGGAGAGAGGGATGCGGAAATACTCGTTCTGGCCGTCGATGGTGTTGAGCTTCAGGACCTTGCGGCCGGAAGCCGTGTCGTCCACGAAGCTGAAGTGCGTGTTGCACGACGCGAGCGTCGTGAAGCCGTTCGCCTCCAGGTCCGCCTTCACGTCGTTCGGATTCTTCGCGCCCGGCGCGTAGAGGACGCAGTTGGCCGGAAGGGCCGCGAGGCCCTGGGCGAGGAGGAACGCGGCGAGGGTAAGGAAGGCTGCCGGGGAAAATGGGTTTTTCATGGCCACTCCTTGAAACTCTTTGGCGCATCATATCCCGGCGGAAGCCGGATCTCAAGAGACGTGACAACGCGCGTCCGTCGATCCGCCTGCCGGTACAGGCAGGAAGGCCTCCCGCTCCGGCCGGCGACTTGCCGCATTTTGGTTTAGCAGCTATACTATAAACCATGAAAGAGGAACTGGCCGACGAGGTTGTCGCGCGTTTCCTGCGGGTCGCCGGCAAATACCAGGGCCTGGAGAAGCGGCCCCTCGTCATGGCGGGCGGGAAGACCGTCCACGCCTCCGAGCTGCACATGGCCGTGGCGATCGGAGAGGGCCGGGCACGGACGGCCACGGAGCTTGCCGCGCTCTTCGGGGTGACGAAGGGCGCCGTGTCGCAGGCCGTGAAGAAGCTGGAGGCGAAGGGGCTGCTTGCCAGGGCCTACGGGGACGGGAACGAAAAGACCCGTCTTCTTTCCCTCACCGAGGAGGGCAGGGGACTGCCCGCCCTCCATGAGCGTCTTCACGGGAAGAACATGCCGCTTTTCGGGAGCATCAAGAAGCGCTACACGACGGCCCGCATGCGCGGGATCCTCGAATTCCTCCTCGACGCGGAACGGCTCATCGACGGACTTTCCGGGGACGGGGAATGAACATCCTCATCCTCACGATCGGGACGCGGGGGGACGTCCAGCCCTTCCTCGCCCTGTCCCTGGCCCTGCAGGCGCGGGGGCACAGTGTGACCCTCGCCGCCCCGCCCGATGCGCGAGCTTTCGTGGAAAGCCGTGGCGTCGCCTACCGCGCGCTGGGGACCGACATGGCGGAACTGCTCTCGCGGTCCGGGATTGCGGGGAATGTAGGCCCCGTGCACCTGCTCAGGTTCTTGAGCCTCCGGAGGCGGTATGCGGCGGAGCTGTTCCGCAAGGCCGGCCGGGATGTCCTGGACCTTCTTCCCGGAGCGGACCTCGTCGTCTACAAGACGCCCCTCCTGATCGCCGGTCTCCTCGCCGATTCCATGGGAATTCCCGGCATCGAGGCGGGATTCGTCCCCCTGCTTCCGACGAGACGGAATACGGGGATTCTTTTCTCCGGCCGGAATCTCGGGGCCCCGGCCAACTGGATCCTGAGCTCCCTCGTGAGCGCGGGGGTGAGGAGCGGTACGAAAAGACGCCTCAAGGAGCTGCGGCGGGGGAATCCGGGGCTGGTGCCCCATGCCCGCCGCCGCAAGGACGCGCCACTCCTTTATGCCTTCAGTCCCGTCGTATACGAAAGGCCGTCGGATTGGGGCGGGAACGTCCACCTCACGGGCTATTGGTTCCTTCCTCCCGATCCGAAGTGGAAGCCGCCCGGGGACCTGTCCGCCTTCCTCGATTCCGGGGACAAACCCGTCTATTTCGGCTTCGGCAGCATGCCGAACCGTTCGCCGGAACGGGTGATGGCCATGATCCGGGAAGTCCTGGCACGGCTTGGAGCCAGGGGCATCGTGAACCGGGGCTGGGCGGGACTTGCCGAGGGCGAAGACGGTTTGCCGGACCTGTTCTTCGTCGATGACGTTCCGCATGAATGGCTTTTCCCCCGGGTCTCCGTCGCGGTGCACCATGGCGGGGCGGGCACGACAGCCGCAGCCCTGAGGGCCGGCATCCCGTCGGTGATCGTCCCCCACCTGGGCGATCAACCGATGTGGGGCCGCATCCTGCATGAACTGGGGGCGTCCGCTCGAAGCATTCCCGCGGACAAACTGAACGTGAACAGGCTGGAACGGGCGCTTCGGGAGGCCCTCGAGGACGGCCGCATGGGGGGGAGCTCAAGGGACCTGGCACGGTTCCTGTCCGCGGAAGACGGCGTCGGCAACGCGGTCCGTGTCATCGAGGAATGCGCGTTGGGCGCCATTCCGTGAATGTTGCGGCAATTTAACCCGCCGTTGACCCCGCTTTAACCTGGTCATGGTAGCCTTTGTGCAGGAGTGAGCCGAGACATGAAATACGCATCACGGTTCCCGCATCCCGTGCATTTCCTCCTGGCCGCGGCCCTGGTCATGGCGGCCATCCCCTGCACTGCGCAGGATGCCCGGCGGCTTGTAGTGCCCGCAGCCGCCACCCGCAAGGGCGCTTTGGTGACCACTGTGGACGCCAATGGCCCGGCCGCGAACGCGGGGATCGCCGCCAATGACGTCATCACCGCCATTGACGGCGCTCCATTGCTGTCCCTGCTGCAGCTCGCCGCCTTCTTGGTGAGCCATGCTCCGGGCGACACCCTGAAGGTGACGATCGCCCGCGCGGCGGACGGCGCCCTCGTGGACGTCCCCCTGACCCTGGGCGCGGATCGCGGGGACGCCTCCCGGCCCTACATGGGGCTCTCGGTCCTCGTCTGGGTCAACGTGGTTCCCGGTGCCGGGGCGTCCCCCGACTGCGTGCCGATGCCACCAAGCCTCTGACGGACGGATCCCGCCTCCTGCGGCATCCCTTCCCCATCGCCCGTCAAACGTATAGAGTGCCTCCCGCGGTCACCATGAAGCGGAAAACCCTGAAGAAATGGCGCAAGAACACGCGCGCGGCCGGTGCTCCCGCTACGCGGTACCGGCCCCTCGTCGTCATCGACGAGGGGCCCATCCGCGCGGCGGCCTTGAAGGAATGCCGCAAGGCGATGCGGGACCTGGAGAAGGCAAGGAGGAAGCTGGAGGACTTCGAGCGCGTCGACCAGCCGGCATTCGCGCGTTGGTACAACTCGACCTTCGGTCCGCAGCTTTCGTTGATCCGTGAATGGAAGGAAAAGATCGAGGAAATGGAGCGGTTGATCGGGGAGATCGAGGACGTCCGATTCGAACAGGGCATAAGCTATCATGCGGCATACGAATCTGTCATGGAGCGGCGGAACCACCCCGAACGGTATGGGCAGGAACGCGAGGAACCGCGCCCTGAAGAAAAGGCGGAGCAGGGCCGGGACGCGGATGAAGACGCGGAGCGGTGGGACCCGGGGGACGCCATGGACGATGAAACGGAAGGCGGGGAGATCACGTTCCGCGAATTCCTGGAGTTCGCGGTGCAGGACCCGGTCCTGTCGGCCTTTGTCGGAGATCCAGGCGTCATGCGCACCCTGTACGAGAAACTCAAGAAGGATTTCAAGAGACAGGGCGGATCGGAGAAACGCTCCGTCGATCCCCCGGCGGCGAAAGCCCCATCCGGGCAGGATCCCGTCAAGCGTCTCTACCGGACTCTGGTGAAGAGGCTGCATCCGGATTTCCGGAAGCGGGAGGACCCGTACGACGACGAGTTGTGGCATCGGGTGCAGGCGGCCTACGCGCAGGGGGACGTGGAAAGCCTGGAAACCCTGACAGCGCTCTGCGATATCCGCGTCGACAAATCGTTCGCCACCGGCTCCGTTTCATCCATCCTGGCCGTGGGCGCGGACCAGAAGGAACGGCTTGCCGCGCTGAAGAAACGGATGCGGTCCGCGAAAAAGGACCCCGCGTGGGGCTTCGCGAAGGGACCGGACAGGGCGGAAAACCTCGAGCCCCTCATCCGCAGGGGGATGGAATCCGCGCTCGAGGCGGAACAGGCGCTGTATCGATCCTGCGAGGAGACCGTGGAAAAATGGTCCGTCGCGCGTCGCAGGAAGAACGCGCGGCGGCAGGTCGTCGTCAAACAGGGCGAGTTCGGGTTCTGAAGTCGGCAGGCCGGAACGGCGCGCGGATGTCACGAAGAATCCGAGGCGGCCTCCACGCCGACCGCGCAGCGCTGCGCCGTCACGGAGGGTCTCCCGCACGCGCCCCTCATGATGTAGCACAAACTTCACTATATTATCGATACTGTAGCATGTACTACATGTTGCGAATTGTCAGGGAAAACGGGCCTTTTTTCGTTGACAGGGGCCCGAGGAAACCGTATCCTCACCCCCATGCAGGAAAGAGACCTCATTCGCGCCGCCACCTTCAATGTCCGCTACGGCACCGCCAATGACGGACCCAACCGCTGGGAGGAGCGCAAGGGCATCTTCATGGACGCCGTGCGGGACCTCGCCCCCCACGTCATGGGCGTCCAGGAATGCCTGCCCTTCCAGGGGGATTCCATCAAGATGGCCTTCCCCTACATGGACCGCGTGGGCGTGGGCCGCTACCATGAAGCCGTCGAGGAGAAACGGCCGCACGAATCCCGCTCCGGGGAACACTGCGACATATGGTTCGACGCGCGCCGCTACCTCGCCGAATCCTGCGGCGCCTTCTGGCACAGCGACACTCCGGAAATGCCGGGCAGCATCACCTGGGGGAACAATCTCCCCCGCATGACCACGTGGGCCATCCTGAGCGACCGCCTCCTGGGTGGACGGCTCGCTTTTTTCTGCACCCATTACCATGGCGGGGAGCCCTGCTGCACGAAGGCCACGGACCTCTCGATCCGGCGCATCCGGGAGATCGCCGGGAAGCTTCCCCGGATCCTGGTTGGGGATTTCAACCTGACGCCGGACAACGCGAACCATGCCCGCTACACGGGCAAGGAGCCGGACGGAGCGGGCCTCGTGGACGTATGGCAGGCGCTGGGCAATTCGGAGGAGGGCGCGGGGAGCTGCCATGACAATTTCTGCGGCGTACCCAAGACCCGGATCGACTGGATCCTGATCGGAGGAGGGCTCAAGCCCGTGTCCGTGAAACGGTCGATGTTCCAGAAGGACGGCCGGTTCCCCTCGGACCATTTCCCGATCCTTGCCGAACTCGCCCTGAAGTAGACCTCCGCAGGCGGGGGCGGCCGAGGGCCGCCCCCGCTTTCCTTCACTTCACCACGCTTTCCCACAGCTCCTGGATGCCGTCCAGCGACGCGTCCGATCCGACCGCGGACGGGGCGTACTCGAATCCCACGGTGCCGTCGTAGCCTTCCTTGCGCAGGGTGGAAAGCAGGGAATGCCAGTCGACGCCGCCGGTCCGCGGTTTGCGGCGCGGCTCGTCGCGGGCCGGGAAATCGGCGACATGGACGTAGCCGAAGCGCCTGGCATGGGCCCGCGTCAACGCCGCCAGGTCGAAGCCCATGTGCGCCATGTGGTAGTAGTCGCACAGGATGCCCAGGCGGGCGTCCCCCACCTTGTCCAGGATGGAGGCCGCCGTCTCGACGTCCGCCAGCCAGTTGCCCACGTGGTCCACGCGCGTGTTGAGCGGCTCGATGACCAGGCTCATGTCGTCCGGCAGGACCTCCAGGCCGCGCTTCATGGCCTCCACGAAGGCGGCCATCTTCTCCCCCTCCGGGATGGCCTCGTAGGCGTTCACGACGCGGCCGCCGTCTCCCAGCTCATTGGAAAGCGCCATGAGCGTGCGGCAGCCCAGCGTGCGGGCCGCGGATATGGCGTCCCGCAGGTCCGCCAGGAAGGCCCCGTGGGTGTCGCGGGCGATGGGGCTTCCGACCCGATGGGCGCTGAAGTTGGCCACCGTGACCCCGCGGCGGGCGCACACGGCGGCGAGGCTCTTCAGGTCCTTGTCCCGCCAGCCCCAGAACTCGACGGTCCGGAAGCCCCGGTCCGCGATGCGCTCCACCTTCTCCTCGGGGGAAAGCCCCGGGTAGAGCATCTCGAAGCATATGGCCGATCTCATCATGAGAACTCCTCCTTGCCTATCGATTCCCCGCGTCCGCGGGTGTTGGATCCCTACGCCGTCAGCACAGGACGACTTCCACCCCGGCTGCCCGCAACCGTTCCACCTCCGCGGCCGGGGCACCCGTGTCCGTGATCACCATGTCGATCTCCCCCAGGCTGGCGAAGGCGGCGAAGGCCTTCCGGCCGATCTTGTCCCCCGTCGCGAGGAGCACGACCCGTTCCGCGGCCTCCAGCATGCTGTGCTTGATGCGCACCTCGAACGCGTTGGTGTTGGCCGCCCCTTCCGTCGTGATGCCCCCGGCGGAAAGGAAGGCCGTGGCGACGTGGAACTGCTTCATGAACTCCTCGGCGTGGAAACCGGCCAGCGTGCCCGTGACGTCGTTCAGGATGCCGCCGCAGAGGACCGTGGTGACGCCCGGAACCCCGGAGAGGCCGCGCGCGATGTTCAGCGCGTTGGTGATGACAGTGAGGCCTCCGATGTCGCGAAGCCCGGGGATCATCCGTTCCGTCGTCGTGCCCCCGTCCAGGATGATGGCCTGGCCGACGCCCACCAGTGTGCAGGCCCTCTGGCCGATCCGGCGTTTCTCTTCCGCCCATTGGTCCGCTCTCTGCCCCAGCGGCGCTCCCATGGGGGCGTTTGGAGTCCCCACCGCCCCGCCGCGGCTCACCTGCAGCAGGCCCTGGTCCTCCAGCCGGCGGAAGTCGCGCCGTATCGTGTTGAGAGACACGCCGTAGCGCCGGCTCAGCTCGGATACCTTCACGAAGCCCTTGGTCTTGATGATCTGGAGTATCTCGATCTGCCGTTCCATCTGTAATGTGTTGTCTTTTGTATTCTTGGGGATATCTGGCTCCATGAAGCGCCATTTTACGGCATGAACGGTCGACAATGCAAGAGAAAACCCCATCTGCCCGTATCTTTTCCCAAGAGAATGCCCCCAGTGTGATGTTAATCCGGTGTAAAACCGTAATATCGGCACACCCGATGCGCAATTCCTGCTATATACTCATGCCTGATGTGGAACGGTGGTTCGAGGTCGGAAATCAGGCGAATCGCGGGATCATTCCTCGGAAAATAGAGACACTATGGAAGAGATCAGAGCCCTTTTCGGGACGGAGCCCTTTTTCGAAAACGTTTCCATGGGGAATGTGGCGGTCAACCTTCTTTTATCGGCGATCCTTGGGGCCTTCCTGGCTCTGGTCTACCGGTGGAACAACAGGACCGCGCCGGACAAGCGGGTCTTCATGGTATCCCTCGTCCTGCTCTCCATGGCCATTGCAGCGGCCATGACTGTCATCGGCAACAACGTCGCCAGGGCCTTCGGCCTCGTGGGCGCCGTATCCATCGTCCGTTTCCGCACGTCCGTCAGGAACTCCAAGGACATGGCGTTCGTCTTTCTCGCCATCGTCATCGGCATGGCCTGCGGGCTGCAGTTCCGCCTCATGGCGGTCCTTCTCACCGCGGTCGCGAGCGGGGTCGCCTGCCTGCTCTCAGCCGTCGGCTTCGGCTCCCGCGGGGAGACGCACAGGCAGTATCTCCTCAAGGTCGACGTGCGCGGGATGGACGTTCCCCTGAACCGGATCGAGGGGTTCCTGAAGGACGCGGCGGTTCCCTGGGAACTGTCGGAGAGGTCGATCACGGGCAGTCGGAGCACGGCGAAGTACCTCCTGACGCTGCGCGCGGATGCGGATCCCGCCCCCTGGCTGCGCTCCCTGCAGGCCGCCCTCGACGCGGAGGACGCCCGGGCGGCCGTGACCCTGAAGAGCCAGGAACCGCGCTGGTAGAGGCTGATGGGCATGGAACTGAAAAATCCCACCACGGATCCCACGGACATCTCCTTCCTGCGGGAGCGGCTGCCGGAACTGGACGGACTCCTGGCGATCGGGCGTAAGCACCTCTTCGACGAGATGCACGCGGTCCACGTGACGGCCCTTTCCCTGTCCCTCTTCGACCAATTGGAAGGGCTTCACGGCCTCACCGGTGAGGACCGGCGGCTGCTGTCCATGGCCGCGCTCCTTCACGACATCGGAACGTGCTTCGGCTACGAGAAGCACCACAAGACCGGCATGGAGCTGATCCGCAAGGCGGGCATCCCCGGCCTGGACGCGCGGGAAGAGCTGATCGTTGCCAATGTGGCCCGCTACCACCGCAAGAAGGAGCCCGACAGGAAGCATGAGGCCTTCGCGCTCCTGAAGGCCCCGGACAGGGAACGGGTGGTGAAGTTGTCCTCCCTGCTGCGGATGGCGGATGCCCTGGACCACGACCATGAGGGCAGGATCCGGCATGTCCACGTCGATGCGGGCAAGGGCGGGCTTCGGTTCTCCGTGGAGGCCTCGGCGGACATCAAGAACGAGACGGCCTCCTTCCGGAAGAAGTCGCAGATGTTCCAGGATACCTTTCACAGGACCGTGAGTCTCGGAAAGGATTGACGACGTGACGCATGAAACGGCGCTTCCAGGCCGCCTGATCGCCCTGGAAGGCCCCGACGGGGCCGGGAAATCCACCCAGGTCAGGCTGCTTGAGCGGTGGCTGGCCGGCCTGGGCTGCAAGGTGTTCCTCACGGAGTGGAACTCCTCGGAGCTGGTGAAGGAGACCACCCGGCGGGGCAAGCGCAAACAGCTTCTCACCCCCACCACGTTCAGCCTGATCCACGCGACGGACTTCGCCAGCCGCTACGAGAGGCAGATCCTTCCCATGCTGAAGTCGGGCCATCTGGTGCTCTGCGACCGCTACATCTACACCTCCTTCGCGCGGGACGTGGTGCGCGGATGCGACATCGAATGGGTGCGCAATCTGTACGGATTCGCCAAGGAACCGGACCTCACGTTCCTGATCCGGCTGCCGCTGGAGACCGCCGTCCAGAGGGTGAACCGCGGGAACAGGAAGCTGAAGTTCTTCGAGGCCGGCATGGACCTCGGCCTTTCCCCCGATCCGCAGGAATGTTTCCGGCTCTTCCAGGGCCGGGTGCAGGAGCAGTACGGGAAGCTCGCCTCCCTCTTCCCCTTCGTCGCCGTCGACGGCTCCCTCGACGTGCCCGCGCAGCAGGCGCTGATCCGCGGGCAGGTCATGGAGAAGATCGAGCTCTCCCTGTTCCGCAGGAAAGCGCAGGCATCCCGATGAAAGAAAGCTACGGCGGCACGCTTCCCCGACTCGACCTTTCCTCCCTCCCCGGAACGCTGATCGTCATCGAGGGGCCCGACTGCGCGGGAAGGACCACCCAGGGGGACCTGGTCTCCCGGTGGCTGGAACAGAAGGGCTACGCCGTCGCGCGGACGGGCCTGGCCAGATCGCGCCTCGCGGGGCGTTCCCTCCGCCGCGCCAAGACGGGGAACATGCTCACGCAGAAGACCATGTCCCTGTTCTACGCCACGGACTTCTACGACCAGCTGGAGAACACCGTCATCCCCGCGCTGCGCTCCGGCCTCGTGGTCCTCGCGGACCGCTGGATCTACACGCTGATCGCGCGGGACGTCGTGCGCGGCGCGGACCGGGATTGGGTGAAGCGGATGTACTCCATGGCCCTGGTCCCCCAGGCCGTCTATTACCTCGATGCACCGCCGCGGACCCTCGTGGAGCGTACGCTGGCCCGCTACAGCCGCCTGAACTACTGGGAAGCGGGAATGGACCTGGGCTCCCCCGGCGACTGGTACGAGGGCTTCATCGGCTATCAGAAGAGGCTGCGGACGGAGTTTTCCCGGCTGCGCGAGGAGTACGGGTTCGAGCGGGTGAACGCCAACCGGGGCGCGGCCGCCGTCTTCGGGGAGTTGAAGGAGAAGATCGGCGCGATGCTCGTAAACGGAGGGACGCGGTGATGCGGAAGCGGACAAGGATCGCGTTTGGGCTCATGGCCCTGCTGTTTCCGTCCGTCCTTGCGGGCTGCTACGCCAACCTGACGGAGACGGCCACGGCCGCCGCCGTCACCTACGACGAGGACGACACCGAAGCGGCCACGACGGACTCCGCGGCCGGCTCCATCGTGCTGTCGGGCACCTCCATCTCCTTTACGGGAAGCGGCGCCACGGTGTCCGGGACCGTGATCACCATCACGGCGGCGGGCACGTATTCGGTCAGCGGCACCCTGGACGACGGCCGGATCGTGGTGAACTCCGCCGATTCGGAAAACGTGAAGCTGGTCCTGGGCGGCGCCAGCATTTCCTGCTCCACCGGCTCCCCCGTCGAAGTCCTGGCCGCGGAGAAGGTGGTGGTCACCCTGGCGGAGGGCACCGTCAACTCCGTGGCCGACGGCGCCTCCTATTCCTCCACGGACGGCTCCAATGCCGCCATCTACGCCACGTCGGACCTCACCTTCAACGGAAGCGGGTCCCTCGCGGTCGACGCCAACTACGCCACGGGGATCCGTTCCAAGGACGGCCTGAAGATCACAGGGGGCGTCATCACGGTCGACTCGGTGGGGGACGGGATCAAGGGCCGGGACTACATCGCCATGAAGGACGGGACCGTCACCGTGAACGCCGTCGGGGACGGCCTGCAGGCATACAACGACGAGGATTCCTCCCTGGGCACCATCCAGATCGACGGCGGCACGCTGACCGTCGTCGCGGGCTCCGACGGCATCCAGGCGGAGGCGTCCGCCGCCGTCTCCGCGGGCACGGTCACGATCAGCTCCGGAGGCGGAAGCACGGCCGCGTCGGTGGGCAGCACCTACGACAGCTTCAAGGGCCTCAAGGCCGTCACCGGCATCGCGATCTCCGGCGGCGCCTTCACGATCAGCTCCTACGAGGACGCCATCCACTGCGACGCCGGCATCGCGATCTCCGGCGGGACCTTCTCCCTCGCCGCCAGGGCCACCTCCACGGGCGGCGGCCAGGGAATCAAGTTCGGCGATTCCGCCTCCATGACGGTCGCCGCCGCGGACATCGACATCTCCTCGTCCTACGAGGGGATCAGCGGATACAACCTGACGATCAACGGCGGCAGCATCAACATGACCGCCGTGAACGACGGGTTCAACATGACGGCCGGCACGGTGGAGGGAGGATCGGAAACCGACGACGGCTCCAAGCTGTGCATCAACGGCGGGACCATCGCCGTGTACGTGACGGCGGGCGACGGGGTGGACGTGAACGGTTCGGCCTCGATGACGGGGGGCACCCTGATCGTGCATGACGCCTACAACACGATCGAGAACGCCGTGGACACCAACGGGGGGTTCAGCATCACGGGGGGCCTGCTCGTCGCAAGCGCGGGCTACAGCAGCGGCATGACGAAGAACCTCACCTCCTCCTCGCAGTATTCCGTCCTGACCGTCCTTTCCTCGGCGCAGAATGCAGGCGTACTGTTCCATATCCAGGACTCCGGCGGAACGGACCTCTGCACCTTCAATCCGGCCTACAAGTACCAGTGCGTGATCTTCAGTTCCCCCGGCATCGTCAAAGGCACGGCCTATACCGTCTACTACGGCGGGAGCGACGACGGCACCGCCACCGACGGCCTCTATTCCGACGGAACCTATACGGCGGGAACGTCGTACAAGACCTTCACGCCGTCTTCCACCTATGCGATCACCGTCGGCTCGACAAGCCGCACCACCGGCCCCGGCCGGTAGAAGGCAAGCAAGGAGAACCTCGATGGGACAGTATCAGGGAAGGATTGCGGCGGCGCTCCCCGTCCTGGCCGCATTGCTCCTGGCGGCGGGCCCCCTGTGCGCGGAAGGCGCGGGATCGAAGGCGGAAAGCCCCGTGAAGACGGACTCGGGCCTGGAAGCCGGCATGGAGTTCGACTTCCAGGACGTGGATGCGACGGCCGAGGTGCTCGACTGGGGCCCCGGCTCCGGCGGACTCGGCTCCGACGGGGACGCGTGGTCCAGCACCCGCTTTTCCTTCCCCGGCATCCCCTGGCTCGCCATGGGGCCGGACGTGGAGGCGGCATGGGAGCTCGACACCGACGTCGTCACCCCGGATGACGGGAACCCCTACATCGTCCTGGAAAGCGCCACCCTGCGCGGCCTGGCCGGGTGGGGCGGGGACGCCGCGTTCCAGCTCGGGGCCGGCACGATGAAGGCGGGCGCCAAGCTGCTTGGCGGACTGGGCGTGCTCGACCTGAGCGAGGCGGACGCCGACTACCTCACGAGCGGGGCGGTGGCGGAGGACTTCTGGTTCCGTGTGGAGCCCTGCCTGGGCCTGGAGGCCTCCTGCCGCTACGGGCTGGCCGGGTGGGACCTGCGCCTGCGCAACCGTTACCTGGCCACCTGGGACTCAGGCACCGCGTATGGCAGGGATTGGTCGTCGGGTTTCGAGGAGAAGCTCGATTGGAAATCCATGTTCCGCATCCTGGACGGAAAGGAGCTCGAGTGGAAGGCGGGCGCCACGGGCGACTTCTCCCTGGAAAGCCGCCTGATCGTCCCCCACCTGAAGTATTCCTGCGCGGCGTGCAGCGAACTGGACTGGAAGGGCATTGGCGTCTTGAAGGTCCGGCCCGTGGAATGGTCCTTCAAGGGGGACGTCCCCGGCCTTGAGTTCGCCTCGATGGAGGACACGAAGAGCCTGCTTTCCGGCAGGATCGAGTGGGAAGCCTACGTGAAGGGGGGCTCCTGGTCCGTCTATCTGGAGTGTCCGTATTGGGCCGCGGAGGATGAGGCCGTCTCGTGCGGAGAGTGGACGCTGGGGATCTCCACGAGGCTGGGCGGCTGAGGGGCCGCGCCCCTCCTTGACCCTCCCGGCCTCCCGCGGACATGCTGGCCCGCATGAAGAGCCATTACCGGCGCCTCGTGCGTGTCGTGGAACGCTCGATCGACGCGAAGCTTCCCACGCAATGCCTGGACCCGGACAGCCGCGACTTCGGCGGCTTCGTCCCCCTGGACCGCGGCTATGCGGAGCCCGTCCAATCCGCCCACGCGCTCGATGCCCTCTTTTCCCTCTATGCGTGCCCGGAGTCCGCGTATTTCCGCGAGGCGCGCATGCTGCGCTCCGCGCTGCTCTGCGCGGATCACCTCCTGAGGGAGCAGCACGAGGACGGCACCATCGACCTGAAGGAGACCAATTTCCACGACGCCACCTGCGTGGGCTTCTCCGTGCAGGTCCTCGTCTACACGCTGCGCCTCCTGCGCGCCTCCTCCCCGGGGGCGGATCCGGCGGGGGAGAAGGCCCTGGAGGAACGGGTGCTTTCCTTCCTGAAGCGCGGCGCGGAGGGCCTCCTCTCCGGCGGCTTCCATACGCCGAACCACCGTTGGGTGATGGCATCCGCCCTGTCGCTGCTCCATGCGACGCTGGGCGACGGACGCTGCCTCCCGGAGGCGCGCCTGTACCTGGGGGAAGGCATCGACTGCACGGAGGACGGGGAGTACACGGAGCGGTCGGTCGGCATCTACAATGTCGTGAACAACCGCTCCCTGCGGATCCTGGCGGAGGAACTGGGCATGCCGGAGCTCCTGGCCCACGTGCGGCGGAACCTGGACATGGTGATGAAGTACCTGGAGCCGGACGGCAGCCTGTACACGGACAACTCGCGGCGTCAGGACATGGGAAAGGCCTCGTATCCCGCCTCCTACTACGAGAACTACCTCCTCATGGCCCATGAGACGGGCGAACCGGTCCATGCGGGCATGGCGGAAACGTGCCTTCGCCTGGCGGAGGAGGGCAAGGTCACCTCCGATTCCCTGGACAGGACCCTGTGCCTGTACCTGCTCAGGCCCGGGCTGCGGGAACGGGACCTGCCGGCCGCCGCCCCCGCCTCTTCATACGGGCTCTGGAATCCCCGTTCCGGCGTGGCGCGTTTCCGGGAGGGCGGCGTGAGCCTTTCGCTCCTGCGGGACGCGGGCGGATTCCTGAAGCTGCAGGCCGGAGGCCTCCGCCTGACGGCCCGCGCGGCGGCCACGTTCTACGGGGACCTCGGCCGCTTCCATCCCCAGGAGATGGAGCGCGACGGGGAATGGACGGTCCTCCGTTACCGGGTCCGATGGGGTTATCAGCGCCCCTTCCGGGAACCGCCGGCCTCCAGCGAATGGGAGAAGATGCCTCATGAAAAGCGGGAGCGCGCCCACATGCAGGACCACGTCTTGGAGGCCAGGGCCCGCTTCACCGGGGACGGAGTGGAACTGCGTCTCTCCTCCGACGGGGTGCCCGGAGTGCTGTTCAAGCTGGAGTTCCTTCTTTCGCCCGGCGGATGGCTTGAGACCGACTGCATGCGGATCCCGGCCGCGGCGGGGGGCTGGGCCATCCTGAAGGGCGCGGAGGCGGGATATCGGCTCGGTACGGACCGCATCGCGATCCGCGGCGGATTCGCGGAGCACAACAGCACGATCCTGATGCGCGGCAGCGAGCCGCAGGACCCCTCCTGCTTCACACTTTTCTGCACCGGCTACACGCCCATCGGACGGACCGTGGAGATCCGCGCCCCGAGGTGAGGGGCGCAGTCCAGATGAGCCGGTAACCGGGCGCAGTCCAGATGAGCCGGTAACCGGGCTCAGTCTCGGAGCAGCCGCGTCGCCAGGGCCGCGATCTCGTCCGCCTGATCCGTATATCCCAGGAGGCACCAGTCGGCGATGCGGCGGCACCTGGAGAGGATCCGCTGGGGCGCCCCCGCTCCACGGGAGGTTTCCCGGCCGCATTGGGAAATCCAGTCCATGAGCAGGGTCTCGAGCGACACGCCTGCCTGCTTCGCCGTCTCCTCGAAGACCCGCGCCGGCACGTCCGGAATGTCGATCTGGAAGAGCCTCAGGTTCGCGCTGCGGCGGACCGGCTGCGAATCGATGACGCTCGTTTCCATGCCGATCACGGCACCCATCGATTCGATGGCGTCGCGGAGGTCCGCGTCCAGTAGAAGCCTGCAGGATTTCATGGGCTCATGATACAACGGCGGGCCTCCGAAGGCGAGCCCGCGGGGCCTTCCGGCGGCCCGTTCTCCGCTGCGGTAAAGCGGCCGTTCCGGCTGATGCGCGTGCGATTCTTCTTGCGCGCCGCGCGGTTTCGTCATACCATGATAGGCAGCGTCGAGGTACCATGGGAAAAGCGCGCATCGAAAAACGCAAGATCGCCCTGATCTACAACACCTACGGCGAATCCGCGTCCGAGTCCCACGCGGACCGGGGCAGCGCCGGGGACCTGCGGCTCCAGATCCGCCGCATGGCGCGCGCCCTCCGCAGCCTGGGACACGCGGTCACCACGGTGCCCCTGGCCAACGACATCTCCGCGTTCCAGCGCAGGCTCATGCGCCTGAAGCCCGACGTGATCTTCAACCAGTACGACGACGTGGTGCACGGCGCGCTCTACGAGATGCGGGTGGCCACCCTGGTGCGGATCATGGGTTTCCCCATGACGGGAAGCCCCGCGCTGGGCCTGGGCCTCACGCGCTACAAGTACATGTCCGCCAGCCTCCTGCAGGGCGCCGGCGTTCCCGTGCCCCTCTGCACGGCGCTCCTGGAACGGATCGGGGACATCGACAAGCGCGCCTGGCCGTTTCCCGTCATCGTGCAGCCCAGCCAGGAGCACGCCGGCATCGGCCTGGACCGCGATTCCGTGGTGGGCAGCAAGAGCGCGCTGCGCCGCAAGGTGCGCGGCATCCTGGAGGCCTACCGGCAGCCGGCCCTTGCCCAACAGTTCCTGCCGGGCCGCGAGTTCAACGTGGGCCTTGTGGGCGGCAAGAGGCTGCGCGTCCTGCCCCTGGCGGAGGTGGATTATTCGCGCCTGCCTTCCGGCATCCCCGCCATCATGTCGTACGCCTGCAAATGGATGGAGGATTCCGTCGAGTACCAGAAGACGCGCGTGATCTGCCCGGCGCGCGTGGATGCCTCCCTGGCCTCCTCCATCTCGGATACCGCGGTACGCGCTTTCCGCACGGTGGGGGGGTGGGGGTACGGGCGGGTGGACATCCGCCTGGACGCGGACTCGGTGCCCCGGGTCCTGGAGGTCAACTGCAATCCGCTACTCGACGCGGGGGTGGGCATCGCGCGGTCCGCCAAGAAGGCGGGGATGGACTATCCCCATCTGCTGCAGCTGATCGTCGACGCCGCCTTTGAAGGGCCGCCCCACGACCTGGACCTGCCCATCTACTTCACGCAGGGCCGCAAGGCCAAGCCGGCCCAGTGGATCCCCATGCCGGAGGCTATCCCGTGAGGCGGCCCGTGGTGGCGTACTCGAAGGACAACGCGATGAGGAGCGCCACGCAGTCCATGACCTTCTCGGGCCCCAGGCTCCGCGGATAGGACAGCTTCAGCGCCGCGGCGCGGGTTTCCAGCTTCCCGAAGATTTCCTCGATCTCCGACTCCTCCAGGCCGGACCAGCGTACGGCGCGCCAAACGAGGCCGTCGTGGTGGCGGCGGAGCATTTCCGCGGCCGGTACGGGGACCTTGGTGCGTACCGGGGGGAAGAGCTCCCGCAGCTTGTCGTCCACGTAGCCCTGGGCGGCCTGGCGCAGGCGCTTGGCCTTCTGGCCGTAGTGCTCCGCCAGGAGGAGGCGCATCGATTCCACCGGCCGCACGAGCCTCCGGCGGAAGGGCGGAGGCGGGACGGGCCCGATGTCCTTCATCAGGCCGTCCACGCATTCCAACTTGCGCAGCGCCGGCCAGTTCCTGTAGGCCCGCCTCCAGCCGGAGCGGGGCGTGAGCCAGACTGCGAAGGTTTCCGCGAAGTCCTCGTCGGGGTGCTTCTGGGCGTAGGTCCGTCCGTGGCCGTAGGCCTCGATGTGCCTGACGAACTGACGGCTCCAGCGCTGCGGGCTGAAATCCTCCGGGTACGGCTTGGAGAACACGCCGAAGGCGTCCCGCCATTCCTCCCTCTCCCAGAGCCTGTAGGCGTAGTTCAGCGCGTGGCCCGCCTCGTGGCGCAGGAGCTTCATGACGTCGACGTCGTCCTCGATCACCCCGGTCTGCTCCTCCTCCAGGCGGCGCAGCTTGGCGTCCGCCAGATAGAAGGGGATGCCGATGACGGGAACCCTGTTGGGGCATCCCCAGCCGTCGGTGAGGTAGAATTCGGGCTGGAATCCGATCTTCTTGACGGCCAGCTCCCGCAACAGCCGCCGGGTGAAAGGTTCCAGGGGGGAATCTTCCATGTGCAGGGACAGGTCGGAGACCCGGGTATTGAGCAGCTCGAAACGGATGGTTTCCCACCCGTGGATGATCGATGTGATGTCGCCTTCAGCCATTTCCGGACCGAGGGATATCCTACCTCGAAACGGCGGCTTTTGGAACCGGGGGTGGAATGGGGGGGCGGGACGCCCGTCCCGCCTCCCCGGAGGGGCCTAAGCCGGTATCGTGGTGTTCCCGACGTTCACGTAGGCGCTCCCGTCCGGCAGCCGCCTGAGATAGTCGGCGGTCCACGTCCTGTTTTCCATGGACCTGACGACATGGGTGATTTCCGCGGGGATGGCGACTGTGATCCCGGTCACGTCCCCTTTTCCGAACAGGACGCCCTGGACCGCCTCTCCCATCACGGCGATGCCCACCAGGCGCAGCGCGGTGAACCGGTCCGCGATCAGGGCGGGTGGGACGTCCGTGCGGATGAACACATTGCCAAGGATCATCATCTTCTGGCCGGAAGGCATGGCCTCCACGGCGGCCTTGGACAGCTCCATGTCCGGCTGCATCATCACCTGCATGTCCGGCGGCACCGTCATGACGGATCCATTGATCGTCGCCGCCGCCGCGTTCCAGGCCGCGCGGTTCCCCTCGTCCATCAGGGCGACGCCGTTCAGCAGCAGTTTTTCGACCGTGGAAAGCTGCTCCCCCGGGACGCCGCGAAGATCGAGCACGCCGTTGATGACCATGCGTTTCCCGACAATGCCTTTCACGATGCCGTTCTGGCGGACCTCGGCCTCTCCCGGCGCCTGCTGTGTTTTTTCGCTCTTTTCCGCCTTTTTTTCGCCCTTGTCCCCTCCCTTCCTCTCCGCGGCCTGTTCCGGCGTCAAGAACCTGCCCTGCTGCAGGCGGCAGCGCGCCTGCAGCAGGCTCAGGATCGGCTCCGGAGCGATCGTGTCGCCCACATTGAAGTAGGCCGCGATTTTCCGCTCCACGAGCTCCTCGGTGATCTTCGTCTCCATCCGTTCCATCGTTCCTCCTATGCCGCGCCGAGGGCCAGGACCGTGCACAATCGCCGGCCGTACAGCGACATGACCATGGCGAAGGAAGCCGATGAGTCCGCTTCCTTTTCGACCCGGGCCTGGAAATCCGCCCAGAGCGCATCCCTGCGGGCCGGTTCCAGTTCCAGGGCCTGTTGAAAAAGCGCCTCCAGGCGCTCCTCGGAGGCATATCCGCTCATCGCCCCCCTCCTTCCCGAGCCCAGGGCTCCAGGCGTCGCGCCAGGAATTTCCGGCACTCCGAGAGCCGCCGCCGTACCGTGCCGTCGGGGATTCCCATCGATTCCCCGATTTCCCTGCTGTTCATGCCCTGCAGGTAGCGCAGGATGACGAGCTCCCTGTCCCCGGGCTCCAGATCCGAGATGGCCTGGACCAGTTCCCATCCGAGTTCCGGCTCGGGTGCCGGCGGCTGCCGCGCTTCCGCGGGATAGGGCGCCTCGAATCGGGACTTGCGCCACGAGTCGATGGCCAGGTTCCTCAGCGTCGTGAGCAGCCACGCCCTTTGGGCGGAGACGGGAGCGGCGGAAAGCGGCGTGAAATGTTTCCAGGCCCTCAGGAAAACCTCCTGCGCGAGATCGTCAGCCCTCGCCTCATCACGAGTGTGGGAAAGCGCCACGGCATGGACCAGGGACAGGTGCTTTCCATAGAAATTCTCGAACTCGTAGGTCTCTTCCATCGCGGATTCCATAGGATATACGAACGGGAGCCCGTTTGTGTTCATCAAAGGCGGGGATGCGCCGGGTCCCGAGCCATGCTATCCTGGCCCGGTGAAGAACGCCCCCTTGTCCAGGATACTTCCCTTCGCCGATCAGGACGCCGGCCTCGGCCCGCGCAGGCGCAAGGGACTCTTCTGGTTCCTTGCCGACGGCGTCGCCTCCCAGGCCAGCGAATGCTTCCAGGGCGACTACGTCGTTCTCTTCGCCCTGGCCGTCGGCGCGGGGGTGGACCGGATCGGGCTCCTGGCTTCCGCCGTCGGTCTCTGCTCCATGGCGGCCAACCTTCCGGGTGCGGCGCTTTTCTCCCGCATGCGCCGCCGCAAGGGCCTGATCCTCCTTTCCGGCGGCGGTTTCTCCCGCGTCACGATCCTGGCGCTCGCGTTCCTGCCGGCGCTCACCGGCGACCCGTCGGCGCTTTTCTGGACGCTCCTTGCCCTGCGGGGAGTCCAGGCCTTTGCCAATGGCCTGATCTCCCCCGGGTGGACCTCCCTCGTCGCGGATCTGGTCCCGCCTGCCGTCAGGGGCCGCTACTTCGCCTTCCGTAACATCGCCCTCGGCATCGTGTCGCTGGCCTTCTCCCCGCTGGCAGGTTGGGTCGTGAAGACCGTGGGCGGTCCGGAGGGCGGGAACCTCCGCGGATACCAGGTCATTTTCCTCGCCGCGTTCCTCCTGGGCATGATCGGCACGGCTTCCTATTCCAGGATCCCGGAGCCGCCGCGGCGGAAGAGGAGCGGGGTCCGGCCGGGCCTGCGGGGGCTGGTGCCGCTTCTCAGGAGGAACCCGGCGTTCTTCTGGTTGTGCGCCACCTCCTGCCTCTGGGGATTGTCGCTGGGGGTGGCCGGGTCGTTCTACAACGTATTCCTGGTCCGGGTGATCGGCGGGTCCGCGGCCACGATCGGCGTCAACGTGGGGTTGGCAGCCCTCGCTTCGCTGATCGGCCTGCCCCTCTTCGGCCGCCTGACGGACCGCAGGGGAAGCAGGAAAGTCTACGTACTCACGGGCCTGATGGTCTCCTTCCTGCCCGCATTGTGGCTGTTCGTCCGCGAGCCTTTCCACACCTATCCGATCAACGCCGTCTCCGGTTTCCTCTGGGCCGGCTACAACCTGGCCAGCTTCAACCTCCTGCTGGAGATCTGCCCCGCGGAGGACCGGGAGACCGCCGTGGCCTGCTATCAGACGCTCGTTTCGGCCAGCGGCGTGGCGGGTCCCCTCCTCGGCGGCGCCCTCATAGGCCCGATCGGCTACCTCCCGGTGTTCTGCCTGAGCGGGGCCGGCCGCCTCGTCGCCATGGTCGTCTTCCTCGCGTCGACGGGATGGCTGTTGCATGAGGGCGGAAGAGGGAGCTCTCCCGGGGCCTCCACGACCGCCGGATGACACCAGCCCTTGTCGGCGGACGTGTTCATCAGGAACGCTGAAGCGGGGGCACGTGACGGAGCCGATGAGCGGGTCGTCGGGCATACGGGTCCGCGCCGCCTTCCTGGGTTGATCAACTGCCCTTCCGCACGTATCCTTGCCCGCGTCGCCAGGAGGTCCCATGCCGCTTTCCCACCATCCTCTTCCGCAGATCGTGCCCCAGAGGGCCGAGAACGCATTGCAGCGCATGCGCAGCCGGTTGTGGACCGTCCAGCCCCCTCTCGAGGTGGAAGGCTCGGAGACCACGGAAGCCTTCCGCGGCGCCAGGGAGGCGGAAAAGCTGGCCTACGTCCCCGTGAGGACCGGGGAGACCTTCGGACCCGTCGGCGGCGGCTGGGCGCAGCGCTGGTTCCGCCTGCGCGTCCCCCAGGCCGGGCCGGGGGAGGCCGGGAAACGCGTACTTTTCTGGCATTGCCAGGGGGAGACCACGGCGTACCGGGACGGAACGCCATGGGCCGGCCTGGACATCGCCCACGAATACTGCGCGCTTCCGGATGACGCCTGCCTCCTGTACCTGGACTGCGGGACCTACCAGACCGGGATCTGGCGCATCGGGCAGCCGATCAACCCGCTGACCGGAGCGCGCTTCGACCGCGCGTATGTCGCCGTCCGGAATCCGGACGGCTGGGACGCGTTCCACGACTTCGAGGTCCTCGTGCTGCTCATGCGGCATCTGATGACGCAGCAGGGAATCGTCACGGCCGGTTCTTCCGGCTTCAACCCTCCGCTGGATAGCGCTTCCCCCCTGCTGCGCAGGCTCCTGTTCCGCCTCAATGGCATCTGCGACCTCTACGATCAGGGCGACCTGGAAGGGGTCCGGCACGCGCTCGATGAGTCCTACGGGGAGTTCCCGGCGGGTCCCTTCCAGGGGAAGGTGTCCCTCGTCGGCTACGCGCACATCGACCTGGTCTGGCTATGGCCGGAAAGCGTGACCTACAGGAAGGGCATCCACACCTTCGCCTCCATGCTTCGCCTCCAGGAGCGGTATCCCGAGATGCGCTTCTCCCAGTCGGGTCCGGCCCTCTACCGCGGCGTGGCCGAAAGGGCCCCGGAGCTCTACGGGGAGGTGGAACGCCGCGTCCGGGAGGGCGTCTGGGAGGCCGTCGGCGCGGCCGAGGTGGAGCCCGACGTGAACCTGCCCTCCGGGGAGGCCCTGGCACGCAGCCTCCTGCACGGCCAGCGCGGCTTCGTGGACATCAGCGGAAGAAGGTCCCCCTGCCTCTGGCTGCCCGACGTGTTCGGCTATCCCGCCTGCCTGCCGCAGATCCTCTCCCAGGCCGGCGTGAAGTACTTCTTCACGACCAAGCTCACCTGGTCCGCAGTCACCAGGTTCCCCTATTCCTCCTTCCGCTGGCGCAGTCCCGACGGACGTTCGGTGCTCACCCACCTGGCCGCCGTCGGCTACAACGAGCTGGTGGAGCCCAGGTCCCTCGTCAACGCCGTGCACGGCAGCCGGCAGACCGGGGCCTGCGAAGAGGTGCTGTTGCCCATGGGCTACGGCGACGGCGGGGGAGGGGTCACCGAGGAGATGCTGGAGCGGGCGCGGCGCCTGGGCAACCTGGCGGGCCTGCCGCGGGTCTCCTGGTCCACAGCGGAGGATTTCTTCAGGCGCCTGGAGGCCCACGGGGCGGAGCTTCCCGAGTACGAGGGGGAGCTGTACCTCGAATACCACCGCGGCACCTACACGACGCAGTCCGAGTTCAAGCGGCTCTACCGCGCGGCGGAGCGGGGCCTGTTCGCGACGGAGGCGGCCCTGGCGCTCCACGGCGGAGGGGCGCTTCCCGCGGAGCGCTGGCACAGGCTGCTTTACTGCCAGTTCCACGACGCCATCCCGGGCAGCTCGATCGGCCTCGTGTACAAGGAGCTGTCGCGGGACCTCCGTGAGGCCGTCGACGCGGAAGGCAAGGCCCTGGCGGAAATCCTTTCGCGGAACGGCGGAAGGACGGCGGGCGTCTTCAATCCACTGGCGATCGCACGGACCGTCGTGGTCGACGTGGCCGCGGGGCCGCACCTCGAGGCGCTGCGCGGTCTGGGCGCGGCCCTGCAGGAGACGGACGCGGGCTTCCTCGCGCAGCTCTCGGTCCCCGGCTTCGGCTCCTGGCCGCTGGGCGCCGCGGACGGCGCCCATGCCTCGTGCACGGCGGCCCGGGATGCAGGCCACGCGGCCTGGGAGGTGTCCGACCGCGTCCTGGACAACGGGGCGCTGCGCGTCTGCTTCGACGCGGAGGGACGGATCGCTTCCATGGGCGCCGGCGGGCGGGCCGTGGCCGGCTGCGGCCGGTTCGTTCTCTACCCGGACTACCCGGCCAACTACGACGCGTGGGACATCGACAGGCACACGCTGGAGCTCGGCCGGGAGGCGGCCGGTCCGGGAACGCTGCGCGTCGTGGAGGCCGGGCCGCTGCGCGCCGCGCTGGAAGGCTCCTGCGCGCTGGGCGACGCGAGCCGCCTCACGGTCCGTTACCTCCTGGAAGCCGGATCCGCCAACCTGCTCCTCGAGGTCACGGTGGACTGGAAGGAGGAGCACAGGCTGCTGAAGTTCATCCTGGACTCCGCGTGCGCCGGCCGCTTCACGCGCGCGGGCACCCCCTACGGGAGCGTGATGCGCGACCGCGTGCCCGGCATGGAGCGCGAGGAGGCCCAGTGGGAGATCCCCGCCCAGCGCTGGCTGGCCGCGATGGACGACTCCTGCTCCCGGGGCACGGCCTTCCTGACGGAGGCGAAGTACGGCTTTTCCGTGCGGGACCGCGCGGTGGGGCTTTCCCTGCTGCGCTCCCCGACCAACCCCGATCCACAGGCGGACCGCGGAATCCACAGGATGCGCTTCGCCGTCGGGGAGTACGTGGCCGCGGCGGGTGCCGGCGCGGGGCGCCTTTCCACGCCCGCGGAGGCGGAGTCGATGTTCTCCGTCCTGCCCCTCTGCATGACGGGGGAAGCGGCGCGCGTACCGTTCCGCCTGGGCCCGCTGGGAAGCCTCGTGCCGTCCTCCGTGAAGCCCCTGGAAAACGGCAAGGGCTACCTGATCCGTTTCCACGAGACGGCCGGCATGGAGGGAAGCGTCGAGATCGCCTTCGACGGGGATCCCGCCGACGTGTCCCTGGGAAACCTCCTGGAGGACCGCCTCTCCGAGCTGCCCCGTCCGGCCGCGGGCCGCCGGCGGTTGGACTACGGCCGCTATTCGATCCTGACCGTGATGGTCGAAGGACCATTGGAGAAATGAGGAGAACGATGAAGCGACAGAACTACGAGGAGAAGAACGAACGGATCCGGGACGCGTTCCTGGACAGGAAGCGGAGGGACCCGGCCGCCTTCTCCCGGAGGCTCTCCCTTTCCTGGAGCAACTGGGGTTTCGGCCGGGAGCCCCTGGCCGTCTCGGCGGAGCGCCTGCGGAAGGCCGGCATCGGGTGGATCGAGCTGCACGGCAACCATTACGGGCCCGACCTGGGCTATCGGCCCGAGGAGACGCGGAGGATCCTGGAGGACCACGGGATCCGCACGGCCGGCGTCTGCGGCATGTTCAGCGCGGACAATGACCTTTCCAGCAACCGCCCGATCCGGCGCCAGGCGGCGCTGGACTACATCCGCCGGGAGGTGCCCTTCGCCGCCGCGATGCGGGCCTCCTACATGCTGGTGGTGCCGGGGGCCGTCGGACGGCCCGCCGCCTGCGACGCGGCGGAGATGGAACGCAGCGCGGAGACGCTCCGTCTGGTCGCGGACCTCTTTGTCCGCCATGGTGTGAAGGCCGCCGTGGAGCCGATCCGCAGCGCGGAGGTCAGCTTCTGCCACACGGTGGCCGACGCGGTCCGCTACATCGGCACCGTGGACCATCCCGGGGTGCGCCACGTGAACGGCGACGTCTACCACATGCAGTCGGAGGAAAGCCACATCGGGGAGGCGCTGCTGGAAGCCGGGGAACGGCTGGTCAACCTGCACATGGCGGACTCCAACCGCCGGGCGTTGGGCATGGGGTCCCTCGACCTGGACACTGTCATCCGCGCCCTGTACCTGATCGGCCACAATGCGGAGGGCCGGTTCGTGACGCCGGAGCCGCTGGGTCCAGGCGGAGACCCCTACCCGGCCATGCACGGCAACCCGGACGGCACGGCGCTGAACGAGCTGGTGAGCCAGACGGCGCGCTGTTTTCGGGAGCGGGAAGAAGCGGTGCTTTCCGAGTAGGGAGGCCCCGCGATGGCCGCGGCTGCTTGCCAAGGTCCACGAAATCGACATCCTGAGGCGGAGCGGTTCATCCGGAGGCGGATCCCGCCTTCCGCCGACGGCGGGACGTCTTTGGCGGGGTCGGTCCGGCCGGCCGGTCAGGGGCCTCCGCGGAATCCGCGCCGCGGGGGACGCGGATCGTGACTTCGGTGCCCGCGCCCTCACGGCTTTCCACGCCGATTCCGTATCCCTTCCCATAGCGCTTCACGAGCCTCCGCTGCGTGTTGGGCAGCCCGATGCCGTGCGCCCCCGCCCCGGGCTCGAATCCCTTCCGCAGGCAGCGCTGCAGCCGCTTTTTGAGATCCGCGAGCACGGCGGCGTCCATTCCGGCCCCCGTGTCCGCCACCCTGATGACCACGGCGCCGTCCTCCCCGGCTCCCGTGATCTCGAGGGAGCCCTCCCTGCACTTCTCCAGGCCGTGGAACACCGCGTTCTCCACGACGGGCTGGAGGATCATCCTGGGAACCACGACGCGGCGCGCCGCTTCGTCCACATGGACGGCGTAGCGGTACCGTCCGCCGAAGCGGATGGAGATGATCTCCAGATAGCGTTCCACCGACTCGATCTCCCGGTCCAGCGGAACCTCCTCCTCCCGGTCCAGGCTGTAGGAGAGGATGTCCGCCAGGGACGTGCAGATGCCGACGATCTGCTCCGCCCCGAAATCCATGGCTATGCTGCGGATGCACTCCAGCGTGTTGTGCAGGAAATGGGGATTGATCTGGGAATGCAGGGCGGAAAGCTCCGCCTGCTTCCTGGCAAGCTCCAGCTCGTGGATGGCCGCCTGCCGCAGCCGGTCCTTGCGGGTCAGGTCGTGGATCTTGTCGAGCATGCGGTTGATGCCCGTTGCGATCTCCCCGATCTCATTGTCCGGCAGGGAGGTGATCCTTACGTCCCTGTCGCTGCCGTCGATCACGGCCAGCTGCCTCGTCAGATCATCGAGCGGCACGGCGAAGGCCTTGGAGAACTCGACGCCGATGATGGCGAGGATCCCGAGCAGGACCGCAAGGAGCGAGAAGGAGAGCACGAGATAGCTCAGCCTCTCCCCGATCACCTCGCTTTTCGGCACGCAGGTATAGAGCGTGCAGCCGAGGCCTTCGACCGGCCGTGAATCGATCAGGTAGCGGCCAGGATTCCCGATGGCGGCGCGGAAGTCCCCGGACTGCCCGGCGCCGCTCGGAAGGACCGTCCCGTCGTCCATGACGATCCCGGTCCGCGCGCCCTTGTAGACGAGGACTTTTCGGGAATACTCGTCGATGCGCGGGAGGGAGAAACCCACGAGGCAGTAGCCGATCGTTCCTCCGGATATCCTCCTGTCGCGCATCTCCAACATCGGCAGTACGTAGCTGAAATACCGCGACCCTTCGCAGGAAGGGATGATGAGGAACTCACCGCCGCCCCCCGCGGTCCTGCCGAGGAATTCCTTGAGGGTTTCCTTGTAATCCAGGTAGGTGATCGTCACCGAGAGGTTGCGGAAAACCCCGAGATCCGAGGTGAAGACGGCGACGTCGTCGATGAAGTCATTGGTCTTCATCATGATGGTTCCCACTTCATAGAAAATTCCGGACGTCAGGATCCTCTCGTCGTATTCGGTGGCGAGCAGGCTCCTCTGGATGGCGGCGTTGTAGGCGACCGTCATGGCGAAGGTCCGCAGCTCGTTCGTCGCTTTGAGCATGTTGTCGTCGAGGAGGGCAAGGAGGGTGCTCGAAGCCTTGAGCTGTTTCTCTTCCGCCCTGTTGAGGCTGTAGAAAAAATAGGCGGTCAGCAGGATGGCGACCAGGCAGATCCCCGCCGTCATCACGCGCAGCGGGAGGGTCTTCAGGTCCTTCCTTCTAGTGCCTCCCATCGGATCCCCCATGTCGGTAGCGGGAAGGCGAGGTCCCGGTGTATTTCTTGAACGTTCTGCAGAAATGGAAATACTCGAACCCGGTCTCCGAGGCGATTTCCTTGAGCGTTTTCGAGGGATCAAGGAGCAAGCGCTTCGCCGTGCGCATCCTCGCTTCGAGCAGGTACCTGGAGAATGTGGTTCCCGCGCCTTTTTTGAAATACTCGCCGGCATACTTGGGATTCATGTGGAACTTCCGGGCTATCAAATCGAGGCTCAGGCGGTTTCCCGCGTTCTCGTTCACGAATTCGAGGATTCTTCCCATCCTTTCCTCGGCCGTCCCCTTCCCCTTCCGCGGTCTGCCGGCGAGCATCTTTCCGATATAAAAACAATAGCCGTCGATGTCGTCGAAACGGGAGATCGACATGTCCGGCGCCAGAGCCTGGATCAGGCTCGCCTGGAGATGGTCGAGTTCACGTTCCGAGAAAAGAAAGCTTCTCATGGTCCCCGCCAGATCTCCGAGAAGGGCCTCCTCCTTTTCGGGGTCTCCGGCATTGGTCTCCCGGATCAGCCGCAGGGCAAGACCCTTTATCTTGGCTACCCGGATCGGCGAATAGGGGAAAACCCTTTCCTTCGGGTAGAGATGGGCCGATTCCAGGGCTTCCCTTGCCTGGCCCACCGAACGGGATACGTCGGATAGCTCCGTCACCCTGCCCCCGATTCCGACAGTCTCCGATGAAGCGCATCCGCTGGACTCCACGGCGATCGGTTCCGGGGATCGGACGATATAGACCGCCTCTTCGGGCAGGGAGATCCCGTATGGACGCCTGCCGGACAGGAAGGACGGACAGGATCCGTCACCTGCGCCCCTCAGGATGAAAGCCTGGTAGGATCCCTCGAGCGGACGGAACCATGGTTCCATGATTTCCGGGTGGAGGAGGGCCTCCCGCAGCTTTCCACGGGACCTCTCCTCCGCCTTTACGGCCAGATGCATGCATGCATTCCGGAGAATCTCCCGGGCGCGTGCGGCGCGTATGGGTTTGATGCAGTAATCGAGGACTTTGTGGCGGATCGCATCCTGGGCCATGGGAAAATCCGAGTAGCCGCTCACGATGATGAACTCCGTGGGAAGGGAGTTCCGACGGGCCATGTGGATCAGATCGAGCCCGCTGATCACGGGCATTTTGACGTCGACGAAGGCGAGGTCGATGTCACCCCGCTTCAGGACTTCCGCCGCCTCCGAGGAATCCGTGGTCGCGCACGCCACAATGAAGCCGAAATCCTCCCACGGAAACGTCCGTCGGATGCCGGAAAGCGCGTGGGATTCGTCGTCGACAAGCAGAACGTTGAACATCGGTAACCTTCATTACAGCAGCGTCCGACCTCCCATGTCAAGAAAAACAGGAAAAACCACAAAGGAACATGGAAAGCCGTCAAAGAATAGCGTCCGCAAGGCGCGGGTTACGCTATATCATGGCCCAGGCATGAAATCCTCCCATTCCCGCTTTCAAACGGCGATAGCCAACGCCCGCAAGCATTACCCCATCTATATCCTCGTGCTTCCGGCACTGGCGTTTTTCATCGTGTTCAAGTACTTCCCCATGTATGGAATCCAGCTTGCATTCCGGGAGTTCCGTCTCTATACCCCCTACCATCAAATGCCCTGGTTGGGACTGGAGAAATTCACCGCTCTCGTCGCGGAACCGGAATTCTGGTCCGCATTCAGGAACACCGTGATCATCTCCCTGTACCAGCTTCTCTTCGGCTTCCCCGTCCCGGTTCTGCTGGCCCTCCTGTTCAGCGAGATCAGGTTCCATGGCATCCAGAGGTTCACCCAGACCGTGCTCACGTTTCCCCATTTTCTTTCCTGGGTCATCCTCTCCGGCGTTTTCTTCAATGTCCTGGGCAGTTCCGGCTTCCTCAACAACCTCCTCGAAGTCATGAAGCTGCCCAGGCAGAACTTCCTCATGAACCCCAAGACGTTCCGGTCCCTTCTCGTATTGACCAACGTCTGGAAGGAAGCGGGGTGGGACAGCATCATCTACATCGCCGCGATCATGGGAGTCGACACGGAGATGTACGAAGCCGCCGCCATGGACGGGGCGGGCAGGATCCGGCAGAGCCTTCACATCACCCTGCCCTCCATCATGGGGATCGTCGTGGTCATGTTCATCCTCCGCGTCGGGAACATCCTGAACTACAATTTCCAGCAGGTCTTCATGCTCTACAGCGCGCCGGTCTATGGAGTGGCCGACGTGATCGAGACCTACATCTACAGGATCACGTTCGCGAAGGCCCCCGACTACTCGTTTTCCACCGCGGTCGGGGTGTTCAAGGGGGTCATCGACATGTTCCTTCTCCTTTTCGCCAACACCGTCGCGAAAAGACTCGGCTACCGGGGCATCTATTAGGAGGATCGGGTGAATACCGCCGCGCAGACGCGCTCATGGAGGTCCCAAAAGGCGACTTGGGGTGACGTCCTCATTGCGGCCGCATTGCTGTCCGCTTCGCTCCTCGTTCTCTTTCCCATCTACAATCTCCTCGTCATCTCCCTCACCACGGAAGTGGCGGTGATCCGCACCCCGGTGATCCTCTTTCCGGCCCCCTTCTCGCTGGATTCCTACTGGGCCGTCTTCCGCAATCCCCTCGTGATGAACGGCATCCTGGTCACCTTCCTGATCATGGCCGTCGGGGTGCCCTATTCCCTGTTCCTCTCCACGAGCATGGCCTTCGGCCTGACGAAGAACATCCCCGGGATGAAGCTGGCGGCCATCCTCCTCATCGTGACGCTCTACTTCAGCGGGGGGCTCATTCCCTACTACCTCCTCATGAAGAAGCTTGGTCTCATCAACAACGTCCTGGCCATGATCCTGCCCTACGGGGCCTCCGTCTTCGACATCATCATCCTCAGGAATTTCTTCCTGAGCATCCCGAAGGAGATGGAGGAATCGGCCACCATGGACGGAGCCGGGGACATCATGGTGTACGCCCGGATCCTCCTGCCCATGTCGACGCCCATCCTGGTCACGATCGGCCTTTTCATTGCCGTCGCCTACTGGAATGAATGGTGGAACTGCCTCCTGTTCATCTCGGATTCGCGCAAGCAGTCGCTGCAATACGTGCTCCGCAGCATCCTCATGGAGGTGAATCAGCTCCAGGCGGTGGGGGACGACACGACCGGCCGGATCCTGTATTCCGAGGGGATCAAGTCCGCCGTCGTCCTCGTGACCGCCCTGCCCGTGGTCATACTGTATCCGTTCCTGCAGAAGTACTTCGTGCGGGGGCTGTCGAGCGGGGCCTTGAAGTTCTGAGAAAACGGGCCACGTCGTGACCCGAAAATTCTAGCAGCGCATTTCATGAGAAGGGAGACGGGAATGAAAAGATCCATCGCATGTGTCCTGTTCCTGTTCCTGGCTTTCGGCACCGGCTTTGCGGCGGGGAAAACGGAGACGGCATCCGCGCAATCCAGGAAAGTCACCATCAGCATGAACATCCTGAACACCTCGCTGGATTACGAGAAGGACGACGTGTACCGCTTCGTGAAGGAGAAGTTCAATGTGGACTTCAAGTTCTACCAGTACTCGTCCTCCGATTGGAAGGAGAAGGTGCAGATCTGGATCGCCTCGGGCGACATGCCGAAGGCCATGGCCTGGGACTTCAAGGCCTACGACATGCCACAGTACACCCAGTGGGTGAAGCAGGGGGCCATCCGCGCCCTGCCGACGGACCTCGGCAAGTATCCCAACGTGAAGAACAACATCCTCGACAAGATGACCACGGACGATCTTCTTACAGTGGACGGGAAACGCTACGCCCTGCCGCGGATCCGCGACTACTACTACCTGCCCGGCGAGGAACTGGAGTACGTCTGGGAAGCCGGCCACATGATGTACCGCAGGGACTGGGCCAAGAAGCTCGGGCTCTACAAGCCGAACGACGTCTATACCTGGGATGAGGCCATGGCCATGGCAAAGGCCTTCATGCAGAAGGACCCGGGCAACAATGGCGCGGGAAAGACCATCGGATACGGCATGGTCGACTGGGGCCTGGGCCAGGGATTCGCCGGGGTGGTCCAGAACTACCCGGATTACGTCGGCTACCGCGAAGGCTACTTCAAGGTGAACGGGAAATACGAATGGTCCGCCGGCCAGCCGGGCATGATCGACGGGATCAAGGCCTTCCGGAAGATCGCGGACGACGGCACCCTCTGGAAGGACCAGCCGATCGCCAAGGGCAACGCGGCCCTCGACCGGTACTACGCGGGCGAAGTGGGACTCTGCATGCAGTACTGGAACATCGGCAGGGTCATGGGCGCACGGCAGAAGATGATTGCGGTACTCGGCCTCAATGTCGAACAGGCGAGGGACGCGACCGCCCTCATGCACATCCAGATGAAGAACGGAAGCCTCTTCGCGCTGCCGGTGGAGGATTACTGGTCGGTCCTGGTATTCAGCCCCAAGATGGACGACGTGGAGATGGACCGGTTCCTGCAGGTCGCCAATTGGTCGGCGAGCACGGAAGGCTGCCTCTCCGTGAAATACGGGCCCAAGGGCAAGGGATGGGACTACGTCGGCAATACCCCCAAAGCCCTGCTTGCCGTCAATCCGGGCACCAGGGCCTTCATCTACCCCGACTCCATCGTGGCCGGCTGGGGTACCTTCCTTCCCATCACCTCCGATGACAGCATCCTGAACGGCAGGCTGGAAGTCGCCAGGCAGGAGCTCAAGGTGTACGAAGACACGGATGCCTTCTCCAACCTGTATAAAGGGAATCTGAAGGGCAACAAACCCTTCGACAACTACACGAGATTCTTCTCCGGGCCCAACTTCAACAAGTACGGCAACTTCGCTTCGGACGTGAATGCGAAGGTCCTTGAGATCGTCTACGGCGGAAAGGTTCCCGCCGACCGGATCGAGAAGGCGTGGACCGACTGGGTGGCATCCAAGATGCCCCAGGTCCAGTTGGTGCTCGACGAACTGAACGCCGGCATCAAGAAATAGCCCAGCCTTTCCTCAAGCGGCCGTCATCCGGAGTCCTGCGGATGACGGCCCTCTATTCGCCGCGGCGCGCTTCCATGGCCATCAAACGGGACTTGGTTGAAGGAACCTCGATGGCTATCATAGTGTCACACATCGAGGTTCCCTCTCATGTGGGATACGGGACACCCAGGGAGCTGTACGATGCTTGAGGATCCACACCTCGCCTGGGGTGAGAGCGCAGGCGGGTACCTCGCCCATGCGCTGGAAACAAAATTGGGAACAGACCATGTCTTCATCGAAATCATTCCCAACGCGGACCACATGGCGTCCCAGTTCTATGCTTTTGGGAATGTGGAAAAAACGTACCGACGGATCGCCGAGAATCCGAAGAAGTGATTCTCCGGTCGGCTCATGCCGGATCGAAGCGGAAGGGGAGCTTCCGATCCTTTCCCCCAAAGGCTATCGGACGGATCCAGGATCCAGGCTGAGCCTGCCTCCTTCCTGCATTTCATCATCCCGGATCCGGGGACCGGACGGGTCGGGAGGCAGGCCTCCTCTCAACCCTTCCGCAGCGTCTCAAGGCGCGTCCTGGCGTCCGGAGCGAACTGGAAGAAGCCCTGCAGTTTTTCGCAGCCGAACTCGGCGCACTCCGCGCAGGTGCCGTGGCCCTTGCCGATCGCGCAGAGGCGCACATTGCACTCGGCGCAATGGCCGATCTGCACGCCGTCCGTGGCCTGGCATCCGTGGCAGCGCACGGCATCCGCCGTGAAGCTTCCGTGCCACTCTTTGGTCCACTTCTCGGCTATGGCGGCCAGGGCCGCCCGATCGTTCTTCCGCGTGGCGACGTAGGCGTCGCACTTGGCGCAATCCAGCCCGCAAGGGCTTATCATTGTGTTCATGGCCCAAGGATGCCGCGTGACCCCTGTCAGGTAATGTCAGTGTTTCCCGGCGGTACCGCACGTCCCGTAGCTTTCCGCGATCCGCCGGGCGCGGGAGGAGATCTCCCGGGCGACCTCCACGGGCTCCACGACGCGGAAGTCCGGGCCGAAGGAGAGCAGGAAGCCGTAGAGCCACTCGTTGACGGGCAGGGAGACGCGCACCTCCACTCCCCCCGCGTCGTCCGATCGGCAGGCCTCCGCGCCGAACCATTCCTCCGCCTTCGCCGCCGCGGCGGGATCGGCGTGGAGCAGCAGGCGGGTCGGCTCCGTGGTCTCCCACTGGTCCCTCCAGGCCGTCTCGGAGGGTTCCGGCCGCGGCGTGAAGCGCTCCATGAGGCCGCGCGCCTTCTTCATGCGCGTGAGCTTGAAGAGGCGCCAGCCGCTTCTGAGACGGCAGAAGGCGTAGAGGTACCAGGACTGCCAGAGGTAGACCACGGCGGCGGGCTCCACCCTGCGCGCGGTGGGCCTCCCCTCGGCGTCGACGTAGTCGAAGGAGACCAGGCGGCGTTCCTCAATGGCGGCGCGCAGGACCTCCAGGATGGCGCGGTTCCGGCGGCCCGGCGCGAGCTCGATGCGGATCCAGGATTTCCTCCGCGCTCCCGTCCCGCCGAGCAGTGCGCTGACTTTGGCGCGCGCGGAGTCGCTCATCGCGCTTCCCAGGGAGTCGGACAGGCCCTGGAGGACCGCGGCGACGGCCGCCATCTCCCCCTCCGAAAGCACGCTGCGGTCCAGGGAGAAGCCCGGCATCACCCGGTAGCCGCCCTCCCGGCCGGGGATCGTCTCGATGGGAATGCCGCGGGCGGACAGGAGGTCCATGTCCCTGTAGAGGGTCCGCACGCTGGTCCCGAACCTGCGGGCCAGCGCCGGGGCGGAATGCGTCCTGCCGTCGGCGAGGAGGAGGATGAGGGAGAGGAGCCGTTCGGCGCGCGGGCCTTTTTCCACGGCCGTAGCGGAACCCATGCCTTGCACGGGGACACCATAGCCCAACGTGCGGCCGGAGTCGAGGGCGGCGGCGCGGGACCGGCTGCGTCGCCTCCTACTCCAGCCCCTGGAACCCTCCGGCCGGAAGGCCCACGTCCTTCCACGTCCCGGTCCCGGCGCGGCGGATGCGGAAGGAGAGGGGCCGCTTCGAGCCGTTGCAAAGGAAGCCTCCGGAAGATCCGGACAGCTCGGCGGTCAGGCCGTCGCACGCGCCGCTGACGGTCCAAAGGGCGGGCAGGTATCCCGCCTCCCCGGCGGCGAGGTCCCCCTGCCAGCGGAAGGAGCCGTCCCCGACGGAGGTCCTGCCGCGGAACAGGAGCAGGTCGCCGCGGATCGTGGCCCGCGCCGTGGCGGAAAGGCGCGCGCCGCCGAAATTGGCGTATGCCAGATGGTCCCCGTGGAGCACGAGCAGGCATCCGGCGGGCGCGCAGTCCGGGACGGCGAAGAATGCGCTGCGCCGCGCCGCCTCCGCGATGCCGCAGTTGGGCATGGAAACCACCACCAGGGGCTTTTCTGCCTGCCCAGCCCGCAGCGCGTACGGGCCCGGGGCGCTGTTGAGGAACAGGAGGTCCTCCAGGCCGCGCCACTTGGGGTACTCGTGGATGTTCACGTACTTCACGCCCCGGGAGCCGTGCAGGAGGAATGCCATGCGGTCGTCGATGGCCAGGTACCCGGGAGCCGGGAAGGCCTCGATCCGGTCGTTGCCGCCGAACCGGCCTTCGTAGCGGCGTTCCACGCCGCCTTCCATGGACAGGATCCGCCGGCCCTTGGCCAGGTCCCCCAGCGTCGGCTCGGCCTCATTGCGCACCCCGACGATCCCGGTCTCGTAGGTGCCGGCCGACGCGTCCCGCAGGGCGGATACGCGTTCCATATAGACCATGTCCCCGTCCGGCAGGGAGACGAAGGCGGCATCCTGCCGGACGGCGCCCGAGAGGCGGCCGATGCGGACCCGCACCCCGAGGCCGTCCCCGTAGTCCCTGGCCGTGTAGTCCAGGGCGTCGCACACGGGTTTGGAGTAGACCTGGCTTTCCGCGGTCCGATCCCCGTCGATGACGCCCACGTAGTTGACGTAGGTGGGAGTAATGACCCAATAGCCGTCCTCGGGCAGGGTGCAGGCCGTCACGTGGTTGCGGAAGCTGAACGCCGTGACGCTCCTTTCCTTCCTGTGGACCGCGAGGCCGCCGTGCGGATACATGTGGGTCCCGGTCATGGACCGCAGCAGCTCCCCCATATTGCCCGGCCGGACCTCGGGTTTCGGGGCATGGGCGTGCAGCATGAAGGAGAAGACGGTAAGGGGGGAGCAGAAGATGGCCATGTCCTCGACGAACTCGAAGTCCCTGGGAGCCACGGGGTAGTCCGCCCATCGGGACGGGTAGATGCTGCCGGAGGGGTCCTGCAGCGCCGCGCATGTCTTGAGGTTGGCCAACTCGAAGGCGGCCGCATCCTCCCGGCCGAAGAGCACGTTCATGACAGTATGCGTGAACTGGAACTCGGAGAGCTTGGTGTACCACCAGTCCTGGCCCTGCGGGTAGAGCGATCCGCCGTCCTTGAGGACCCAGGGCTTCATGACCCTGTCGTAGATGTCCTCCGCGTGGAAGAAGATCTCCGGCGGGATCGGCTTCCCCGTGGCCAGGGCCAGGATGGCGGCCGGGGCGCGGAGGATGAAGGACGCGTTCAGGTAGTCGGGATGCACGAAGGAATGGTTTTCCGCCGTGTAGTCCGGATGCAGCGTGTTGACCAGGAACCGGCGGCCTTCGGCAAGCGGTCCGCTCACCGCGGGATCATTGCGCCTGTCCGCGGGAAGGACCGCGGTGTTGAGGGTCCACCGCCTGTAGCCCTCCTCCCAGACCTTGGCCCGCGGATGGTCCGGGAACAGGAACGGTCCGATCGACAGGCCGTTGGACGTCCAGCCGTTCTCCTCGCACTGGGTGTCGAAGTAGGTTCCGTTGCGGGGCGTGTCCTCGCAGAAGCGCTCCTCGTAGTCCTCCACGACGGCCTGCACGAGAAGCCTGGTCTCCGCGTCCAGGCGGTCCCAGAGCAGCCACGCGCCGAGGCCCAGGGCGAAGACGGACCGGCCGCACTGCGACTGGCGGAAGAAGCCCTGGCCCTTTTCCCCCCACTTGGTTCCCGCGCAATGCAGGTTCCGGCTCCGCACCCGCACGCAGTCCGCCGGTCCCGAGTCGTGCGTGAAGCAGATGTAGCGGATCACGGAGACGGCCCTGTCGGCAAGGTCCTCCCCGCCGATGCCGGTGACGGCCCCGTCGTAGCGGCCATAACGCAGCACGGCGGCAAAGAGGAGCGTGGCGTTGGTGCACTCCGCGCCGTACCAGTTGGCGCCTCCCATGACGTGGCCGCAGCGCGGCCTCCCGTCCCACGGCTTCCATGTCCGCGCGACGCAACCCGCGTAGCGGAGCATCATGCCGTAGGCCATGTCCCCCGCCTCGCCGTAGCTTTCCCGCCACGGGATCCCGAAGGTACCCGCTTCCTGCGCCGTCCGGTCCGTCATGTCTTTTCCTTTCCTAGTTGCGGAAGCTGTGCACGGGCGCCGGGATGCGGCCGCCGCGCGCGATGAAGCCTTCCGCGCTCAGGGGACTGACGGCCATCACGGGGCCGCCCCCCAGAAGGCCGCCGAACTCGACGCGGTCTCCGGGACGCCTGCCCGGCGCGGGGATGAGGCGGACCGCCGTGGTCTTGTGGTTGGTCACGCCGATGGCCGCCTCGTCCGCGATGATGGCGGAGACCGTCGATGCCGGCGTGTCCCCCGGGATCAGGATCATGTCCAGGCCCACGGAGCAGACGCAGGTCATGGCTTCCAGTTTCTCTATGGAGAGGCATCCGCGCTGCGCCGCCTCCACCATGCCCTCGTCCTCCGTCACGGGGATGAAGGCGCCCGAGAGGCCGCCCACGTGGCTGGAGGCCATGATGCCGCCCTTCTTCACGGCGTCATTGAGAAGCGCGAGGGCCGCGGTGGAACCCGGCGCGCCCACGTGCTCCAGGCCCATCTCCTGCAGGATCCGCGCCACCGAGTCGCCCACCGCCGGGGTGGGTGCCAGGGAGAGGTCGATGATGCCGAAGGGCACCCCCAGCCTCCGCGAGGCCTCATGCGCCACCAGTTCCCCCATGCGCGTGATCTTGAAGGCGGTCTTCTTGATCGTCTCGGCCACCTCGTCGAAGCTCGCTCCGGAGAGGCCTTCCAGGGCGCTCTTGATGACCCCGGGTCCGGAAAGGCCCACGTTGATGGCGCTCTCGGCTTCCCCGGGACCGTGGAAGGCGCCGGCCATGAAGGGGTTGTCCTCCACCGCATTGGCGAATACCACGAGCTTGGCGCAGCCGATGCCCCCTGCCGCAGCGGTCCGCGCGGCCAGGTCCTTGATGATCTCCCCCATGCGGCGCACGGCGTCCATGTTGATCCCTGCCTGCGTGGAGGCCACATTGACCGATCCGCAGACGATGTCCGTCTCCGCCAGGGCCCGGGGCAGGGAGGAAAGCAGCGTGAGGTCCCCTTTGGTGCAGCCTTTCTGCACGAGGGCGGAGAAGCCGCCCAGGAAGTTCACGCCCACGGTCTTGGCCGCCTTGTCCAGGGTACGGGCGAACTCCACGTAATCGGATTCCCCGGACGCCTCCGCCACCATGGCGATGGGCGTCACGGAGATCCTCGTGTTGATGATGGGGATGCCGAACTCCGTCTCGATCTCCCGGCCCACCGCCACGAGGCGCTCCGCGCGCCTGGTAATCTTGTCGTAGATGCGCCTGCGGGCCTCTTCTCCGGAGGAGGAGGCGCAGTCCCTGAGGGAGATGCCCATGGTGACGGTGCGGATGTCCAGCTTCTGCATGGAGAACATCCGGACGGTTTCCTGGATTTCGAACGGCGTGAAGATCATATGCGGTGCATCGCCTGGAGGACTTCCTCGTGGATCAGGGTGACCTTCACCCCGATCTCCTCCCCGGCCTTCTCGAGGTCCTCCTTGAGCGCGGCGCGGGGGACCTTCAACCCGGAGAGGTCCACGCGCATCATCATGGTGAAGTACTCGTCGAGGATGGTCTGGCTGATGGAGGCGATGTTGACCCCCCTGTCGGCCAGGATGGCGCTGACCTTGGCGATGATGCCGACCATGTCCACGCCGACGACTGTGATGATGGCGAACACGGGCAAAGCCCTCCTTTGGGTGGGGCCGATTGTAGCCGGAGCGCCGCGCCGTGGGAAGGGGGGCGCCGGGCCGGGATGCTTTCCCCCCTCGACGCCCGTGCTTTTCATCCCGGGTACGACGGCGGCTCCTTCAGCGCGGCCACAGGAAACGGTGGAGTCCATCTATTGCGGAAACCTTTCCCGCAGGCTGCGCTGGCGGAAGCCGTCCGGCGGGCCCTGGAACCGCCCCGTCCGCCATCCGGCCGAAACCTGAAATCCGCGGCTCCGATCTGTACCCAAGCCGCGGCCTTGGAGTACAGTCTTCCCGGTGCAGGACATCCCGAAAAACCGCGTCATTTCCATCCTGAGGCAGCATGCCCTCCTCTTCGGGGACGGCATCGTGTGCCTGGATCCCCGGGTCCGTGCGGAAGCGGCGGAACTCGCCGCGGCACTTCAGGATCCGTCGGAGGCCCAGGCGCTGCGGATCGCCTCCATCCTGAGACAGCATGCGCTTCTGTTCGGCCGCGGCACGGTCCTGGACATCGAGGAAACAGTCTCGGAAGATCAATGGCTTCTCGACGCCCTGGCGCGGAAAACGCCGGGAACCGTTCCGCCGGACGCAGCCTCCGCCGTGCGGTCGTCCTCGAGATCCGGCGGGAAGCTTCCGGATGCAGCCCATGGATCTCCTGAGGACCTCCATCGCGGGTACCGCCTCTTCGGGGAAGGCCGCAGGAAGGAAATCGACGAAAAATCCGGCATGGTGGCGCTCTGGTGTCGGAATTCCGTTTCCCATGGCGCGGCGGTGCTGTTCGTCCCCCTGGAGGGGGTGGACCGCCGCGTCCTGGAGCCCGAACCGGTCCAACTCTGGCTTTCGGGCCCCATCCATGTCCTCCTCATCGATCCGTTCGATGCGGTCCGAAGGGCCCTGGGACATGGGGAATGGCCGCCCGACCTCGACGGACCGCCCGATCCGGATTCGATGCTCACCATCCGGACCGACGGGGGGGACCGTATCTGTCTGGGCATGCGCCCCATGAGCCTGAAGGGGGCGCGGCACGTGGTCGCCGCAGTGGAGATGGGGATCTATCCCTATTTCTTCCCGGAATACGGCGGCATGATGGAGCGCCTGTCGGGTTTCCTGGCGCAGGTCCTGCGGGCGCACATCGGCACGTCCCGCAGCGACGCCGCCGGCGTTGCAGACTTCGCCGTGCGGCGGATCCTGCGCGGCGCGTAAGGATGTGGGCTACCGCCCTGCCGGGGTCGTCGTCTCCACGGCGAAGGAGACCCTTCGATTCTTCGCCCTGTCCGCGGCGTCCCTCTCTTCCTGGATTGGATTGCAGACGCCGATGGCCCTGCCCTGGAATTCCACGCCGGAAATCCCGCGGTCGGAGAGGAGGCGGATGGCGGCGGCCGCCCGCTCGTGGCTGATGCGGATACTGTCCGCATCGGCCACGATTCCCGCGGAATGCCCGGTCGCCGTGACCCTCGTCGAGAAGCCGAAGCCCCGCGCGAGCTCGGCGAACCGAACGATCCGCGCGGCCAGGGCATCGAGAACCGCCTCCTCCCCGGGGACAGGCTGGGCCGCATTGGCCCGGAACGCCACGCTGGTTTCCTGGATTTTGCCTATCAGGTCCGCCATCTCCGCGCGTTCCGTCCCGCCCTGCCCGGAAGCCTGGAATCCGCGCACGCCCGGAATGGCCTCCGCGCGGAGGCGGCTCGCTTCCACCCAGACCTCGTCGGCGGGTCCGTCGGCGTGGACCACCCCGTCCTCGATGGACAGGCGCACCGTGGCGGGAGGATTCAGGATCCGCCGCACGTGTTCCAGGGTCAGCTCCGGCGCCATGGCGTAGTAGGGCTTGAGGCGGAAGACCACGCGGCCCGGCGGAAATCCCGCGGCGGCGGCGACGGCCCCGGGATCCTCGGCCGCCGGATCCTTCAGCGCGTCGATGCGGAGGCGCAGGCCCTGCCGGCCCGTTTCCACCACCACGATGCCGGGGGTGGAGGCCAGGCGGTCCAGGAGGCGGGCGCGCAGCAGGCTCCCGCGGATCCCAAGGCCGATCCCGGCGCCCAGGGCGGCCAACAGGATCAGGCCGAGGACGGCGGCGAAGACGGGAAAACGGCGTTCCGACGGCTTCAGCTCCCCCTTGAGGCAGGCGCGGAGGACCGGTTCCGCCCGGGCGAAGGGCTCCGTGTCTCCGCCGTGGAAGCCCGCCATCTGTTCCCGCAGCTCGAGGTGCGCCGTCTCCAGGGCCTCCTGGGCGCGCAGGCGCAGCTCCGGCGGCGGGGATCCCTGCGCGACGAGGGCGATGATGGCATGGGGGCCGGACTCCACGATGATGGCGAACCGTCCCACGGAAATGGACTCCACCGTGTCCTCCCGGCGCAGCTTCAGGGAATCCCGCATGAAGTCCTGGACGGCCTGGAGCATGGCGGAGACCATGTCCGGGTCCGTGACCACGCAGTCCTCCACGGCGGCCTGGCACAGGAGGATCCCCGTGCGCCGGTGCACGAGGTAGGCCTGCTCCACCCTGTAGGCCATGGTTTCCTGCAGGGCGATCTCCGCGAAGGTCCGCCCCGTGCGCCGCGCCTGGAGGCGCCAGCCGATGGAGCGGGGGGAGAGGGAATTGTCGAAGGCGCGGTTGAGGGACTCGACGGTCTCCCGCACGAACTTGGCCAGCGCCATCCGGATGGCGGGGCCGATGACGAGGAACAGAGCCTCGGAGAGCACGTTCACGTCGCGGTCCACCGAGTACTGGATGGCCTTTTCCGTGGTATCCACGAAGGAATGGGGAAGCTGGGAATCCAGCCTGGTCCGGAACATGACGGGCTGCGGGAGGACTCGGCCCACGGACTCGGGCGTCGTCGGCCCGCCCATGCGCGCGAGCAGGCGGTTCACCTGCTCCCGCTCCGGCTCATCGAGGCCGGAGAGCAGCGCTTCGGAAGGCGGCACGGACGGGTGCCGTCCTTTTTTGCTTTGTGACAACGGACCCATCCTCCCTATCCGCACTCCGGAAATACCTGGATCAATCAGCCTCTTTAGTATAGGATCCGCCCAACGCGGGCGTCAAGATCGGCATCGCCCCGTAACCGGAGTCTGCATGGGATACAAGCTTAAGATCGTGATGTTGGGCGACTTCGCGGTTGGCAAGACCAGCCTCGTCAACCGCTTCGTACAGAACATCTTCGACGAGAAATACCTGGCCACCCTGGGGGTCCGCATCTCCAAGAAGGACGTGGAAGTATCAGCACCCGACGGGAAGAAGGACGTTTCCCTCATCCTCTGGGACCTGAACGGCGCCGATGGATTCCATTCCGTCCTGCCGCAGTACCTGAAGGGCGCCGCGGGGGCCATCCTTGTGGGGGATCTCACGCGCCGGGACAGCATGGAAAACCTCCCGCGGCATGCGGCCCTGTACCGCAAGGAGAACCCGACGGGCGTGATCCTGGTGGCCTTCAACAAGACGGATCTCCTGAGCCAGGCGGAGCTGAAAAAAATCGGGCAGAACGGGATCTCCCGGCCGGAGCTTGGATCCTCGGGAACCTTTTGGACCAGCGCCAAGGCCGAGAGCAACGTGCAGGCCCTGTTCGAGGCCATGGCTGCGCAATGCGCGACCCCGCGTCCCCAATGACGGAAGCCCAGCTGCGGTTCCTCGCCCAACGCTCGCGGATGCAGTACGAGTACGTGGACAGGGAGCTCCGCGTCAGAGGTACCAATCCCCCGTTCTGGCGCCTCATCGGGCTTCCCGTGCCGGACCTCAGCGTCCCGCTGGGGGACGTCTTCCCGGAGTTCATCGGGCTGGAAGAGGAAACCGCGATGATCCTCTCCGAGGGCATCGGGGAGGTGGCCATCCCGCTTGTCAACCGCTTCCTGACGGGCGGGGATCCGGAAGGGATCTACGTCGACGTGACCCTGCTTGCCCATCCCAACTTCGCCCCGGGCCTCGTGCTTCTCATCGAGGACATCACGGCGCAGAGCCTGCACCAGCGGCGGCTCCTGCAGAGCAGGAACGAGAACAAGCTTCTCCAAGACAAGCTGCGGCGGCGCAGCCGGCGCCTTCGCGCCACGGCGGAGCGCCTGGCGGAGGCGGAGCGGGTCCTGCGGGACAGGAACGAGGAGCTGGAGCGCCTGAACGAAAAGATCCGGGACCATACCCACTCCCTGGAGCATGCCGTACGCCTCAGGACGGAGGCTCTGCGCCGCACGCGCCTCGAGGTCATCCACAGGCTCGCCCTGGCCGCGGAGATCCGGGACCCCCAGGCCAGGGGCCACATCGCGCGCATGAGCCGTTACAGCGCCATGATCGCCGCGCGCATCGGCATGACGGAGGCGGACCGGGAGATGGTCTACCAGGCGAGCCTCCTGCACGACATGGGCAAGATCGCCATTCCGGACCGCATCCTGCAGAAGCCGGGACCGCTGCTTCCCGAGGAAATGGAGATCATGAGGAAGCATTCCGGCTACGGCGCGGAGCTCCTGGGCGGCAGCGGCTGGGATTTCATGCGGGCGGCTTCCACGATCGCCCGCACGCATCATGAACGGTGGGACGGCACGGGCTACCCGGACGGGCTTTCCGGCACGGGAATCCCCCTGGTCGGCAGGATCTGCGCCGTGGCCGACGTGTTCGACGCCCTGACCATGGAGCGCGCCTACAAGAAGGCCTGGTCCGTGGACGACGCGGCGGCGGAAATCGGGCGGCAATCGGGCCGCGCCTTCGACCCCGACGTGGCGCGGGCCTTTCTGTCGATCCTTCCCGATATCCAAAGGGTCCATGCGCAGGGCCACGGGGGGGAGACGGACCTGGAATACCTCGAGGACGA
>Ga0153915_10000113_pt1 | contig 71096 bp, 62 predicted proteins | sample Opewatmetagenome_2_FD_107003 | JGI IMG/M metagenome (GOLD analysis project Ga0153915, IMG submission 107003) | Freshwater wetland microbial communities from Ohio, USA - Open water 3 Core 3 Depth 3 metaG | ecosystem: Environmental > Aquatic > Freshwater > Wetlands | place: USA: Ohio, Lake Erie...
ACATTGAGGGCACAGAAGCATTGATGCACCTTCAATCACTACGTTTCTACCTTGGCCCTTCATTCCTCGGCCACATAATTCGCAACTTGGCACTTCGGATTCCCTCGCATATAGGTGTTCTTCAATTGAGGTGATAAAGATTATCGATAGTACAAACTCAACATTCCTAGAATCAAAAGGACTCCCCCAAAGCAAGCCTTAAAGCCTCATCAGTGGATGACGTCCTGAGGTGCCACTTCTTGCCAGAAACTACTGACGCCAAGGATGAAGTTAGTGTTGATGATTCGGCCTATTCACAGAGTTATACAAGACACTTGGAAAGACGCCTTCGTGCCTTGGAAACCGAGAAACAAATCTTGCAGGCAGAGCGTAGTCGACTAGAGAAAGAAACTCAGACACTTAGAACTGAACTTGAAAAGCTTAGACAGTCCCCGCTCATTACCGCATCAATTATTGATCTCCTTGAGGATGGACGAGCTATTGTGAAGAGCTCAACTGGACCCAACTTCGTTGTGCATGTGGCATCTTCAATTTCGGCAGAGAAGTTGCAGCCAGGTGCAATGGTGGCGCTCAACCAGAGATCCTTTGCAATCACTGAAGAACTGCCACCGTCACGAGACCCAATCATTCAGGCAATGGAGATAGAAGAGGCACCTGATGTTTCATATGCGGATATTGGCGGTCTCAGACAGCAGCTTCAAGAGATAAGGGAAACCGTCGAGCTCCCATTGCTCGAGCCTGAATTGTTTCGAAAAGTTGGTATTGAGCCACCAAAAGGAGTGCTATTGACGGGTCTTCCTGGTACGGGTAAGACTCTGTGTGCTAGAGCTGTTGCACATGAAACAAAGGCTACCTTCATTCGTGTTATCGGATCCGAATTGGTCCAGAAGTTCATCGGTGAAGGAGCACGACTCGTTCGTGAGATTTTCATGATGGCGAAGGAGAAAGCTCCTGCAATCATCTTTGTTGATGAACTCGACGCAGTAGGTTCTCATAGGCTTGATATTGCAACATCAGGAGATAGAGAAGTACAAAGAACACTGATGCAACTTCTTAGTGAGCTTGATGGGTTTGAGGCAAGGGGGCAAGTTGCAGTCCTAGGAGCCACGAATAGACCCGATATCCTAGACCCAGCCCTCCTACGACCAGGGCGATTTGATAGAATCATCGAGTTTCCACTGCCTGACGAAACCAGCAGAAGTGAGATATTCAAGATTCATACCCGTGGTATGAATCTTGATGGCAACGTAGACTTTGATAGACTCTTGGTGGTAACAAAAGATAGAACTGGAGCAGACATAAAGAGTATCTGCACGGAAGCAGGTATGTTCGCCATTCGAGAGAAGAGGACTTGTGTCACCCAAAAGGACTTCCAAATGGCGATCACAAAAGTCCATGACCGTGGCGGAAGTAGTAATGCTCCAAGTAGTATGTACTGCTAGTCATTGACTCTGACGGCCATCGTGAGCTATAATGAGATACAGAGAGTTTCTCAGATTTCGGTTGAAGGATATTGTACCAGATGAGGTGATTTTACCTGCAGGATTTCATGTCGTAGGATATGTTGCCCTAGTGCGTCTAAATTCCGAACTCATGAAATATGCCTCTTCCGTGGGCGAGGCAACACTGGACTACGACCATCGGCTGAAATCGGTAGCTGTCCGAACGGGGCCCACAAAAGGTATCGAACGCAAGCCGGCATATATGGTAGTTGCTGGAAGTAATGATACTACCACAATACATACTGAGAACGGAGTCCATTTCAAACTCGATCCCATTCGTGTGACTTTTTCAGGTGGTAACAAAGGAGAACGAATTGGCATGTCAAAACGTGTCGAGGCGGGAGAGTGCGTCGTTGACATGTTCTCGTGCGTTGGCCAGTTCGCTCTGCACGTTGCGAAAAGAAACGAAGTTGATGTCATCGCTATAGAAATCAATCCAGAGGCATACAGATTCCTTGTTGAGAACATAAGAATCAATGAATTGGAGCACAAGGTTTCTGCCGTACTGGGAGACTGTCGAGTAGTACACCCAACTCATGTTGCCAATCGTATCATTATGGGATACTTGCATAATACGGAGCAGTTTCTGCCACACGCTCTTGATACCTTAGTAGAGAAAGGCGGAACTATTCACATGCACAAGGCTACTTCAGATAAGTCGTTACAGGAATCTATTACGAGTATTACAAGAACATGCAAGGAGAGAGGGTTTGTATCGGATATAGAAGTACGTAAGATTAAGAACTACTCACCAGGTGTTAGTCATCTAGTCTTCGACATCTGTGTCAGCTTGAAGTAGTCTGAAAAGCGTAATCATTTTATCTATGGACGTAGGGCAACACACATGTGACGGTATAGTGGCCAATCTTCCGTCCCTCCGATCTTTCAGTAGGTGATCTTATGGGATTCCGAGGTTTGTCTCCAAAGCAAATGGAACGAATGATGAGAAAAATGGGCATCGAACAGAAGGACCTCGAAGGCGTCAAGGAAGTACTGATTCGTTTTGCAGACAAAGAGTGGGTGATTTCCAGCCCTCAAGTAACAGTGGTTAAGCAAGCCAATGCAGAAACCTTTCAAATTGCAGGATCCAAGAAAGAACGTGCTATTTCGGAAGGAAGTGCTACTGGAGCACCAATCGCAGCTGAAAAGGCTGCACCGAAAAAGAAGATTGAAATTCCTATTGAAGATGCCGCACTTGTTGCCGGACAGACTGGTGTTGATATCGAAACTGCAAGACAGACACTGATAGAAACTGAGGGCGATTTGGCAGCTGCAATTTTAAGACTTCGGCATTGAAAGAGCAGCACTGTAATAATAGTAATACAATATCATTTCGATTCTTCTTCTGCAGTAATCCAATCCCGGACCATCTTAAGGCGTACAAAGTCCTCTCGTTCCCGCTCTTCAAGTGCAAGTTTCACAAAGCGGACTGTTGCATCAAGTCTTGGAATGACAACAGTTTCGAGTGCAGACACGCGTCTTTTTGTTCTTTCAATCTCAAGTGCTAACCGCTTTACTGTTGATTCAATCTCAGCAAGACGGACTATTGCTTTGAGAGCATCTCTGAATTTTTCACCCATGACATCGAATTTTGCGCTGGAATCTGACAGTGAATAGGGAATCTCAGGACTATGTTGTTCGACAGAGAGCACTGGAACTCTGACACCCATCATCGATCTTGTGGATATGTTAAGATTCGCTTCAAACTTGCTAGCATAGGCAAACTCTATCACTCTGCTTGGGCCCATAATCATCTTTGCTTGTGTCAGGGCGGAAAAAGCATCAGATAGAGTCGAGTCCACTTTCTCTCTGGCTTCCTTGATTTCCGCTATCGCGTTGAAGAACTCCATGATTAGAGAGTCACGTTTTTCGCGAAGGAGATCATGACCTCGTTCCGCGAGTCTCATTCGATTCTTAAGAGCTAGAAGCTCCATGCGAGTGGTCTTTGTACCTGGGAGAATCGCGCTCATCTATTTCACTCCGAGGTGATAATCGAATGATTCCTAGTAGAATGTGAATGCAAGGGCACTGACGATAATTCCGGCAGTACAGATTATGAGCCAATCTTTCAGGTATTTTTGTACTAGTTTGGGTTTCTCATCGATTTGCCCCGTGGTAATGAAGGTCACGATAGATATGAACATGAACGCAAATGGAAGAGGCGCTGTTGTATTGTTCAGACTGACGTCAGTAATCATGATAATTGCCATAAGACCTCCGAAGATGAGGATTGATATTATCATCAGAGAATTCAGGATATGTTTGATCCGTTCAACGTCCATCTCAGATTGACAGCTCCTAACAAGGATTGATGACCAAGACGCTGGTCACATTACAGGCCAATTCTTTCTGTTCAAAAAGCTTGTGTATCGCTCTTGCAGTCTGATATGAGAGAGTCCTGAGAGTATTACCACACGCTTTATATTATTGAGTTGCCTTGAGAAATTGTATTACATGAACTACTTGTGATACGAACGCTCCAAACAGTAGAGGTTCATACAATGACAATTGCCATTCATGAGAGTGCATTGATACGGCATTTCAATACTCGCAAGGAGGTCCTACGAGCATGGGAAGAGAGAATTGGAGCTAGGTTCTCACCGTTTCGCGGCTTCAAGATGCCTGATAGTCGTCTGTACATAGAAGACAACAACTTCCTGGATTCTATTGTCGATTTGATTATCACAAACGAGAGACATGTTTTCATTAGGGGTCCGGTAGGATCAGGCAAGAGCACGTTGATGCTTCTGGCGCTGAGAGACCTACCCACATTAGCGGACCGGAAAGGCAACAGGTTTGTCACCGGGTATGTAGGTATGACGGGGCTATATGAGAAACAAATGGCAGCCGCAATTGCGGATTCTCTTCGGGTGAAGTACAAACGATCTTGGGAGTCTAGCCAAATAGTTGATGCTGTTGGCAAAGAGAGCCTGAGAAGGTACATTGAGGAGAAGAGTCGCACAGCTCTTTTCATAGAAGACGTTGCAGATAATCAGGAGGCTGCATTCCATAAGCTTCGATTCCTTGCAGACCTGCCTACTCAAGAGATGGTTGAGGCCTATGGAGAAACAAGAACTCTTGATGAGCCAATTGTCACCTTGGTCATGTCTGGGACAATGATCTACTGGAATGCAATGCTTTCGTTTCTGCCACAGATTGCAGATCGAACAGAGCCTCTCGACGTACCTCCACTCAATAATGCAAAAGCGAGAGAATTCATTGGACGCAGAATCGCTTATGCACAGGGGCGCATTGACAGTTTTGATCCAGATAATTTCGATATTTACCCATTTAGTGAGGACGCGATTCGCGTCATCAATACTGCGGCAAAAGGAAATCCACGCGATATTAGGATGTTGGCAAGAGGATGTCAGCAAGTAGCTGCTGAGAATCTTCGTAAGAACAACGATCCAATAGTCAACAAGGAAATTGCAGAGCTTGTTTCTGAAGCTTATGCAACCATTCTCAAGGAGGTTCAATGATATGAGTCTACTCGGAAAGTATAGACGTGAAGAGGCTGAGAAAGACGAAGAGGGTCAGACCACAAAACCTGTTTCACAGAAACCACTTGGCACTCCAGTAAAGAGTGTTGAGATTATCTCTGCGGTCCCTAACAGAGATCGTAGGAGCCCAATTGTATCTTTCTCAATTCCAACTGATCTTCGAGCTTGCCTGAAGGCCATCCGGAAGACGAAGGCAATCAATCTCAGTATGTGGGTAGAACGGCAGATTCGTGAAGCTGTTGTACATCAGTTCCCTGAGATAGCCAAGGAATATCTTGAACAAGGTTAGAGTGGGAGATTGTAATATTAGTATTACAGGGCATGCTCAACAAATGCAGTATCTGTTGAGGACTTGGATGACCTACGGCGTTTCGTGATACAAGAATACATACTGTGACTCAGTACAGATGATGATGCCTTAACACACGTCAGCCACTATGGAATCGGTTCGCAGTACGGCTCTGGCAACATACGGTTCAGGCGTCTGAGGTTCCCGACCTGCAATGAACAGTCATTCCAAATAATGATGATACTTGGCGTAATCAGCAACTCTGGCCATGCAGAGCACTGCAAGAGCTGGATCATCGAAACACGGAATTCTATTCATCTCGAGTAACTCCTTTCCAGGTTTTCCAACATCTCCAGCTAGCCAGACTCCGACAATCGGTTTCTCTTTTGTGGACATATGTACAGCTTCAAGTGTTCCAGCGGCGTGTTCTGTCTGTGTCATTCCCGCAAATGTCGGTACTCCGCAGATAACAAGCAACATGTCTACATTCGGATCTTTCAGAAGAAGCTCGGCTGCAAATCGGTATTCTCTTCTTCCACCACTAGCAACAACATCTACTGGATTTTCTGAGGATGCCATGGGCGGAAGAAGCCGCCGAAGCTCACGTTGTGTTTCTTTCTCAAGTGTAGCAATCGGTAAGCCGAATTCCGATGCTGCATCGGTTGCTAGGACTCCGGCTCCTCCTGTATTACTAATAATACCTATATTACAGCCCTTCGGTAGTGGCTGGTAGTCAAAGAGCTTGCAAATCTCAAACAGTGTATCTAGTGTGGGAGCTGTTACACATCCAGCCTGGCGAATCATTCCTTCGAATACTCGTGTTGACCCTGCGAGCGATCCTGTATGTGATAATGCTGCACGATTGCCAGCCTCGCTCTTGCCGCCCTTTAGTATGACAACGGGCTTTTCGTGTGCAGCTCTCTCCAGTGACTCGAAGAGCTCTCTTCCTCTAGTTACTCCCTCAATATATGCAGCTATCACAGTTGACTTGGAATCCTGTCGGAAGTACTCTAGGATTTCAACAAATCCTATGTCAGCCGCGTTACCAATGCTTGCAAACTTACTCATTCCAATTCTCTTCGCTTTAGTATTGTAGATACTCAAGCCTCCAAGAGCTCCACTCTGGGACACGAAGGCAATGTTACCCCGTTCAGGCATCATTGTGAAAGTTCCATTGAACAAGTGAGTGTTGGAGATGCCAACGCAGTTTGGTCCTATGATTCGTATGTCTGCATTTCTAGCAGCTCTAATCATAGCTCTCTCTATCTCTGCACCCTCAGGTCCGCTCTCACTAAAACCACCAGAAATAATCACGGCATTCCTAGCTCCAGCATTATGTATCTCTGGTATCAGAGATGGACAGTGTTTTGCTGCTACTGCTACAATGACAAGGTCGACAGGTTGCGGTATGTCAGCGAGACTTGGATACGCTTTTACACCCAGCACCTGTTTTTTACCATGGGTTACAGGAAACACGCTGACCTCAGAGGATAAGAGATTCATCAAGATGGAGTTGCCCAGTTTCCTGTGATCTGAAGATGCACCCACGAGTGCAACGCTCTTTGGATTGAAGAATGAGTCGATGCGTTCGAATAGTCTGACCTGCGAGCTGGGCATACCATGAGGCGAGAGAAGAATTCGTTTTATGTCTGTCGTGTTGTCCTAAATACAAGTAATACTAGTAATACAATTGACTGTTCTTCTTCAGCTCTGTCAAAAGACGCTTCAATCGTCCCTTGTGTACACAACTTGATGTTTCAAGAGCGTCTGTGACTACCGACCTGGCTTCAGGGCACTTCTTTCCGACATTCAGAACTGCATTCATTGCTGTCTTGACTATCTCCCGCTTCTTACTCTTGCAGAGCAATTCTGTCAAAACATATGCTGTCGATTCGTGGTAGAAATTACCGAGCGCTGTAATTGCTACCGTTGCTATTCGATCATCTTTTAGAAACGCAAGCCCTTCAAGTAACTGAAGTGAATCTATCGTACGGACTCTGACATGCATGTGAATTAGATCAAGTACGCGTCTATAATTTTCGCTTGATGGGTCCTTGGTATAGATGTCGAGTACGTCCTGAAGCATGAACCTCAATGTAGCAAATGAATGCCTGCTTGAGAGACCGCATAATCCATCACCATCGTGTCGAATGATGCAGTCGTGCAAATCACGATATGCCAGATTGGAGGAATGAAGCACTTGTTTCGGTACTACTGTATATTGATCAATGTCGCTGATAATAATTGGAAATCGTATTACAGTTAATAGCTCTTCCAACTTCTTTGAGTCAATGGTGTATCCCTTGATTCCATACTCGGATAAAATCTGGCGGACTGTTTCGCAGTACCAAAGGGGGACAATGTTGACTTCACTATCCTTCCTCTCCAAGGTCAATCCTTGGGCCGCTTCCCGATTCAAACGCTCAAGCAGTTGAGAAAGATCTTCTGAGATTTGAACATCAAGGTCATTTGAACTGAAGAAGAGAGTATCACCTGTTTCTATTTGCTTTCTAGCGACCGACTCGATGTATTCACGTAATGAGAGAGAGGCTTCTGTTAGCGAGTGTTCGTTCTTCATCCGAATAAGAAGTTCTTCAGTACTCGTGTGGATGGGTTCAAGTCCTCGGCATCCCAGTAGAGAGAATAACATCTCTCTGTACTTTAGGTCTTCGACCTTGGTCTTATCCACTCCTTCACCTACAGGGAGGGAGTAGCTGAATTCTTGAGCCCTCATGAGAAATCCCAAAGTGTCCGGCCATCCCCTTTCTCGCTCAATGTGAGAGAGCAGATCAAGCAGGTCGCGGTCTCTTCGCTCACCGACAGCATCAGCTAGCAATTGTATAATGTGATGTTCTTCCGACTGCTTAGCACGTTCTTTGGCGGCCTTCAAAATCGCCGCACGGTTATCATCTTCTGGCAAAGAGGAACCTCATGGACTCTATAGAGGATATATGCGAGTGAATGGTTCCCTTCCTGCTATAAGTTTAGGTGTGTTGTTCTGCATTAAGCTTTGTATTTCTTGTATTACAAATATTAGCATGCCAGTAAGTACTGATATACGGAACCTATGATGCCTCGTGTGAATCAATTTCATTCGAATACTCCCGTTCTATGATTAGAACTATGTAGTAATTGTGACAGGCGTAGTATGAGTGTGTCGTGACAATGGAAGAAAGGCTGGTGTCATTGGATCACAATCTCTCTGACATCTCAGGCACTTTCAGTGTCATCTCTATCTCCTCAAGAACTTCCAGGATGACTCAATTGTAGCTTGAATGTACTAGTGTTAGACTGTGATCTTACACATCGGTCGTGCTTCTGTGTGCGACACGCTCGAGCCATTTCTTTTTCGTGCTCTATCCATGAAGAGTGTATCTTAGTGTGATAGGTGTTCAATGTGTCTGATACAGAATCCAGTCCAATAGACTACTCACTCGATCTTTTTCTTGAGATATCAGTCTTCAAAGCAAGTGATGATGAGAGCTCTTCCAGGATGGATGTGATTGCACGTTCGGTCACTTTGATACTCTCTAAGTCTTCTTTAGTTAGCTCCGACTTCCCAGCAAGAATCTCGCGTATTCTTCTATAGTCACCTATGCGCGTTGCAACCTCTTCAAAGGGGCGAAATATTGTGAGCTCAAATAGTCCAAGGTATGTAAGAAGTAACATTGTATAGAAACAGCTGGTTATGTTTCTCCGGGCTTGCTTCAGTGTTCTATTGAAGGCACCCCTCGATACGCCTTTCGTCCTTGTTCCAGTCCCAGAGCGGATTGATGCTTTGTCTTCATATGTGATGTGTGTTCCATAGCCATCCTCCACCACTAGGTCGATTAGGAGCGTTTCAAGCTGGGTTTCACTAAGAACAGACCCTGCTTGGAGTATCCTGAAAATCGGTTCTTGGAGTACTTGCCTTGCTCCTGATGTCAGTTCTCTGATACTTTTCCTATTGGATCGCAGGTCAGTTTCTTTGTCCATCGCATGAATTCCCCATCATGTTGATGCATCGATTATGTCAAGGCGTCTGGAATGACCTCTCAGACTGGCTTTGAGGTGTTCTCTCACAGCGGAGATTAGTTCTGCTGTGCGGATACAAAATCGTATACAGAAGCTCGGGCTCTTAAATATCATTCTGCTCATTTGCTCATACTTGTAATACATGCAATACAAGATACTATCGATGAGATAGAGTCCATTCTGACTTTGAATTCATCTCAACGAACCCAAGAATGAGATTACCACGGACTTCATCAAACTTGTATATACCAAAGATGTGTCGACCTGAGCTATCAATCCATTCTATTCTGCCCTGAAGTAAATAGTGCTGAAAAAGAATACGGCAGTGTTTTCGAATTGAGACGAATAGATTCTTGTACCTCCTCCGCTGTGATGGTCGAATGCCCCATCTAGACAATATGAACCGGTTCGTGAGATTGTTGCTTGAGATGAGAGTTGATTTCCTTGATTTCATTTCGCTGTTCGTATCTAGCAGGGTGCTCTTCAGGCAGTCTGGAATTGCTGCCAAGACGGATACGGTTGCCTCTGGATCACGTATCGCTGCTGTAATATGGGTACTAGTGGTCAAGGCCTATCATGTATTAATGCCTGTCCCATCTTAAGAGGACATATAGGAAAATGCTTCAGAGATTGTAGCAGATATAGCGAATCGGTATGCCCAGAGCGTTCATCTCAGGATATTGTCGATTCACTGGATTAATATTCAATGTACAGTCCACATCCGAAAGGAGTAATGATGGTGAATACCAGAGCAACTATTCACGTGACAGGAATCGTTCAAGGAGTAGGATTCAGACCTTTTGTCTATCGCATGGCAAAATCCTTGTCACTTCTGGGGTATGTGTTGAACCTTGGTGATGCAGGCGTTCAGATTATAGTTGAGGGCGATGACAAGCGTATCAAGAAACTAATCAGGAGCATCAGAAGCGACTCACCCTCAATATCACGTATTGATACATTGGAGGTAGAGTGGACTGCTCCGCAGGGTTCGTTCAGGGATTTCCAAATTCACGAATCTTTAGTCACTAGAAATGAAGATGCAATTCCAATACTGCCGCCGGATATTGCAATATGTGATGACTGTGTAAATGATCTTTCTGATCCTAACTCTCGCTGGTACCTCTATCCATTCACATCATGCGCTGCCTGTGGACCTAGGTTCTCAACTATCACCGACCTGCCATATGACAGGCCCAACACCACGATGGTAGACTTTCCATTGTGTAATACTTGTAATACCAGTTATACTGAGCCACTTGACCGTCGGTATCATGCTCAGACTACGGCCTGTGCAACTTGTGGCCCCAACTATCGATTAATGGATAATAGAGGGAATCAGATTGCTGACACAGACTCCATCAAAGCTGCCGCGCGGTTGCTTGCTAATGGGGCCGTCATTGCTATTCAAGGAATATCAGGAACTCATATTGCCACAAAGACAAGTGACTATAGGCCAATAGAAACTCTAAGACTAAGGAAGAAAAGATCTCAACGTCCTTTTGCGATTATGGTTAGAGATCTCACTATGCTCAAGCATCTAGCTCCCATCAGTAAGCTTGAGGAGAAGATTCTCACATCCTGGAGGAAACCTATCGTACTGGTTTCGAAAGTATCCGAGGATTCACCGAAGTATAGAAGAGTATTACAAGTAATACCTAGTGAGTCATTGGACTTCATTTCACCTGGACTGGACACTGTTGGAGTCATGCTGCCGTATAGCCCAATGCACCATCTTCTCTTCAGGTGTATTGATGAACCAGCTTTGGTCATGACCAGTGCCAATCCCACAGGATTGCCTATGTACATCGAACCCAATATCATCATGAGGGATCTTCGGGAGATTGCTGATTATTTCCTGGTGCACAACAGAAGAATACAGCAGCGCTCAGATGACTCCGTAGTCAAACTAATCGACAACAGAAACCCGGTCTTCATCAGACGTGCAAGAGGATATGTACCAGAACCAATTCTTTTTGATGGCCCATGGAAAACACTCAGAGTAATTGGTGTAGGCCCAGAAGAGAAGGCGACTGGTTCCATTTTAAGATCGTGCCGGATTTACATGACACAGCATATTGGTGACACGAATCAGGTTGAGAACATCGATTTTCTATCAGAGGCAATTAACCATGTGCTGCGTCTGTTGGATGTCAACAGACCAGATGCCGTTTCATGTGATCTACATCCGGAATTCCTGAGTACAGATTTGGCAGAACGGATGGCTGCTGAGTATCAAACCCCACTTTTTCGTGTGAACCATCACCACGCACATCTTGCTTCCATAATGGTTGATGGATTGATACCATGTGATAGTCGTATTGTTTGTATTACAGCAGATGGGTTCGGTCTTGGACTGGATGGAAATGCGTGGGGTGGTGAGATTCTTGTCGGTGATTACAGTAAATCAGTACGACGAGGTGGGCTGAAAGCGCAAGAGTATACCGGCGGAGACCTATCAGCTACATATGCGGCTAGATCGCTGATTGGAATAGTAGGTGAGGATTTAGAAAGAGATAGACTCCTTGAAGTCTTGGGTCCATCGTTTGTAGGTCCGAACACTCAAGTTTCTGAAAGTGTTGTAGACACTTTGCTTGAGGCCGAGAATAAGAAACTAAACACAGTAACAAGTACAAGCGCTGGTAGGTTTCTTGATGCGGTAGCGCTTGCACTTGGAATCTCTTCTGAGAATTCATACGACGGAGAATGCCCGATGAAATTAGAGGCTGCTGCTCGGCACACCAATCTCCGAATTGATTCTGATATCGTCAACTCGGATCATGGTCCAGTGTTGGATACGACCCATTCATTGCTAGAGATACTTGATATGAGAGAGAGAGGTGTGAATAGAGCAGAGTTGGCCTATGCTGCCCAGTGGCATCTAGGTGAGAGTCTAGCAAAGATTGCATGTGATGTAGCAATTGATCAGGAATTACTGCATGTCGGATTCTCTGGCGGCGTCGCACTCAACCGGATAGTGACTGCTTCGATTGAGAATCAGGTTCGCCAATACAGATTGGTTCCCCTCTTTCACTCTCTGGTGCCGCCAGGTGACGGAGGAGTATCAGTAGGTCAAGTAGCAGCAGCAGCAGCCAGACTCGCCAATCAGGATAGCTGATACTAGTAATACGAGTATCACACGCATGATTTGACTCTATCGAAACCAGCCTCAGCGGCTTGTATGTTGATTTTCTCAAATTTCTTAGGAAATGATTCTCGGATAGCACGCAAGGCAGATTCCTTGCTGATGGGAACAATACCGGTGCCGATGATTGCTCCAAACATCACCATATTCAGAGCATAGGAGCTTCCAGAATTCTGAGCAAGATCCATTGCATCAAAATCAATGATGCGCTTTGTAAATCCCCTGATTGATTGGAGGATCGATTCGTGTGTGGGATACTCTGTTGTTCCCATAGAAACAGCAACGGGGTATTGAACATGTGAGCTCATCAGCACACACCCGTTCTTCTTTATCAGATGAATCTCTCTCAAGGTTTCTACTGGTTCAAAACCTACAAGTAGGTCTGCAGTGCCTGAGTCAATGATTGGACCCATAGCATCTGTACCTATCCTCACTGTGCAAACAACATGACCACCGCGTTGAGCCATCCCATGGATTTCTCCGACTCTCACATTGAGCTGCTCAGCTAGCGCGGCCTTTGCGAGTATCTCTGCAAGGGTTAGAACACCTTGGCCTCCTACGCCAGTGATTGCGATGTTTATCGTGTTATGATTATTGGCATTCATCTATTTCTCCTCCCTCTTGATTGCACCCTGGGGACATACTGCAACACAGGTGCCGCAGAGATTACACAGATTGTCATCAATGACAGCTTTTTCTGTTTCGGGATCCACGTACATCGCTGGACAGGATAAGCGATTGAGACAACGTTTACACGCAGTACAGGTTTCGGATTCAACATAGTACTTGGGTAATGGAATTCCTTGGCGGCGACGATCGGCTGCTGTCAAAAGTGCACATGGTTCTCTTGAGATGAGTACTGCTGGGCTGTGATTGTCCCTAGCCCATTTGACCATCTCTCTTATTTCACCAACAAGACCGGCTATCGACTCGAAGGGATGAATCGTCTTGACGTAGTTGACACCAAGGCCTTTACAGACTTTTTCAATGTCTATCGCTGGAACCTCTTTCTGCATGCCTGTAATTCCTGTGCCTGGATGCGGCTGCTGACCGGTCATCGCAGTCGTTCGATTGTCTAGTACCACCAGACACATTCGATGTTGATTGTATACTGCATCGATTATCCCGGGTAATCCTGACGCGAAGAATGTACTGTCACCTATTGTGGCAACGACATCCTGATCGGTGACCTCAGAGAGTCCACATGCTGTAGTTATCGATGAACCCATATCGAACAAGATGTCTGCAGTTTCCAGAGGCGGCGCAATGCTCAGTGTATAGCATCCGATATCTGAAGGATAGATAGCTTTTCCTCGTGTTGCTGTTCGGATTGCGTAGTAGGTGGCTCGATGAGGACAGCCTGCACAGAGAAGGGGTGGTCTCGGAGGAATGTCGGAGATTCCATGAAATCTCTTGTCAATGTCTTGCCAGTTAATAGGTGTATTACAATTTTGGAGTCTACATAATGCCTCCATAACGATACGAGGACTATATTCTCCTACCTTCGAAAAGTATCCTTGTTCTTTGCCAAGAATCTCGACTTTGATGGAGTTGAGCTGAGCCAATCGTCGAGCGTGAGTTTCGATGAATGGTTCTAGCTCTTCGACAGTGATGACTCTTCTATGGCGACGTAGAAAATCTGTGACCTTGTTTTCTGGGATTGGATGAGTGATCCCAAGTTTCAAGACTTCCGCATGAATGCCCATCTGAGCAAGGGACTCTTTGACATAGTTATAGGATACACCTGATGTGATGATTCCCAGTTCTCCCTGTCCCTCCGTAGAGTTCAATGTGCTGGTTTCGGAGAATTCCCGAGCTTTTTCGATTTGACTAAGAAGCCATGGATGACGAGTTCTTGCGACAGACGGTATTGGCACAAATCGGAGCGGATCTTTTTGAAATTGCACCTTGTGTGGCAGAACAGGTATCTCCTCGAACTCAATAGGTGCTCGCGTATGGTTCACTCGTGTGGTTGTTCTAAAGAGTACAGGGAGCTCAAACATCTCTGAGAATTTGAATGCATCAAGAAGCATCGATTTTGCCTCGATGGGATCAGAGGGTTCCATCATAGGCATATTCCCCATCAGTGCATAGTATCTACTGTCATTCTCGTTTTGTGAGCTCCACATACTGGGATCATCTGCAACAACTATGACCATCCCAGCCCGAACTCCGACGTATGCGAGCGTCAAAAAGGGATCTGCAGCAACATTCAAGCCAGGACCCTTGCACACCATCATGGATCGGACTCCAGCTACTGCGGCGGCTCCAGCCACTTCCAATGCGACCTTCTCATTTGTGCTGAATTCAAAATAGAAGTTAGGAATATGTGGTGCCATGAGAGTGAGATTGTCGCCGATTTCGCTACTGGGTGTTCCTGGATAGAGAGCAACAACGCGCACTCCGGCTTCCAAGACACCTCGTGCAATTGCCTCATTCGCTAGGAGTAGTACTTTCTTCCCTGGTTTGTTTTCAAGTAGTTCATGGAATTCGGACAATAAAGATCCTCCAAATTGAGCCTGATTGCAGCTTGACTAAGAGTAATGTATCAGTCTTGTGGTAATGGAAAATACACAGAACATGTGTTCCAAGTTTGTGTAGGAAGATAGATAGAACACGTGTTCCAGGTCCTATATGACCCTACCATTTCCACTCGAAATGGTCAAAGAAGTTATTATACATTTAGATACCGGTAAGTATAAATAGCTGTTTCGAGAGCTGGTTCTTATCTCCATTTTTATCATCATACCATTAGTCGCTGATCAACACTCTATTTTTATCACCTGCAGTGGAAATGAAGGGGTGTTACTCCAATAGTCTTTTGACCTCATGCAGAAGTGTATGTACGTAAGAGTCACTCGAACACGTGTTCCAAGACTCGAGCTACCACCCGCTTCACACTTCCTTTACAATCTGATAGACTCTGAATTTGAGAATATCCTGGTACATTGAAAACAGACTGTCAAATATACTTCGATGCTCATCAGGAACAATGATCGCTGAGTCTGCTACTGCTTCAGCTCCTGAACATTCGTCCAACAGACCTTGTTTGCGTTTTTCTCTTATTTCAGACTTAGTTCGCCATGTGTACGTATATCCGTACAACTCCTTCGTAAATGCTACTCGACGCGCATTACTCTGCCTCGCATGCCTACAGTCGTAAAGATAGAGATACGAAACCACTTCACTCAGACCAGTATCACAGAACACATGTTCCGATTTTCAACCTGTGTAATACATGTAGTTCATAGTATCGAGGGAAAAGGTTAAGCGTGAATAGCTTGGCTCTTCGGCCCGAACAAGGCTTCGGGCATAGCTTGATTCAGAGGAATGCTGCATGAATCGCATTGGTCTGCGTAAAGAAGAGAAGGCTTTTGAATCCAGAGTTCCACTGATACCTGATCATGTCAAGTCTTTACGAGATCAACACAAAATCGACTTCATTATAGAACCTAACAAACAACGCGCTTTCTCCGAAAATGAATACAAGAAAGTCGGCGCAACCATCACTCCTCTGAAAGGTAGCGGTGCGCAAGTAGTCTTCGGAATCAAGGAGATGCCAATTGGCTTCTTCGAGAAAGATGTCGTCTATGTTTTCTTCAGCCACACAATCAAGGGGCAGGAGCACAACATGCCCATGCTTCGAAACATACTCCAAGCAGGTGCAACCCTTGTTGACTACGAACGCGTTGTGGACCAGAAAGGAAAACGTCTCATCTTTTTTGGCAATTGGGCAGGGATGGCCGGTATTGGAGATACTTTCCATGTTCTTGGAGAGCGACTAAAAGTAGAGGGTGTTAATCCTAATCCATTTGCTGGGATGAGATCAACATTGAAACTGAAGAGCCTAGCAGCGGTTACTGAAGAATTCAGGCTCTTGGGTAAACGAATCAATGACCAAGGACTTCCCAAGGAGCTCACGCCGTTCGTTGTTGGATTTGCCGGTTACGGTAATGTTTCTCGAGGAGCCCAAGAGATCTTCGATACCCTGCCTCATGAAGTAACACAACCAAATAAGCTCTCAACCCTCGAACCAAAAGAGAATGTCTTGTACAAATGCATCTTCAAGGAAGAACACATGGTTGAGCCTAGGAGTCCATCAATAAAGTTCAATCTTCAAGACTACTACAACGCGGGAAAAGCCGACTACATTGGAGTGTTCCACAAGTACGTTCCCTATCTCTCTGTATTAATGAATTGTATCTATTGGACTGACAAATATCCGAGATTGGTGACGAAGGACTTTATTCGCAAACACTGGAGCGAGCCTAATCGAAAGTTGCGTGTCATTGGTGACATCTCCTGTGATATTGATGGTGCAATTGAGTTCACAACAAGAAGCACAACACCTGGTGATCCAGCATTCACCTACATCATCAATGAGGACCGTGCAGAACTTGGTGTGAAAGGGAATGGTCCAGTTGTCATGGCAGTCGATAACTTGCCGTGTGAGCTTCCACGAGAATCATCGATGTCATTCAGTGGAACACTGACTCAATTCATTCCTGCATTTGCAATGGCTGATTTCACCGTATCCTCATTTGAGAAGCTTGAACTGCCGAAAGAAATCAAGGACGCAGTCATCGCGTACCGAGGGAAACTAACGAAGAATTATGAATATCTTAAGGAATACCTATAGGAGGACAACGCTAAATGAAGAAAGTGCTCTGTCTGGGTGCCGGACTTGTTGCTCGCCCCTACATCCAGTATCTTAGTGACAATGGCTTTCATGTCTTTGTTGCCAGCAGAACAAAGAGCAAAGCTGAACACCTGATAGACGGTTGCGAGAATGCAGAGGTTATTGTTTTCAACATAGTCACAGATGACGCTCTTCTTGATGAGCTGACAGCCAAAACGGATCTTGTCTGTTCATTACTCCCATATGTTCATCATGTCAAAGCAGCAAAGGCCGCAATAAAACACAAGAAGCACTTTTGTACAACATCCTACATCTCTGCGGAGATGAAGGCTCTAGAGGGAGATGCCAAAAAGGCTGGAGTCCTGCTTCTCAATGAGTGTGGTGTTGACCCTGGCATCGACCATATGAGCGCCATGCGAATAATAGATCAAGTTCACAGCAAGGGAGGTAAGGTCAAGAGCTTCACATCAGTCACTGGCGGACTTCCAGCTCCTGATGATAATAACAATCCATATGGCTACAAGGTATCATGGACTCCTCGCGGAGTTCTTCTTGCTGGAAGAAATGACGCTCACTTTCTACGGGATGGCAAGGAGGTCCTGATTCGCGGAGGAGACTTGTTCCATAACTATGAGCTGATGGAAATGTCAGGATTAGGCACTTTCGAGGCGTATCCTAATCGCGATAGTATGTCCTACATCGAGATTTACAACATACCCGAAACAGAAACGATGCTCCGTGGCACCCTTCGCAACATAGGTTGGTGTGAAACACTCGATAAGATAGCAAGCCTAGGTCTACTGGATGTGGAAGAGAGGTCTCTGACCAACATGACATACGCAGCCATGATGAGAAACCTCACATCAGCACGAACAGGTGACATAAGAACCGCAGTCGCCAAGTTCTGCGGGATTGCAGAGAATCATCCAATCTTGAAGCGCCTTGAATGGCTCGGACTGCTCGATGAAGTCATCATACCCTCAGGTATCACCACGAGGCTTGATGCACTCTGCCATCTCTTTGAACAGAAGCTGCAATATGCGCCCGGAGAACGTGATATGCTAGTGATGCACCATGAGTTCATGGTTGAGTACAAAGACAAGAAGCAGAAGATCACATCAACACTCATTGACTATGGAATTCCTAATGGTGACAGTTCTATGTCAAGAACAGTAGCACTACCAGTTGCTATTGCCAGCAGAATGATACTTGAAGGAAAAATCAAACTCACAGGAGTTCATCGCCCAGTCATTCCCTCTCTCTACGACCCCATTCTTCAAGAGCTTGCAGGCCTAGGTATCTCCCTCGAAGAGCACGTATCTGATCTATAATACATTAGACTTTAGACTGCAGAAGAGCTGATACACCACTAGTCCCGAACTCGCATCTGGATGGCTGTCAGAATCTCTTCTGCTCTCTCAGTTTCCTTCTGAACCTCTTTTAGTTCCGTCTTCAGCCTGTATGTATATCCAGAACGGTTCCCATATCGTTCTAGGTGACCCTTACCATTATTCCACATTCGGGCAAGATATGTTGATGCGGTACTCTTGGGCAGATCCTCACTGAATGAATCCTCATAGATTTCAGCAACATCCAACGATGAGAACTTGCCATGTTTGAAAGAGGCATAGATGATGAGCTGCATCTTGTCATAGCTGCTCATAGAGTCAAAAGTACTTGCATCGTACCCCGCATCTGGCACTTCCCCAATGACCTCCTCAAAGCTGCAGCCAGTGCTGGTTTCTAAGAATACTTTGAACTTAGCAAACATTTCTTCTACACTGCCGCCCTTGACTTGAAAGCTCGACTCCTCGCCCATAGTTTCATCGGATACCACTATCTTGAAATCAAAGGGTGCTTCTGTCAGCGAGAGGATCTTGCTGAATCTGTTGAGTGCCTCATTTGGATTAACATACTTGCACTGGAAGATTTCACGGAGACCTGGGGCAGAATAATATGTGAATTCATAGACATAGTTCGTTCGGTCTCCATCACTCAATTCTATCACCGCTTGAAGATACTATCTACTTCATCAATCCATTCACAGAATACTAGAGTGTGCGTCCAAATAAGTGTGAGTATGTGAATTGTATATATGGAGATAAGAGATACATACCGCGCCTGCTCACTTTCAGGACCCGTCCATCTCGTTTCTTGTGTGGTCACGTCCTTCTTCGTCTTTGAAGTGGTAATAAAGCGTTATGAACGCTTTATAGGCTAAAATAAGGAAATTGTCCAACCTTTTCATCATTCACAGAATTATATGGCTTGTGAATGAAGTCATAAGGATTTCATATGTGCGATTACTTGGTTCCATAGGAAACGGAGGGGTGTGTCTATTCACAAGGATAAGAAGAGCTATTACTGCTTAGTTGAGTACGAAAAGCATGCAAAACACTGATTTCCATAATGGATTCACAATATTGGCGCCATTCACAGAAATCCATTGTGAATTAGTGTCAATGGGGTTAGTCTGTGAAAGCTATATCGGGCAGCAAATAATCAGTTGAATTCTCTCCCAAGACAAGTTGCTGAAAGGTATCTCCAGTTGTTATGTCTGTCACTCTTTCCAAACGCCCTCTTGCTCTCACAGACATTCCTACGGAAACCTGCTCAGTGAACCGGCCTCGAAAACTAATGAGTCTTCTTAGATCAGGGCAGTCATGTGACTCGACAATATAGATACATGGTGTGAATATGGAGTCATGATCATCTTCCACTCTGCATCGAACATCACAGGCACCCATCATCTCATACACCATTTTTCCATAGAACTCATCAGTTTCCTCGGGGTGCTTAACCAGTCTAACGAAGAATTCGTATTTATCGAAGAGCCCCTGTAGGACTTTCTTGCTCTCGATTTTGTTAAGTATGTCCTCCTGCTGAGTCAAGTCACTCCATCTGAATCTTACATGTGCATTCAGAAGGTTTCCAGAATACGGCTTGATACCTGCAATTCTCCCATAGTTCTCAGACAGCAATTCATAGAATTTCCGAGACGCTGCACTCCCATAGACTACGAGATCGATATCCGATCTATCTGTTGATATTCCCAACAGTTGCGACCCTGTAATACCAATGTCCGACCATGCTATTCCAGTCATTTGTACTAGTCTTTCAACGAGCAAGACCGTTGCTTTCTCTAGTCTACTCAGAGTACCACAATTGCTCTTCATCTGAGCCAGACCTTCGACTGGTGCGAGGACTGAAGCTATCTTCTGTTTCGGCACCGATTGAATGACTCTTCCATGAACCTTGCTTAACCATAGATACTCCGGGAATCGGGAGTTCAAGTAGTCATATCTTTCATTGAGATCATACAGCTTGCGATAATGTAGATTCGATTTGCTTGCGCTATCTTCTGACACATATCTCAAATATGCTATGATGCGGTCCTGTGGATGTACTATTCCCTTCACCTCAAAAATCAGATTATCGGAAGTGATGAGAAAATATCCCTCAACAGGATTCCCAAACGACATGTCTATCGATTTCTGAAAGTATAGTATGGTATTAAAGCAGTTCACTCAATAATCACTCTTCATGGCAACCAAAATGGATGTCAAATCGGACTTTGGTATCTATGATGAAACTCCCAGTTTCGCATACTTTGACTCAGCAAGCACAACATTAGTCCCCAAGTCATCAGTGAATACAACTGCAGCCTTCCTTAACTCTGTGGTAGCTTCTGCACGACGAGGCGCACATAGACTCGCTGTCAGGGGTAGCAGTATCGTAGAAACCACCCGACAAAGCTTATCGCGATTTCTCGAAACCGATTCTGCTTCAATCTCATTTCAGAAATCTGTACCCTCTGCCGTTGCATCTTTTGTCTATGGCTACAATTGGAAGGATAGCAAAAGAAACAAAATGATCATTGCCCAATCTGAGGAAAATTCTGTCTACGTACCTATGCTACGTGCTGCAGAGGTACTACATATAGATGTAGAAATTGCTCCAATAGAGAATGATGGATCTGTATCTCTCAGTCTGCTTGACAGCCTGGTTGATCGAAGGACGGGAATTGTCGCTGTCTGTCATGTTGTTCCAGGAATCGGCACAAAGAATTCAATTTCAGAAGTTGCAGAAATTGTTCACTCGCATGATGCACTCCTACTGACAGACTCGACACGGTCAATGGGACTAGTAGAAGACTCTCCAGTTCATCTTGGAAGTGACATTCTCGTTTTCTCTGCAAACATCGGGCTAATGGGCCCACCAGGTCTGGCACTTCAATGGATCAATCCGTCTGCAGATAGGAACCATATACCAGGAATTCTTGGAGGGGCGACTGTTTCGAATGTTCATAAGAAAGAATACGATGTTGCATTTCAGCCTGACAAATATGAACCAGACTATCTCAATGTTCCTGCAATTGCTGGACTTGATACTTCAATCGACTATCTCTCAAGATTCCGTTCAAACGGCCTGATTAAACATCTTGCTCGTCTCTCGAATCATATGAGGAACCGTCTGAACGAGATTGATGGCTTGACTCTGTATGGTGCACCCAAGAGCGAAACAACCATTTTCGGGTTCAATCTTGGTGACGTTTCTCAGATTGGATGTCATGATGTTGCGTTATTTCTTGATGAGTCAAACATAGCAGTCAGAAGTGGCCTTGTCTGTGCACATCCTCTAATACAACCGATGACACAGGATGGTCTTGTTCAAGTTTCTCTTCATGGGTACAATACAATCGCTGATATCAATCATCTTGTTTCTACTCTAGACACAATCTCGCAACAACTGCTGTGATTCTATCATGATTTCATACGATAGAGAAAATGGGCGGAAAGAATACAAAGTATTGAACGGTAATCGCCAAGAGTATGCCGCCCAGAACCAATGCCTTTCCTCTCTTCGTGTTCACATCAGTAAACCAGAGAATCGCACCTATTAGTACTACAATGAATGACGAGATGTTCCCGATGAAAATCAAAAAGCCCCATATCTCTGCAAAGTAGGCTGCAATCAGATTTGCGAAGTCTACAAGGGGGCTTAGAATGTAGAGAAACATTAGTGCATCCTCATACAGTAGTCTACCACTCTTTGAGGATTTAAGGTCCTCAAAGCACTGTTACGGACTTAGCAAGGTTACGTGGCTTATCTGGGTCATATCCTTTCTTCAATGCCATATAGTAGCTGAACAACTGAAGGGGTACTACAAAGATCATTGTGGAAAACTCCGCCTCAATTTGCTCGGGAATTGTGAAGACGTGATTCGAGAGGCTCGCTAATTCCTTGTCATCTTTCGAAATCACAGACACTATAGACGCACCCCTTGCCTTCATCTCCATAATGTTACCAATTATTCTGCTACGTGTTTCATCATTTGGAGCAACAAAGACTACCGGATAGTCTTCCTGTACAAGAGCAATTGGACCATGTTTTGACTCACCTGCTGAGTACGCCTCCGCATGATTGTAGGCGATTTCCTTGAGTTTCAGAGCTCCTTCTTCTGCAGTTGCGATTGAAACTCCTCTGCCCAAGAATAGAAAGCTTGGTTTATCGTACATCTGACCAGCTAGTCTTCTTGCCAATTCTTCATTTCTTGAAATCGTTTCAGATACAATATCCGGAGCTCTCTGCAGGAACTTTCGTTTTCTTTCGATGACTGAAGCATCCACAAACCCCGTTAATTCTCCGAGACTCAATGCAAGAAGAGCCAGAGCAGCTAGCTGAACCATGAACGTCTTCGTTGCGGCCACACCTATCTCTGGTCCAGCTTGAGTCAAGATTGTGTAATCTGCATATCGTGTTATCGAGCTACCGACAACATTCGTGATTGCAACGACTTTCGCTCCTGATTCCTTTGCATACTTTACAGCGCTTATCGTATCTGTTGTTTCCCCAGATTGTGTTATCGCTATAACACAGTCATTTCGTGTAAGTGTTCTATATACCGTATCTGGGAAATCGCTTGCGAGCTCAAAGACTGGAAGCACTCCTGCAATGGATGCAAACATATGTCGTCCGGCCTGAGCCGCATGACCAGATGTTCCCATTGCCAACATAATCACTCTCTTAGATGAGTGGATGATTCTCGCAGCTTCTCTAATCACATCATCTCTGAGTCTAAGAGTGTTCTTTATTGCTTCAGGCTGCTCATGAATTTCCTTCAGCATGAAGTGTGGATATCCGCTCTTTTGGGCCTGATCTGCGGTCCAACTTATCTTGATACCTTCTCGTTTGACCTCACTATTGTCAGCTAGTTTCTCTATCCTCACCCCATCAGCAGTGAGACTCGCAATCTCTCCATCGAGTAGAAGAATCATATCATTTGTCATGGGTAGAAATGCTGGAATATCCGAGGAAACATACGAAACGTCTTCTTTTCGGCCAATGACTAATGGATTGCCATCCCGCGTGCAGACAATCCTACTGACTTCTTCTCTCGTACTCATCACTACAATAGCATAGGTTCCCTCAATCCGTTTTGTTGTTTCTTTGACTGCTTGAAACAAGTTCAAGCCATCTCTCATGTAGTCCTCAATAAGATGAGGGATGACCTCTGTATCTGTTTCAGATTTCAGTACATGCCCTTTCTCTTTCAGTTCAGCTCGAAGTTCTAGGAAGTTGTCAATCACACCATTATGAACGACTGATATCTCATTATTGCAATCGAAGTGAGGGTGTGCGTTCAGCATGGATGGTATCCCATGCGTAGCCCAGCGTGTGTGTCCAATCCCAATCGATCCCGGCATGTCATCAAGATTGAGTCTTCTATGTACCTCCTCAATCTTTCCCTTCTCTTTCTTGATATAGAGTCTTCCTGCTGCTATAGTCGTTACTCCAACAGAATCATAGCCTCGATATTCAAGTCGCTTTAGTGCTTGATGTAGGAAGGGTGCAACATCGCCATGTTTCTGGACAACACCTATAATACCGCACATAATCAAGATTCCTCAATCAGAGAATACTTAGCTCTAGCAGAATGATGCAAAAAGCGTTTGTATCAGGATAGAATCGCACCAATCTATCCTGTCAACTCAATCTCGATATATACAGAGTCAGGAATTCTGACACGCATAATCTGACGAATAGCTCTCTCGTCTGCATCAATGTCGATAAGCCGCTTGTGAACTCTCATCTCCCATTTATCCCAAGACTCAGAACCTTGGCCACAGGGCGTCTTTCGGGTTGGAATAACCATCTTGCGAGTTGGTAGCGGTATTGGACCAGCCATTCTGACACCTGTCTTTCGAGTAATTCTTCTGATCTGATTACAGACTCCATCTAGGTGTTCTGTGCTCGTGCTTGACAATCGAATTCTCGCTCGTTGAGTCATGTAGAAACCACACTCAGCTTTTGGAGGTGTCAGAGGCTACGGGAAGTGAATCGGATAAAAAGCTTGTCTTGTGAATGAAACATGTCAACGAGAAAGACAATGTCCATAAGCGCAACAATCACATCTCGGGACGTGTGGTGTAATTGGAGCCTCCTATTATTGTCAAGCTCGGTGGATCTGTAATAACACACAAAGATTCCTCGCCCCCACGTGTAAACGAAGAGCATCTCAGTCGAATAGCCCGCGAATTGGCAAATCATCATGGTCCTCTTATTGTGGTTTTAGGCGGTGGGGCCCATGGTCATCAAGCTGCACATGAGCATGGATTTGGCAGTCCTGAAACCCCCTCACAACGACTGCTAGCTGGAATTCCCGATATTCGCCATAATATGTCAGTCTTAGCATTGAGAGTCGAAGAAGAGATGAACAAACAAGGTGTCCCTGGAGTTGTCTTCTCCCCATTTACATTTGTCACCTTACGAGATAATCACATAGAACATTTTCCTACTGCTATTATCAAAAGAACATTGAACGTCGGCTCCTCTGCAATAATACATGGTGATGTCTGTTTTGATGTAACCAGGTCTGCTTCTATTCTAAGTGGAGACACAATTGCCGTATATCTTGCAGAGAAACTCGCAGCAAGAGCTGTCTTCATTGGCACAAATGTGGATGGTGTTCTTGAGGAGAACCCGATTCGGAATCCGGCTGCTCGATGTATACCTCTTATAGACCGTTCGAACAAAGATCGGGTATTAGCAAACATAGGCCCCTCTTCTAGTACAGATGTCACAGGTGGTATGACAAGAAAGATCAGTGAACTCCTTCAATTGAGTGACCAAAATGTGGAAGTAGCAATCTTCAACCTCTTAAGGCCAGGGCGATTAACTGCGTTGTTGTCAGGAAATCCAACTATTTGTACAAGGTTACAGCTATCTTAGCTAACTAGGGTGGAAATACTATCGTCCATCGTTCTCACTATTAAATTTCCAGGTGTCATCACACTATCCTCAAGATACTCAGACGCAGTCAGAATGCATACAACTTGTGTCGACTTACAGGTTCTACACGCGACTTCACTATGAAGATTCAGTAGAGTACTGAGCTGCTGTTGATTCGGAAAAACAACATACGATGTATTACCTGCGCATAAATCGTAGTATCCATGATCACACGATACGTCGGAATGGCGCTTCTTTAGTTCTGCCTCAATCATACCGGTAGCCTTCTCTTTCAACTCCTGCAATATTGAGGAATTCACAATCCAAAGGCCTTGACGCACATCGATAAACTTGCTTTCATTGTTGATACGCAATGCGGTTAGAACCTCATCCGCAAGTAGCTCAGTAAGCGCTCTTCTTCCCTCCTCGGCAATCAGTGGAGCAGATCTTCCCTTGAGAGACTGAAGAGCCGTCGTTTCAATGAAATCCAAAAGCACCTCCCATCTGACTTGTCCATTTGATAAATCCACGAAATCCTGAATGAGTCCAAACCACAACCGAATCTGAATAGCTCTGCTAGTTGCTGGACCAATCTCATGTATTGCTTCAATCAATTCAGTTTCTTCACCAGAATCCCCAGTAACCTCGTTCTTATCAGAGCCTTCAACAGGAATCGCTGCTCGGCTGAAACTCTCTATCATCGAATCAAGAGAGCTTGGAAAGGCAGAAACAATGTTCACTGCATAGAATTCTTCGGAGCTGTTAAGAATCTCTCGAAGTCTAGCCGCGGCAACACTTCCCCTTACTACAACGTACATTTCACTTATTCCATTTCCAAGAATTCCCATGTGGTGTCGTATCTTCTCCAAAATCACTTCCAAGGATGATGCTCTGAGATGTTCAGGTATGATGACCATTGCTTTGTCTTCAATAACCAAATCTGGAAAGTCCGTTTGAGATTCGCGTATCGCAGAATTGCCCTTCTCTATGCCCAACCTGCTAGTCACATACTCCATTATTACACGACGAATAGCCTCCAATCCTTGTCCAGGCAATGTGTATACAAAACCGCCTGAAACAAGTGACAGGGCCTCTCGGTCGATGGATCCCAGCGTAACTAGGTTTCTGATCACCTCCAAGATATCGTCTTCCATCACTGTTGAATCATGAGTTGATAGAAGGTCGTGAATCTGCTGTTCGGTAGCCATACCTGCAGAAGCAAGATAACCGATGATATGGCTGCCAAAGCGTCCTACCCTATCAAAGACAATGGTCTGCGCTTCAGACTCTTGGGGCTGAAACGCCACTCTTCTTTCGGGTTCAGAGGCCTCCGGTTCAGTGGAAGTATCACCAGTCTTCTTCTGTGGATCTTTCTCTATTTCCTCTGATTGCAGCTCACTTGAATCATCATGTGTCGCCACCGGGTATCTGTCAATGAAAGGTTCAGTAGCAATTTCAAACGTTTCAGTATCAGGAATCGCAACTAACGCTCGTCCGCGTTTCATGGTTCTCAGATATGACTCCTGATTCTGATTCAATGATAGAAACTTACTTCCAACTTGACTATCATATGGCAGTCTAAACACGATTTTCGTTGCTGTGTTTGCTAAAATGTTTGATGATATATTGGGTCTGGTTGATACTACAATGACACCTTGCCCAGTCGCACGTTGCAGCAAGACCATTGATTCACCTGTAGTTACATCTGCTGAAGAGTTCCTCGAATAGATCTCAGGGACAAGATTGCTGGCTTCTTCAAGAACTACAATATGATGTAGACCTGAAACAATCCCTCTCCTCATAGAGCTATCAAAGATGCGCTTGGCAATCAAGTTGTACAATAGACGGGCAGATTCCATGCCTCCTGTTCTTGCTATATGACTTAAATCAAGAACCACACGTTTGCCTAACAGACTCGTGATTCTTATCGTTCTAGAACCACCACTCAGAATCTCGCCCAAAGGTTCTTGACAGAGAATCTGAAGCCTGTTGAGGAGAGCGTCACTTGTCATCCGTCCCAAACGATCTTCTGTGGCAAGCTCAGATACTGTTCTGACCAGCCCCTGAATGGAATTGTTGTCCTCCAATGATTCTGCTAATCTATCTAGGGACTCCCTTAGCAATCTCTCCATGGCAGGAGAGAGTTCTGAAGACTCGCCCTTTTCCTTTAGAAGTTCTCTAAGCATGACGAACGTTGAGTAGGCACAGCCTTCATCACTTCCCATATCCGGATCCATTAAGCTGATCACAAACGATGTATCAAGACCCGGTTTTAGAATTACTACATCTTCTACCCGCCCAGCAAGCCCTGAGTACTCCGTTCCTTTGATATCAAATATCCACCAGGGAATATTCGTTTTCTCACTGATTTGAGCAATAAGATGCTTCACAAGGGTTGTCTTCCCAGTACCTGTGGCTCCAAGAATAGCAATGTGTTCTCTCAGCCACTCCGTTTTTAGTCCCGCTTTTGAGAAAGGCCGTCCTTCAAAGACAGTATTCCCAATCTCGAGTTCGTTGCTCATAGACTCCCGCGGAGGAACTTGAAACACAGGGAGAACATTCGGACTGATAGTCGGAAGTTTTCTAATTGGGGTATTAATGAATGAAACCAGCCTGCTTACATGCATTTTCTGTTTCTTCATATGTTTCCTTGTGAGTAATCTGACCACAGTTCTTTTCGATAATCGCTGAGGCGAAAGCCTGATGGAATTGTTTCCACCCCAAATCGACAATATTAGTCCACTCAGGCCGTTTTGGGCGGTGGCGGTATCTTTTGACGACTTACATTTGATAAGGAAGTACACTGATGAATCAAACCATCCGACATTGTCTTGTATCTCTTCATACTCCGTGATCAGTTTCTTTTTCTCTGCGTAGTCCTTCAATGATTCCTCTTTTCGTTTCTCCTTTGATTGTATTGTTTTCCATTTTCCTTCAAGCTTCTGCTTTTCCTTGCCAGGTTTGCAGGTAGAAAAGACACAGGTCACACTGGCCGAGTAGTTCTGCTTCAGTAATGTTGATAGGAAAGTACCAATTTGAGACGACTCCAGTGATGGTCTTACTTGAGGACTACCTTTCAATACCATCAATGACGTTGCTTTCATGCTTTCTCTTGTTATCTCACTTTTTTCTGAATCGAATCCGTCTGTAAACGAAGCAACTGCATCTTGAAGCTGATCTTCTTCAAGCAAATTGATCTCCACCAGATTGAACGAGGCCAGTAGAATAGCCTCGACTCTTGTTGCCTCTCTCCTCAGGGTTTCTCTGACAACATCAACTTCATCGTCTGTTGCTGTAATGTAAATCCGAAGAAACGGGTCGCTTCTCGAAACTCCTGCCTCAAACGCCATGGTCACAGACTGAGTCATCCCAGCGCGCATTGCTAACAGCATAGATGCATTGTATTTTGGGTGTCCACTCTCATCAGAAAAGACCGAGCCTGATACTGAAACAATCTCTAGACAACATACCCCTGTAATCTGCTTTTCAGTGCCAAACAGTATGATTTCTTTCTCTATTGATACTGCAAAGTCTTCGTGTTCTATCTGATGCTTACTGAGAGTAATTCTGCTCACCACAGGTACTAAACAGATTAGCCACTCTATGGCTGTCTTATACGGAATAACCGGGGGACTAAACACCTTGTAGAGTGGCAGAATATAGATGAGAAGAAGATACAGGATTGCAGTTGCTGTCCCAGCAAGCCATACCCTATGCAACCATGGTAGCAAATTGAGGTTCCTTTGCTCTAGAATACCTGTTTCTGACCGCTTGAGTGGCAATCTGAATGACATGAACGTATATTCCCTCAGTCTATGGCTACTCTGATGAGTATCACTTCACCAAAATCGAACCATTGTGCCAGTTCTTGGCATAAGAACTCCCCTCAACATAGAGCCCTGCCAATCATCAATTAATAGGAGATTAAAAACATGCAGACCGACTCAAGATAGGCTTGCATGAAGCACGTTGACTCAAATCAGTATTGGTGAATGGACATTGATAATCACGGCAACACCACACCAGTCGGCTGCAGTTGGAATTGCCTCAAGTCGAACAATCGTTTCAGAATCCCTTACCAATTCTAGGCCAGTGATCCCATGAAGCCCATAAGAGAATGCAGTACCTTACTCTTGCTAGGAGTCTTCGTTCTGCTAGCCCTTTCCTCAGTAACCAGTACTGCTATTGCAGAAGGAAACACTGTTGTTCAACGCGGCGAAAGTGTGACAATTACAGTTCTACTCCTTCAGAACGGCACTTATGGGAACCCTGTTTCAGGGCAGCGGGTTGAGTTCTTCGATCAGACACACAATATCCCTCTAGGCAATGATACAACTGCCTCTAATGGCATAGCGTCGATTGAATGGTGTATTCCTCTCAGTTTTCCCTTGGGTCCTACACTGGTCAATGCAACTTTCCGAGGCAATGACCTGCTCTTTCTATCGCCTTCTGCCCAGTGGATTACCCTGAAGATCATATCCTCCACTGTTCTGATTATTCAGCATGAAGCTGGACCCTTTGCGCCTGGAGATTCATTCAGCTTCTCTGCTCTTCTTCTTGATGATGGAAGCACACCCATAACAGACGCTAAGCTCATTGCATTCAATGGAAACACGACGCTCGGTATGTCCATAACAAACTCATCAGGTATAGCTTCATTCACGTTGCATTGTAATGACACTTGGAGCGCTCTGGGTGAGAATGTAATATGTGTTGTACACGAATTGGATCTGGTGGGCTGTTATGCCAGCACTGAAGAGTCTTTCACAATTGATATTCGCCAAATAGCTGCTTCAATTGATGTAGGAACTCATCCAACTGAGGTCATGCTTGGTGGCACTCTGAATTTTGAAGTAAGTCTATCCTGCTCCGAAGGTGGCATTTCCGCCGAACTAGGAGTCTTTCTGGATGGTGCTTTCATTGATACTGTATTCACAGGTGCTCTTGGAACTGGAACGCTCTTCTTCACACTTGATTCGCGATTTGTGCCTGGTATGTGTACGTTTGAAATCGTCTACAATGGAACTGCACGTTACGCAAGTTCGGTCAATGATTTTGCGTTAAGTATTGTCAGTCCTGCTCTAGTAAGCATCTTGGTACCTTCTATTCCTGTGATTGGATTCGATGCAGAAATAGAGATGACAGTCCTTGATCGCCTTGGTCGACCATTTGCAGGAACCTATATCACTGTCTTGGACGCTTCGAATGGACTCAACACAACCCTGCGATTTCTTTATGACACTTCTACCGCCGGAATTCTGTTCCCAATACTTGGTCCTCCTGGTCAACATGATCTGCTGATAGAGCTAGGAAACCGATTCATCACTAATAACACCTGTTACTACTCCCTGACTGTCTGGTCTGCTCCCGTATTCCTCTTGCAGGAATGCAACATCCTTCATTATGCCTCTCCAAACCAAGAGATTCTTTTTGCAGTCAGATTGACAGACTTTTCTGGGAACTGCTCCGATAGAAACCTTACAATTCTAATCAATGATTTCCCTGCAATGTTTGTATCGACGAACTCTGATGGAATGACATCCTTGATAGTCAATGCACCAAAATCTGAAGGAGCATACAGTATTTCATTTCTCTATGAAGGTAATATCTCTCAATACGAACTATCAACCAGATATGACTATGAATTGATAGTCAGTCGACAGATTCCTGTCCGAATAGAAATGAGTCATTTCGAAGTACTTCCACCGCTCCAAGAAGTAACAATGCTTCTGAGGGCTCGATGTCTGAATGGATCATTGCCGGTGGGGATCACTGTCAAATTCATCTGGCTACTTCATGACTACCATGTACAATCGCAAGAGGGAGGAGTTCTCACACTCCATATGTCAATTCCTCCTGAAGGCGGTTACTATTCTCTCAATTACGAAGTGGAAGGTGATGATGGCTTATCATATTCCTCAGGTTCAATTGAGATACCAATTCTTCAGGTGGATATATTGGCCTCACAAGGAGTCGGTATCGTGGGATTTGCAGTTAGCTTGATGATTACTCTTGTTAGTGTGGTCGTTCCGCTGATAAAGCAAAAACGTCTCAATAACTAGCTCGGAGTCAATTGGTGCTCCGGCCGGGATTTGAACCCGGGTCGAGGGATCGAGAATCCCCCATGCTGGGCCGGACTACATTCGGTACTGTTTCAGTATAACACTTCAACAGCCCACCGGAGCCTGAGTATGCCAGCCCGGAGCCTTAGAAGCACGCTCATCCAGACCACAAATAAGCCTTTCCCCATTTGTCAAGGACTTGATACTGGAATGACTCGCTTGAGAAGGAATTAAGGTGTACTGAATAGTTGAGTGAGATTGTTCCAGCTATCTTGTAAGAGTTGCAACAAGCCTGTGACAACGTCCTGTGCCCATCCTGTAGCTTGGAGGATTACTGCGATTACTATTGATACAGTCACCACAGCAAGACCTAGAAGAAGACTTTCCTCCACTAATGGACCGCCTTGCTCGTTGTCAATCAGATTTTCATTATTCATTAAGCTCCACCCTGGCCTTTCATCATCTCTGACCGCTCATTGTCAGTTGGACAGACTTGGGCACCAGAGTGCTGCCCGCCCAGAAAACGGCACTGGGCTTGACTCCTTGAGGACAGAGTTCGTGCCGGGTGATCCTCACATGAGTATTTTGGACCGAACTATATAAGCACCTGTCCAACTCTGTCCAGATTTCTTGCAGCTGTTATCAACCCTTTTGAGGTCCTAAAGGAAGAACTACGTTCATTTTGACTAGATGTCATTGTATTGCTAGCGTAATCTACTAGATTCGCAACAAGCGAATCGCAAAGGATGCCCATATGACCACATTTCTTCGCCCAGTTTTCCGAAATCCATCTTGTCCCCGCCATTTCGGACTGTGTCTATCAGCATTATGATAGACTTTTGAGAATCCTTGATTCCAAGGCTTTTGGCAAGAGTCTGAAAGGCACCATCTGGTGCCCAATGAATGGTATTGGGATTAGTGACGTCATACAAGACATTTGTTCCTACGTAGGTCACCAGGCCATCTTGGATTCCTCTGCGTATCTCAACGATTTCTTTGACGCGGCGCAGTGCCTCACCAGGTTTGGGTCTTTCCAGTGTAACAACCAAGTCCATCATTCCAAGGTTAGATCTATCGATTCCATGTCCATGAATCCATCTGGAAATCAAATTGGAAGCTGAATCACTATGGCATGTCTGAATGGACCGGAGACCTGCTGCAATAGACTGAAACAAGGCTTGACTGTGTTCAGCTGTCTGAATCTCTCCGAGAATCAGATAGTCTGGTGATCGATGAAGACATTTCACGATTTCTTCACTCTTGTTCAGCTTCTTATGCTGTTCATCTACAGAATCTACCTGTAATCTGACTTGATGATGATTTGATAAAGGCCTACTTTCAATCGCATCTTCTATGTAGATCTTCCTCCACCACTGGGGTGTAGTCATGTCTAGCGCATTCAGGAGAGTAGTTTTTCCTGTGCCTGGGCCTCCTGTAATGGTTATATTGAGCCTGCAAGCAACAGCTAGTAGCAATATAGCTGCTGCCTCATGTGTAATTGTATGGTTCTCTATCAGATTCTGAATTGAGTACGGTTCTCTGCGAGCACGACGAATTTCAAGGTAGAGGCTATTCGTGGAGAGAGGAGGCACACTCACTGACAGGCGAAGTATTGTACTCAAAAGGTCAAGCTCCATCTTTAGAGAAGGGTTACTTCGATCTAGATGTAGATTACTCTCTGCCCTGATGAATGTGGTAATTCGCGGCACATCATCCATGCAGAAGGTAATTGATGTGGCGCATCTGCCATATTTCTGATGATCAAAATAGGCGGCAGTGTCAGGTCCATCAAGATACACTTCTTCAGTCAAGTCATCCAGCAGAATCGGAATGAGAGGTCCGAGTATGTGCGTCTGGTGTGCAACAATCTGTGAAAGTCTTGTTCGTGTATTCTCATTGATTTCGGGAATGTGATCCTGAATATATTGCGAAATCTCGTGCATCATTCGTTTCTGTTGTTCCGTTAGTCGTTCTCTGGTTCCGAAGAGAGAACCCGCAGAGTTCTTGAACTCCTCTGTGAGCCTATTCAGCAGAGAAAACTCCAAAGACGTCCTCACAATCGGTCGATATACGCACTTGACATGAGTGTTTCTATATTCTCTCATGAAAAAGCAAAGGTATGGCCCAACATAATAGAAATCGATGAGATTCCCTAATTCACAAAACAGTTCATCATTGTTACCGATATATACTGAATCCCATCCCTCACAATACCATGGGGGTTCAGTCCTCAGATGCCCTCCTGTGAAACGAAGATGCAACAAGCCGCGGTCCGCCTCTGCAAGAATGATGGGCTCCTCTGATTCCTTGGACATGCTACAGAGCCTCTGGCACATTGATTCAACTCCATCAGGACAGTTGCTGCATCTGTCTGATGAACAGTGAATGACCTTGATACTCTCTTTCATGCGGCAACGTCTCCGTGGATTGGTTTTTCTTTGTCACGTACGCTGATAGGAGATAACCCGTCACTCCACAATTTCGTTGGGAAGTTCAATGATTTTCTTCATCATTCCAAAGTGATCCCTAATGCTGTACTCTGCCACTTCTGTAGCTGTTGAAGTCAGTTTTTGAGTCAGAACGGGGCTTTTTCCATTCTGATAGGCAATCAAACGATCGCTTGCATAAGCTACCGACACTGTGAATATGAATGGATTACGTCCTCCGCGTTTTGATGATGGTATCGTGTCTAAAATCATCACAATTTTCTCTCTGAGTGCATTTTCATAGGATTTGAGGTCCCATCCTCGGGACTTAACCTTGCTCGATACTCGTGTGTTGTTTATCAGCATTGAGAGCACTCGTGGAACATAGTCTCTCGGTTTTCGGATTTCCGGAGCATACCCTGTCACTGACTTGAGTCTGAGGGCTTCCCGTACCATAGCTCTAACATTAACACGGTGCCCACATTTTTCGAACACATCAGCTATCTCGTCGAGTGTTATAGGGGCTTCATCCCCATACTCCCTCACAGCCATGAGAAGACATACCGCAATAAGCAGGATATTGTTGCCCACACACCCTGCAGTTTCTGATGTTACTTTCTTGTAGAGATATGCCGTACGATCCCGCACTTGCTCATTTAGCATCAGTAATTTGGACACATGATTGAGAGTTCTAAGAGCTCGATATTTCGCTTCATTCTTTCCAATTCTGACTCTGGTACTATAAATTGTCTTAAGTCGTTTGAATTTCCTTTGTGCACGAGCAGATAGGGCTTGGCCGTGCGCATCTTGAAAGTACTTATCCTTATGAAATCCTATGTAACTTCCAAGTCCATCCACAATATGCATCCGATTTCCTAATGATACATACACACTAGCATCGGGAGTGTCACCATATCGTTCTTCACCCATCTGGTATGTTGGCAGGACATACTCTCTTGTGATGACCAAACCACATTCAGCACATACTATATGTCCTCGACTAGTAATCAAGAAACCGTCACAGTCAGGACATGTTAACGATGATATTGAATGAGTTTCGTACGTTCCATCAGTCAAAAACCACACCCATAGCAGATGTGTGCATCCCTTCCTAACTGGGTTTCAGATATAGTTCATACATTTGTACCAGCTAGAGATACTGTAGAACGAACAAAGTCATTTATTACGAGAACGGAACGAGCCTAGTCAGAAAGAGATGACCGAAAGTATTCTGACTACCAATAAGACCAGTCATTTTAATGTCATATAGAACTTCTCAGAATCAAAGGTGCTACTTTGGCTGGGCGTAGACTTCACTAGATTCAAAACCAGCCGCAAACCACCAATAGATCCAACGACTTCCAGACCCTCTTTCCCAGACTTCTTGAACACATTACCTTCAACATAAAGCTTTGATGACTCACCTGCTGAGATGGGCTTTGAGTCGATTGTAACACCGACCGTGTCCCCAACAGCCAACGCTCCACAGAGTGCCTCAGGTAATTCAAGTGTGAGAGTGACCCCCTCGGTCTTTGATGATATCTTAAGTGTCTTCAGTCTTCTGGTTTCTGTTTCTTGTATTGAATCAATACTTGTGTCCTTGAATTTGATTACCATGAGAACTATCTCCGAGCCATCGGGGCTTAGATTCAAGGCTGGTTCGTTTTCGAATTAAACCTGTCGTTGTTTCCCTGTGCTCTTTTTTAGGCGGCATAAAGACAGCTTCTTGGTGCTAGAAATTGCGGAGAAGAACCCTTGCAGTAGTAATCCTCTCTCTATTAGTTGTTTCTGGCTTGCCCATACGAGCGTTGGCTTTCTATTTTGATTTTCAGTTCTTCGAAACTGACAAAATGGTTTACGAGGTTGGTGAAACCATTGAAATGGCTGCTGGGCTAGTTGCTGACTTTAGTCCTGAGGGATGGTGTTATGTTTCGTTTGCGGTTGTCACAGATTTGGGCCCGGCATATGCAGATGAATACTTCATTCTTCCCTCGCCCAATACACGACTGGTGAACTCCTCCTATACTATCCTACCCCAACATACTAATCCTGGGGAGAGTGGAATAATCGCTCATGTGCTATTCAATGTCGAAGTGTTTGATACAGTGTCACAGGGTGCCGGAGATAGTATTGAGGTGAGCATCACAAGAGGCCACCTTACAGTCCTGCCCGAATCCCCATTGACCATACAGTCAGGCACGAATACGACACTATGTCTTGGGATCGTATCCATTCACGATGACAACATACGATACTCCAATGAATCCATCAATATTCGCGTTGAGGATTCTAGCTCTGTGACCATTTTGAATGATACCATTTCAACGACGCTGGATGGTACTTTCAGTTTCAACTGGAGTAGTTCAATGAGGCTTCCAGGCGTCTACAATCTGACGGTCACTGGCTTCGGTAATGACGATTTTCTTGGGTTTTCAGAATCCTTACCGATATCCGTGATTCCTGCAGAATCAACTCTCTTCCTTCTTTCGGCGCCCGAGTCTATTCAATGCCAGTCTCCTGATGGAAGCCATTTTGAGAATGCAGAAATTCTTGTCAGGCATGAAACAACGAATCAAACAGGAATTGACGATAGCACGGTCTATTGGAGCAGCAATTTTGGAAGTGGCGAATTAACGAGCGTTGGTAATGGCACATATACTATATTCATTCCATTTCGAACACAATCAGGATTGTACGTAATCAACGTTACAGCTATTAATCAGAAATACCAAGCAGCCAGCAAAGCAATTCCTATCGAAGCTATCAAGAATACACTTCAATTCTATCCATGTCAAAGCGCATGGTCAGTTGAACACGGCGATACCCTATTCATTCAGTTCTCAATCGAGGAGGAATTTGACTGGGGCAACGAAATTGTCGTAGACTTCCTAGACGATCTTGATGAGATATCTCTGTCCATGAACGTGACTCCAGACTCGGTCAATTCGCTCCTAATGACCTGTTGGTCTAATCTGTCAATTGGTGTTCATATGGTTCATCCACACATCAGTAATGGGTACTATAATTTCCCGAACGACACGTCATCATTCCAACTTATCATCCTTGGAGAGTTCAGAGTCAACATAACTGTGTTATCCGCTTACTACGGTGAAACTCTTGACCTAGGTCTTTCTGTTCTTGATACCAATAACAATACGATAGAGCTAGTATCAGTTTCAGTCTATTATGGCATTGATACCAGTCCCTTTGTCACAACTGGGCAAATCAACTCAACCGAAATGGTATCAATAGGACTGCCGCTCTGGATAACACCTGGTATCCATTTACTACGTCTGGAGCTCTTGATTCCCTATCATGTATCTGTGTCTGAGCAAGTGAATACTTCAGTCTGGATGAGGACTAACATGACAATCATAGTTGAAACGAGTTCAGATTGGAAACATTCAGTATATGCCAGCTGTATTCTGACAAATCATGATTGGAGCATTTTTTCAAGCAACTCACTAGGTTCAATCATTCGCCCTCCGCCTATCTTGTTCAGTGGAATGACATCGATTGAATTCCTTACTGTGCGCCAAACTTCTCGCGATAACTGCCCCAAATTCAACTCAGGAACCAGTATTCTATCGACAGACTTACTGAATTCACTTACAGCTTCATCTGGAAAAGGCCAGACTGTTCTTAATCGCATCGATTTCACACCTGTTCCATGACTTTCAGCCATCAGCTCATCAACGGTTCTTGATGTGGACCCAAAGGAAACGACTCCCCACTCAGCAGTTTCCGGTCCAGATATCACATAATCATCAAGCATACTTCGTGCATCTCGAATCTTCGCTGTGATTCTTCGAACAAGTTTGTCATGAATTTCTGGATCTGATGTTTTCCTGAAGCCTGCATCATCGTGTGTTGAGCCTGTTACTAGCAGATTATGTCCATCACCAAACTTTGGCATTATAGCATATCCACCAGAGTCCACACCGCCAAAATGTGGTTCGTTCAGTCTTGCGAACCTTCGTTCTACTTTCACATTCTTCTTTGTGTCAACAACCACCTTCTCTCTCGAGTGTGCCACGATCTCATCTGACAGTAGTATTACTGGATGTCTGAGTTTCTCCGATAGTTCGAAGGCTCTAATGGTGAGCTCGTATGTTTCTCGAGAAGAAGCTGGTGCCAATACAATCATCTCATGGTCTCCATGGGTGCCCCATCTAGCTTGCATGACATCGCCCTGAGCTGCTTTCGTTGCCTGTCCGGTACTGGGGCCCGCCCGCTGTACGTCTACAATAACACAGGGCGTTTCAGTCATAATCGCATATCCTATGTTCTCTTGCATCAGACTGAAGCCCGGACCCGATGTGGCAGTCATCGCCATCTTTCCCCCCCAAGCTGCTCCGATGATAGCAGATATGGCCGCGATCTCATCTTCCATCTGAATATAGATTCCATCGATCTTTGGTAGCCTCATAGACATAATCTCTGCAATCTCAGATGCAGGAGTTATCGGATAACCTGCAAAGAATCTACACCCCGCCGCTATCGCAGCTTCAGCACAGGCTTGATTTCCCTCCCAGAAATGGATCTTCGTACTGTCAGGTACCATGATTGAATCTCTCAAGGTTGCTGTGCCCATATATCCGAAATAAGCATATTCTTAGGGCCTTCCCGGAATTCTTTTCCCGATACTCTTTTATCAACGCTGGCTTCGATGATTTGTGCTGCGACCGTTGTCTAGTGGCTATGATGCAGGCTTCCCAAGCCTGCGACCCGGGTTCGAATCCCGGCGGTCGCACCACTCTTTCGATTTCGTCAGGTTTATCGGCGTATTGGTCATAATCCAATTGGCGAGTGATGATTGCCATGACCCCGATGAGTCAGAAATGACAATGATATGGATCTTGAGTTAGGAGCTCGCTATTACTTTCGGAAATCTCCCCTCGCAATGTTCTTTTAATCGTATAGTCTGCAAATACTTTTAAGGACCCTACAATAAAATGGTCTTTGGACTGCCATGGCTCATGATTATGTCGAAGACGAATTGAGCAGACGTAGTGTTTTCAAGTCTGAACAATTTCTATCAATAGACTACGTACCTGAGAGCCTTCCACATCGCCAAACCGAGCTTCGAACACTTGCTCAGAACTTTACAACTCTAATCCGTTCGCCAGGAAGAACAAGTCATAAATTCATTATTGAAGGGCCTGTCGGAAGTGGAAAGACTGCAGTAGCCAAGAGATTTGCCGAACAATTGGTGCAAGCCGCAGAACGAAGAGAGATCAATCTTCATAATATACACATTAATTGCCGCGTCAACAAGACCGACTATCTTGTGTTTCTAAGGGCTCTTCGTGAATTCAAACCCGAATTTCCTCGTCGAGGTCACTCCCCTGAGGAGTTATTGCAGATGTTGATTGAAGTCCTTGATGAAGAAGATAGGTATCTTCTGCTCATTCTTGATGAACTTGACTACTTCATCAGGCAAAGAGGCGCTGACATTCTATACGATTTAACACGACTCACTGATGATAGACTAAATGCAAAACAGCGTGTTTCTATCATAGCGATAGGACGCAGAATACCTTTTGATGAAGACACACTGGATCCAAGTACACTCAGCACGCTTCAACGTAATATCATACACTTCTCCAAATACAGTAGAGATGCTTTGTATGATATTCTGAGGGACCGAGTCGAAATGGCATTTGAAAAGAACGCTGTGATGGATGAAACTCTGCATGTCATCTCAGACATTGCATCAGAGCGGGGCGATGCCAGATATGCCATTGAGCTTTTATGGCGAGCCGGAAAACAAGCTGACAGTAACCAAGCAAACCTAGTCATTCCAGATTACGCTCGCCAAGCAAAGGCTGATACTCATCCTGAACTACGGAAGGAAATATTCAGTACCCTTACACCTCAACACAAACTGTTTCTCTTAGCAACTGCTCGCCAACTGAAGGAAACCCGTAGCGCTTACGTTACCATCGGGGAGGTTGAGGAGATGTATCGTGCAGCATGCGAAGAATATGGAAAAGAACCAAGAGCGCACACCCAAATCTGGGAATGGGTTCAAGATCTCAATGCTCATGGAATAATAGATACAAAGCGGTCGGGAAGTGGACAGAGAGGACAGACAACACTCATTGGTCTCTCTGATGTTCCTGCAGAAATGTTGGAGCTCTTTATAGCTCGTCTTCTTGATTCAAAGGAGCTGTGAAATATCGGTGAAGGCAGAAAGCAGCTTGAAAATTGCGATTGAAGACCTCCTTTCATCCCGTGGAAGAATCAAAATACTAAAGGAACTGGCGGAGTCTACAGAACTGAACATCTCAGAACTTTGTAGGCGAGTAAATCTCAATCACAGTTCGACCAAGTCCCATCTTAAAGTGCTGGTGGCCTCTGGGCTTATAGAGGAGAAGAAATACGGTCGATTCGGTCGAATCAAGATATATCGATACAGGATTGAGGACCTCAGAGCTCGTTCTCTACGAAGTTTATTCGACCTCTGGGAGTCGTAAAGGAGCATCAGCTGATGGCAGACTATCTGGCACGTCTGTTCTACCTTGGAGATGATTATCATGGATCTCAAATGCAGCCCGGATTGAAAACAGTCCAGGGCGAACTTATCAGAGCCATTTCAAAATGGAGCGGAGAACCCCACTCCTCCCACACTGTTCAATTATCAGGGAGAACTGACCGCGGCGTTCACAGCCTTGGGCAACTTGTGATGGTTAGCACTGACAGACGGCTCTCCATTGATGGAATTAATAAGCATCTTCCTGAGGATATTGTACTCTGGGCGTGGGCACGAGCTCCTGAGGGATTCAAACCACGCTCTGGGGCTCTGATTCGTCATTATAGGTACTTCCTTGACGAATCTTGGAATAGTATCAATCAAGATCGTATTAGAGAGGCAATCACTCTCGTAGTGGGGTCGAATGACTTTCTTTTTCTATCAAAACCTGATGAACGACGGAACACAGTCACTACTGTGCTGAATGTGTCCATCGGTGAGATTTCGAATATCAAGTTCCTAGATATTTTCGGAACGAGTTTTCTATGGAAATTCGTACGAAAGGTAGTGACACTATTGACCGAGATTGGTTTGGAGAATATGAAGCCCGAAACTATCCTTGAAGTCCTCGATGGAGGCAAGAAGACTATTCGTGGGGGAATTGAACCCGCGCCACCCGAAAACCTTGTACTCATGGAAACTGTAGTGCCTTTTCGACTTACGACAAGTAAGTACGCATTACGGAGAATCCAGAATTATTTGACCACTCATCATGATTTTCTCAGACGGTCTAACCTAACACTGTCCGGTCTTACTAATCACTTCTCTTCTTCAATAATGTTCTCTCAACGTTCAACCAGCTCGCGAAATCCTTGATTACTCTAGGTCTTAGTTCTATTACCTCAACGATTGTGTCGAAGTGAGTTCTCATTACTCTTCTCTTTGAAACCCCTGTCAGCTTCGATAAAGCGTAGAGAACGTCGCCTCGCTTGTCCCTTGACCTATTTCCCTGCCATAATAAGAGTGGCCACATTGGTTGAGAGTAGCTGACTTTACGGTATGGGGTCACAGTTCTATTTCCAGCAACACCAGTTGCGAGGAAGTCATACATATATGACAGGAGTTTCCAGTCCTGGTTTCTCATTATTCTGCCTAATGCCAAATCAGCTAAAGAGAGTCCATCAAATCCATCGTTCAACTCACTCTCTGTCAATAGATGAAGGTGCAGGTTTTCTTCCAACCACAGAACCAGGTCATCATGATCAAGATCAGACTCTGATAGTACTTTCCTTGCAATATCTGGGTCTGTGGTCATGAACAACCTACGAAGAGTTTCCTCCGTTCCACGCCGAGCATCTCTTGTTATAGATTCAACAGACGAATCCTTTGTATTCCTCTTGACATACGATTCGAGATCTGAGATAGCAGCTCGGAGGTCTCCAGCCGAGTTGTCTGCTATTTGGTTTATGACACTCTGAGTGACTTCAGCATGATTCTCCTTCGCTATCTGAATCAATACACTTGTTATACAGTCATGCGAGATTTGCTCGAAAGGATAGACTTGGCAGACTTTGAAAAGGTCCTTCAGTCGTGGGCTATCGGGATCGTTAGCAGTCATTATGATTGGATGAACTGAATCTTGTATCACCCTTACAATCGCTCCAACACCGCCTCTATCACTTGTACCCGAAAGGCCGTCCACTTCATCTAGAAGAATAATTCGGGGCCGGCCATCAAGAGTCTGTTGGGACGCTGCTCTCCAGACAAGGGTTTCAATACTGTCTTTGTTCCTATTATCACTGGAATTAAACTCAACAAGCTCCATATTCAATTCATTGGCCAGAGCCCCAACAGTTGCAGTCTTTCCAATACCTGGCGGTCCAATCAACAGGACAGCCCGCCTCTCGGGCAAGCTCTTGCTCCAAGATAAGACCCATGCTTTTATTGAGGCAATAGCATCAGAATTGCCAACAATGAGGTCCAATGTTCTCGGACGATGTTTCTCAGGCCACGGAAGACTATCATTGTTCACTGGTATCACTGCCTGACCCTATGTGTGCTAGCAGAGCGGTGAGTTGAATCTCTCCATTAGAACCCTCTCCGATTCTAAAATCAATCTCTGCAATCTGTTCTAGTACATCCATTTGCAAATCGGCCGGTAGAGCAAGTGTTTGAATCTCTTTGTGCATTTGCTTTACCAGATCAAAAGGAGACACGCCCTCATGGTAAATCAGCGTTTTAAGCTCCTGCAATGCATCAACATATCTACCATCACGTGCGTTCTTAATCATAGATTTCACAGTTTCAGGGCTTGCTCTTCCAGATATTGCATACACAATCTTATCCGTGATTTGTTGACCTGTTGATGAAGCCGCCTGTAGAAGGTTAATTGCTGCTCTCATGTCGCCCTCGGTAAGATAGAGAATTGCTTCAATTCCACTGGAAAGAAGTTTGATCTTTTCCTTGGCTGCAATATGCTTCAACCGTGCAGCTATATTATCGTCCTCTAGCCGTGAGAATCTGAATATTGCACATCGTGATTGTATTGGTGGGATTATTCTACTTGAGTAATTGCAAATCAGGATCATTCTACAAGACTGAGAGTATGACTCCATAGTTCTTCGAAGAGCATGCTGAGCATCAGCAGTCAGATGATCTGCTTCATCTAGAACAAGTATCTTGAAACGTGCGTCTCCTGATGGCATTATTCTAGCGAAATTCTTGATTTGATTCCTGACCACATCAATGCCTCTCTCATCACTAGCATTGAGCTCCATGAAGTTACGTTCGTAGCTATCTCCAAACAAGTCCTTTGCCATTGCAATAGCAGCTGTAGTCTTGCTAGTACCTGGTGGGCCGGTAAAGAGACAATGTGGTACCGCCTTACTCTCTACAAACATCATAAGGCTCTTGATGATATGCTCCTGGCCAATAATCCCACTTAGAGTAGGAGGCCGATATTTCTCAGTCCACAGGTCCAAATCCATTGAGGGTTCCCACCGTTTCATGAACAGTTGTAGTCAGTAATGGTTGATGTTTCATGTGTTCATTCTTGGTCTCTTAAAAGGTTCTCTTGACTTCCGTTGTTCTATCACTATTATTATCACCTTAAATTGTTTAATCGCTATAGCTCAAAATAGTAGAGCAAGGTCTTTATTTCATTCAGGTTTGACAACTGGGTGGACCACCATGAGAATATGTGTTGATTCCAAAGAGGCAATGAAGCGGTTTGAGATGTTATTCCTTAATGAGAATCGGGAATGCATCTTTCTAAAACCAACGCCTGAATTCACAGTAACTGGGCAAAAGTTTGGTCCATTCCAAAAAGGCGATCGTGCAGAAATGCCCAATTGGGTCATTGAGAAACTTCTCAGGAATGAGTATGTTGACATCTCTCCGGAAGATGCCTATGAGTCTCTGCGAAGGCTCCAGAATCTCTATCGTGAAGAAGAAAAGCAACCTCTTAAGTTTCAGACAGTCCAGCCGTTCCTCTATACAGCAATAGCTAGGAAAACACTGCGTCTAGATAGCGACAAGACATCCATGGATCCTCGCAAGTACGAAGAGGTTGAGAAGCTCCGCAAGATGACTCCCTTTCTCGTTGAAACCAGACTATCGAAGATACTACGGGTTGCCAAATCTGGTGCTTATCAAGAAAAGCGCCAACAGATGGCTCACGAGGAACGATGGTTATGCGAGGAGCTAGCTGGGCTGATATCGGGATGGCGCCAAAACATCATGGAATAGGCATTGAGTATTAGTGCGGTTAAATACAAATCCTGAAGAACTAGGAGTCTGAACACAGATACAAGGGTATTCCTCACTGTATATCGAGGTCGATGATAATGTCAAGCTATGACGAATCTCAGGAACGGTTTGAAGAGTTTCTCAGAACCTACAAGGATAGTCAAGGTGCTCTCCCATACTGGGCACGACTCCAACAAATGTCAATCAATGCTGAGGTTTCTCTCTCAATTGACTATCAAGACCTGATTAGCTTCGACAATGTCTTTGTGACTCTGGCCGCTGAGAATCCCCAGCGGTTCATTGACACGATTAATGCAGCACTTGTTTCTGTTCTAAGAGTAGAGGATCCAGACTATGTCAACAGCTTGGACATCACCACAATCAAGGCTAGGATTACAAACTACTCCGAACATGTGCCTCTGCGTGCTATTCGGTCCAAGCATATTGGAAAGCTTGTACATGTGAGTGGTATCATGATGCGGGCAAGTGAAGTAAAGCCATTATTAGTACAGGCTATGTTTCAATGTCGAATATGTGATGAGAAGATTCCCCAGACTCAAGAAGAGGGCAGGTACACAGAACCTGCAAGGTGCCCACTCTGTGACAAGAAGACTCCAATGAAACTCCTCCCACAAGAGTCGCAATTCAGAGACTGGCAAAAGGTGCGTGTCCAAGAGTCTCCAGATGAGCTGCCACCTGGCCAGATGCCTCGCTCCATCGACATAGTTCTGGAGGGCGATACTGTAGATGTATCTCGACCAGGCGATCTCGTGAAGGTCACTGGAGTACTTCAGACAACACCTGACTTTTCCCGAAGAGGCGGGAAGCTAGCCACCTTCAATATATTCATCGAAGCCAATGGTGTCGAGGTGTCCGAGAAGGAATACGAACAGCTCGAGATATCCGAAGAGGATGAGAAGAAAATTCGAGAGTTAGCAGAAGATCCCTACGTCCATCAGAGGATTGTTGCGTCAATTGCGCCATCAATCCAAGGATATGATACCATCAAGGAGTCTATTGCATTATTGCTCTTTGGCGGTGTAGGAAAGAAACTGCCTGATGGCACTCGAATAAGAGGTAAGTCAAATATACTCATGATAGGTGATCCGGGTACAGGAAAGAGCCAGATACTCAAGTTTGTTGCAGGATTGGCAGCACGAGGTCTCTATACCTCAGGTAAGGGAACAACAGCTGCAGGTCTTACTGCCGCAGTGATGCACGATCCCGAATCTGGTGCCATGACACTTGAGGCAGGAGCACTAGTCTTGTCCGATCAAGGAACTGCATGCATTGATGAGTTCGATAAAATGGACCCTGATGACAGGACGGCAATTCACGAGGCCATGGAGCAGCATACAGTCAGTATAGCTAAGGCTGGCATTGTTGCTACACTTAATGCAAGAACATCAGTTCTTGCCGCAGCAAATCCCGCATTAGGTCGCTATGAGTCATCGTTATCTGTTCAAGACAACATCAAGTTACCATTTACGATACTATCTCGATTTGACTTGGTTTGGATTATGGTTGACACGATTGATGCCAAAAAGGACCGCGAAATTGCCCAGTTCATTCTTAATATGCATCAAGCGAAGAAACCCAAGGGTGAATCAGCAACTCCTCCTGTTCCGCCGGCTTTTCTCAAGAAATACATCGGTTACGCAAATATCAATGTGATTCCCCAACTCTCTGCTGAAGCAGCAGAGGTAATCGAGAACTTCTATGTCGACCTGCGGAAGAGCGCAGAGGGTGGTGCTGCAGTCCCAATCACAGCAAGGCAACTAGAATCCCTTGTTCGCCTATCAGAGGCACGAGCTAAAATGGCTTTGCGATCCAAAGTCACCAAAGAAGACGCTCAGGCATCTATTCGATTGATGGAGGACTCACTTCGAATGGTTGCACTGGACAGAGTCACTGGCAGAATCGACATCGATCGTCTCGTTTCAAAGATGAGTGCATCTCAAAGAAGTTCATCCGATATAATCATCAAGGCCATCCGAGACATGGAGTCTGATGGCGCGTCAACTGTGAATAAGGATGCACTGATACAAAGGGCTGTATCTATGGGTCTAGCGAAGGAACAGGCCGAGGAAGTCATTGAGAAGCTTCTGGCTGAGGGCATACTCTATAGCCCTAAGGAAGGAAAAATCAGACACTCCCAGAGCTAGAAGATTCGACATGCTCAGCATCATCAAATGTGGGGAATGACACGGTGCGACTAGAGGAGCTCGACATCAACAAGAAGGTGATAAGTCATCTGCAGAGTCTCGGTGTAGTCGATCTCTTTCCTCCTCAGGCAAGTGCCTTTGAAACAGGAGTCTTGAAGGGCAAGAACCTCGTTCTAGCTATCCCCACCAGTTCTGGAAAGACGCTTGTTGCAGAAGTGTGCATGTTGAAAGCAATTCTCGACGGTCGCGGCAAGGCCCTCTATCTTGTTCCCTTGAAATCCCTCGCGCGGGAGAAGTATGATGACTTCAAGAAGTATGAAAAACTAGGTATCTCTGTTGCAATGTCGGTTGGGGACTACGATTCTCCCGGCACAAGACTACGCGAGGCGGATATTATTATACTGACAACAGAGCGAGCTGATTCTATAGTTCGACACAAGGCTGATTGGATTGACGAGATTGGAATTGTGGTGGTTGATGAGATACATCTTGTGAATGACTCATCACGAGGTCCAACTCTTGAGATGGTCCTTGCCAAACTGACTCAAATGGTACAAGCCCAAATCATTGCGCTTAGTGCTACAATTTCCAATGCTGATGAGATTGCCAATTGGCTAAGTGCAGAACTTGTCAAGAGTACATGGAGACCAGTACCGCTTAGCGAGGGAGTCTATCTTGATAGCGAGATTGATTTCTTCGAGGGTGACAGGTACGAAAAGAGATCGACAAGGCAGGTTCCACGTAAGTACAAGGATGAAATTGTCGATATGGTATGCGATACATTGGATGAAAACGGGCAGGTACTCCTCTTCGTATCAAGTCGGAAATCCACAGTCACTGTGGCGAAACGAATTGGCCCCTCAATCAGGAAATATCTGTCCAGTGATTCGATGAAGGATTTGCTGCGTATCGCCAAGAAGATTGGGAGCGCCCCCACATCCCCCGAGGAGTCAAAAACTCTTGCAAAGCTAGTCGCTGAAGGGATAGCATTCCACCATGCTGGGCTCGACAATCAAGAGCGTGCACTTGTGGAGGACTTATTCAAAGGCAATTTGCTGAAGGTTGTAGTTGCTACGCCCACGCTTGCAGCTGGTGTGAATCTCCCTGCTAGACGTGTAATCATTCGAGACTACAGACGATTTGAAGAAAGTCTTGGTAACTATCCAATACCAGTCCTAGAATACAAACAGATGGCAGGACGCGCTGGAAGACCCAAATATGACAAGTATGGTGAAGCTGTTCTCATCGCAAGAACAGAATCAGAGAAGGAAGCACTAATTGAGCATTATACACTATCAGAACCCGAAGAAATCTACTCCAGACTTGCTTCACCCACCGCGATTAGATCGCATCTTCTTGCTTCAATAGCTGCAGAATTGACTTGTACGAACGAAGAGATTGATGGGCTCATCTCAAATACGTTCTATGCATATCAGAACGACCAAAGGAAGATTGCACACCATGTTGCCTCGGCCATAGCCTTTCTAGAAGATGGCAAACTGATTGAAACTTCGCCTACAGGTCAGTATTCAGCTACTCTGCTTGGAAAAAGGGCATCACAGCTCTATATTGACCCTCAGACTGCTATCATGTTTCGAGATATATTAGCACAGGTCGATGAACACACTCAACTAGGCATACTACATATGATATGCCACTCCCCAGACCAATCCGTGGCATATGTCATAAGGTCAGAGCTTGAAGAATACGAAGTCTTTGTTGATGACCATTCAAAGGAGTTTCTAGTTGAACCTCCTGATATTGAAGATGAAGACTATACAGGCTTCCTAGGGGAGGTCAAGACAGCTCGTTTGCTAGAAGAATGGATTTCAGAATCCACAGAGAAAGACATCACAGAGAAATTCGGAGTAGGCATGGGTGATGTTCACAGATACGTGCAGTCTGCAGAATGGCTGATTCATGCAGCAGCAGAGATTGCCAGAATCACAAACAGGTCAAGTCACATTCCATCATTGCATAGTCTTCGTTCTCGTCTCAAGTACGGTGTACGTTCCGACATCTTGGAGCTCGTCAACCTCAGAGGCATTGGACGAATTCGCGGAAGAATGCTTCATAATCACGGCCTGAGAAGTTTCTCTGATTTATACCATGTACCTATCGATGAGCTGGCAAGAATCCCAACTATTGGCAGAGCGATAGCGGAATCGGTCAAGAAACAGCTTGGCGTGGATGTGAAACCATCTCAATCTCCCGTAGATGAATCGGAAGATGATGAGGATTTGGGATCAATGCAGACACTACTTGATGACTTCACTCAGTAATGGTGCAGTCTTGAGAGTCTTATCAATCAGCGTTTTCGTGTAGCGTGTGCATGCATCATTCTCTGTATATGTATCACTGAATTCTGTGACAGGGACACCCATCAATTCCTCAATTACATTTAATGATCCCATGCCCATTGCATCAAGATTGTAGCCGCCCTCAAGGAAATAGGCCAGTCTACCAGAAGCATGGGTTTCTGCAATCCCTTTTAGACACGCATTCATCTTTGCAATGCCTGATGTTGTCAAACCCAGTGAGGTCAGGGAGTCCTGATAGTGACAATCAAAGCCAACTGATACGAGGACAAACTCTGGCCTGAACACTTCTGCAAGGGGTTCGATTACATTTGTGAAAGCCAAATCATAGGATATGTTTCCAGCTCCTGGATACATGGGTAGATTCACTGTGTAGCCAAGACCTGCCCCTTTTCCCATCTCGTCAGGGAAACCTGAACCTGGGAACAGAGTTCTTCCGTCTTGATGCAGGCTGACATACAACACACGATTCGAAGAGTAGAACGCACTCTGAGTACCATTTCCATGATGTGCATCATAATCAACTATCATGACACGATTGAGCCCACATTCCTTCACTAGATGACTCGCAGCCACTGCAATATTGTTGATGAAGCAAAAACCAAATGCTCGTTCATATTCGGCATGATGCCCAGGTGGCCTACATAATACAAATGCATTCTTCGACTTTCCAGCCATAATCCTGTCCACAGCATCAATGCCGCCTCCTGCCGCTAGCACTGCTGCCTCATATGTGTGTGCGTTGACTTCAGTATCAGGTGTATAGAAACCCCCGCCTCTTGAGGAACTCTCGCGGATGCCATCTATGTATGCCTTTCCGTGAATCCGATAGACCTCCTCCAAGTCCACAGGCATTGGCGTCAGGATATTCAAATTCGGGTCCTTAAGATGACCTGCCCTCTTGATGTACATCATTGCACTTCTCAATCTTTCAGGACTCTCAGGGTGTCCCATTGACATCTCATGCTTGGTGAAGGCCTCGTGAAATACAAGATCGGTGACCAATGATATGTTTCTCCTGTACTGTGCCTAGTTTCACAGAGTGTTCACCATTACCTGATAAGTATGAAGTATTCAACGGATATTAGGAACACGTGTTCGAATATATGTGCTCTGAGGCAATCTTTATTTTGAATTCAGATACCGACTTCGCTAGCACGGGTCGGTAGTCTAGCTTGGTATGATTCTTGCTTGGGGCGACTGAGGAATTCGCGCCTCAAGTCACAGAATGCAAGAGACCGGGAGTTCAAACGACTTGGGAAGTCCCTGTCGGAACAAGTCTCCCCCGGCCCACCACTTTTTCCCGTAATCTGCCTACTCAACCATCCATAGAGTTTCATAGATTGGCCCTGAAGAGGTCAAGGTACTCTTTTTCATACTGAGCGACTTCACTATCATACTACCTATTGATCTGTCTGCCAATTCTTCAAGATTTCGAACCATTAAGTCAGGACTCTTGACATTTCGAACCCGTGCAATAGTCGCATGAGGCTTGAACTTCTCTCTCTCCATCTTATACCCTATTTCTGTGAGGAGTTCGTCGGCCTTCAACTTCAAATCAACAACTTTCTGCGAGTTCTCGGTCACGCCTATCCAGACCACTCTTGGCCTTCGTTTATTGGGAAAGGCGCCGACTCCCTGTATCTTTATCTCAAAGGGGACAATCTTGATTTGTCCCAAGCAGTTTCTCATCTCTTCGATTCTCTCCATTGGTGTGTCTCCAAAGAAACGAATAGTGAAATGTATGTTATCGCTCTCGACTATCTTCATCTTTGCACCCTCTGGGTTCAGCTGCTGCTGAATCTCACTAATACGAGATACTAACACCTGATCTGCGATATCGATACTGAGAAATGCTCTGACAACAGCGCTCATAGAGTTCACCAGTTTGTCTTGATTCGGCATACCGTACTGCCAATATTACCATAGCGCTGGGACGGCTTAAAGATAACTCTTAAAGGAAAACCATCGAACGGACTCATGGAGACAATCGACAAATTGACGAAACGAAAAGACTCCACCATTGAAGTGTCCTCTACCTCCAAAGAGAGTGCCCAGAAGTCAATACGAAAGCGGGGAGTTGAAGTTCCTAGTGCACGTAAGTTGGTACTACGAGATATAGGATACCCCTTTCGTGCGAAGGGTGATCCAAAACCTATGGGTCTAGAGATAGACAGTCTGGAACTATTCGCAGACTATGCGAGAGAACAATGGATGGGGACTTATGTACAGCAGGGTACCTACCTTTTTGATAGATACATTATGCCAGACTACGCATTTCAAGTCCTAGAAGTGGAGCCTGAAGAATCAGTTGTTTCGAAGAAGACAGAGATTCTTCTTCTATCACCATCTGGTGCAACGTCGGATGTCAAAGCTCGTCCTGTCACCTTTGAGGAAGTAATAGGCCATGAACCAGTGAAACAGAAATGCAAGATAATTCTTGAATATCTCCGTCACCCATCAAAGTTCGGCGAATGGGCGCCTCGCGCAGTGTTATTCCATGGATTACCTGGCACAGGAAAGACCATGACCGCTCAGGCTCTAGCGAATGAGGCTGATGCAAGAATATTCTTGGTAAAGGCCTCCGACTTAATCGGCGTCCATGTAGGAGACGGTGGAAGAAGAATAAGTGCATTGTTTGAAGATGCACGTAAGAGCTCCCCGAGTATCATATTCATTGACGAGCTTGATGCTATTGGTCTGGCTCGTTCATTCCAATCAATTCGAGGCGATGTTTCAGAGGTTGTGACTGCTCTGCTCGGGGAACTGGATTCGACTACCGAAGAGTCCGGAGTTGTGGTAATCGGCGCAACTAATGCACTGCCTCTCATCGATTCTGCAATCAAGAACAGGTTCGACACTGTCTTCGAATTCTCCCTCCCGACGCTAGAGGAGCGCCACAGCATCCTTAAGCTGTACGCAGGACGTCTGCCAATTAATCTTGAGGCCGACTTATATGAAATTGCGAGGAAGACCGAGGGACTATCTGGCAGGGACCTTCGCGACCGTATACTAAAAGAGTCGCTTCATATTGCAATTACTGAGGGGTCCGCAACCATAACCTCTGAAATCATTCATGGGGTACTTGACAAATTACAGTCTAAGGACAGACCCATCTATACAATATGATCAATCTAAGAACAATGGTGAATGAATGCTTTGAGAATAATAATCGTCACAGGCATGCCCGGCGCAGGTAAGAGTGAAGTAGCTCAGGCATTTCATGACATTGGTGTTCCTGTCATAGTCATGGGCGACGTTGTGCGGGAGGAAACTCGAAAGAGGGGACTGGATGCCAATCCGGCGAACACCCGAAAGGTCATGCTCGAGCTACGGAAGATTGATGGCCCAGGTGCGGTAGCTCAGCATTGCCTAGGTCGTCTTCATGCACTCGAATCAGATACTATTGTTATCGAAGGTTGCAGAAGTGTCGCCGAGATCGATGTTTTCGACGATTATGCAGATGAGGTGATTACAGTCTGTGTTCACTCATCTCCGAAGGTACGATACGCCCGCCTACGTGACCGGAATCGTACAGATGCCCCTTCAACATGGGAGATTTTCAGAGAACGTGATATGAGGGAAATTTCAGTAGGTCTCGGGGGTGTAATTGCACTCAGTGATGTCATGTTGATAAATGAGGGCACACTCGGGGATTTGCACACATTATCGAAGGAACTAGCAGCGAAGATGACATGATATGGAAATTACCATCCGATGTCCAGTTCATCCGACCGAAGATACTGAGAGAGTAAAGAAGGCAGTAGAAACTCATCTGGGTGACATCCCACTTGGGATAGTCAAGCACGATCAAATCCTAGAGATGACCTCCACAGACACTGATCGAGATCGTCTTTCATTGGTGAAACAGGCTATCCATGAGAAGCGGATACTTGCAGCAGTCCGCACGAGGCTCTTGAAGAACTTCAACGATCTTGAGTACACGACGAGCATACATCTTGACAAACAAGCAGCATTTGTTGGGAAATTTCGATTGATAGACAATGATGATGAGAACCCTCCCCTAGGTTCCATTGAGATTCACCTTCTCTTCACAAGCGTCCCTCTTTTTCGAGAATTCCTTGATTGGTTCTGTCCAAGGACCAAGGACGGGAAAGTGATTAGCTAGAGATTGGCCGTCACAATCTCTCGGACAAGTCCTCTATGCACACTCACTCTGATGTCACGGCCGAGAGTGAAACCACCATCTAGAATCATTTCAGGCAATCCCATCTCAGTGCTGCCACAAACACATAGATTCTCTTCTCCTGGTTGAAGAAGAGAGGGAACTCTCCTCAGAAGAGAGTCAATCAGTTTCTTCGACTCAGTGCCTCTTGTTGAGCTAGAACGACCATATGGCGGGTCTGTGACAATATGATTTACAGTCTGAATAGGAAGATACCGAGCATCAGCTTGCAGTACGGAGTATTGTGCACTTATTTCACTCAGATTCCTTTTTGCACCGGCCAACAATCTCCAATTTAAATCACTGCCCACTACCACAGCTCCAATATGCGAAGCCTCGCATAGAATTCCTCCTCCGCCGCAAAACGGATCCAGTACAGTATTGCCCGGTCTGACTCCAGCCAAGTTACACATTACTCTTGCCAAAGTGCTGTTCATCATAGTTGGATGGAAGAATGGTTTCTTTCCTGGTTCCCTTGTACGTAGCAAGCGCCTGAGTCTGGACTCACTTGACTTGCATACGAGAATTCGCTTTGGCACAATGATTACCAGAATCTGTGTCTTCGGCGCTCTCAATTCTACTTCTGCACCAGTAATGTTCTGGATGTGTGCTCCCAAATCCTTCTCAATCTCGGTTCTTTTTCTCGAATCATATCCTCTGCCAATACACATTGTCCTTACTGAGAACTTGTCCGCAGGCAATACATTGGCCCTCCAGATGTCGTCTGAGATCATCTCGGTTATGGATTCATCATGAATGACTTCACCGAGAAGGACACCAGCTCTCTGGACAAGCGCTGCCCTATCCAAGAGAAACTCTACAGGACTGACTGGTGTCTGCAATTTCGCTATACGTCCAAACCATGAGATCACCATATCAGTTGGACAGAGTCTGGCTAGGGCTTCTATCTCAGCTTTTGCTAAATCCAGATTCTCACCAGACACCTGAGCGAAACAATCCATCAAGTAGACATCACTACTCGTAAAGATTATCTCCACCTAAGAAGATGCGCTGCATTTCACCATACAGAATGTCGAATCCTGTCATATCTTTGGCTGACACTGGGATAGTATCGCTCATTGTTCCAATGCTACCTAACATATCCAAGATAGCTTTGGCATACTCTCTGACTAGGCCTTCTGAGGATTGCTCAAGCGCCTCTTCAAGTAGGTGCAGTTCTGAACCCCATTGTACAATCTCTTCTATCTCGTCCTCCATAAGAATGTCGGATTTGCTGAGTATACTTAGCTGTGGTAGCCCAAATCGAATATTAATCGATAATCCAAGTAACATCGAAGAGAGATAACCGGAGGCCGTTCTTGCAATGTTTGAATCCAAGAGATATAATGATAACGAGGGATCATCCCCTCTGAGTCCTGATACCATCAAGGGGCCTGAATTCCGATAGGCGAAGAGCTCCATTTGCCCTGGGCAATCCACAAGCACATAGTTGCTCTCAGTTTCAACGATTTCTTCTCGTAAATCATCAACACTGCTTACTCCCATGTCCAAGGATGCAACAAGTGCCCCGTTGGGGCCAAGCCCAAAATTCTCCATCACTTCTCCATAATTGACATACTCTCGGATATCTACATCAGCTGAATATGGTGGACTTTCAACACCCGGATCCAGGTTAACAACTGCGACACTCAAGTCGGATTCCACTAACCACTTCTCAAGCGATGCGGTAAGGAGTGACTTTCCAGAACCTGCTGTTCCAACTACAAATATGAAGAACATCGACAGAACCCACATAGAAAAGTAAGTTCCCTGCTATGAGTTCTTCGGTAGGTTTGTCACCACGATTTCTATGCATTCTGCACAAGTCTTATCTATACTCTGGGAAAGCAGGGAAGATATGGACTGGAGTGAACCACTACGAAGGCTTGCAGAGGCAATGGCAGGTGAAATCTGTCTTGCTGAGATTGACCCAGGTTCTGTGATGAGAAGGTGGCGTGAGCGATTTCATATATCACAGAAGAGCCTTGCCAAATCCCTTGATGTCTCTCCCTCAGTTATCAGTGATTACGAGAGTGGAAGAAGAAAATCCCCTAGAGTTGAAACCATTAGACGATTCGTTGAAGGACTCATTGAAATGGATGCCGCAGAAGGAAGTCGTGTTGCTGTAGCTCTAGAGAAACTCATTGCTCCTGAAATCGCATCCGATGCTATACTTGATAGCCGCGAGTTTGGATTTCCAATTCCTGCAAGACTACTAGTCGAGCATCTCAACTGCAAAGTGCTCACTCACCCCAATTTGCTTGATCGAGACATCTATGGTTATACAGCTCTTGATAGCATCAAGGCTATAGTCAGTCTTACGCCGCAGCAGCTCCTGCGGCTCTATGGCGGAACAACTCAACGTGCTGCTATTCTTACGAACGTGTCTTCGGGTAGGTCCCCCATGGTGGCTATCAAGGCGAGTCAAATTGGTACATCCGTGGCAGTGAAACCTGCTGCTGTAATCCTTCACGGTGTGAAAGAACTGGATCCTCTTGCTGTAAAGATTGCCGATAGCATTCACCTTCCACTGTGCGTTTCTGAAATCAAGTCAGCCGACCAGCTAATACAAACAATCAGATCCTTTAGTCCTGAAATGTAAATTCCGAGGGGAGTGACTGAAATGGACTTTGTCATGGAAATCAATGACCCGATTCATGGTTTCATTGGATTGACTGAAATTGAAGCTAAAGTAATCAACTCCGAAACCTTCCAGAGGCTCCGTAGAATCAAACAGCTTTCAGGTGGTCACTATGTGTACCCGACTGCTGAGCATACACGATTCTCTCATTGCATGGGTGCCATGCACCTTGCAGGTCGGACGGGAAAGAAGTTGCTCCACGAAGCTGGAATGGGCGATGATGTTCTACAGGACGTACGTGTAGCGGGCCTTCTTCACGACTTAGGTCATGGCCCCTTTAGCCATGTCTTTGAAGAATCACTCATTGAGAACAGAGGATGGAACCACGAAGATGTTACTGAATGGCTTGTCTTAGAGAGTGAAATTGGAGAAATCCTTGAAGCGGGGGGAATCTCCAAGAAGAGAATCGCTGATCTAGTCCGCGGTCGTAGAACCACCAAGAAAGATGCTATCGTGAGCGGCATTGTTGCGGGACAGGTGGACGCAGACAAGATGGACTATCTGACCCGGGACTCATTCTACTGCGGAGTAAACTACGGCTTGGTCGATATTCATCGCTTGATTGACAGCCTTGAGGTTTCAAAGAGATATCAGTTGGAGTTCAGTCTTGCTGCCAGAGGTGCACTTGAAGCGTTTCTTGTGGCACGCTATGAGATGTTCTTGAATGTCTATTACCATAAAACCGTACGCAGTGTCGAAGTCATGCTTGTCAAGCTCATCAATGCTGCAGACAATGTTCTACATCTGACCAGCTTCAAGACCCCTGAAGAATTCTTGCTCTTAGATGATATGTCTCTGGTATCAATGATGCGTGGTATTGATCCGACTGAATCAGACTACGCAAAAGAAGCGGCAACAATGATGAGTCTCTTGGACTCAAGAGTTCTGTATAAATCTGCATTTGAGAAAGTGCTTCATACTCAAGACAGATTCGTTTCCAAGGTCCTCACAAAGAGAAAAGTGCGTGAGAGCATAGAAGAGGAGATTGCATCAATCGCTGGAGTCGAAAATCATGAGGTTATTGTTGATGTACCTACACTGCCTTCGGTCCCTTACAATCCCCATCAGCTCAACCCGATGGAAATTGCCATCTTTGAGATAGTAGATGGCAAAAAGGTGTCTCACAACCTCTCTGACTACTCCAATATTGCAGAGATGATGAAGGGATATCTAGATGTAATTCGTGTCTATACATTTGACAAGAATAGAGCAAAGGTTGGTCGTGCCGCCCGCGAAGTCTTTCAGGATGTGCCAGATACTGCGCTAATCCACATGTAAGACAGTGAGAGGCGCTATCTCTCGTCGTCATGCAGTATTACTTTGCATTAGTTCTGTGATTCTGTGGAGATTATATACTGCAGTTTGGATTCTACTTTGAACTTACCCGTTTTCTGGGGCTGAGAGTACTTGAGCGACGAAATGACCGAAACCCTACAGAACATAAAGGCAATCACAGGTGTAGAAAATGTCGTTTTAATCCAGAAAGACGGACTTCCTGTAGCGAGTGCAGGAGTATGGTTCAGTAAGGAAGAGGTCTTTGCTGTAGCATCATCAACATGTGCCATTTTTGGAGTAGCTAAGCTGATTCATGGCGATTTCAAGTATCTATTGATGGAATCGGAAACTTCCAAGGTATTCTTAGCATCCCTCCCCAACGATTCTGATTACTTTCTCACTGTCACAACAGCCCCACGCGTGAACCTTGCTGCTCTCTTCATTGAGATGAAAGACAGTCTTTCACGACTAGATTTTCTTCTCAGGCAGCATGTTGATGGAAGGCTTCCACCACTCCGATCCTATAGTAATGATGAAACAAAGCGTGTACTGGAAGGATTTGCAGTAGCTGAGGGCCGTGGTACAATCCATGGAATATCCCGCTCAGTAATTTCACTAGATAGATCTCAGGCGCTGACTCTGAGAGCCCTTCTCCGGCAGGTTCATGACTGTATTCCTAACATAGGTTCAGTGTTCTTGTCCCTGAGTGGGGGTGTTCGTGTATCACTTGAAGGATTCACAAATGATCGGCTTGCCGCTATGTCCTTTGCACTTCATGATGCATCGGAACGGGTCGTAAGAACTCTACGTAACAGCTCTCTACAGACCGTTCTGTGCGAAACTGGCACCACTCGACACTTCATTTATGCGGTGCCCAATGGTGTGTTCAGCCTGTGGGTAGACAAGGACAGCCAGAAACTTGGTCTAATGAGATTACTCCTGAAACACTATATCGACGAGATTCGAAGAGTCCTAACCTCCGTGTCAATGGTGAAGCCAGCAGTTCCAGAGGACTTGAAGGAGCTTCTTCTTGCGGGGGGTTCTGATGGTGGATTGATGCTAGCGAGGAGAGCCAAATGACGTACTCAATACTACACATGATTGAGCTAATGGATGAACAGTTTCCGTTACTCCTGCACTCAGTATTAGAACGGATACCTGTAATTGTAGCAGGTGAAGATATCGAACTTATTGATGATGTTGCTGAGAGTCTCACAGCGCTCAGCCCCCATCGGCACAAACTTGTCTTTTGGCGAGACTTCACATCCGAATCAGAAATTCTCTCAGTCTGGGATGAAGAGAAGCATGATTACGAAGTGAGTAGAACGGTTGTATGTGGTCTCTCTGGGAATCTCAGGCTGGCTCTTGATAGAATCACACGATATGCTGGTTGGACTCTCGCAATCCCTCTTGGTTCAACAGTCTTTGGTTTCGAAGTCAATGAGAAAACCCTTGAAGATGTCGTTTCTCATATTCTCTGTAACTCAGGCAACTGCGGAATACTACGTGTCGCATCTCCCTCCTCGATGTACTTTTCTCTCATCAGGCCCATAGATAGCAGCCACAATGTGGAAAAGCGCATTGTTGGCAAAATCCTAGTTCGGAAAGGACAGTCTCTCGAGAGAATCAGACGTCTTCTTACCAAGTCTCTGAGAGGTATGAATGTTTCTGAACATATCATTAGCGCTGTACTGAAGCTTGGCGATGAATCTGAGAAACTGACTCAAGATGTCTTTGAGGAGGAAGTGAACAATTATGTTCATGCGGCAAGAAGGGCTGTCACCCTTCTATCCCGAATTCGGCTTGCTAGAGAACTTGGCGCATCAACCACCCTCACGGAGAGAAATCTGTATGAAGCAATTGGTTGGGATGGTGGAGAGTTGCCCGATCTCATTCGCTTCATCAGAGCAGAATGGCATGAGGACTTCTCAGACTGTGTCAAACTTGGAACAATTTCTGGGCTTGGAGCGTGGGTTGACAGTATGTGGGGTACATGAACCAGGGGTAATGAAAGTGATTATTGATTATGGTAATCGGACAGTCGGTCTCAAGATTGTGTTCTTTGGACCTGCAATGAGCGGAAAGACGACTGCAATACGATGGTTGTTCTCGATGCTTGACTACACTGACAAGCTCACATCAATCGAAAATACTGCTGGCCGAACCATGTTCTGTGACTTTGGAACGATACCATTTCCTCTCAGTGAGAGCTGGACCATCAACGCTCACATTTGGTCTGCAACAGGACAAGATTTCTACAGATCCACAAGAGAAGTCGTCCTTGTAGGAGCTGACGGGGTTGTTTTCATGGCTGATTCCCAAGGCAATCTTCTTGATGAAGACCTAGCAAGTTGGAATGAACTCATGTCCATGATTATGGAAGAAGAGAGGCCGCTTCCAGTTGTTATCTGTCTCAATAAACAAGACTTACCAGAGGCTGTTCAAGAGGACCAGCTACGCGTACTCTTCAGGTTGCCACTATCAGTACCTGTTTTCCACAGTATTGCCACAGATGGTTATAATATACTTGAAGCATTCCAGTACATTTTCCAAGCAGCCATGAGAGCCAGCATCCTTGCCAACCCAATCTCGTGATGAATGGCGCTGATATGGCAGAACCTAACGAACCCTTTATACGAACAGCTGTGACTGTAGCCATAATTCTAGTAATCTATTGAAAGAGTCAGAAAGTATGTTGAATAGGGGTCAACGGTCTTGAGTTCTGTCAATAAAGTCACAAAATTCGTCTTCATAACTGGCGGAGTTCTTTCAGGTATCGGCAAGGGTGTGACTACAGCATCTATTGCCAAGATTTTTCAGTTTCGCGGCTATAGCGTTCGAATAATCAAGATTGACCCATATCTGAACATAGACCCAGGGACTCTGAACCCAATCGAGCACGGCGAGGTCTTTGTCACAGACCAGACTTGGACCTTCAGTCCTGTGAAGGGCTTTGACTTTCATATCTCCGAGGTCGATTTGGACTTTGGCACCTATGAACGCTTCACCGGCATGGAAGCCCATCCATCTCAGAACATAACTTCTGGGCAGATTTACATGTCGGTGATAATGGAGGAGCGGAAGGGTGGATTTCTTGGAAGAACTGTTCAGATAATTCCTCATGTCACAGAGAGAATCAAACAGAGAATCTGGGATGTTGTTGGAAAGGATCCTGTGCCTGATGTCTTACTGGTAGAGATTGGTGGAACCGTCGGTGATATAGAAGCGATGCCGTTCCTTGAGGCAGTGAGACAACTTATCTGGGAGATTGGGCGAGAGCGAGTTGCCGCTGTCCATGTGACACTAGTTCCCTACATGCAATCCGTTGGAGAATTCAAGACGAAGCCAACACAACACAGCGTTCGGACTCTTCAGAGTCTTGGCATACAACCCGACATAATGATATGTAGGTCTGAGAAACCTCTCACAGATTCATCAAAGAAGAAAATAGCGCTATTCTGTAATGTTCCGGAGGCGCAGGTGTTTTCTAATCCTGACATATCTGTCATCTACCAACTTCCGCTGTCATTTGAAGAGGAGGGCCTTGGAGAGATCTTGGTCAATCACTTCAAGCTCGAATCACGCAGACCTGATACAGATGCATGGCGCGAAATAGTACAATCCTTCCAGAGCCCCTCTGAAACGGTCACAATAGCCATGCCAGGCAAATACACAATGCTTGTTGACTCCTACAAGAGCATCAATGAGGCATTGGCGCATGCTGCCGCCGCATGCAACGTTCGTGTTGAAATCAAATGGATTGAAACAGAAGAACGAAGCACAGAAGAGTGCCTTCAAGAAGACCTCTCTGATATCGATGGAGTGCTTCTTACACCCGGATTTGGAGCGCGAGGGGTTGAGGGCATGATATGCGCTGCAGCACTAGCCCTCAAGTCCAAGATGCCTCTCTTGGGCATCTGCTATGGAGCACAATTGTCTACTGTTGCGTTTGCGAGGAAAGTAATGGGTTGGAAGGGTGCCAATACCACAGAGGTCGATCCTGACAGCCTTTATCCTGTTGTGGACCTGATGGACGACCAAAAAACCACTGAGAACAAGGGTGGTACAATGCGGCTTGGAGGACATACTGTCCATATCGTCAAAGGCACGCGACTGCACGAACTCTATGGTGTTGACGTAGTTAGAGAACGATTCAGACATCGATTCCATCTTATTGATAGATACATGAAGAAGATGTGCGAAAGAGGTCTTAGTGTATCAGCCTATGACTCCAGTAAAAGTATCATTAACGCAATAGAACTTGCTGGCCACCCGTTCTGGATTGGAGTCCAATACCATCCTGAGTTTAGATCCCGACCTGGAGAGCCGCATCCACTTTACTTGGGACTAATAAGGGCGGCTCTTGCACATAAGAGAGTGAGAGTGAAGTCATAGTGGATAAGAATCTCGACAAGGCGTTATCCCAACTCGTTGAAGAAATAGAGCGAGTCGAGGTCACAAAGAACCGCTTTGGCGAAGTCCTGCACAGGATCAAAGACATGATCAGCCTTGACAGATTCCCAGCTATTGCGTCCTGTGCCGTTGAAACAACGTTCACCAAGAATATAGAACCGACCAGTCTCTCTGGTCTGCAGATTGCTGGTATTGACGGTGGATTAGTCAGACGGCGGTTCCGGTCGATGGATTTGATTCTCATTAGAGGCATCGCAGTCGTTTTTCGTTTTGGACCAGAAGAGGGTCCCGATGTTGATTTCTTTCCTGATCCATTTCCAGAACCACAGATTCGACCAATGATGCTGACTCTGTCTGCAACAGAGTTAGATCAGCTCGCATCCTTAGAGAGGGTTGCTGCAGAACTCAGGGTGACCCTCTCAGTTCTCGATGAATTTCATACTGACTTGATTCTCGTCGATGGGTCATTATTCTACCATCCACGAGACCGGCCGCAGAGTGGTTCAGTTGTCTATGAGAAATTCCAAGAGGTCCTCTCCCTCTACAAACAGCTGTACAACAAGGTACGTAAGAAAGGGACAACTCTTGTAGGAATTGTTAAGGATAGTAGGTCAAGTAGGATTACCAGCATACTGGGGGATATCCTTCCCCACATACTACGTGAGCCAGCCATATTCGAGATGATGCAAGGAGTCGACTACCGATGGCTACTCAAAATATCCAGAGACTGCGATATCCTGGACACATTCCTAGAAGAGGGCGAAAGATCCTTTGTTTTTAGATACTCGTCAGAACTTCAGAACAATTCTAATCTGCAGTCTGACGACTTGGGAAATTGGGCCTCTTCTATTTGGGTGACCTATCTGAAAACAGCTCGAAATGACCTTCCGCTACGGATTGAGATCCTTATTGATGATGACTCCAATGCGAATGTATCGAAGGTTGACAAGGCATTAGCTGCAGTACTACCTCTCTCGTGGCAACATCCAGAATATGGAATTCCGACGCCAATACTTGAGGCTGACGCTAGAGCACGAATAACAGCTAATGAAACGAGCATGGTGATTGACCGATTAATGGCACTATCAGGACTCACCTATACAACTCTTGAAAAGAGGCGATCAAGAAATCCATTTGGAGGAAGTTGAAATATCAACAGAGTATCCATCTTCAGCCAGATTAGGGACCATAGTATCCACAGACTCAGGACCCAATGTAATGGAATTCTCTTTTGTTGTGGAGGGCGGTCCAAAAGAGGTTGTTGCAAGGCGTGGCGAGTTTGTATCAGTAGTAACTGAGAATGGGACTGTGATTGCGAGAGTACTGGACCTAGTCCGAACAAACAGATACTATCAACATGCGGAGGCAGTGAGAGAATATCAGTCGCGAGGAGAGCCACTACGCTCGATATTTCCCACAGATCGATGGCAATATACTATAGCGAAAGCAAGAGTACTGGGTCTGTGGGCTGAGGGCAGGACGATTCGTCCGTACTTCTCTGTGTCGCCAGGAGCAGTTGTCAGAAGGCCCGATGAGGACATACTGGTTTCATTCCTAAACCTTGACCCCAAGAATGGACTACACTTGGGAAGCCTTGCATACCAAAGTCTTCAGTTCACCCCATCGATTGACCGGTTACTTTCAAAGCATCTGGCCATATTGGCCATGAGTGGAGCCGGAAAATCCTACTTTGTTTCAGTGTTATTGGAGGAATTACTTGCCCGTTCCAAGGAACAGGGACGGCTCTCAGTCATTGTCATCGATGTGCATGGTGAGTATAGCTATCTCAAAGACATCAAGCCCGATGACATAGGTCTCACAGAAGGCGATTTCAGAGTCGAACACATCAGAGCATCACATCTCCAGATACCTGTTCAATCACTTACTGCTGAGTCAATCGGTGCCTTGGTTGCAGATATGAGTTCGATTCAGGTCCGTGACCTCAGACGTATAATCTCCGAGATGCAAGACACTATGAAGTCCGGTTATACACTTGCTGACATTGTAACCTACGTACGAGATGATGAAACTGTAAGTAAGAACACAAGAGAGGCCCTCATTAGCTGGCTCATTAATCTTGATGAAACAAGCCTATTCGGAAAGGGCGCTACTCCTGATATTCGCACAATTGCAAAACCGGGCAAGATTACACTGATTGACCTGAGCGATTTTATCAGTCTGAAGAAGAAACAGATAGTCGTTTCCTATCTTGCGAATGAGCTCCTTAGACTTAGGCGAAGAGGCGACATTCCTCCTTTTTTGCTAGTGCTCGAAGAGGCACATCAATTCTGCCCCGAGGGCCGCCATGAGGTTGCTCTTCCGAAGAGCCGCATCGAAACAATCGCACGAGAGGGGCGAAAGTTCCATGCACTTCTCTGTCTCATATCTCAAAGACCTGTCCGGCTCTCAACTACAGTACTTAGTCAATGCAGTAATCAAGCCATTTTTCGGTGCACAAACCCATACGATCTTGACCATATTGGTCGATCGAGTGAGGGTATCGACCGATCATCGCTTGATGCAATCACAACACTCGAAATTGGTGAGGCATTATTCATTGGCGAAACCGTTTCAGTGCCAACATTCGTGAAGATACGTCAGAGACGATTCGAGCCCACTGGATTGTCTCAGAGCCTTACTGAGGCTGTCAAGAGGGCTGACAAGTAAATGGTAGTACAATATCCCCGCAATCCTGATAAGATAAGACTAAAGACTCAATCAGCTGTGATGAACCGGGGGACTTAGGCCCTTGAATGACGATGAACTGAATCACGTACGACAGTTGATTGATTCAATGCAATCAGGACTAGTAGAACTCTTTGATCAACTGCGCGAGTTGAGGGAACATCTTCACCTTCTCTCAGAATTGCCGCTCGGCACATCATCCCCCGTTGTTTCATTGTTTTCAGAAGTCAAGCAAACAGCTACTGAGCCTGAGAATGGTGGAGAGCTTGATACTGATGAACAGCTCGAGCAGAAAGCACTCAACGATGAAGGACTGATATCACATTCTAGTCCTCACCTGACGCCTCCATCTGAAGATATGACAGCAATTGAAACAGACTCCTCGGAGTCGATCACTGATTCAGTCGATGTGAGTGCTCTGAGTGCAAAGGTAAGCAGGGTTCTTGACCCAACCACACAGGAGCTGCGCACGGCTGAGGCGACCGCAGACATAATTATGGAATATCTTCAGTCTGCAAGAGAGTACTTGATTGACAACGATGAACGTAAGCAGAAGGTAGCTCGGGACATGGATATTGTTCTGAATTTTCTGAGAGCTAGAGGGAATAGAAGTATCAGACCTGAAGAGCGTGACAATATTCTAAAAAGAATACGCCGCTGGAAAGCCCATCTGGTGAGCTATTCGGACTCTCCAGCTGAATAGGTTCAGAAGAAACTCACCTATTCTAAGTCTAGTATAACGCGTCTTACTTTTGTCTTTGATATCTTTTTCAAGCCATGCTGACCTGGTTCATATCTACAATCAAGTAGACCCGCTTCGTAAAGAATTTTGATTTGGGCGCTAGCATTAGCCTCTGTTCCACCGAGGTGTCTTGCTACTCGTGTTACATCTTTCTCTCCTTGAAGAAGAAGTCTAAGTACTTTGAGTCTCGTGGCTGAAGATAAGGCACGTCCAATACGTAGTATAGCATCATCATTGTCGATCTGTAGTGTTTCGGACAGTTTTAACACCTCATGCGAGCGTTAGCCTGTTGCTCAAGTAAGTCTTTATTATACTTGTTGTTTGGAAAGCCCCACATGAGTGGATTCATAACTCAATGGTCAAAAGGGTTCATGGCCATTTAGTCTGTCGTGCTGTAAGTGAGTGCTGAGCCGAATGGGCGATGAAAGTGTATTCATTATTGGTTTTGACATATTACCATCGCATAGCCCTGGATCGAAGATTCCCCCTAAATTTGCCTGTGTCGTAATGCGCGATGGCGTCATCTTGAATGAGCACGCAGAAGTATCTAGAGGTTCGCTTTTGAAGTTGGTCAAAACGACCGTACCAAGGTGGTTCTGCACAGACAATATCTTTGAGATAGTGTCCGATAGTAAATCATTATTCCAACTAGCAAGCCACATTCCAACTGAAACAAGAATTGTCCAAGTGACTGGAGTCCCACCAAATCAGACTCAACTTAGGATTTTGGCTAGGCGTCACGGCATCAGCATACAAGGAAAACCGAGCGCTTTGGAAACTGCAAGAGTTGCAGCCCAGCTTGCAGCAAAAGGTGTCGGCCATTTCTTGGAGTGTTTCAGTGAACAGACTGAAATCAAAGTAACTCGAGCACGGAAGTTAGGCCGTGGCGGGCAGAGCACAAATCGGTATAGACGGAGAATTCATTCTGAGATTCAACAGATGACGCGTTTTATTGAATCACAGCTCAAGACCGCTGGAATCGAGTATGATATTGATGTACGCACCTCTGATTTTGGGTATGCAAGTGCTCGTCTAACCGCGAACGCTCCTCTACCAGCAATTCGAAGTAAAATCGAGGCAAAGAGGGGCGGTGACTTCAACATCTTAATATCGCCGGTTCGTAAACGGGTCGAGTTCTTGCCTCTTCAACCAGTTTCTGGTCCTTCAGAGAGCAAGCCGAAATTCTTCATTCTTGGAGTCGATCCGGGTACTGCTGCAGCCTACTGCCTTATGTCACTAGACGGCAGGGTCAAGGTTCTAAGGAGCAAGAAAGGGCTGACTAGGGCTGACATGATACGTGAGATATATGAAACAGGTATCCCAGTCATTATAGCTTCAGATGTTCCACAGGTCCCTCATTTTGTGGAGAAAATAGCGAGTACCATCAATGCTGCAATATTCACTCCTGCAAAGGCCATTCCTGTTGCTGAGAAACAGGAGTTGGCACGAGAGTATGACAAGAATATCAGAGTTCGTAATGCACATGAGCGTGATGCTCTTACAGCCGCTGTCTATGCCTATAGGGCAGTTCTGCCCAAATTGCAGCAGATTGATCGAATCGTGAGAGAGGAACAACTTTCGATTGATAGGAACCATCTGAAGGCGCTCGTGATCAAAGGTACAGCGATTAATGAAGCTCGGGCGAGTCTAGAACACGGCGGTTCCGAAATCATCGAAAGCATACCGGAGGAGAAGCCGTGTCCACCGATTGAAGAGAATTTGACCCAAGAGAGGTTTGAGGCGCTCAAGAGTCATCTTCAACAGATAGAGAATGATAACCAAGTACTTACAGAGAAGGTAGAGGATCTTACACGGCTCATAGAGCTACTCAAGTTCAGAGAAAGTGAGCTCATGGACAGTCTTGAGATTGTCACTCAAGAGAACTATTGGAAAGTGAAACGCGATAGAGAAGTGGAGAAGTCAAAAGGATCACTGAGGAGAGCTGAAGGGGAGATTATCGAACTCAGAAAACAGGAGGCTACACTGAAGAGCCGATTGGAGCTTTTCAAGGGGGTCAGACACCTCGAGATGAAGGGTGATACGTTGGCGGTGAAAGTGATTCCCCATTTCACCCGAGAGAGCATTGAAGACTACAACCACAGAGTCGGCCTCAAACGCGGCGATATTATTCTGTTTGAGGATGCTTCTGGTGGTGGTCCTCAGACTGCAGGACTCCTAATCGACAGAGAGATTCGAGCAGTTGTAGCCAGTACTCCACTCTCGCATCTTCCAAGAGAGGAGCTTGTTCGAGCCCTCATACCGGTTATTGATGCAAAGGATGTAGAGCTTAGACGAATTGATGAATTTGCGTTTATCAGTCGCAAGAAGTTTGAGGCCATACTCCAATCATTCATCAAGGATGTACGTGAACAGGCAAGACAGAAGGGCGAAGAGCAACTTGTACAGATGATTGAGAGATACCGCCGAGAGATAGAACGCTAAGTCCCTTCTCTGAAAAGATGTCATCAATCACTCTGGGACCTGTATCCAGAGGATATTATTCCCTCTTATCAGTATCTGACCATACTTTGCCAATATCTGTTCATTCTCGATCTCTTCAGCTTCGGCAAGTGTGAGGTTCATGTACATGTCACACCTAGTCAAGTGACCTCTGAAGATTCTCTGATCCTTGAGCTTGACAGAAACTACATCTTCAAGCTGTTGTTCAAGTGCTTTGATTGGCAATCTTTCTGACAAACTGTACGCCTCTCGACAGTGGCCAATTGTGAGGATTATAAAGGCTTTGCTACAAGACGTCTGAAAAAGGACGGAGCGGAAGAGTCAACTTAGATTGACGCACTCTTAAGTCTTGAAAATCAAACGTACCAAAGGCTATCATAATGGCACTAGTTTGTCTTGGACTTGAAGGAACTGCACACTCATTCGGCGCTGGTATAGTCACGAGTAAAGGAAAGGTGCTCGCAAATGAGTGGGACATGCTGAAACCGTCTCAGGGAGGCATCCATCCTCGTGAAGCTAGTAGACATCACTCCGATCTTGGTCCAGGAATAATCTGCAGAGCAATGGAAACTGCAGGCATGGGCTATAAAGACATCAACCTGATTGCTTTCTCAAGAGGCCCGGGTCTGGGTCCCTGTCTAAGGACCACTGCCACGATGGCAAGAACACTGGCACTGAAACTCGACATTCCTTTGATTGATGTCAATCATTGTGTTGCGCACATTGAGATTGGTAGTCTTGAATCCAGATTCGAAGATCCCGTTACCGTATACGTTTCAGGAGGAAACACTCAGGTCATCGCATTTGCAGGAGGCCGCTTCAGAACTTTTGGAGAAACACTGGATATTGCTATAGGCAACATGTTAGATGTGCTTGGTCGTTATCTTGGAATGGAGTTTCCAGCAGGCCCTCTAATAGAGAAAGAGGCCAGGGCTGGTAGAGATTTCCATAGTCTCCCCTATTCTGTCAAGGGCATGGATATTAGCTACTCGGGTATGCTCACTGCAGCAAAGAAACTGGTTTCTGATGGAGTTCCAATTCCGGATATTTGTTACAGTGTTCAAGAAACCGCATTTGGTATGTTGGCAGAGATTGCTGAACGAGCCCTAGCACACACCAAGAAGGACGAGCTTCTACTCACCGGTGGCGTAGCACGCAATGACCGCTTGACTGAGATTCTAACAGGTGTTTCGGAGCGTCATGGTGCACGATTCCATCGGGTTTCACCCTCTTTAGCTGGCGACCAAGGTGCGATGATTGCATGGAATGGTGTTTTACAATACGAGTCTGGACATGAGATTGAAGTCGAGAGTTCATACGTTCTTCCAAAGTGGAGAACAGATGAACAAGACATACTCTGGAGGCACTGATGGTGAAGGAGGATGTTCTTGCTCTCGGTGCAGAATCTGTCATTTTCAAACTTGAGAGATGGAATCAGGCATTCGTGTTGAAATCGCGCCAAGCAAAACCGTATCTACTAGAAGAGATTGACTCACTGCTCAGGAAGACCCGCACTGCCAGAGAGTGCAGGACGCTCATAATCGCTCGTACTCTAGGGGTTCGCACACCCGCAGTATATTCAGTAGACCTTAACAACTACACAATCTTGATGGATTTCATAGAAGGAACACAATTCAAACTGCTCGCAGAGAAGCTTCCCGAGAGGCAGCTCACCAGACTGTGTTTCAAATTTGGAGAATCAATCGCATACCTTCATGAGGGTGAAGTCGTGCATGGTGACCCCACCACGAGCAATGTAATCGTTGATAATCAGCAACGACTCTGGCTTATTGACTTCGGACTATCGGAGATGAATGCTACGGTAGAAATGAAGGGTGTGGATCTTCATCTCATTCGCAGAGCTCTAGAAACCACTCACTGGGATAGACAAGAGTCCATGTTGAATGCTACCATAGAAGGATATGTTGCTGTGCTTGGGGATGGTGCTGAGGGCCCTCTGTCAAGAATGAACGAGATTCGAGAACGCGGCAGATATCACTGAAGAGCTATCAGACCTACATTTCTGGTCACCACAAGGCAATCTTTATATCTACACCGCAAGGGCAAGAAAACAGGACCCGAGTTTTTTGGGGATTGATGACCTAGAGGTTGTCCCGATGGCAAGAATGCACACAAGACGCAAAGGTCAAGCCGGAAGCAGGCATCCTTCGACAATGCGCGTGCCCGAATGGCTAGACAAAGAAAAGAATGCGCGGTGGGTGGAAGAGAAGGTCATCGAGCTTGCTAAGGCAGGCAATACCCCATCCATGATAGGGATGATATTGCGTGACCAGTACGGTGTTCCTCTAGTAAAGGTTGTCACTGGTAAGAGTGTGATTGCTATTCTCAAGGAGAACGACCTTACACGAAGAGTACCAGAAGACCTTCGCAACATGATAATTAAGGCAACACACATTCGTAAGCACCTTGAAGAGAACAAGAAGGACCACACCTCTAAACGCGGTCTATTGCTTGCTGAGAACAAGATACATCGGTTGTCCAAGTACTATCGCAAGAAGAAGGTCTTACCTGTAGACTGGAAGTACACACCTGATCAGGCTGCTGTGCTGCTAAGATAGTTTTATCATGCTAGACGCCTTTCTCTCCTTGAGATGAGCAAAGAGACGAGTAGCGATCCATCATTGAAGTCGCTAGAAAAAGACTGCAAGAGTATAACTCTAGATGATAGGACTCATACCCTCATAGTGACCTCTCCGTACCCAGCAGCAACTCTTGCCACTGCCATACTCTCAAGGGCACTCATGAGGTCTAGCGGAAGGTTCCAAATCACCTTTGGACAACCAGTCATGAGCATAGACGCACTCAACGAGTTGAGGACTAAGTATGAAACCTCAGCAGTCTTCATGATAGGCATTGACACTCTTGGTTCGAAACGGGTCAAGAAGGGCAGAAGCTATCCCATCCTGATTGGCGGGACATCCGAATCAGAGCAATTGGCTTCCTTCACTCTCGGAACTGATTCTACTATGCCTTCAGCGGCATATGTCCTAGCTAAATCGCATGTGGAATTGGATCCGTATGACTTACAGCTCGCTGCAGCAGGCACCCTTGTTCAAGACAGCATAAATGAATCCAAGAAAGGAGCAGGTATGGATATCATCAAGCTAGCTGAAAAGGAAGGGCTTATTGAAGAGCGAAAGGGATTCAGACTGTTCGGAATCGGTATGTTACCACTTGATGAAGCATTTCTCTACAGCACTCATCCCTATCTTCACACACTAAGCGGAAACCAGAAGGCGTGTGACGAGTTACTCAATAAATCGGAGATACCCGTTCCCAAACTGCGCTCCCCGCTGAGCTCGTTGAGTTCATCAGAGGCGCAACGTTTGACCTCACAGCTTATTACACGACTGGATCCGGAGGTAATTCCACAGCTTCTAGGCAAGGACTACATATTCACACAGGAACGCGAAACCTGTCCTCTAAGATATGCATCTGGAATCGAAATAACTGCCACTACTGCATGGGTGCGACGTGAACTTGGCGCATCGATGAGTGTATGGTTAGGGGACAGGGGAAGAGCTCTAAGGAGTCTAATTGATAGCCATATGAGTCACCATAAGGATGTCATTTCAGCAATCCAGAGGCTTGACTTGGGACTGGTCAGTGAGTCTACTCCTTCTGCTACAATAGTAAAAATCCTCGGCTCAAAGACCGAAATATTGCCTGATGTGGGTAGAATTGCTCTGAGTAATAGGCTCGTAGGTTCCGACAGGCCGGTCGTTCTGGATAATGAAGAGTCCTACACTATCATCTGGCCCTCCGCTGGATTGAGCATCAAACAGGTTCTTCATAGTCTATTAGGAAATGGCATCCTGCCAGTCGCCACATCTCCCCAGTCCATCACCATTGCTGGCCCGTCTGAAATGAAAGAAACGTCACTTCAAATAGTCACGGCCCTAACTGCGGCAGGCGGTTGAACATGATTGCAGCAATCGAGATAGAATTTCAGTCTTCTGAAATTGCAGAGAGGGTCTTAGACACTATATCTCCTGACAATTCCCCTCTTCCGACAGGATTGACTATTGAATGTGCAGTAAAAGGTGCATGTTTGTCTGTCAAGATTCACTGCGAGAGACGTATTGAGAGTCTAGGTGCAACACTGGAAGATATTATGAGTTCAATAGATCTCTCAATGAGAACTTCCGAATCAGTGGAC
>Ga0153915_10000114_pt1 | contig 70598 bp, 42 predicted proteins | sample Opewatmetagenome_2_FD_107003 | JGI IMG/M metagenome (GOLD analysis project Ga0153915, IMG submission 107003) | Freshwater wetland microbial communities from Ohio, USA - Open water 3 Core 3 Depth 3 metaG | ecosystem: Environmental > Aquatic > Freshwater > Wetlands | place: USA: Ohio, Lake Erie...
GTCCGCCCCAGGTGCCGCCAAAGGCGTGGTTGAACGTGTCGAGCGCCTCGCTCGAGATGCACCATTGAATGGTGATGTGGATTGTCGGCAGCCTCAGGTCCTTGCCGCCCCCGGGAGGCGTGTACATGTGGCGGTACATCGAGAGGTTCTCGTCGAAGCCCCAGCTCGCCGAGCAGTGGTCGATGATGATGTTGCCGATCGGATTGCCGCCGAGGGCATCATCGCGGTCCATCACGTTCGTCTCGCCGCGGCGGAAGCGCATGTAGCGGATGACTACGTCATGCGTGTCGATCTCGGTCGTCGCTCCCGCGATGCAGACGCCGTCGCCCGGGGCGGTCTGGCCGCAGATGGTGATGTAGGGCGCCCGGATGCTGACCCGCGTCTTCAGCCGGATGATGCCCGACACGTTGAACACGATGATCCGCGGGCCGGCGGCCTCGCACGCCTCGCGATACGTGCCCGGGCCGCTGTCCTCCAGGCTGGCGACGACGTAGATCTTCCCCCCGCGCCCGCCAAAGCTGCGTGCTCCGGCCCCCTCGGCCCCGGGAAATGCGGGAATAGGCGCCTGCGGGAGATCGACGCCGGGCATCCCCGCGTTCGGGATATACGGCTTGCCGCGCTCCGCACCAGCGAGGACGGCGGGCTTGATTCGCGTCCAAACCTCCTCCTCGTAACGGGCGACTGCGGCGGAGCGGTCCTTGTCGGCCTGGGTCGGCTGCGGCCAGCTTTCACGGCCAGAGGAGAGCAACGCGGCGAGCGCGCCGGCGAGAGTGACGCCGAGGCGGAGGTTCGATGGAATCGTATTCATAAGATGGAGAAAAGGCTGGGAGGACGTCATCAGGCGGATGCCAGGGCGCGGATCAAGTCAACCGCCCCGCCTGCCGGGACTGTGACATCAACGATTCGGCCCTGATAGCTGATCCGGCAGCTTTCCCCGGGTCGGCCACGGAGATTTCCGGAGATCAATCTGCCCTGTCGCCAAGTGAGGTCGACCTCGAAGCCGCCGCGGGCGCGAAGACCCCGGAAGGAGCCGTCGGGAAGCGCCTGCGGCAAGGCCGGCAGCAGGTCGATGACGGGAATCCCGTCGACGTCGCCTGGTGTCGTCCGGGTGTGGCTCTGCAGGAGGAGTTCGGCGATGCCGGCGGCGGCGCCGAAGTTGCCGTCGATCTGGAAAGGCCCGCAGAGGTCAAGCAGGTTGGGCAGGGTTTTGCGGCCAAAGAGCCGGGAGAGCTGGCGGAACGCAAAATCGCCGTCGCCGGCGCGAGCCCAGAGCGGAATGCGCCAGGCGTAGCTCCAGCCGGTGCTTCCCTCGCCACGCCAAGTCAGGAGGATCTTGGCGGCGGAGAAAACCCGGGAATCGGCGTGGGTGATACCGGCGCCCGGATACAGCGCCCAGAGGGGCGACATATGACGGTGCGCATTATTCGGCTTGTCGATATCGGCAAGCCACTCCTGCAGCTGGCCATGGCGGCCGATCAAATTGGGCGGCAGCCGGCGTTCGGCTTCTGCGACCTCTGCGGCAAAATCCGCATCGACGCCCAGCAGACTTGCGGCGGCCCGCGTGTGGGCGAACAGCGCGCGGAGGATCTGGTTGTCCATCGCAGGGCCTGCCGTGAGCGCACCCTGCTCGGGCGAATAGGATGGCGACGTCACCAGCCAGCCGGTCTTTCGCTGCTCCGTGAGCGTATCGAGGAAGAACTGGACCGACGCCTTCATCACGGGATAGGCGCGATGTGCCAGGAACCCGCGGTCGCCAGTGAAAAGGTAGTGCTCCCAGAGATGCTGGCAGAGCCAGGCACCGCCGGTGGGCCAGACGCCATCGATATTGTTGATTGGAGCGGTTCCGCGCCAGAGGTCGGTGTTGTGGTGGAGGACCCAGCCGCGGGCACGGTAGTGGACGGCAGCGGTGCGGCTGCCGCTGGCGGCCAGATCATCGATCAAATCGAAAAGCGGAGCCGTACACTCGGAGAGGTTGGCGACCTCGGCTGGCCAGTAGTTCATCTCAAGATTGATATTGGTGGTCCACTTGCTCTCCCAAGGAGGATCCATCTGGTCGTTCCAGATCCCCTGCAGATTGGCGGGCTGGCCACCGGCACGGCTGCTCGCGATGAGGAGGTAGCGGCCGAACTGAAAATAGAGGGCCGCAAGTGATGGGTCGGCCGCCAAGCCTGCCGTCTTGACCCTGCCCAGACGGCGATCAGTCGGGATCGACTCTGCGTTGGGGTCAGCCCCAAACGAGAGTGCCACCCGCCGGAAGAGCTTCCGGTGATCGGCGAGGTGGACTTCGCGGAGCGACTCGAAGGAGCGGTCCCGCACACCACCGAGCACCGTGGCGCAGACCGCCGCCGGATCCCCGGAAATATCCTGCCAAGTCTTGAAGCTGGTGGCGGCGGCGAGGATCAGCGTAGCTGCGTCGGCGTTCTCCACGCGGATGCCGTGGTTGTCGATCCGGGTGGTGCCGCCTTCGGTTCTGGCGAACAGACGCGATTCGAATCGAAGGCCGCCGGGCTCGACCTCGCCGCTCAATGCAAGCGTGTCCGCGGAGACCGCCTTCATCGCGCTTCTCTGGTGCGGGCTGTCAGTCGATGCGGAGAAAGAAATCTGTCCGGGACGGTCGGCCGACAGGTGAACGACCAGGACGCGATCGGGATAACTGGCGAATATCTCCCGGCGGTAGATGACATTGCCCCTCCGAAATGCGATTGTCACCACGCCCGAATCGAGCTCGAGCTCGCGCCTGTAGTCGGTGAAGGGAGGGGATTGCGGGTCGGCGTCTTTTGCGTCGGTTGGGCTGGGAGAGGTGAAACGGATCCGCAGGTCTCCGAACGGTTGGTAGGCCTTCTGGCGCAGCGGATCGCCGAGAAAATGTTCCTTGGCGATCCTGCCGGCTTCGTCGACCCGGCCCTGATCGATCAATTCGCGGATGGGCGCAAGGAAATCGCCTGCGCCGGGCCGCGCATAGTCGTGCGGCCTTCCGGTCCAAAGAGTGCCTTCGTTGAACTGGATGTGCTCATCGCCGACTCCTCCGAAGACCATGGCTCCGATCCGCCCGTTGCCGAGAGGCAGGGCTTCCGTCCATCTGGCCGCAGGCTGGGCAAACCAGAGACGCGCGTCTGCTGCCTGCGAGAATGCGTTTGCCGAAAAAGCCGCGCCAGCTGTCAGCAAGATGAGAAGCCTTTTCACGGTGAGGAAACCGACATGGTAGGGCATCGATTTTTGTATCGCTTTTGCAGGTTGGCATCCGGTCTCCCTGCAACGGCCCCGCAGGGAAAACAACCGATCCTATTTCTGATTTGAGAGCGCCTTCTCGGCTTCCTTGATGTTGTAGCCCGCCTTCGCCAGGTAATTGTTGATCCTGCCTTTGTATTTGCCGAAGGCGGCATGCTTCTCATCGGAGGTGAATCCATCCATGGCCTGCTCACGGGCTTCGATCAGCCAGGCGCGCATCTGGGCTCTCTGCTCGGCGGTCAAGTTCGGCAAGAGGCGCTCATAGGCCGCGAGCATCACATGCACCTTGTCGTACGTGAGGCCGTCCTTGATCCGGTCGATCTGATCGGCCGGGAGCTCCTTCGCGAGCCGGGCGAGGAAGGCGTTGTGAACAGCCCCCCGCCTGGCGTCGGTGTCCGCCTTGATGGCTTTGACCTCGGCGTCGCGCGCCTGATCAGAAAGGGGGGCATTCTCCTTGGCGGTTTTGAGGCGCGCGTCGCGGTCGTCCTGCAGGCCGTTGAGGTCGCGGTAGAACCGGGTAATGGCGTCGCGGACACGGGCGGCCTTCGCGGCATCGGAGATCCCGAGTGTCGCCACGATCTTCTCTGCGCGCGTCTGGATGGCCTGCATGTAGGCGGTGTCCTCGGCCGGCGCGGCCGGGGCGATGGCGGCGAGGCTGCAGCCAAGGATGAGGATCGAAGCGATCCGATGGATTGGTTTCATGACAGGGGGATAACGGTATCTGCCAAGCGGCTTGGGTCAAAAAGCCCGGCTTCTTTTGGAAGCCGGGCTGCAAACGGAATAGAGACTTGTCAGCTGACTAGAACCGGGCCGTCACACCAGCGGTGACGATGACGCCGTAGCGGTAATCACTGACATACTTGGCGTAGTCCGGGACGATGCCGTATGCATCATAGCGCTTCGTCACGGTCTTGGTGTTGAGCACGTTGTTGGCGGAGACATACAGGTTCCACCGCGAACTGATCTGGTAATCGGCGCCGACGTCCAGCTTGATCAGCTTCGGCGTCACGTCGTAGACGCTGTATTTCAGGCCGGTAGCCGGGTAGGTGACATCGGAGTTCCGGTTCCATGAACTGTTCTGCACCGTGCCACGGACGCTGGCGCTGAACCGTTTGAAACCGATGCGGACGCCGCCGGCGACCGTCTCATTGGCGGACTGGCTGATCGCGATGACATTCGAGTTGGACGACTGGTGCATCAGCTTCCGGCTGTAGTTGCCGAACACATAGAAGTGCTGGCCGAACGAGCCCAAGATGCCGAGATTCTGGGCGACGCTGATCTCGTAGCCCTTATTGCTCGAGGTCTCCTGGCTGTTGACGGTCGTGGCGATCACCCAGTTCTCGTAATCGCTCGGGTTGAGGCCGAGACCGGACAGGATACTCGAGTACTCCGAGTCGTAATAGTACACGTTGGTCGTCAGCCACTCGCCCTTGGTCTTGTCGTAGAAGTAACTGACCGTGATGCTGCCGCCATTCTTCGTGTAATAGGAAAGTGCGGCCTGATAGGAGTCAGTCTTCTTCGGCCGCAGGTCCGGATTGGCGACCTTGATCGTGCCATCACCGCCCAGGACGGTGGTGTGCGGATCGTTCTCGTTGATGGAGAAGGCGCCGTTACCCGAGAGGATGCCGGCAGCGGAGTTCTCATAGCTTGGGAGCGTGGTCGCACGTTTCCACGAGGGCTTGAACACCAGATTGGGAGTGATGTTGTAGGACGCCGCCAGCATCGGGGCGATCGGATCGACCTTTTTGGAGTGGATCGGCCGATTGGCGATCAGGTTCAGCTTTCTCTGCTCGAGGGGCGTGAGCGTCGCGTTGATCACGTGATCGGGATACCACACGCCGGCCGCCGTAAGGCGGGAGCGCAGCGACGAGTCGGTGAAGAGCGCCGAGGTGGCCGAGTCGAGCCTGATCGTGGTGCCCAGCACCGAGTCGACGTACAGCGTGCCGTCGGGGTTCTTGAGGTAGTTCCACTTGCTGTCGGTGTAGGGCCCGCGGCCATCATTCTTGGTGCGCTGCTGGCGGGCGCCGGTGACGACCGTCAGGCGGTTGTTGAAGAACCGGCCGGTGATCATTGCGTAATAGGAGGTCTTGACCTCAAGAATCGACTTCTGCTGGTTCACCCACGAGTTGTAGTTGCCCACGATGACTCCCGAATCGTTGGGGTCGAAGTATTCAGGGTGCTGCTCGTAGACTGAATAGATCTTGTAGGTGTCGGCCCACTGTTGGGTCTTCCAGCCGAAGCCGGGGCTCTTGTTGTAGGTCGTGTCGAGGACGTCAGAATAGCTGAGCGTCGGCCCGACGTAAGCCATCTTGTAGCCCGTCCCCTTGCCCCACTTGGACTGCTTTGATTCGTCGCGCTCGGCGCCGATCTTGGGCGTCAGCGAGAACTTGCTGAACAGGAAATCGCGCTCGACGCTGAGGAGGTAGGTCCGCTCGGTATCGCGGGAGCGGGTCACGCCCGACTGGGCATAGAAGCTGTCCAACGCATAGTTCGAGAGCTGGGTCGGGTCGATGACCGCGCCGGCGCGGCTTGTGACCGTGATTGTCGAGGGCATGCCATCCTTGATCCCGGCGAAGCTGATCTGGCCGGCGTTGATGATCATGTCCACTTCAGAGAAGTGCTTGTTCTGCGTATCCTTGTAGGTGCCGTAGCCCATGGACCAGCTTGCCTGGGCGGAGATGCGCCACGGGCCCTGGTTGTAGCTGTACTTGATGCCGGCGTTGGTCGAGAAGCCGGTCTTGTCGCGGGCGATGACCTGCATGTTCACCGTCTCCTTGGGATTCGAGAGCTTCGAACCCGTGGGATACGAGATGCCAGTCACGAAGTCTGATCCCCAGTCCGAGGGGGTCGTGAGCGTGTAGGTCAGCTTGCGCGAGACGTTGATGCCGTCGTAGTCGGAATAGCCGCCGGTGAACTGGAACACATGGTGCGGGTTCGGCGACCAGTCGACACGGGCCGAGACTGAGCGGGTGAAGGTGTTCCAAGGCTGGTCGGTCACCGCGATCTTGCTGAGGAACGGATGGGCAAGGTCGGAAGTGTAGCCCGCGGAGTTGGTGAGGTTGCCCTTGACGCCGCCGACGGAGGTCAGGTCATAGCTGAGGGCGGTGTTGGTCCACGAGGGTTGGGCGCGCTCGGTCGGGGTGTAGTTATTTTCCGAGGAGACGGTGATCGACATGCCCAGCTTCTTGGAGAAAGGCTTGATATAGGAGAAGCTGCCGCTCGGGAGGGTGTGGTAGGTCTTCTTGTTTGCCGGCCCCTGCTGCTTCTTGAAAATTGTCGTGTCCTTCGAATTGACGCTTGCGTGCAGGTCGACCGTGAGTTGGGGCAGCGCATATTCGAAGGCGCTCTTGGTGATCAGGTTGATCGCGCCACCGGCTGAGTTCGACGGCATGTCGGGCGTCTGCACCTTGATCAGTTCGACGCGCGAGGCGTTGTTGATCGACATCATGTCGAGGCCGACGGCGCGGGAGAGGCTTGCGGGCGAAGGATTGGAGACCGGCATGCCATCAAACATGATGGCTTTGTTTTCGACACCGTAGCCGAGCACCGAGATGTAGGAGGCGTCGGCCGGGTTGATGTAATCGCCGCCGTATTGAACCTGGACGCCGGGAAGGAATTTCACGAATTCACCGACGTTGCCCTTGGTGACATAGCCGAACGCATCCGACGCGACGACGTTCTTCAGGGTCGTCGAGTAGCGCTCCTCGTTTACTGCAACCTCCTGGGCATTCTTGAAGCGTTCGGAGGTGACCACGAATTTGTCCAGCTTGACGACCTGGCCTTCGCCAGAGGTGGCGGCCGCTTTCGCGCGATTGAACATGAAGTCCTGATTGACCGTCTGTCCGGCGGCAATCTTCACTGTGGTAGTCAAGGGAGTCTGGCCGGTGTACTCCACCTTCAGGATCGCGGTGCCGGCGGGCACATCCAGCAACGTGTAGTTACCGAAGTCGTCAGTGAATGCCGCCTGCGAGGAACCGGCGAGCGTGACAACAGCTTTTGAGAGGTAATTGCCGTTTTCGCCGTTGACGACGCGGCCCTGGATCGTGCCGGTCGCGGGTTCAGCGGCCCAAAGCGAACTCAATGCTGCGAGGCAGAGACAAACCAGGGGAAAAAATGCGACGCGAAAAACACGCCGCAGCGATTGCTGTGGATTAGGGTCGGTCATGATAGCTGGATGTTGGGTGCCAAGAAAACGCCAACTCCGCTGGTGGGGCCAGGGTGGGAAGAGTCGGGTACTCTAGGTGGGGGAGCCGGGTACGGGGACGAAACCAATCCCGTAGGGGGCCGGGAATTAGTTGAAGCTGAAGTATTCTTGCTACCATAAGATTGTGGGGAGTGCTTCCGGCATTTCGCTCAATTCTTGCAGGATCCTAAGGCATCGCGCTGTAGATCATTGGTGGTGAATGTGTAGAAAAGAGATAATTTAATCATCGGATTTTGGAAAAGAGCCGGGGAAAATTGGAGGCCGGGCAGCATCCGTCCGGCTGTATCGCCTCCGGCTTCGATGCGCTTGCGGGCACGGAATCTTTCGTTCCGAAAATTTCGGGATTCACTCCGGTGGATGCACCGCAATTGGCCTGAGCAAGATCTCGTCCCCCTCAGAAAACAGCCCCTCCCCAATCTTTGGTGTAGACCCATCTTCGCGGACCAGTGAGCAATCGCGAGGAAGGTCCAGATCCCTAATGACGCCCGTGGAACGGCTATCGGCGAATCGGAGGAACTGGGCCGAGATTCCCTAAATGGTGCCCAGGGCGGGACTCGAACCCGCACGCCTTACGGCACGGGCTTCTAAGACCCGCATGTCTGCCATTCCATCACCTGGGCGCGGCGCGTTGTGGCGCAGTGTCGTGAATCGTCGCAGACGAAGCGAGGGAGAAAATCGACCGCGAGTTCCGCCGGATCGGAAATCGAGAGAAAGCGCGTTTTGTTCTCAAATCATATCATATCGATTAAGTTTTATGTGAAACATGCTATCCGGAAATGGATTTATGACATAGAAGATCAACATATCTTCTTAACATCTTATAGTGCAAAGAGAAAGATAAATTATGACTAAATAACCAAATAAATAAAGTAAAGCTTGATTCCTCTCCCAAAGCAGGTCTAGAACTACGACGTTTCAATCATGAGTACTCTTTCGACATCTGCTCCATCGCTTCAGCCTGAGTGGCTCCAGCTGATCAGGGATCGAATCGAGAGCCTCCGTTTCGGAGCCCTCCAAATCACCGTCCACAACGGACGCGTCACGCAGATCGAGAGCACCGAGAAAATCCGCGTCGGACTTCTGCCGGTCGAGTCTTCGCGGCGTGGTGGAGATCGCTGAGAACCGCTGCCACCCGAAAGACATCTCCCTCAATCCATCCCAAACTCAGGAAACAAAGACCATGGCGCGCATATACAACGACATCACCGAAACCATCGGCAACACGCCGCTCGTACGCCTCAATCGCATTGCGAAGGAGCACGGCGCGGTCGCCGACGTGTTGCTCAAGCTCGAGTTCTTCAATCCGCTTTCGAGCGTCAAGGATCGCATCGGCAAGGCCCTCGTTGAGGATGCCCTCAAATCCGGGCGCATCAACCGGGACACCGTGCTGATCGAGCCCACGAGTGGAAACACGGGAATCGCCTTGGCGTTCGTCGCCGCAGCGAAGGGCCTGAAGCTCATCCTCACCATGCCTGAGACAATGAGCATCGAGCGCCGCAAGCTGCTCAAGATTCTCGGCGCGAAGCTCGTCCTGACCGAGGGAGCAAAGGGGATGAAGGGCGCGATCGACAAGGCGGATGAGTTGCAGAACCAGATCCCCAACAGCGTCATTCTCCAGCAGTTCGCCAATCCGGCGAATCCTGCGATCCACCGCCAGACCACTGCGGAGGAGATCTGGCGCGACACCGATGGCAAAGTCGACATCGTGGTGGCCGGGATCGGCACCGGCGGAACGATCACCGGCGTCGGGGAAGTCCTCAAGGCGAGGAAGCCCTCGGTCAAGATCGTCGCGGTGGAGCCGGATGCCTCGCCGGTCCTCTCGGGCGGACAGCCTGGGCCGCACAAGCTGCAGGGCATCGGTCCCGGATTCGTGCCGGTCGTCCTGAACACCAAGATCTACGACGAGATCATCCGCGTGAAAGAGACCGATTCAGGTCCTCTCTCGAAGCAGGTCAACCAGCGCGAGGGGATCCCTATCGGAATCTCGTCGGGCGCGGCGACCTGGGCCGCACTCCAGCTTGCAAAACGGCCCGAGAACAAGGGCAAGATGATCGTCGCGATCATCCCGTCGAGCAGCGAGCGCTACCTGTCCACTTGGCTCTTCGCCGACATCAACGTCGAGAGCGATTCGGTGGAGGAGTTCGTCCATCCCCCCACGCCGCCCGCCTGATCCGTTCCCGGGGAGCTTCACCTATTTCGTGGCACCCGGGCGGCCCGACGTTTCGCCTGGCACCTTCGGGTTTGCGAGGCACTCGGTCGGGCCGCCGGGAGTGCTGCGCGCACCCGCCCCCCGGGCTTCCGCTCCGATTTCCCGCCGACCAGTCCTCTGGAGGCCTTTGCAGACCGAACTGATCCGGCTCAGCGGACGACCGCAGCACGCCTGGAATGCCCGACCAACAACCGTGAAACAGCAACCAACCTTGAATGTATCCGTCGGAGCGCGTGTCTCGCGCTCCATTTTCTCCCGTCTCCCGCTTCTCGCCGCCGCGATCGCGCTGGGGCTTTCCAGCGCCGGTGCAGGAGAAGTCCCGGCCGCCGCCAAGCCGGCACCGCTTCCCCTCCACCAGATCGAAGGCAGCGGAGGCATCTTCTCGACGCTCTCGGCCTACATCGTCAACCCGCCGCGCAACGGCGAGGCGGCGGGCCGGCCGAGCACCGGCTTCGCCTATGTCCATCTGGGAGACGGCCGCGCCCTCGAGGCCTTTACGCTGACCGAGGTTCCCTGGAAGCGCCTCGAGCTCGGCTACGCCTCCGACAGCCTCGACCTGGGCGATCTGCCCCAGGCGGTGGAGCGCGCCACCGGAGTCAGGCTCCGCGACCACGGCGTGCGGCTGAGCGTGGCGAGCGCCAGGCTCCAGCTTCTGGAGGAGGGCAATGACACGCCGGCGATCACGCTCGGCGTTCACTACAAGACCAACGACGGGGTCAGCCGGATCAACGACGATCTCGGCGGCGCCCTGCGGTCGGCCGGGGTCGAGAAGAGCGACGGCGTCGACTACACCCTCTATGTCTCGAAGCTTTTCAAGTCGCTCCCGGCGCCGCTTCTGGTCAATGCAGGTGTCCGCTCGACCCAGGCCGCGCACGTGGGCCTGCTCGGCTTCACGGAAAACCGCCACCAGGTGTTCGAGGGCAACGCCGTCCTCTTCCTGCCCGGCAACTTCGCGCTGGCGGCCGAGTACCGGCAGAAGCCCGACGACTACCGCCCGATCGGCACCCTCGTGAAGCGCGAGGCCGACTGGTGGACCTTCGACGCCGCCTATGTCGTCGACTCCCATTTCACCGTTGCCGCCGGCTACGGCCACTTCGGCGACGTGCTGAACCACACGGCCAACGCCGTGTGGGGCCTGACGTTCAAATACGAGTTCTGAAACCAGCGCAGCCGTCCCCACCATCGACCATGAGCACATCCACCCAGCAGCTCAGCACGCTGGCCCTCCATGCGGGCCAGGTGCCCGACCCGACCACCGGCGCACGCGCCGTGCCGCTCTACCAGACGTCGTCGTACGTCTTCAAGAGCACCGACCATGCTGCGAATCTCTTCGCCCTGCGGGAGTTCGGCAATATCTACACGCGGCTCATGAATCCGACGACCGACGTCTTCGAGCAGCGGATCGCCGCGATCGAGGGCGGCACGGGCGCGCTGGCCGTCGCGTCCGGTCAGGCCGCGACGTCGCTCGCGCTGATCGCGGTCACGCAGGTCGGCGACGAGATCGTCTCGGCCGACAATCTCTACGGCGGGACGTACCAGTTGTTCCACTACACGTTTCCGAAGCTGGGGCGCACCGTCCGGTTCGTCGATTCGCGCAGCCCCGAGGCCTTCAGGAACGCGATCACCCCGAGGACCCGCGCGATCTATGCCGAGACGATCGGCAATCCGAAGCTGAACGTGCCCGACTTCACCGTGCTCGCCCGCATCGCGCACGAGACTGGCATCCCGTTCGTCGTCGATAACACGGTGGGCGTGGGCCTGCTCGCGCCGATCGAGCACGGCGTGGATATCGTCGTGGCCTCGGCGACGAAGTACATCGGGGGGCACGGCACCAGCATCGGCGGCGTCATCGTCGACTCCGGGAAGTTCGCGTGGAACAACGGAAAGTTTCCGGAGTTCACCGACCCGGATCCGAGCTACCACGGGCTCAGGTTCTGGGACACGTTCGGCAATTTCCCGGGCCTGGGCAACGTGGCCTTCATCCTCAAGGTGCGCGTCCAGCTCCTGCGCGACCTCGGCCCCGCGCTGAGCCCGTTCAACTCATTCCTGTTCCTGCAGGGCCTGGAGACGCTGCCGCTGCGGCAGCGGCAGCACTCCGACAACGCGCTGGAGATCGCCCGCTTCCTCAAGGGCCATCCGCGGGTCAACTGGGTGACGTATCCCGGCCTCGAGGACGATCCGAACCACGCGGTCGCGGCCCGGTATCTGCACCGCGGCTTCGGTGGTCTCGTCGGGTTCGGAATCAAGGGCGGCCGTGAGGCGGGGCGGAGGTTCATCAACTCCGTCAAGCTGCTCTCCCACCTCGCGAACATCGGCGACGCCAAGTCGCTGGTCATCCACCCGGCGACCACGACGCATCAGCAACTCACCCGCGAGGAGCAGGATGCCACGGGCGTGACGGAGGACTATATCCGCCTGTCCGTCGGCCTCGAAGACGTGCGCGACCTCCGGGCCGACATCGACCAGGCGCTCCGCCAGGCCGCGGCCTCATGAACCCGACAAAACACGGACTGATTTCCTGGGGCTACTGTTAGCCTCCCGGATTCTGGAGACGTGCTGAGAGGGATGTCTCGTCATGGGAAAAGGGGAGGGGGCGCGCTCCCGGCGGAGCCTCCTCCTCCCCAATGCCTCTCAGGGCACGGACCGGCCGTGGCGGCGTTCCCAGGCGAAGAGGAATTGCTGGGCGAGCCCGGCGAGCGCTCCGAAGTGAACGCGGCCAAAGCGGGCGATCTGCTGCGGGGTCCAGCCGTCCAGCCCGTACCGCGACTCCATCGCCTTGATGATCCACACGTCCACGGGGAAGGCTTCCAATCGGCCGGCGCCGTAAAGCAGGGCGCAGTCGGCGATCTTCTCGCCGACGCCGGGGAGCTCGCGCAACCGCGCCTTGGCCTCGGCGTACGGAAGGACTGCCGTCTCGTCGAGCCAGCCAGGGTGTGTGGCGAGGAATCGGGCGGTCTGGCTGACATAGCGCGCCCTGAAACCGAGCAGGCAGGCGCGCAGATCCTCCTCGCTCACCGAGGCAAGTTCCTCCCAGGTCGGCATGCGGTGGGTGCCCGGAATGATCTCCTTGCCGTGGCGCCGGGCCAGCAGCGCGATCATCTGCTTGATCTGGACGATCTGCTTCGTGGAACTGCAAATGAAGCCGAGGAGGGTCTCTCCCAGTGGCTGGCGCAGCAGGCGCAGGCCCGGGAACGCCTCGATGCAGCGCGCCAGGTGCGGATCGCTCCTCCAGGGCAGCATGTCGAGAAGGGCCGGGAAATCGACATCTGCCGAGAAATAGCGATGCAGCGCGGCGCCGACCGAGCCGGCGATTCCGCCCGGCGCCGACCAGACCACCCCGCCTGCCGGGGCGGGCTTCAGGCGGACGATGTTCTCCTCCCAGATACCCTGCCAGGGCTCTCCTTCCGACCGCGTCCACCGGAACGACTGGCCGCCGTCGAGAATCTCGACGAGGACAGCCGGCGGGATCGAAGCGAGCGCAGGCAGCGGCTGCCAATCGGACCAGGCTGGATCGTACGATCGCATCGGGAACGTGGAGACCCTCCATCGCCGCGGAAGGAAGTGCAAGCCGGATGGTGATCGAGGCCCGCGGCTTGCGAAGTGCCGGCGGCCTGTTCATGTTCTCCCCGATGTCCCTTGCGTCGACCTATACGCGCGGCGAGGAAATCGCCAACAGCCTCACCCACGGCCTCGGCCTTCTGCTGAGCATCGCCGGGTTGAGCGTGCTGGTCACCTTTGCCGCGATGCGCAGCGATGCGTGGACGGTGGTGGGCTGTTCGGTGTTCGGCGCGACGCTGGTCGTGCTCTACACGACGTCGACCCTTTACCATTCGCTGACCTCGCCGCGGGCGAAGCAGCTGCTCCGGGTGCTCGACCACGGCGCCATCTTCCTGCTCATCGCGGGCACCTACACGCCGTTCACCCTGGTGAACCTGCGCGGCCCCTGGGGCTGGAGCTTGTTCGGGGTCGTGTGGGGACTGGCGGTCACCGGAGTCATCCTAAAACTGTTTTTCACGGGGCGTTTCCGCCTGGTCTCGACGCTGATCTACCTCTTCATGGGCTGGATCGTTCTCATCGCGGTGAAACCGCTTTTCGGAACGCTTCCGCGCGCAGGTTTCGTGTTCCTGTTCACGGGCGGCGCCGCCTATTCGGCGGGGACGCTTTTCTACCTGTGGAAGCGCCTTCCGTACCACCACGCGGTCTGGCACCTGTTTGTGCTCGCCGGAAGCGTCTGCCACTTCTTCGCGGTTTTCTGCAGCGTTGTGCCTTAGGGAACGTGAGATCCTTCGGGTGGATTTCCTAGCGGAGCTCCCAAAGATAGCTCTCCTGGGCGACCACCGTCCTGCCTTCGTCGGCAAGCAGCCGGATGCACCAGGCAACCGGACGGGCATTGGAGTCAGGCCAATCCGCGCCGGTCAGCCCGATTTCGAAGATCGGCCGGCCGGCGGCGACGTCGACGGGGAAGGTGAATGTCTTCGTCTCGGGCGAGGCGGGGGTGATGACCCGGAGCTCGAACTGGGCGTGGGAGAGCGGGGTTCCCCGGTTCTTCAGTCGCACGAGCCAGTAGTAGCCCCCGCGATGCCCTGGCTGCGACCGGAGGATGATTCTGTGTCCGAACGGCTGCTCGCGTCCGAGCAGATACTCGAAAACGCTCCGGAACGACTCCTCGCTCCTCCATCCGGGGAAGACCCGCACGATGTCGATTCCCGCGGCCCGGCCGGTGGCCGACAGCAGGACCAGGACGAGCCCGAGGAGGATCGGAAGGCGGCGAAGCATGGAACCAGACTGGAGAAGCGCCGGCCGCGGCACAAGGGCGCAGCACGGGTCCCGCCTTTCTCCCCCAAGCCCGTCATCAGCCGCCATGCTTGATTCCCAGGATATCTCCTGCCAGTGGGATTCCACATCCCCCGGCCGCGGTCCCCTGAGAGATCCATCCCCGCGGCCCCTGATGTACTCCCCCCCTGAGGCATAATTGCCCTGTCCGGCAAAAGGAGATTTATGACCATCAGCCTACACGACTTTGTTAAGCAGACGCTCCTCGATATCACGAATGCGGTTTACGATGCGCGGCGGAAAGCGCCGCTCTCGATCGCCCCGGGGTACGTCGAAGGGAAGAAGCAGTTGCAGCCGCAGATGATCGAGTCCGCCGTGCAAGTCGTGGCCTCAGAAGAAAAGACTCAGAATGGCGAAGGGCAGATTTCGGTTCCTGCCATCAGTATCCTGAAAGCAGGACTCACGGGGGCGCTTGGCACATCAGATGAGAAATCCATCACGCAGTCTCTGAGATTCTCCGTCCCGGTATGTTTCCAAGCCCCAAGAGATAAAGACCAGGCCGAACCAGGCACTACTGCGCAACGCCGGTAGAATATTCGTTCTCCAAGCGACGTCGGGCTCCTGGCGTGGCAGACCTGATGCGTTAGCCCTGGGACCGGCTTGACGACGACGGGGGAGTAGATACGATGTAGAGCCATGGAAACTGCCGTCCGACGTTGGGGGAACAGCCTTGCTCTGCGTATTCCGAGAACCTACGCGCAGGAGACTCGCATATCCGAAGGTTCCAGGGTGGAGCTTACGCTGAAGTCCGGTGCGTTGGTTGTGAAGGCTGTCACTCGCAGGCGGCATTCATTGCCCGACTTGTTGAAGCGCGTCACGGCATCGAACCGCCATGGGTCTGTCGCGACAGGGAGCGCCGTTGGTTCGGAGATTTGGTGATGAGCTACGTCCCGAAGCGCGGTGACATCGTGTGGCTCACCTTTGACCCTCAAGCTGGTCACGAACAAGCCGGGCGACGCCCGGCCTTCGTGCTATCGCCCGACGCATATAATCGGGAAACCGGTCTGTTTCTGGCCTGTCCGGTGACTTCCAGAATCAAAGGCTATCCATTTGAGGTCGCGTTGCCCACGGGACTGTCCGTCAGTGGTGTCATTCTGGCCGACCAGATTAAGAGTCTGGATTGGAAGGCGAGAAAGGCTGCGTTTGCCGATCGAACACCGGATGCAGTCATTCAGGATGTCCTCGCGCTCGTGTTGCCACTCATTGAGGAAGAGGGCTGACCCAGGCGCCGGCCCCAACGGCCTTTGTTGCCTCTGTCTCCCTTGGCGGTCTCTATGTCAAGAGGGAGTCCGCCATTCGGCCGGCGCCGGGCGCGGGATCAGGGCGTTACATCCGCAACGAGCCGATCGATGACTCGGAACGGAGAGTAGGCCTATTTCTCCAGGTAGACTTCCTGGTAGCGGTGGATGCCTAGCAGGGCAGGGTGCCAGTTGCGGACTGCCGGATGGCACAGGAACACGCGGGTGTTGAAGAAGAGCGGGGCGATCGGGGCCTCCTCGAGAAGGAGGGACTCGGCCCGGCGATAGAGGTCCGACCGGGTCGCAGGCGACAGCTCGGCGCCCGCGGCGCGGACAAGCTCATCGTAGCGGCCGTCAGCCCAGCCGGTGGAGTTGTTGCCGCTGTCGGAGGTGAAAAGCTCCAGGTAGGTGCCGGGGTCGACGTAGTCGCCCATCCAGTGGGCGAAGGACACGTCGTAGTTGAGCCGGCGTTCGTCGGCGAGCCAGACGCGCTGCTCCTTGTTGGCGAGCGTGGCCTCGATCCCGAGCTCGCGCCTCCACATCTGCTGGACGGCCTCGAGCAGGCGCTGGTTCAGCTCGAGCGAGGCGAACATGATCTCGATCTTTGGAAAGCCGCGGCCTCCGGGATAGCCGGCCTCCGCCAGAAGCCGGCGGGCTTCGGCGAAATCGTCGGGAACCCCCGCCGGCGGCTCATACCCGGGGATGGCCGGCGGCGTGAGGCGGCGTGCCGGCAACTGCCCCCCTAGGGCGACGTCGCGGACGAGCGCGGTGCGGTCGAATGCCCGGCTGAGCGCCTGGCGCACCCGGCGGTCCGCCAGGGCCGGGCGTTTCACGTTGAAGCGCAGGAAGGCGGAATCGAGGAACGGATCGATTCGCAGTGCCGCGGGCGATTCCCGGCGATAGACCCCGATTTTTGCGAGGGGGACATCGGAGGTGATATGCAGCTGGCCGGCGCGAAAGGCCGCCTCCTGGGTGACGGCGTTCTCGATCGGGTAGAAGACGATGCGGCTCAGGCGCACGTGGCCGGCATCCCAATACTGCGGATTCCTGGAGACAACGATGCGGTTGTGGGGCGACCATTCCGTGAGCGTGAAGGGGCCGTTGCCGACGAGGTTGCCGGGGCGCGTCCACGGGTTGGCGCGGTCCTCGGCGGATCCGAGCCGGGCGATGCTGGGCTGGTGCACCGGGAACCAGGCGGGAAGCGCAAGGGACGAAGCGAGGAAGGGTGCGGGCCGCTCCAAGGTAAGCTCGAGCGTGCGGCCGTCGACCGCCCGCGCTCCGACCTGAGAAAAGTCGGCGAGCCGGCCGGCGTTGAACGCAGCCGCGTTTCGGATCGGGTAGAGGACGTAGGCGTAGTCGGACGCGAGCTTCGGGGAGAGGGCGCGGCGGATGCTGAAGACGAAATCCTGGGCGGTGAGGGGATCGCCGTTGCTCCAGCGCGCCCCGGGCCGCAGGTGAAACCTCCAGACGAGTCCGTCATCGGAGGTCTCCCAGCGCTCCGCGGCCGCGGGCACCGGCTGCGAGGTAAGCTCATCGATCGCCGTGAGACCCTCGAAAAGCGCCTGGACGAGGTTGAAGTCGTTGAAGGAGACGACGACGTGGGGATCCAGATCCGTCGGCTCCGATCCGTTCCCGAGGTGGAGCGTCTGGTCCGCAATTCCGGCCTCGGCCTGTGTGGTCCGCCGTCCGCATCCGTCGGCCAGGAACACCGCGGCTGCGCAGAGAATCACAACGGCAAGCCGCCATGGACGCGACACCGCGCCTCCGTGCACGGGATTTTGGGTGCAAGGGGTGCGGCGCATGTTCCAGGGGCAATGAAGCACGGGTCGGCCGGTTCGCCAAGGGCCCTTTTCGGGATCGCGGAGGGGCGGGCGATCATGCAGAAAAAGAAAAAGTTCCCCTTCCCAGCCTAAGAAAACCCCGGCGTGCGCGTAGAACAGGGAGTCAACCACCAGTGAATCCGGACCCATCACCGTCCGCCAACTCCGATGAAAACGTCGCGTTTGTGCGCACCGCCGTGGAGCGATTCCAGGGGCCGCTGCTTCGGTACGCCACGCGCTTGGTCGGCGATCCCGACCGTGCGCGCGACGTCGTGCAGGATACCTTCGTGCGCCTTGTGGCCCAGCTGCCCGCGAGCGTGGAAGACCACCTTGCGGAGTGGCTCTTCACCGTGTGCCGCAACCGGGCGTTCGACGTCCATCGCAAGGAGGATCGCATGAAGCAGTTCGAGGAAGGAGCCACCGAGCGCATCGTCGCCGCCGACCCGCGGCCCGGTGCCGCTCTGGAAATGAGCGAAACCCATGCCGCCGTGCTACGGCTCATCGACCGCCTGCCGCCGAACCAGCAGGAGGTCGTCAGGCTGAAGTTCCAAAATGGATTCAGCTACAAGGAGATCAGCCGCATCACCTCGCTGTCGATCGGCAACGTGGGGTTTCTGCTCCACACGGCGATCAAGACGCTGAGGAAGCAATGGGAGGCGGAGGCCAGCGCCGCGGAGTGACGGGAGAACCCGAGAGAAAACCCGAAAGAAAGAGAAGACATCATGAACGATTTCGACCACACGAAGATTGACGCCGACGACCCCCGGCTGACCGCCTATGCGCTCGAAGAACTCGAAGGGGAGGACTACCAGCGGGTGAAGGCTGCGGTGGACGCCGATCCGGCGCTCGCGGCCGCAGTCGAGGAGATCCGCGCCGCCGCCGGCCAGATCGCCGATGCCCTTGCGGCCGAGCCTTTGCCCAAGGCTGGAAAGCCTGTCCACATCGAGGCCTACCACACCGTTCGCCCTGCACGGGTGTTCCGCTTCCCCTATTGGGCCGTCGCCGGCCTGGCCGCCGCGGCGTGCTTTGCGCTGGTCATCTCCCTGAGGGAGCTGACTGTGGGGCCGCGCGAGCCGGAGCCGCTCTTCAAGAAGAGCGCTGGGAAATACGAGGTTTCCGCAAAGCCGGCGCCGGTTGCGCCGGCAGTCCGGCAGCCGCCCAATCACATCGACATCCAATTTCCAAAAGCGCAGGACGAGGGTAATGCGGTGGCGGATGCCACCGAGAACCAGGTCGGGGTCGTCATTCCCAATCCGCCGCCGGAGACCGAGGCTCCCAAGTTGGCGGGAGCGCCGGTTCCCGCTGGGCACACCGAAGTACGGACGACTGCGGGAACGGGCTCTCGTCCGCCGCTGTCCGCTGCAGCGCCTCCTGCTGCGGCCGCCGCGGGGTTGATGCCTCGCTCGGCGCCGGAAGATTCGGGTGATGAGGTGGTGCAGCTCAGTCCTTTCCTGGCGGATGCTGACCGCGCGCAGGACTACAAGGCTTCGTCGACCGTCGGAGGTGCGCGGCTGGGTGTGGCTGCGATGCCCAACGCCACCTACGGCCGGGGGGACAAGTTCCCCGGTCCGGGGCTGGCCCAGCGCAATGTCCTCAGCCGGACCAGGGCATTCAACACCGAGGCCTACGACTCGATCGCCGAGAACGATTTCCTGGTCGCGGCGGAGAATCCGCTTTCGACTTTTGCCATCGATGTCGACACGGCGAGCTACGCCAATGTGCGGCGGTTCCTGAAGTCGGACCACCGGCCGCCGCGCGATGCCGTGCGGATCGAGGAGATGCTCAACTATTTCGCCTATGGATATGCCGCTCCCGCTGCGGGCGATCCCGCGCCGTTCGCCGTCTCGCTCGAGGTGGCGGCGGCGCCTTGGGAGCCCGAGCACCGGCTTGTGCGCATCGGGCTGAAAGGGCGCGAGGTCTCGGTCGGAGAGCGCCCCGCCGCGAACCTGGTCTTCCTGCTGGATGTTTCCGGCTCAATGGATGAACCCGGGAAGCTGCCGCTCGTCCAGGAATCGATGAAGCTGCTCCTGGCCTCGCTGAAGTCCGAGGACCATGTCGCCATCGTGACCTACGCGGGCACCTCGGGGCTGGCACTGCCGTCGACGCCGGTGCGCCGCCACAGGGAGATTGTCGAAGCGATCGACGCGCTCAGCGCGGGCGGCTCCACCAACAGGGCCGTTGGCATCCAGCTGGCGTACGACATCGCCAAGGCGAACTTCGTGCCGGGCGGCATCAATCGCGTGATCCTCGCCACCGACGGCGATTTCAACATCGGCATGACGAACCGCGGGGATCTCGTGCGACTGATCAAGGAAGAGGCGTCGCGCGGCGTGTTCCTCACCGTGCTCGGTTTCGGGATGGGCAACTACAAGGACTCGACGCTCGAGGAGCTCGCCGACAAGGGGAACGGTGCCTACGCCTACGTCGACACCGAGCGTGAAGCCCGAAAGGTGATGATCGAGCAGGCCAACGGCACGCTGGTGACGATCGCGAAGGACGTGAAGGTGCAGGTCGAGTTCAACCCCGCGCTGGTCCAGGCCTACCGGCTGATCGGCTACGAGAACCGGCTTCTCAAGAAGGAGGACTTCAACAATGACAAGGTCGACGCCGGGGACATTGGCGCGGGCCACACGGTGACCGCGCTCTACGAGGTGGTTCCGGCCGGCGTGGCGTGGACGCCCGAGGCGGGCGTGGATGCCCTGAAATACCAGAAGCCGCAAGGCGGAGGCGGAAAGGCGGAGGCCAGCGCCGAACTGCTGACCGTCAAGCTTCGCTACAAGGCGCCCGACAGCGACGCGAGCCGGCGGCTCGAGTTTCCGCTCACCGACCGCGGCCAGGCATTCGCCGCAGCGAGCGGCGACTTCAAGTTTGCGGCCGCGGTGGCCGGCTTCGGCATGATCCTGCGGGATTCGCCGCACCGGGGGAAGGCGACGCTCGGGCAGGTCCTGCAGTGGGCGGAACAGGGGCTTGAAAGCGACCGCGGCGGGTACCGGCTGGAGTTCATCACGCTCGTGAAGATGGCCGAGGGCATCCTCCCCAGGCGGGGTTGAGCGCGCGTGCCGCCGGCGCTTCGGGCGCCTGCGGGATTGCAGGTGGCCGAAGCGCCAGGCAGCATAGGGCTCCTGAAAAGGAGCCTGATGCCGCGCGAACCCATCATTGGAAGAACCCGCCGCGTCCATCCGTACCAGTGGATCTGGGAGCCGCTCGAGGGCGACCCGACGTTCCTGCTTCGCTCGATGTTCGGGGGGAAGTCGGCCTACCTCGACGGGCGGATGGTCCTCTACTTCACTGCAGGCAGGGATCCCTGGCGAGGCGTCCTCGTGTGCACGGATCGATCCCGACAGGCGTCGCTGATTGCTGAATTCCCGTCGTTGGCGCCACATCCGATCCTTCCCAAGTGGCTTTATTTGCCGGAGACCGCCGATTCCTTCGAACAGACGGCGGAGAGGCTGGTTGCGATGGCCCGCCGGAGGGATCCCCGGTTGGGTGTGATTCCGAGGCCGAAAGGCCGCGGCAGGAGGTGCAGCGCAGCGGCGAGCGGGCCGCCCGCAGGGGGATCAGGAACGACGGCGGCGCATCCGCGCCACCAGAAGCCCGGCAAGCCCCAGCCCCATTAGCGCATAGGTGGAGGGCTCGGGGACGGGAGTGAAGTTCAGGTAGAGATTGCCGTCGGAACTCGACACGGAGAAAGTCCCCACGTAATCGGACAACCCCGTGACATCAATGGCAAAGGCTGCGGCGTCAAAGCCGGTGATTCCGCCGCTGGTGCTGGCAATCAGCCACTGATAGTACTGCGTCTGGTCGAAGTTCGTGGCGTCGCCCGAGCTGATCGAAATCGTGAACTGGTCGCTTGAGGTCGCGGTGATCGACAGGATGCCCGTCACGATGATCTTGTCCCAGCCGGTCCCTGCAGTGCCAGTGACGTCTGAGAAATCGAGCTGGTAAGTGCCGCCGGAGGCGAGGACCAAACCGTTCCCGAAGGTCAGCGCGCCGGTGCTGCCGCTCGTGGCCAAGTCGCCTGGCGAGACCGTCACGCCTTCGCCGATGGTGACGGCGCTCAGGGTGTCGGTGTAGGCCCCGGTGCCGCCGATGATGCCATTGGTGAGGCTCAATGTATTGCTGAGACTCACTCCGGAGCCGACCGAGAGGGAACCTCCATTGAGGCTGACCGTACCGTAGCCGAGACCGGTGCTGCTGGCCACACTGAGCAGACCCGCGCTGATGGTGGTGCCTCCCGAATAGGTATTATCGCCGCTCAGAACCAGCGTCGCCGAGCCCTCTTTGATGATGGAGCCTCCTCCGGCGATCGCGCCGGAAAGGGTCATGTCATCATTGGCGTCGATCGTCAGTTCCGACATTCCGCCGACATACATGGAATTCGAGATCGTGAATCCCGCAGCCGTCGTGCTGAGGGAGCCCACACCCTGCAGGGTGAAGTCCCCGGTTCCGAGCGCCTGGCTGTCGCCCAGGACCAGACGGCCGCCCTTCATCGTGACGGAGCCGGAGAATGCGGTGTTGGCTCCGAAGAGGGTGACCGTGCTTTCGGTGCCGCAGATGGCGGCCAGCGTGTTGGTGATGTTCTGATCATCGCCAGGCAGGCCGATCAGCAGGTTGTAGGAACCGGAGGGGAGTGAGGTGACGCTGAGGTTGCCGCTCTTCACCGAGGCCAGCGCCAAGGTGCCCAATTCCGAGCTTTGAGTGTCGGTGGTGATCGAGAGCGTGGCCGTTGTGCTTGTCCCAAGAGACAATCCTGCGGACATCACTTCGCTCACCGTCGCCGTCGAGAGGGTCACGGTCTGCCCCTCGTCAAAGCCGAGCACGCCTCGATCGCTGCTGTTTTGAATGCGCGCCAGCAGGGAGGAGATGCTCGATGTATCGGGCGTGTAATCGAACCCGAGATAGGCGACTTTCCCAGCGAGCGTGATGGTCCCCGAGTTCGGAAGCGCCGAAGCATTGGCGATGCGGAGCACAGAGCCCATGATGGTCGTCCCGCCGGAATAGGTGTTTGCGCCGGCCAGAATCAAGGTGAGCGCCTCCCCCTGGGGAGAGACAAGGGAGACAGACCGGGTCACGGTGCCGTCGCCGGTGTAATCGGTGAGATTGCTGGCGATCTCGAGCATGCCTCCTCCGCCGCCGAACAGGTAGGTCGTTCCGTAGGGCGTGATGGTCCCCGTGAGGATCGCGGAAGTGGCGGAGCCGAGGCGCACGCCGCTCAGGTTCGAGAGATCGACATCCCCTGAATAGCTGTTGACGGAGTTGGTGTCGTAGGTGCTGTCGAGGCCGATCGTCCCCTGTGAAGAGGAGCAAAGCCTGTCGATGAATGAACTCTGCAAGCTCGCACCGATGCTCGCGTCGGCGATCCCGATATAGCCGTCGTTGGTGAGGCTCAGGGTACTGGTGGCCCCCAGGGCCGATACGGAGCCGAAGATGAGAGTGGCGCCATCTGCGGTCGTCCCCCCGGTATAGGTGTTGGATCCGCTCAGTATCAGCGTGCCATTCCCGGTGACGACCAGGGAGGACCCGGTGCCGGTGATGGCACCGTCGAACTCGTCGTGGATGTTCTGGTTGACCGTGAGGGTGGCGCTATCGGTGAGGCTCAGGGTCCCAGCGCCTCCCGAGAGGCCATTGACGACAGGATTCGAGCTCAGGAAGGCAGCGGTCCCCCCGTTGATCGTGAGCGTGCCGCTGCCGGCGGACGTGTCGGCGGTCAAGACCGCCAGACCGCTGCTCACGGTCAGGCCGCCCGAGAAGCTGTTGGCTCCGCTGAGAGTGATCGTGTTGGCGTCGCTCTTGATGAGCCCGCCGAGGCCGGAGATGATGCCGGAGAGCCCGAAGTCGAACGAGCCGCCGAGTTCCAGGATGGTGGCGAGCGAGACAGGATTGGTGATGGTGAGCCCCGAAGTGCCTGTCTCGAGTTTCGGGTGGAGTCCGCTGGCAAGCGTGTAGTTTGTCGGCAACACGCTCAACGTTCCGGTGACGAGGGTGTTCCGATCACCGAGAATCAGGCGGCCTCCGTAAAATGAGGTGCCGCCGCTGTAGGTGTTCGCGCCGCCGAGGATGACGGTGGAGAGATCGTCGGAATTCGCTCCGGTCGGATCGTTGAAAGTGGCCGGTACATCGGGATCGCCGATGATCACTCCGTACGTGCCCGTGAGCGCGCTGTTCACGGTCAGGCGGCCTGCCTTGTAGCCGGTGAATCGGTAGGCGGTCGCGCTGGCCGGAAGTATGATCGACGTGAGGGTCGAGATGATCGCGCTGGTGGAGGAGCCGAGGTAGATGGCCGGATCCGCGGTGGACGTGAAATGGGAAAGATCGATGGTGGCATCATCGATCACCAGGGTGCTTGAGCCGGTCGCCGTGTCGGCACCGATGATCCCGCCCGTCATCGAGGGGTCGAAGCGGGAGATGAACGAGGCGGCGGTGATGCCTCCGTTCTCCTCGGTGCCCGAAGTCCCGATGTAGCCACCCTGGGTCGCGTAAAGCGTCCCCGTTGAGGGGAGCGCGCCTCCGGCGAAGATCACCGCCGAATTGGTGACGGTGGTTCCGCCCGTATAGGTGTTGCCCGTCGAGGTCAGCCAGACGGTGAGCGGTGCGGCCGCCGCCGACTGGACGCTCAACGAGCGGCTCACTGAGCCAGTGCCGTCCGTGAGGGCGCTGGATACGGTCAGGACGCCTCCGCCTCCGCCAAACTGGTAGGTGCTGCCTTGCGGCGTGATCGTCCCCGCGAGGATCGCGCTGGTCATCGAGCCAAGGCGGGCTTCCGGGGAGAAACCGGTCAGATCGATCGCGGCCGAATACGTATTGGTCGAGCCGTCGACATCGCTGTCGAAGCCTATCGTCCCGAAGGTATGCTCCTTCCAGAAGCGGTCGATGAAGTCCGCCTGCAGGGTCGATGAAGGCGTGAGGATTCCGACGTAGCCGTCGTGATAGGAGGAGAGCAGCCCAGCGGACGGAATCGAGGCTGTTGAACCGAACACGAGCGCTCCAGATTTGACGAGGCTGCCGCCCGTGTAGGAATTGGGTGCCGAGGAGCACTACCGGGCCGCATCCGGCGACAACCAAGGTGGAATTCTCGGACTCGACGATATTGCCCGTGATAATCAGCGGTTTGAAAGTCTTCGATACCAACTCCGTCGTCCCGTTAAGGGTCACGGTCCCAGCCAAGGTGAGCTTCTTTGCGAGGCTGAGTCCGATGGTCCCGCTCAGGGAGACCGCGTTGGAGAGGGTGACCGCGTACGATGACCCCGTGCCCAGGTACACGCCTTTGCTCCCATTGACTGTGAGAGTCCCACTTCCGAGAACGCCGCTATTGCTGAAAATCAAACCGCCGCCGTCGAGAATCAGATTTCCCGAGAATGACGATGTCGCCGAGATGAGCGTGAGGCTGCCATTTCCGGTCTTGGTCAGGGTGCTGGATCCGATCAATGGCGCGCACAACGAAATGCGGCCCCGGACGATATCCCATGTCTGATCGCTGGTGAGGTCGAGGCCGGCGAAACACAGGATCGTTCCGATCGACCCACTGGGAGAGTAGACGATCCCATCAGAGAGGCTGACGGTATAGGATGGTCCCCAGAGGCAATAAGGGCTGGAGTTTCCCTGGAAGAGAAGCTTGGCGATAGAAACATCCTGGCTGAGGAATATCTCCGTAACGCCTGCATATCGGTTCTCAGCCGCCCCCAACACGACAACCGAAGAGCTGGTCGGAAGCGTGCCGCCCTGCCAGTTGGTGGCGCTCGACCAGAGATTGTCTCCGGTCCCACCTGTCCACACGATCTTTGAATTTGAGGTTCCACCCATCAATTGCGTCTGCAACAGCAGAAACGCAAAAAAGGGGAAAAATACTCTGCTCAGTGCTACACGCATGGCGTGCTGGAGTAGGAATGGGTTATTGCAAATAGGCTGCCTCGGGGCAAGGGCATTCTGCCCCTAGTGGAAGGCCGGAAATCTCTCATGGCGGGATGGGGAAAACCGCCCCACGGAAGGAGGATCCCGGGCTATTCCGGTGAAAGATTGGGGACGGATGAGAGCTCAACGGTGATCTCCGACCAGAGGAGACTGTCCTGCGGCCGGTCGGGCTCGAAAGAGATGGCAGTCACCCTCAAGCCGGGCTTGCCCTGCATCCAGGTCACATAGTCGGCGGTCGACTCAATGTGAGGGCTGATGATGAAGCCCGACTCAAGAACGGCAGGTACCAGACGATGGCGCACACGGCGGCCGTCGGCTGTGGAGGAGACGAGGTAAAGTGCAGACGGCTTGTAGAGAACTCCGCGCAGGCGGCCGAGCAGGGAGGGGCGGGCCGATGCGCGCAGCCGGATCGAGGCATTGCCGACGGAAGGCATGGGCACCTCTTTCCCCAGTGCCACCGAGCGCCGGGCGCCGAGCTGCGTGGCCTCTGCAGCGGCCAGAGGAGGGGAGCGCCGGCGCAGAAGAGCCAAGTCGCCGTCAAACGCCGACAATTTGTACAGCTCTGGCAGGCTCTCGAGCGCCAGCGAATCGTCCTGCATCGGATGGCGGCCGTCGACGATATCGATCCTCAGGAGGACGCACCCAGGCGCGCGGGCGGAGCGGAAGAAATCGAGGTTCCTCTCCTGCAAAGCAAGCGAGTAGGCCGAATAGCTTTGGAAAACCGGCCGCGGCTGGTAGCGGATGCCGGGCTCCAAGACGAGGGATTGCATGGCGCCGGTCAGATCGACGGAGGCGCTCCCGACTGCGGCACGCAGCGAAGGCGGCAGACTTCGAGGGATGTCGGCGAAGCGGCTTCGAATCTCGGCGGGCGCGGTCAGCATCCTCCAGCCGTCGTAGAGGCGCGAGCGTGCCACCTGGCCGCTGCTGGAAAGCAGCCCGGGAGACGTCAGCGAGATGCCCGCCAGGCACAGGAGCAGCCCCAGACAGGTCCAGCGGGGTGAAAGCACCCCCATAAAAAGTCCAGGGAGTGCGATGAAGAGCAGCAGGCTGACGAGAAGGAAGTGCAGCATGTGCCCGTCGGCGCGCGTGTATCCATGCTTCCATGCGAGAAACCAGGCGCCCGCCAGGAACAGGGCCGCCGGCCATGCTTCCCGGCGGTCGATGCGGGGCGTCGCCCGGCGCCAGACCGCGATCACTGCAATCCCGGCGACCGAAAGTCCGACAAGGAAGCAGGCCGTGGATTCCTCGATTGCCATGGCCTGAGGGTATGTCGAGGCGATCTCCCACGAGGCGAGTACCCAGGCCGGAAGCGAAGCCAGACTCTGGCCTGCAGCCAGCCACCAGACCAAGAAGCAGAGCATGAAAACGAGGACGGTCTCAGCCGCGCGCCGGCGCCAGCCGCGCCACAGCAGACTGGCTGCGGCAAGGGCAACCCCCGCCCCGGCGAGGAGGGTGAATGTAAACTTGGTTTCAGCCAGAAATGCGAAGACCGCGAGGACGAGCACCAGAAGCCATCGAGGAGTCGCACGGTCCATCAGCCAGTGCAGCGTCCCCAGGATCACGCCCACGGCCCAGAGGGAATCGGCAAACCAGGAGCCACACCAGGCTGCAGCGGCGAGAAAACACGTCCGGCGCACTGCGGGCATCGGCCGGCTGATGACGGCCAGGCCAACGAACCAGAGAAGGCGTCCGCAGAGTTCCCAGAGGCGCTTCGTCGCCAGGGCGTCTCCGAGGAAGAAGTGCGACTGGAGCCAGCCCCAGGGCCCATAAGTGAAGACAACCTCAGTGCCGAAATGGCGGCCGTGCAAATGGGCGTCCACCAGCGCGGCCTGCCAGGAGGCATCGAGCGAGAGGTTGGCGGGCTCGGGAAGATCGATGTTGATCAGCCATCCCGCCGCGACGGTGATTGCCACGATGGCCCATTGCCACCACGGCATCCGCGGGGTGATGCCCTTGCAGGGAAGGGTGCGGGCGGACTCTTCGCCGGGCGAGAGCCAGCGGCGCACGCGCGGAGGAAGCCTGCTGAATGCCGCGCCGGCGCCGCACAGAAGCGCGAGGAGCAGCGCGAAACGCGATCCGTTGCGGAGCAGACCGGCCGCCGCGGAATCCTCGAGCAGGAGCGGCTCGGCAAGCGGCAGTTCATAGCCCGGATGCCGGGCATCCCAGGCGGCGAACAGCCGGACTGCATCGCCATCCACCGTGCTGCGCGTCACGGCGGCATTGGGCCGAAACTCGGCCGGTTGAAAGGTCCGGATGACGGAGCCTCCAGGGCCCGTCACCGACGCGCGCGCGAGCACGGCTGTCCCTCCGCCGCTGATCGGCTCCAGCCGGAACCCCCGGTAGCGGCCCGCGGCAAGCCCGAAGCGGCAGAGGATGGGCGTTTTACCTCCGGGCAACTCCGGCCCCGGGACAGTAGCCTCGTGCTCCGGAGAAGCAACTCTCGCGAACAGGCGCGGCGTCGCGGGAACGCTCGAAGTGACCGCGACCTCAAACGCAAAGACGGGCGGGTGCGCCCTCGACCAGAGAAAAGCCAGCACTCCCGCGGTGGCGGCGGCGAACAGGAGGCTCCGCAGGTGGGGGAATGAAGACATTGAGGGCGACGGGGAATCTCAACTGCAGCCGGAGCGCCTTGGAACGAACCGGCTCGTAAATCTCCGGGAAGGATCAGGCTGCCGTCGATTTTCTCCAGCGCGCCGGGGGGCAGAGAGCAAACCAGCCGGCGGCGCCGGCGAGGACTCCAATGCTGCAGAGGATGAGGGCGAGGTCGAATCGGTGGGGCATGAAGGAGAACCGGACGCGATAAGTGCCGGCGCGGTCGACGACGATCCCCTTGAAGGCATGATTGACCCTCAGGTAGGGAACCGGGCGCCCGTTCAGCTCCGCGCGGAAATCCTTTCTCAGCCACGCCTCCTGCAAGACGATGATTCCTGGGCCGGTGGCGTCGACGGTGAACGATGTCGTGTTGGCGGTGATGTGATAAGCCCCCGCGGGGACGATCTTGCGCGAGTCATGGTCGCCCTGGAGTCCCGCCACGGGAACACGGTCGGGGGTCTGGACTGCGGCGAACGGGCGGCCATCGCCATTGCGGATCAGGGCGGCGATCTCGCGAGGCTGATCATAGATCGTGACGCGATTCGTGAAAAACGCCCGCGGCCACGCAGCCGGGCTGCGATAGACATCCATATCCGCCTTGACGACCGGCTCCAGGGTCGGGCTCAGGGGGCTGCCTGCCTGGGCGCGGTCAAGGTAGTAGCGCACGTTGAGGAAGTCGAAGAACCGCCTAGTCTCGGAGAGCGTTTCTGCGGAGACCACGATGCGCCAGTCCCAGATGCACTTGACGCCGGATGTCAGGACGAGCTCGCGGAAATGCGGGTTCATGAGCGCGTCGGGTCCGGAGATGCCTTCGATACCATAGAATCCCGTCCAGCCCGGAAAGAGATTGTTGCCGATCCCGGCGACTCGGAACGGCTCTCGGACGTCGGCCCGCACGGTTTCGACCGCAGGGGACGGCGCGCGAAAGTCGGCGCGCACTGGAGCTGAAAGGGAATAGGCGTGGGTGTCCAGGTCGAGGTGGAGTCCCTGGCGCCAGTGCATGGTCACGAGGCAAGTCGCGATCAGGAGGACCGGAACCGGCGAGGCGGAGGGGGCGCGCAGAAGGCATCCGGCGGACCAGAACAGCACGCAGATCGAGACGGGAAGCAGGAAGAGGCTGATCAGGATGAAGGGATCGAACTTCATGGTCTCGCCGTTGTGCCACACGGTGGCCGCGCAGCCTTCGCCGTAGATCTGCCGGTGGGCGGCGTGGCCGAAGGAAAGATAGGCGACGATGAGGATGCCGAGCATGAACGCCATCCGGCGGAGATCGCCGGTTGCGCCGTCGGAGGAGAGCCGTTGAAATGCCAAATGGAATCCGCATCCCGCAAGTACGATCAGGAGGATGATCAGCGCGCAGGAGAAGGTATTGTCGAGATGGGCGATGTTGTTGAGGAACGGAATCCCGCGGATCCACTCGGGAGGGAAGATGCCGAAGGCGAGGGTGAAAGGAAGCACACTCCCGAGCAGCAGTGCCCAGCTTGTTCTAGTGAGGGCGCCGCGAAACAAGTGGGCGGCGAAGTACAGCACACCGCCGAGGACGAGAAAGTTGGCCGATGGGCAGAAGACCCACTCGTGGATCTGGAGCGGGCGGTAGAAAAGCTCGTCGAACAGGCCGATGACGACGCCGAGCTGAAGCTGGTAGGCCGAGATCACATTGTAGCTCGTATAAGAGCCGCGAAGGGCATCGAGGAACGTCAGCCACACGGGGGCGCTGACGAGGACGAACACCGCACCGGTCCCAACCGCAGCGGCCAGCCGCAGCAGTTTCTGCCGCCATGGCAGGTCGGTGAAGAGGAGCAGGAACGCACCGGCGAGGTTCATGCAAAGCAGCAGCATGTAGGCTTCTTTCGCGGTGCCGCTGTTCATCTCGGCCCAGCACGCGAGAAGCAGCCCGGCGAGCCAGCGGGGATCGGCGCCGGGGCGTCCGCTCTGGATGAAGAAGACCCAGCAGACGAGTATCCAGGGGGCGTAGCAGAAGCTGAAGATCGCCGGGTGATTGCAGCGGAAGAGGAAGAACCCGAGGAACACCGAGGTCAGTGCGACCGCGAGCGCCGAAGGGAGGTGCCGCGTGAGCCGCCAAGCGATGAGCCCCAGGCCGAATGAAAGGAGCCACTTCGCCGCAAGATACTTCAGATCCCAGGCCCAGGCCGCGCTGTCGGCGAGGATCACCGGGATCTGCAAGGGATCGGCAGCCATCGACTGGCCTTGACCGAGCAGTGGGACGCCGGCGGAGTCGAAGCGGTTCCAGAAGGGAAGCTCGCCATGGCCGAGCAGGGCCTGGTGCATGATCGACGCCAGGGGCACGTGCTGCCACATGATGGCGCCGACGTCTGAACCCTTGACGTCCTCCTGCACCCTGCTGGTCATGCCGGGCAGCGTGGGGGAGCCCTCATAGAGCAGGACGACTCCGAAGTTGGGCGACACCATGCTCCGTCCGCAGAAGATCAGGGGGTAGCTGCTGATCAGAACGGCAAGCACAGCGGCGAGAGCGAGCGTGCGCACCGGTGCAGCGGCCATCCACTGGATCCACCGCGCAACAAGGACTCTGGAGGCGGGCCGGGGGCTGGCGACGAGGAAATGCCAGCCGGCCAGGAGGGCTGCCATCAAGGCGAGGCTCCAGAAGAAGGAGGGAAGCAGGGCTGCCACGAGGGCCAGGAAGGGGATCGAGAACGTCAGCGGCTTTTTAAACGGCAGCAGAAGGATGGGATCGCCACCGCCCTTCGGCGTGGAGAGCGTCACGGTGTCGCCGGCGACGTCGAAGGAGGCGATCTGCTGCTGGGCGACGAACTCCGAGGGCGGGAACGCGCACGCCACTTTCCCGGTGGGCGAGACTATGCGCGCGTTTCGGAAGACGATGGTGCCTTCGGCGTTGATCGGGTCGAAGCGCAGCGCGCGGAGCGTCGCAGCTGGGAGCGCCATCTTCAGCTTCTGAAGCTGGGCCGAGGGCTCGACGCTGGCCAGGGACGAATCGCTCTCCGCAAAGCCGCGGCCCTGGTCGAAGAACACCTGCGCGACACCCGCGGTGGAACTCGCGAGCTCGATCTGGAAGGTGTATCCATGGTCGATATTATGGGCGGTGTCGTAGCGGGCGATGGCGAGAACCATGCTGCAGGCCACGGCCGCCAGGAGGCGCACAAGAACCGGTTTCATAAAGAGGGGTGACGGCTTGTTATTGGTGCCGGGCCGCAGGGCGAAGAGAATCCGAGGATGCGCAGTCCAAGCAAGCATCGACTTCCTTGGAAAAAAGAACCCCGCCTGCCCCCAACGGATATCTAGTATCGACGTCCGGCCAAGCGAATCCGCCACGCATCAACCTTTGACCGCGGAGGCCCTCCTGGACCGATTCCAGACCTGCACGGCATCGAGAATTATTGCGACTACGAAAAGGAACAACAGCGGATATCCGGGAGAGAAATACACCACGGAGCCCGCCGGGAATGAGGTGACATCGACCAGGGCGCAGACCAGCAGGCATGAGGCGCACCCCACCCAGCTGGCCGCCGCGAGAACGAGAGGGAACGTGGATCGTCGCCAGTCGCCCACGCACCGAGCCAGTCGCACGAGCAGGGTCAACTGGGCCGCGAGGATCAACGCCAACGCCAGTTTGCGCAGGATCTCGCCAAGGTCCTGCAGGGCTCCCGCTTTCCATGCATTGAGCGATTTCTGATGAGGGAGGGCATACTCATAGCCGCTGGCATCGGCTGGCCTCGAAAGACGCATCCGGGTCAGATCCCGGAATTGGTCGAGCTGGGTAGCATTGCCATAGCTTGGAGGGGTGCGCCCGGTGAATCCATCCAGCGTCGCGAAGGCCCAGGAGAAACGCATGGATTTGTCCCACAAGTCGGACAGGTTGCCGGGCTGCCACGGCGGCATAAAGCCCGTCCGCTTCGGACCGGCCGAGAGCCGGCCATCTTCGCAGGCCAAGTTCACTTCCCTGGCAATCTGCGCATAAAAGGAGAGAGCTTCCCGGGCGTTGTGGCCGTGGCCCGCTTCGGCCACTGTCTGGCGCAGTGCCCACATGAACCAGCCTCCGCCTATCTCCCTCTCCTGAGGGGGCCGGTGAATGAGGGAGCTGGAATTTGCAGCCCAGTTCCTGCCGGTGTCGCCTTCAAGGTACGGACGCAATTCGGCGAAGGAGGGACTCACGGCGTAGATGCGTTCCCTCATCTCCCTCGTCACGGGGACAAAGGGGATCCGGCGCGCAGGAGTGACGCGCAGCAAGGCGCCATAGGCTTCCTTGAACTCCGCTGCGCGGAACTCCACCGTGCCGAACCAGCCGTAGTAGTGCCGGTTGAGGGCACAGACGGCGAGGATGGGGATGGCTGCGGTGACGGTGGCGACGAGCGCTACTCGGGCGATGTTCAGGAGCGCTCCACGGGAATCGCGCCACGCGCCGACGAGATAGGCTCCGCCAACGATCGCCAGTCCTGGAAGGATCCAGACTCCATCCTCTCTCGTGAGCCAGAAACCGCCCCAGGTGAACCCGAAAATTGCAGCCCACGGCAGGAGCCGTTTCCCTGGTTCGCCGCGGCGAACATAAAGGGCTGCCGCGGCGGCAAACAAAACGAGCGCCATCGGAGCAGTGAGAGCCTGGCGCAGGACCCTCCCCAATTCGCCCCCGGCAAAAGACATCGGATTCCAGAGGAGCAAGGCGAAGATCCCGAGTTTCAGCCAATCGTTCGGAATGAGGGGCAACAGGGCCCGTACGAGCAGGATGCAGGCTCCGACGTACACCAGCTGCTGGACGAGCGTGAGCGGCAGCCCGACGAAGAACACTCCCGCCATCCACATCGAGTAAAACGGTCCCTTGGCGAGGGTCAGGCAATCATATGACCCCAGCCAAGCGCCGCTCAGGATGGAATCGGCGAGCCGGACAAACAGCGCGTCATCATGGGTGGCGCCGCCAATGGCATAAAGCGGCTGGCCGCTGGTAAACCACAGCTTGACCAGCGTCAGGACGACCGCACCCAACACCCAAGCCGGAAGCCCCATGCAATGACGGGTAACGGGCGGGGTGGCTGGCTCCGCGGGCGGACTAGTCGGCGGGTGGCTCATGGACGACACGCCGGGAGATCTCCAGCAGTAGAGTGAAAACGAACACCTGGAAACCAGTGATCAGCAAGAGGAGACCGAAGATGGCTCCGTGCGAGAAACCGGTGAGGTGGAATCCCTGGGCGAAATAGGTGCGCACCAGCGGCGCGAAAAAGCCAAGTCCCGCCGCTATCAGCGCAGCGCCGAGCCAGACTCCGCGATCGTAGCTGAAGAAACGAAGCCAGGCGCGCGTGGACGCGGGGCGCAGCCCGTGCAGCACGCGAGCGAGCACTCCGAGCTGGATGCAGGACTGCCCGAGCACGGTCCCGACAAGGGCCAGCAGCATCGAATGCAGGTTGAGCTGGATCGGCCCGAGGTTGACAGGACCGGTCGCAAGCACGGCGCACAGCAGCAGGCCGGAAGAGAAAAGAATCAGCCCGGGCAGAAATGCGAACGAGTCCGGCGAATACACCAGCATGACGCGCAGGTTCAGCCAGCCCGCGATCCACGGAGAGATCCATCCCATCCGCCGGTGATGACTGAGGCGGCCTTCGCGATCCTTGTAGAAATGAACCGGGACCTCGGCGATCCGGAGACCGAGCCGAGCCGCCTTCAGCACCATCTCCGAGGCATATTCCCACGACTGGGAGCGGAGGCCGATCCGTATGAGGGCATCGCGCGTCATGCCGCGCATGCCGCAGTGGATATCGCTGAAACGGCTGCCGTAGATCCGGTTCAGGATCCAGGTGGTCAACGGCGTTCCAAAGTACCGATGCAGCGGGGGCATCGCGCCCTCCTCGATCCTGCCCCTGAAGCGGCTGCCCATGACCATCTCGAAGCCGGCGCGGAATTTCTCCACGAAGGGCTCCAGCTCGCGAAAGTCGTAGGTGAGGTCGGCGTCGCCCATGACGATCCAGTCTCCTCGAATGAAGGGCAGGGCATCAATGTAGGCGCGGCCAAGCCCCCGCTTGGGCACCCGCAGGACTTCCGCGCCGTGGGCGAGGGCGACGTCGGGCGTCTCGTCAGTCGAGCTATCGACGATGAGGATCTGCGCGGTCACCCCCGCCCGCCTGATGCCTTCGCGGCACCAATCGACGAACTCGCCGATGGTGATCTTCTCATTGAGCGCCGGGACGACGATGCTCAGCTGGACGGGGAGGGGGCTTGCGCCGTCAGGCAGCCAGTGTTCGACCTTTGTCGGAGTTTCAGCCATGAGGTTCGGCAGACGCCTTCTCCAGGGTGGCGTGCATCGCTGTCATCGCGTCGCGCACGGCTGTTGCCGCCGATCTCTCGCACCGCCAGCCGAGGGCGGCGATCTTGCCGCAGTCGAAATGGACCACCGGCACGTCGCCCTTCCATCCGCGGTCGCCACCCGTGAACTCAAACTTCACGTCGCGGGGATTCAGGTGGCACACCTGCAGGGCGAGTTCGGCGATCTCCCGGACGGTGATATAGTCGCCCGTGGCGACGTTGAAAACGTCGAATCTCGGCCCCTGCCGATTCCACGCGAGCAACACGGCATTGAGGATGTCGTCCACGTAGATGTAGCTCTTGAGCTGGGTGCCGTCGCCGAGGATCCGCAGGCGGGAAGGATCGCTTCGCAGGCGGCGGACGAAATCGAAGCCGACGCCGTGCGTCTGCCGCGGTCCGACCACGTTGGCGAACCGGAACACCCGCGCGCGCATGTCGAACATGTGGCAGTAGGCGGCGATCAGGGCTTCGCAGGCCAGCTTGCTGGCTCCATAGGTCGAGATGGGGATGCAGGGGCCGTGATCCTCCCGGAAGGCCGCGCGGGGATCCTCGCCATAGACGCCGCTGCCCGAGGTGAATACCAGGGACCGTGCGCCGGTGCGCCGCATCGCCTCGAGCATGTTCTGGAGCAGCACCGTGCCTTCGCGGAAATCAATGTCCGGCTCGGTCACGGCCCGCGCGATGTCCGGGTTGGCGGCGAGGTGGAAGACCATGTCGGCTCCCGCGAGGGCCTTTTCAAGATGGGCTGTGTCCTTCAGGTCGCCTTCCACGATCGCGAGGCGGGCGTCCCCGGAAACCTCGAGCAGATGCGCTTTGCTGCCCGAGCTGAAGTTGTCGTAGACAACGATTTTTCCCACGTCCTCCGTCCGCAACAAACGGCGAACCAGATGACTGCCGATGAAGCCGGCACCTCCGCTGATGAATACCGATCTCATGATTGGGGGATCCGCCGGAAATCCGGGAAGGACTGGGGCTCAAGCTCTGGCAGAACCCATGGGCAGGCAAGTCTCAAACCGGCGGGTGGCGGCGCATGGCGCTGAGCCAGCCGAAGCCAAGTCCGGCGACCAGGCAGGCCGACCCCGCGGTCAGGAGCCATTGGTTCATGTGAACGAGCCAAAGAGCCCAGAAGGAACCGGTCGCGATCTCCACGGGCGCGCCGAAAGCCATCCATTCGGAGGTGCTTGAGTCGTGCGCAAGCAGGACGGCGGGGATGGAGGGAGCCCGGACGTAGGCATTGCGCCAGCCGTTGCCCGGGAGTCGCTCGGGAACGATGGTTGCAAGGACTTCGCCGCTTCCAGCGGAGACCAGTTCCAAAGAAAGGCCGGGCCGGCCGATCCCGCCGGCGGTCGGGATCACCCAGTACCCTGCCGTCGCAGTGACGAAGGGAGCGCTGCGCCACTCCCCGCGCGCGGCAGCGCCCTCGGCCGAGAAGGAGCCGAACACTTGGTAGGGGCCCGGCGGCGGGACAGACGGAGGAATGCCGCCGCGCACAAAGGAGGCACCGACACCCGCGCCTCCGGACAGGGGTAGGGGATGGCGCACGCCAGCCGGAAGGATGGAGCGGATCTCGCCATGGCTCAGTCTTGAGATAAGCGTCGAGCGTTCCGGATAGGGAATTTCGCCGCTCAGCTTGTTGACGTCGCCGGTGACAATATAATCACGGGCGTGCTCGGCGCGAAGTTGCAGCTTCTGGCCCTCTGCCGGCAATTCCTCGTTGAGAACATGGGAGATGTGCTGCCGGGCTCCCAGGACGACGACGAAGGCCCATAGGAATACCAAGGCGCGCCGCCAGGGGAGCCGGCCGAGAACGCCAGCTGGAGCGGGCGTGGACAGTAATCCCAGTGCGTTGACCAGTAGCCCAATGACAACGGTATCGAAATAGCGGGAGGAGGGCCACTGACCGCCTCCACCGCGGGCGTAGGCGGTGGCGGCAAATTGCGCAAGCACCCAAAGGCCCACCGCAAAAACAATTCGCCCACCGGGTTCGACCGAGGCTGGTCTCCGCAATTGAACCCAGGAGAGCCAGCCCCAAGGAAGCCATACGAGGAGGGCCAGTGGCGGGAACCAGACTGCGGGCCACTGAAGGCTGCGCCAAAGGGTGATGATGAAATCGCTGACGAGGGAGGACTGGATGGGGTCGCGATGATCGATGACGACGCGGAAGGACCATCCTATGGCGAAGACTATGGCGCAGGCCGCCAGCGTGGCTCCGTGTCGGCGCCAAGCGGTGCGAACCGGCGGCTCGGCTGCAAGAACGAGGATGACAACGACAGCCGCAAGCAGGCCGGAGCCCATGGTGAAAAGCGCGAGAACGGAGCAGGCAATCCCCAACCACCAGCGCGGGGTCCACTCTTTTGCAGACAACAGTAGGGCGATCGCGCCCACGGAGAGTCCAATGAGCAGAATCTGCTGAGAGTGGAAGCCGCCGAGGACATTCTGCCAGGCGAAGGGAAATGCCGCGCCTGCGGTCACCGCAAGGAACCAGAGCAGCCCCGAGCGCCGCGAGACAAGACGGCGGCCGAAGAGAAACATGGCGACGGCAAGGGAAGCGTGAAGCAATGCGTTGGTGACGCACTCAAGGCGGGAATCCCACTGGCCGTTGAGGATAAACAGCCCGAGCGCGAGAAGCTTGGTGCAGACCACACGATGGTCGTTGTGGGGGCGAAAAAGAACGGGCAGGCTGAGATCGCCGCGAAGATAGGGGAGCAGCAGGTAGGCTCCCTCCGCATCCCATTGATCCCAGTTGGGAACGTCGGTCCCGTAGCGGTTGAGCATCGTCAGCTTCCCGCCAAGGACCAGGAGGAAGAGAGAGGCGGCAAGCAGGGCGATGGATACCCAGGCGAGTAGACGCTCTCGCTTCGCAGGGAACGAGGCGGACTGCCCTGAGGGCGGGGCGTTCATCGGCGTGTGCCGGCCGCGCGCCAGGGCTCCCAGGGGCGCGGGAGGGCGGCGAGCGAGAAGTCGGTCAGCTCAAGGGTGAGATTGGGATTGTAGGCGGGATCGCCGGCCAGCTCCCCGCCCCAGCGCGCGAGCATCGTCTCGGTCTCGTGGCGGAAGCGCTCGCGCTTCTCCTCGGTGTCGTCGGCGCCGCGGCTGGCCGACTCGTGGTGGTAGAGCTCGGCAAACGGGGTCCACAGGTTGACGTAGCCGGCGCTGCGCACCTTCAGGCAGAAATCGATGTCGTTGAAGGCGACGGCGAGGTCCTTCTCGTCGAGCCCGCCGACCTGGGTGTAGACCGACTTGCGCACGAGCAGGCACGCGGCGGTGACCGCGCTGTAGTTCTGGACGAGGCGGGTGCGGTTGAAGCGGCCCTCGCTCCCGCGTTCGAGATCGCGGAAGGCGTGGGCGGCGACGCCGCCCACGCCGAGGATGACGCCGGCGTGCTGGATGGTGTCGTTCGGGTAGTAGAGCATCGCGCCGACGCAGCCGACCTCCGGGCGCACGGCCTGGCTCACCATCTCGTCGAGCCAGTCGCCGTTGATGACCTCGAGATCGTTGTTGAGCAGGCCGATGACGGAGCCACGGGCCTGGGCGACGGCGCGGTTGTTCAGGGAGGAATAGTTGAACGGCGCGTCGTCGCGGAGGATCCGGACAGTCTTCCCCGGGGGGGGATTCCCGGCGGCCGGGGCCCCGCCCGAGGCGAGGGACTTGAGGTAGGCGAGGGTCTCGGGGTCGTCGGAGCCGTTGTCGACAATGAGGAGTTCGTAGGCGGGATAGGCCGTCTTCCCGAGGATGCTGTCGACGCAGCGGCGGAGAACCTTGAAGCCGTTGCGGGTGGGCATGACAAGCGAGACGAGTGGCGGGGGTTCGGGCACCGGGCGCCGCACCCTCCAATGCCCGCCGGGGACGGGAAGCAGCTCGACGGTCTCGCCGCGCCGCGCGAAGTGTTCGGCGAGTGCGCGTCGGGCCGCCTCGAGGTGATAGGTCTTCTCGTCGGAGAGCAGCGCGGTGGAGCCCGCGATCGTGCGCCAGTGGTAAAGCACCTTGGGGATGTGCCGGATGCGCCCGGGGCGGGTGCGCTCGACGAACCGCAGCGTGAGGTCCCAATCCTGGCTGCCTTCGAGGCCCACGCGAAAACCGCCGGTCTCGCGGAGGATGGAGCCGCGGAAGACGACCAGGTGGGAGAGATAGTTCTGGCCGGTGAAGAGGTCGGGCAGAAAGTCGGGCTTGCAGTAGGGGGAATGGCGGCGGCCTTCGCGATCGATCTTGTCCTCGTCGCTGTAGATCAGGTCCGTTTCGGGACGGGCGTTGAGCAGCGCGACGACCTCGTAAAGGGCGTGGGGAGCGAGCTCATCGTCGTGGTCGAGCAGGGCGATCCACTCGCCCGTCGCCAGCTCGAGCGCGGAGTTGGACGCGGCGGCGATGTGGCCGTTCTCGCCGCGGAAGACGACGCGGATGCGCGGGTCGACGGCCGCATAGCGCTCAAGCAGCGGCCGCACGTGGGGCGCGGACGAAGCGTCGTCGGCGACGCACAGCTGCCAGTCGGGGTACGCCTGCGCCCGCACCGACTCGATGGCCCGGATGAGCCAGGGCTCGGGCGTGTTGTAGACCGGCAGCAGGATCGAGACGACGGGCCGGGAGGCGAAGCTCGGGATGTTGGCGGCCAGGGCCGTCAGCGACTCCGGCGTATGCCGGTCGTAGATATTGATCCAGTTCTCGTAGTCGGTGAGCTCGCGCTGGCCGGTGTCGCTGTCGACATGGAGCCGGGCGGCAAAAAACCGGTGCCAGGCGCCGGCGGCGTCCTCCACCTCGAGGACAAGGTCGGTGTCGCCCTGCCGGAGATCGACGTCGATCTTGTAGCCGCAGTATTCGGCCTGCGGATGCTCCCTGAAGTTGGCGAGCACGTCCATCCGCTTCAGCCCGTAGAGGCCGGGATAGACGCGTCCGTCGATCGTGGCGCGGACGTCCTTGAGCACGCGGCCGGCCATGGAGAGGCACCAGCCGCGGATCGCGAGCTGCCGCGGAGGGAAGCTCCAGAGGTTGGGATAGTCGACGCTGATGCGGAACTCAGGGGCCTGGGGAAGGAAGTCGGCGGCGCGGAAATCGAAGGTGATCTCGGGGACTTCGGAGAAATCGTAGGCCGGGGCGGCCGGGGCGGGAGGGGGCGGCCGGCGGTGGGGATCGAGAAGGTGGCGCCGCAGGAACCGGAGGGGCGCGGTGACCCGCCAGGAGAAGGTGGACTGCATCTGGCGGATCTTGACGTCTTGCTGGTAGATGCGGTCCTCCTTGCGGCGGATCGTCTCGCGGAGGAGGTCGCGCAGCCGCTTGAGCTCGTCGCGGCAGTGGTCGCCGAGCGCCATCGCGCGCGCCCGGGCCTCGGCCACTTCGTAGCGCCCTTGCGCGACCTGGCCGTCGAGGTTGGCGCGGGCGAGTTCGAGGCTGGCGGCGTGCTGCCGGACCGACTCGAAGGCCCGCTGCAGTTCGCCGTGCGCCGAGCGCTCGCGCTCGAGCCGGTCGAGGGCCGCGCGCGCCGGGGACTCGGCCGCATCGGCCTGCATCTGGCGGCAAAGGCGCTCGAGGTCGGCGGCGAGGGCCGCGGCGTCAGCCCACGGGGCGCGGGCTTCGGAGGGAAACGCTCCCGCCAGCGACTCGATTCTCCCGCGAAGCTGCCGGGCGAGCAGGGGGACGTCGCCGTGGGGGGGGGCGCACGCGGCGCTCCAGTCCGCGCGGGGCGGCGCCGCGTGAACGGCCTCGTAGAAGCCGGCGAGCGCGGCGGTGTTCGCCTTGAGGTCGAAACGGGCGACGGCGAAGGCGCGGCCCTCGCGGCCGAGCCTCTCGGCGAGGGCGGGATCGTCGAAGATGCGGATGCAGGCGTCGGCGATCTCCGCGGGGGAGCCGGTGCGGAGGAGGCAGGCTTGGGCGCCATCGGTCACCTCCAGCCCGACATTGGCTGCGGGCATCACGACCGGGCGGCCGGCGGCGAGGAACTCCGGAATCTTGGAGGGCAGGCGCAGGTCGTTGAACGGGCCGGGATGTCCGGGCTGGACGAGCACATCGGCCAGCGCGAGGAGGCCGGGCAGGCGCGCTTTGTCGACGAAGCCCAGCTCGACGGCGACGTCCCTGAAGGCGGCGGCGAAGCCCGCCTGGAACTCGGGCGAGCTGAAGCCCGTATGAAGGAGGCGGGCGGGGCGGCCGCGCCGGTTGAGCAGGCGGACCGCCTCGTAGAGCTCGCGCATCTCCGGCTCGTTGGCGAAGGTGCGGCTGCCCGTGTAGACGATCACTTTCTCAAAGGGCCGCACGCCGAGCTCACGGGCGAGCGCCGGATCGGGCGGGCGCGGCGCGTAGAACGACAGATCGACGCCGGGCCAGAGCGTGTGGGCCGGGACGCCGGCGGGAACCAGCCGCCGGAGGCCGTCGACGATGACCGTGATGCCGTCGGCCAGTCGCATGAGATTGCGGTGGCGGACGGGGTGGGGCAGGCCGCCCTGCAGGGCGGCGACAATCTCCGAGTCGAGGCAGTCCTGCAGCTCGGCGAACGGGCGGCCCATCCAGGTCTCGATCAGGTGTTCCTCATTGTCCTCAAGGTGGACGACGAGCCTGGCTTGGGCGCGGGCCTGATAGGCGAGCACGAACTTGCGGACTCCCTCGCGCGGTGTCCACGCGTGGATGAGATCGGCGGGGCGTCCGTCGGGGAAGCAGGCGGGGCGGTACAGCAGCTCGGCGTAGGTGGCCGGAGCAAAGAGGGGATCGCGGACGGCCGCGAACGTCTCCCTGCCCGAGGGCACGGCGACGGTGCATGCGTGGCCCCGCCTGCAGAGCACATTCGCGAAGCCCGCGATGTGGTTGAGGCTGTTGGTCGTGAAATCGCCGTAATTGACGAAGAGAATGTTCACTCGACGGCGGAGAAGGGGTATCCCGGAGCGCTCCGGTCAGGTTCAGAACGGCTTGGATTCGGCGGCGGCCTGCTGGACATCCTTCGACCTCGGCTCGGGCAGGTTCTCAAAACCGCCCGCGTAGCGGGTGATGACCGGATCCCAAGGCGCCGCGCCGCGGGAATCGCGGTTCGGAGTGAGGCTCCACTCCATGATCGCCTGCGCCATGAGGCAGGGATCCTTGATGGGAAGGTCGGCGAAGGTGTGCTCATTGACGACGAGCTGTTGCTCCTTGACGGCGCTCATGCGACCGCGGAACCACTGCAAGACGGCGGCATCGGCTTCGGCGGCAGCGGTCTTGCCGCCCGCGAAGGCACGGAGGTAATCGTCGAGGGCACGCTGCGCCTCGGCGGTCTGGCCGGAGCGAGCCAGGAGCTCGACGGTCTTGATCTGGCATTTCTTCCGAGCTTCGGGGGAGAGTCCCGGGGACCTGGGGAAGGCGGTCAGCTCGTCGTAGCGTTCGAAGGCGGCGAGGTAGTCGAGCCAGGCCATGTCTATCCCCGTCGAATCGCGCAGGCCGGCGGCGGCGGCGATCTGGCGGGCGGCGGGGAGGTTGCCGAGGGCGGCGCGGAATTCGGCGAGGAGGCGGGAGGCCTCGAGGCTGCCGGCCGGGAAGAGGCGGGCAGCGGAGGCGTCGACGTCATCGCGCACGGTGGGCTCCTCGAGGGCGCCTCCCTGGATGATGATGTCCTTGGTGGGAGTCCGGAGGGCGGCGGCGCGCTGGATTTTGAGTTCGCGCTGGATCATCCCCGAGAGCACGCCGAGTTTGACGGCATCGTCAGGATGGTCCTCAAGGAAGGCGGCGATCTCGGTTCGCGGCACGCCGCGAATGGCGAGGCACTCGCCCTGGATGGCGAAAAGGGCCGCCTGGACGGTCGGAGAGGCTGAGGCCAGGAGCTGGTGGGCGATCTTTTCCTGATGGAAGCGGGCCGCGATGCGGAACATCCTCTCCTGCAGGAGGTGCTGGTGCTCGGGCAGGATCGGGAAGATCTGCGCCTCGGCCCAGCGCTGCTGTCGCGAAAGCACCTCGATGATGTCGGCGAAGGCGGCGAGCCGGGCCTCGTCCCAGCGTTTCTCGTCGATGTTGTAGAGGAAGATGGCGCAGTTCACCGCGTCGACCGAGGCCAGCCGCTTGACCTCGACCCAGGGAAGCACGCGCTGCTTGAAGTAGGAGAGTTCGTAGGGCCCCAGCTTGAGGTCGCCGGCCTTGAGCTTTGATCCGGTCGGCGTGTCGGCGTACGACCTCTGGATGCGGTCGATGTTGGCCTGCGCGCGCTTCCAGTAGAACTGAAGGTAGGCGTAGGAGTAGCGGCCCTCGACGACCCGCGAGACGTAGTCATTGGCGCGGCTGTAGAGCCGGTCGGCTTCGGCGGCTTTCGTCGCGGCGCGGTCGGCATCGGAAGAGGCGGAGCAAGCCGCCAGCCAGAGGCTCAGCAGGGATAACGTGACGGGCAGCAGGCGTGTCCGGAACGGCATGGTCGGAAATGGGAACGACAGAACCCGCACGGTGCGCGAGTCTGCCGGGGAGGTAAATGCTTTTTTCAGGGTGGCCCCCCTTGCCTGCCCCAGGGCAGCGACCGACGCTCCCGCGAAGAGCGGCCGATGCAAATCTGCCTCGGAGGAAGGAGCGCGGATCACGATCCGCAGGTCTCCGGGAAACCGCCGGCGGGCGGCGGCTTAGAGGGTGAAGCCGGCGTCGGCGGCGTCCTTGGCGAACATCTTCACCGTGTCGAGGGAGAGTGCGCCGAGGTCCATCTCGAGCAGCTTGGCGGCCTTGCCGAGGATGTCGTGGGGCACGGTGACGATGTGACAGCCGCATTCCTCGGCCTGGATGATGTTGAGCACCTCGCGCACGCTGGCCCAGAGCAGTTCGGCCTTGGGCTGGCCCTCGAGAAGGGCCCGGCTGGCACGCAGGAGCGGCATCGGATCGCGGCCCGTGTCGGCGATGCGGCCGGCGAAGACGGAGACGACCGACGGCACCTCGGGGTTGAGGGCGGCGGCGACCTCGCGCACCTGGCCCAGGGTGAGGATGGCGGTGATGTTCAACTGCACGCGCTGGGCGGCGAGCTCGCGGATGAGGGGGATCGACGATTCGCCCCGGGAATTGGTGATCGGGATCTTGACGTAGACGTTGCGCCCCCAGCCGGCGATCTTGAGCGCCTGGCGCTTCATCTCGGGGAACTCGTCCGAGAAGACTTCCAGCGAGATGGGCTTGGCGGTGACGGTCTTGAGGATGTCCCTGGCAAAGGCCTCGTAGTCCTTGATGCCCGCCTTCTTCATCAGGGTGGGGTTGGTGGTGAGCCCCTTGATGTACGGCTTGGCATAGAGGTCGAGGATACCGGCCTTGTCGGCTCCGTCGGCGTAGATCTGGATCTTGAGGGTATTGAGGGTAGGCATGTTGGTGCGAAGTGAGTGCAGGGATCAGCGGTCCGCAAGGATAATGTCCACGGCCTCGGAGAAGCTCCGGGCGGTGAAGTCGGGCCGGGCGCGGAGCTGCTCGGCGTAACCGCAGTCGAGGAAGAGGGTGCGGCAGCCGGCGTTCCGGCCGCAGTCGACATCGCGCCAGCGGTCGCCGACCATCCAGGAAGCGGCAAGGTTGAGCCTCATCTCGGCGGCGGCGCGCCGCAGCATCCCGGGAGCGGGCTTGCGGAATTCCGACGGGGGCTGCTCGCCTCCCGGGTCGTAGCACACCTCGACGCGGTCGATGGGAAGCAGCGAGCACATCCGCCGGTGGATCTCCTCGACGACGGCCTTCGACTGCGTGCCGCGGCCGACGTCGGGCTGGTTGGTGACGACGACGAGCGCGTAGCCGGCGCGGGAGAGGCGCGCGCAGCCCTCGGCGACGCCGGGGAGGAGGTGGAACTCGCCGGCAGTGGCCGGCGGGTAGGGCTTGCCCTCGCGGACGACGGCGGCGTTGAGCGTGCCGTCGCGATCGAGAAAGACCGCGGGTCGGGGGACGGGCATCAGTGGTCGGGCCTGGCGGGCTCTGCGCTTGCCGGACCGCCTACGGTTTCGGCGCGGCGACCGATTCCCACTTGGTCTGGTTCACCTTGAGATCGGGGTGGGAGACGAAGAGGTGCCAGAGGACGGCTTGGAAAGCTTCGGAGTGGGGGGTGACGTTGCCCGGGTTGACGACGGGAACGACGACGCAAGCGTCGGCCACCTTGGCGGTGTAGCCGCCGTCCTTGCCGACGAGGCCGACGACACGGGCGCCGACCTGCTTGGCGAGCTGGATGGCCATGACCAGGTTCGGGGAGACGTTTTTCTCCAGGTTGCCGCCGCCGACCGAGAGGATGAGCAGGCCGTCCTTCGCGCTGAGGCGGCTGCCGCGGAGCCACTCGACGAAGACGCTGGCCCAGCCTTCGTCGTTGGTGCGCGCGGTGAGCTCCGAGACATTGTCGGTGGGCGCGTAGCACTCGAGGCCGGCGATCTTCCGGAAGTCGTTCACGGCGTGCGAGGCGTTCGCCGCGCTGCCGCCGACGCCGAGGATGAAGAGGCGGCCGCCGCGCTCGCGGATGTCGCGCAGCTCGGCGACGCACTTCTCGCAGTCGGCCGGATTGATCTTGGAGACGATCTCGGCGGTTTCCCGCAGGTGTTGGACAGCGTAGGACATGGCAGGGAAGGTCGGTGTTCTTGGTTGAGGCCCTGATTCAGTTAACCCACAAGGCCGGGATGGCAAGCGCCGGATTTGACGCGGCCGGCGAAAGAAAACGGTCAGTCAGGGCTGGTACGGCTTCCGGCGCCGCCGTCCGCGCCTTCCTCGTGGTATTCGGCGTCGTTGTTCACCTTCCACAGATCGTACGAGGCACCCTGGAGATTCCGCACCGCGAGCAGCCCGGTCATCATGGAGTGATCCTGGTTGTTGTAGCGGTGCATGCCGTTGCGGCCGACGACCTGGAGGTTGACGACGTCGGCGAGGCCGCGGCGGATGACGGCGAGCGAGTCCTGATAGCCGGGAGGGTAGACCGGATACGCCTTCTCCATGCGCACGACGGTGCCGTCGACGATCTGCCCGGGTCGCACGAGCCCAAGGCTGGAGATTTCGCGGCGACCGAGCGCAAGCAGGTCCTCGTCCCGGGCGTTCCAGAGCTCGTCGCCCTCGAAGCAGAAGTATTCCAGGCCGAGGCAGGTCGTGCCGGCGCGGGCGACCATCTCAGGGCTCCAGTTGCGGAAATTCTGGATGCGGCCCAGGCGCACGCACGGCTCGTGGACGTAAATCCAGTTGTCGGGAAACGGATTGTCCCCCTCGACGACGAGGGCGACGGTGAGGAAATCGCGGTAGGTGAGCCGCCGGGCCGCATCGAGGACGCCGGCGGGCGGCGGCGGATCGAGGGCCAGGATGGTGTCACGGAGCGGCATGGAGGCGATCATCTGATCGGCCTCGAAGAGGCGCCGGGCGCCGGAGGCGTCGGTGGCCTCCACGGCGTGGATACGGCCGTCTCGGCGGAGCAGGCGGGTCGCCCTGAAGCCCTGGACAAGAGCCCCTCCGGCCGCCTGGAAGTCGGCGGCGGCGCGCTCCCACATCTGGCCGGGGCCGAGGCGGGGGTACTCGAAGGTGTTGATGAGGGTCTTGATCGCGTGGGACGCCTCCTTCGGCCTGGGCCGGAAGAACGCGTTCCACACCGCGCCCAGCAGCGAGAGGCCCTTGATGCGCTGCGCGGCCCAGTCGGCGCTGAGCTGGGCGCAGGGGACTCCCCACACCTTTTCGGTGTAGGTTTTGAAGAAGATCCGGAAGAGGCGGCGGCCAAACCGGTTCGACACCCAGTCCTCGAACGAGACTTCCGGCCTCTTCGGGAAGAGACGCGCCCAGGCGTAGCTCGCCACGCAGGCGGCGCTGGTGAGCGGACCGAGGTTGCGCAGCGCGTTCCAGGGCTGGAGCGGATACTCGAAGAACCTGCCCCGGTAGAGGATTCGGGACTTGCGGTTGACGTTGAGGAAGTCGTTCGGGAGGCGCTCGCGCCACCAACGCCGGATCTCCTCATTCTTGCTGAAGAACCGGTGCCCGCCGATGTCGAACCGGTTGCCCTTGAAGCGGACGGTCTTCGAGAGCCCGCCGATCTCGTCCGAGCTCTGTTCGAGGACTGTCACCGCGAATCCGGCGCGAAGAGCCTCGCAGGCGGCGGTGAGGCCGGCGGGGCCCGCGCCGATGACGACGATGCGCAGGGGCTGCGGCATGGCTGGGCCTGGGGTAGGTGGGGCTTGGGCTAGTGTGCCGGCGGACGTGTTCCGGGGGGAGATGCGCGGAGAAGCCCGTCGAGCTCGCTCAGTCCGGCGGGGGAGCCGATCTCATAGAAACGCTCCCCGACCTCGCAGCCCGCGAGCTGCCCTTCCTGGACAAGCCGGCCGTAGACGGCGGCGAGGTCGACGACGGCGCTGCGCGGGAAGGGATCGAAGGCGCGCGCCTGGAGGAGTCCGAGGCCGTAGTCGATGTGGTGCATCCCGGGCACCTTGTTCTTCTTGTCGTAAACCTTGATCTGCCCTTCGGCGAACCAGACGTTGCTGGCGTCATAGCGCTCGCGGTTCTCGAAGACGGTCATGAGCCCCAGCTTCCCCGAGGCGAGGAAGGTGCGCCCGACGCCGAGGTAATCGATCGGGAGGTACGAATCGCCGTAGAGGACATAGAAGGCCTCGCCGAGCCGGGGCAGCGCCTGGATGAGGGCGCCGCCCGTGCCGAGCAGCTTGGGCCCGTCGAAGGAGTATTCGATCTGCACGCCCCACGCGGAGCCGTCGCCGTAGGCCTCGACGATCTTCTCGCCGAGGTAGCCCACGCAAAGCACGATGCGCCGGAGACCGGCGCGCTTGAGAAGGCGGATCTGGTGGGAGAAAAACGGCTCGCCCGCGACCTCCACCAGCAGCTTGGGCACCTTCTCGGTGATCGGCCTGAGGCGGGTCGCGAGGCCGCCGGCCAGGATGGCGACGGGGAGGGAGGCGGGATCGGAAGCCATGAGGAGCGATGGCGCGAGCTGGGCGCGGCGGAAAGGGCTAGTTCTGGGCGACGACCTTGGTGCCCTCGAAGTCGAAGCGGAACCGCACCTCCTGCAGGCCCTTCTGGCGCATCGCGTGGCGGAGCTTGGCCTTGTCGGCTGCGTAGAACATCAGGAAGCCGCCGCCGCCGGCGCCGATGAGTTTCCCGCCCAGTGCGCCGTTGGCCATGGCGTAGTCGTACCAGTCGTTGATGTGGGCGTTGCTCATCCCCGACGAACGCGCCTTCTTGCGCTGCCAGTGGACGTCCATCAGGCGCGCGAACTCCTCGAGGTTGCCCGTCTCGATCGCGGCGAGCGACTGGTAGCCGAGATCCTTGGTGAAATGGAGATTGTCGAGCATCGCCTGGTCGCTCTTCTTCGAGCGGTCGTTCTGGTCCTTGAGAATCGACGAGGCGGAGCGGGAGTACCCGGTGAAGAAGAGCAGGAGGTTGTCCTCGAGGTTGAAAAGGGTCTCCTCGGAGAGGCGCACGGGGCGGTATTCGACGCGGCCGTCCTTGTTGAAGGTGAAGGCGGTGATGCCGCCGATGGCCGCGATGTACTGGTCCTGCTTGCCGATGGGTTCGCCGAGGCGGTTGATCTCGATGTCGCAGGCCTGCTCGGCGAGCTCGGCGGGCGAGACGAGGTTCTTCTTGTAGACGTGGAGGGCCTTGAGCAGGGCCGTGGTGAAGCTGCCGGAGGAGCCGAGGCCGGTGCCGCCGGGGATATCGGCCATTGAGGTGAGTTCCAGGTGGGGCTCGGTGACGTTCACCAGGCGCAGCGACTCGCGCACGATCGGGTGCTCGATGGCGTCGACGGAGGCGACGCGCTCAAGCTTGGAGTACTTGACGATGATCTCCTCCTGGAAGGTGCGGTGCTGGGTGATGTAGACGTACTTGTCGATGGCCGCCGCGACGAGAAAGCCGCCGAACTCCCGGTAATAGGAGGGGAGGTCGGTGCCGCCGCCTCCCAGCGAGACGCGCAGGGGGGAACGAGTGATGATCATGGGATGGGAAGACTTTCAGGCAGGGGAAGGAAAACGCCGGGAGGGGGCAAGCGCGAAGCGCGCGGATCAGCGGCGGGGATAACCGCACCGCGCATAGACGCCCTCGACGATCTCCAAGGTGCGGATACCGGCCGCGAGGCCCGGGTCGGGCTCGCGGCCCAGCGCGATGTCGTCGAGAAACGCCCGGGTCTCGATCTCCCACGAGGAGTCGCCGGCGGGGAATTCCCAGATCGTGGTGTCGGGCGGGCCCATCTGGGGAAGCATCCTGTACCAGGCGATGCGCTCGGGGCCGTAGCTGCCGCCGAGGCCGTCGATGGCGAGCTTCCCGTCGCGCCCGTAGATCTCCAGGGAGAAGAGGTTCTTCCACTCGGTGCAGCTGACGTGCAGCCAGGCCGTCTGGCCGGCGGCGGTGCGCAGGCTGAGGAACGCGTTGTCGTCGACCGGCATGTCCCAGAAATAGGTGGCGCAGTGGCCGTCGGCCGCGGAGAACTCGCCGAGGAACCAGCCGGCGAGGTCGATGAGGTGCACGCCCTGGTCGATCAGTTCGCCGCCGCCGGAGAGGAGGGGATCGGCGCGCCACTCCCGGTCGTAGCCCTTGCGGCCGCCGTGGCCGTAGCGGCCGCGCAGGAACATCAGCGGGCCGAGGGCGCCGGAGTCGACGATTTCGCGGGCCTTGAGCAGCGCCGGATGGCAGCGGTGGTTGTAGCCGAGGCGCACGCGCGCGCCCGTCGCGGACGCAGCGGCCCGGACCTCGCGCAGCTGGGCCGCGGTCAGCGCGCCCGGCTTCTCGACGAGGACGTGCCTGCCGGCCTTCACTGCCGCGAGGGCGACGGGCGCCAGGGAGGCGTTGAGCGTGGAGACAATGACCGCGGCGACGGCGGGGTCGCTGAGGGCGGCCGCCGAGTCCGTGATCGCCTTGCAGCCGGGGACGGTCTGGGCAAGGGAAGCGGCGCGACCGGCGTCGAGGTCGCAGGCGTAGAGCAGGCGGGCCGAGCGCAGCGCCGCGGCGCGCTTCCGGCCGATCAGGCCGCAGCCGACGATGGCAAAACCGGGGAGGGGCGAATTCACATCAGGCATCTCGGGCGCCATGCTGGAGCAGGAGGCTCGGGGATGTCGAGTGCGCCGATGGACGTTGTCCTGTGGGATTCCCGGCAGGCCGCATGCCGCCGGAAAGGCACTGCGGATCAGTCAGGCCGATGCGGCCGCCCTGTGGCCGGGGAAGCGCGAGAGCAGGAATGCTCCCGAGGCGAATGCCAGAAGGGCCGCGATACCGAGAAAGGAAGTCCAGAAGATCGCCTCAAGACCCAGAGGAGGCTTGAATTTCAGCTCCACGTTGGTGACCCCGGCGGGTACCGGGATCGCCACGAGGCCATCCGGCGACTTGGCGATCGAGACGCGTCTCCCGTCAACACGGGCGACATAGGATTCCTGATACATGCGGGGCGTCTCGAGCCAGCCCGGCCGGGTGAGCCGGACCGTCGCCCGGTAAGGGATCCACATGCGGACAAACGTTGAGAGCTTCTCGGCGTCATACTCAACCAGCGTCAGCCGGGCCAGGGGGAAGGCGTGGTCCAGCTGCGCAGGGCCGTCGGCGGGATTCAATTGGGTGGAGAAATTCTCTCCTCCCGGGAGGGAGGTCCAGATCGGCATTTCCCGGGCGTGCCCGCCGCCGACGCCGAACGAGCGGGCGAAACCATATTCGGGCACATCATAAATCCGGAAGAGCGAAGATCCGATCACCGTAAGGGTTCCCCTGGCTGCGGGGGGATTCATCCACGCGAAGTCGAGAACGTAATGTTGCCCATGCTCGAGACGGAACGGATGGTCCTGAACAGCCAGGCCGTCCTTGGGCACGTAATCTGCCTCGGCGACCGGGCGTCCGATCGCGCGAGCCTCGGCATTCCCGCTGAACCGCATGGTCTTCATATCCGGTTCAAGAATCCGGTATTCTAGGGAGCCGTCCATGACTCCGTGGGTGAACGACGATGGATAACCAGGAAAGATATTGTAGGCAAAACGAGTGAGGGTGTTGTTTTCGAGGCGTATCTGGCTCTCTGCCGTGTCGATCGGCCTCGCGCACGCGATGGATCCGATGGCGAATTTCCGCGCTTCCCATCCGCTCCATGCCAACGCCGCGAGAAACAGCATGCAGAACGGCCACCGGCGGAGGCCGCTTTTGCCGCGCCAGGAGGAGAGGGCGGCGGCGAGGGAAAAGACGACGGAGGAGGCCAGCACGAGGTAAAGCCGGTTCATGACCCAGTTGCCCGTGGTATCGCGCACGAAATCGGGCACGGCCTGCCAGAGCATCTGGCCAAACCTGGGCCATGGAGTCAGGAGGATCGCGATCAGCGCGGGCACGGACGCCAACACAATGGCGTCGCGACGGCGAAGGCGCGCGGCGAGGTAGAGCGCCGCAGCCAGCGCCAGCCAGAGCGCCCAGCCCAGCTGGAAATCGGAGAGTTCCCTCCCGATGCGACTGACCGGTCTGAGCACCCCGGGGAAGGCCTGGGAGAGAAAATACATGACGGTGCTTGCGCTGGCTTTCTGGAATCCGGCGGCATTGACGCCCGATTCGGGCGGGAAGCAGAGCACAGAGAATACTGGGTATGCGGCGGTCAGGCCGAGTGCCGCGCCCCCGAGGACGGCCGGCCCGAGCCTCAGGAGGAAAGCCCGTCGCGGGAACAGGCCGACGGCCATGCAAGCGCCTGAGAAGATCGAGAGCCAGAGTGCGATGGGAGAGTGCCCCCACCAGCACATCCCGAGCGCCAGCCCCCACAGGATCATGTCGCGACCATCCGCGCCGCCGCGGAGGAAGCGGACCGTCATGAGCCAGACCACCGGCACCCAGGGAACGGTGGTCCAGGACATCAGGAGGTCTGTGTTGTAGGACATCCCCACCACTCCCGGACATGCCAGGAAGAGGAAGGCGAGACCGGCGCAGGTCCATCGCCGCGCCGGCAGGATCTGGCGGAGGCAGGCATAGGCCGAGGCGATTGCCGCCATCCCGATGAGCATCGTCTGGAGGTTCTGCAGGGCGAAGATGCCCAGCGAACGCCAGGTCAACAGATCGAGCCCCGCCCCGATGTAGTGGAACGCCGGCGCGACCCGGATCGGATAGATCGCCCCGTTGAACTGGTATTCGGTCTGCCCCAGCCACACGGGGAAGACCCCGGCGCGGACTTGGCCGACGGTGTCGGCGAGCATGGTCGCGTACCATCCCGCATCAGCGGTTCCGTGGAGGGTCGTGCGCGCAAATCCGGCCATGAGGCCCGCTCCGGCCAGGAGAACAAGAAGCCAGCGGATATTCTCGGCACCGGCGCCCCGCGTGTTCCGGCCCGGCCACGCCAGCAGCCGATAGACGAGGATGCCCGCGATGGACCAGAAAAGGAACATCGCCTGGCCCGGGCCCTGCCACAGCGGGCAGGCCTCCGGAAAAGCCAGGCTGGCGGCGGCGGCGAGGGCGAGGGAGGCGAGGGTCCTCGCCGCCTCGCGGCCGAGGGTCGCCGCAGGGACGGACCAGGCCGACGCCCAGCGGGCGAGCGTCCATACGCCGAGGACCGCGCCGGCGGAGGCCCACGCCGCGCGGGATTCCGGGGTGAGCGCGTGCGCGAAGAACACGCCGAGTCCGAAGATCACCGCCTCGCCAAGCAGCAAGTCGTCGCGCAGGGCCGCACGGTGGCAGAGCCAGCGGCCCAGCCGGGCCCAGCAGGGCAGACTGGCGACCCGTTGGCTGATGCGAGCGGCGAACTCAAGGGCCACATGACGGCGGAGAAGCATACTTGGCTTGTCCCCTCCAGGGGGGGGCCGCGGGGGTTGTGCAATCATCCGGGAAAATTGGATCATGGAGCCCGAGCGTTTGGCAACTTCCATCCCCGGAGGAGCAACGCCGGCTTGCAGCGGCCGGCCGTTCGTCGCAAGTTGAGCGGCAGGCTGTGCGAGGATGCCCAGCGATGGCTGTCGCCTTCGAGCCGCATCGGCCAGTTGTTGCCCCATGACCGACCACCCCCAGGAATGCAGCACTCGGTGCCGGAGCGCATTTTGGCAGCGCGTGTCGCTGGCGGCGGTGGTTGCCGGGGCGATCGTGTTCTACTTCTGGTCGGCATTCCCGGTCGCAGAGGTCAGCTTCACCGGGTCGAAGAAAGACTACTACAACCTGCTGTCGAAGGGCCTGGCCAAGGGGCACCTCTACGTCGACCTCGAGGTGCCCGATGCGATGCTCAAGCTGGCGGATCCGTACGATCCGGCGCAGAACCGGGGAATCGCGGCGCACGATCTGTCGTATTTCCGGGGGCACTACTATCTTTACTTCGGCATCACGCCGGCGCTGCTCCTGTTCCTGCCCTATCACGTGGTGAGCGGAGGAGCCGGCTTCCCGCCCAATCTGGGACCGCCGCTTTTCTGCAGCCTCGGGCTGCTGGCGGCAGCGATGCTGCTGTGGGATGTCCGCCGGCGGTGCTTCCCGAGGGCGGGGTTTGGCATGACGCTCGCTGCGCTGGTGAGCGTGGCGCTCGGGAGCTTCACGCTCGCAACCATGAGACGGCCCGACATCTGGGAGACTCCGATCGCATCTGGATATGCCTGTAGCATGGCGATGCTTTGGTGCTGTTGGCGCTCTCTCGAGTCCCCCGGAAAGCTGGGATGGCTGATCGCGGCGGGCTGCAGCTTCGGTCTTGCGGTGGGGTCGCGGCCGACGCTAGCTCCGGCCGGTGTGGCATTGGCAGTCCCGCTCGCCTGGTGGTGGTGGGAGGGCCGGAAGACGGGCGCGTCGTGGCTGCGTCCGCCGGCGGGCTGGTGGCGCTGTGCAGCGGCCCTCGCCGGCTCGGTGACGGCATGTGCGGCCGGCCTGGCGCTGTACAACTACGGACGGTTCGGGAATCCGCTCGAATTCGGCCTGCACTATCAGTGCACCGGGATACATCAGGGGCAGGCGACGCTGTTCAATGCGGGATTCCTTTCCTTCAACTGGCACGTCTATTTCCTCGATTCCGCCCACTGGACCCGGTACTTCCCCTTCCTCAAGGTCGCGCAGATGCCGCCGGTGCCGAAGGGCTACTACGGGACCGAGTACGTGTATGGCATGCTGCCGAGCCTCCCGGTGACCTGGCTGGCGCTCGCGGCCCTGGCTCGTGCCGCGGGCTCGCGCGGTGCGGAGCATCCGGCCTTCAGGATATGGACGGCGGCTTGCGCGGCCTACGGCGTGATCACCGCGGCAGTCCTCCTTTTCTTCAACACGGCGACGGCGCGCTACATGGTGGATTTCGTGCCGGCGTTCGTGCTTCTCGGCGCCGTCGGCGCCCTGGCGGTGTCGGACGGCTTGGCTGGCGCCCATTGGGGGTGGCGCCTGGGGGCCCGGATCGCGCTCGTCGCCATGCTTGCGGCATCGGCCGCGTTCGGGGTGTTGGCGAGCTTCCAGCTGCACGGCCTTCTGCGCCACTTCCGGCCGGAGGCCTATGCAGCGCTGGAGCGGGTCTGCAACCAACCGACTTACTGGGCTGAGCGTCTTCTGGGCGGTGAGCAAGGCCCTCTCCAGATCAAACTCCGGCTGCCGAAAGGAAGAACCGGGAAGCTCGAGCCTCTGGTGGTCACCGGTTGGAGCTACGAGGCCGACTATGTGTTTTTCTACTACGCGGGCGACAGGCATCTCCAGGTCGGCTTCGATCACACCGCCTATCCGCTCCTGTGGAGCCGCCCAGTGCCTGTCGACTACGACCGCGATCACGTCCTCACCGTGCAGATGGGAGCGCTGTACCCGCCGGATTCATCGCCGCTGTTCAGACGCATGCCGCCCTGGCAGGTCGAGCGGTGCCGACGGCGGTATCAGGTCGCGCTTGACGGCGAAGTCATTGTCGAGGCGCCGGCCGTTTTTTTCGACGCCTCGCCTGGGGAGATCGGCATTGGATGCAATCCGATATCAGATTCCTACGGCAGACGGTTTTCGGGGCAGATCCTCGAGATGAGGCGAATCCCGGTGAAGCCGGATCGGTCCGCCGCAGAGCCCACCGTCCGGCCGGGGCCGCTGACACTTTCGATGCTGCTGCCGCAGACGGAGGCCTCCCCGTCCGCCCTCGGCGAGCCGCTGGTGATCACCGGGGTGCCCGGGGCTGCGGACGCGATTTTCGTCGAGTGCCTGAAGGAGAACCGGATCCGGCTCGGCTATGATCACTGGGGATGGGCGGCGCGATGGAGCGAGCCTTTTGAACTCGTCCGGAACGTCTTCCACTCGGTGGTCGTCGACTTCGGAGCCCTCCATCCCGGGGCGGGAGCGGGGGAGGGGCCGCTCGTCGTGAAGATTGACGGAGATGAGGTGTGGCGCACCACGGCGCCGTTCTTCCCGGCACCGCCGGAATCGATCGCGGTCGGACGCAACACGACCGGCAGCACTCTCTGCGGACCGAGGTTCACCGGGGCGGTGCGCGCCGTGACGGACGTGCCGGACGCCGGGCGGTGAGGCGCGCGGTGGAGAATGCCTCTTGTCAGCTTTGAGAAAACTCCGTTGCTTCGCATCATGATCAATCCCGGCTCCGGGGAAGACATGTCCAGCGCGCCCCCCGCGAACCATCCCTCGCAGGTCAAGCGATGGATCGGCGGGATAGTGCTGGCGGCGGGAATCGCCTCCGTCGTCGCGTTCTATTTCTGGACGGCGGCGCCTGCGGTATCCCAGCATGGCCCGGCGACGCCGGCGGACGCCTACTACAGTCTCCTTGTGCAGGGGTTCCGGTCGGGACATCTGAGCATGAATCTGAAGCCGGCGCCGGAGCTGGCGAAGCTCTCCAACCCGTACGACCCGGCACTCAACGGGCGCTACCGGGTGCACGACGTCAGCTATTACCGGGGGCAGCTGTATCTCTATTTCGGGGTGACGCCGGCTCTGGTGCTGTATTGGCCCTATGTGCTCCTCACGGGCCACTATCTTTTTCACAAGGATGCCGTGGCGATCTTCTGTGCGGCGGGTTTTCTGGTGGCGGCGCTTCTGGTGGGCCGGGTGCGCCGGAGGCATTTCCCGGAGGCGGGAATGGGGGCGACGCTGGCAGGCCTGCTGGCGATGGGGCTGGCGACCGCGCTTCCCGTGCTTCTCCGGAGGCCCGACGTGTGGGAGGTTCCAATCAGCTGCGCCTTCGCGTGCGTGATGGCGGCGCTACTGGGGTTGTGGCATGCGCTCCAGCTCCGAAAGGGAGCCGTCCTCTGGATGGCCGCGGCAAGCACCGCGTATGGACTCGCCCTGGGCGCCCGCCCATCGCTCATGTTTGGCGCGGCTATCCTTCTGGCGCCTCCACTCCGTGCGGCGGCGTGCGACGCGGAGAGGATGTCCGGAGGGCGGCCGCGTTTTTGGAGGCTTCTGGCGGCGGCGGTCCTGCCTGTGGGGGCATGCGGGGCTGGGTTGCTCCTCTACAACTACCTGCGCTTCGACAATCCCCTCGAATTTGGGCAGCGATACCAGATGACCTGGAGTCTGGAGCACGGTCTCCGGCATTTCGGCCCGGATTTCCTCTGGAGCAACCTCCGGATGTACCTGTTCCAACCCGTGTGGTGGGGCACGTACTTCCCGTTCGTCAAGGAGATCATGCCGCCAAAGCTTCCCGCAGGGCAGATAGGCGTGGAGAATCCGTTCGGGATTCTCGCGAATGTGCCATTCGTATGGCTGGCGCTCGCGGCGCCGCTCGCCTGGCGGGGACGGAGCGCCGAGGAGCGCTCCATTCTCCAGTGGTTCCTGCTTCCCGTTGCCTTCCTGGCCGCAGCCTCACTGCTGACGATCTGCCTTTTCGCGGGGACGTGCGGACGGTACGAGGTCGATTTCCTGCCCGCCTTCGTGTTGCTGGCTGTTTGCGGGGTGTTTGGCGTCGAGCGGGTTCTCGCGGGGAGGCCGGGGCTGAAAAGGCTGTGCCGCGCGGGATGGATCGGCCTGCTCGCGTTCTCGATCCTTTTCAACCTTCTCATCAGCATGCGCGCCGGGGGCCGCTTCCGGACGGAAGCCCCCGATCAATATCGCGCTGTTGCCCGGACGGCGAATTGGCCGGTGCACTGGCTGGAGCGCCAGTTCAGGGTCAGGCACGGACCGCTCGAATTGAGGGTGCTGCTTCCGCCGTTCACAGGGGGGCGTTACGAGCCGCTTTTGGTCACTGGTTTCGGCCCGGAGGCCGACTATTTCTACCTCACCTACGAGGATTCTGCGCACATCCGCATCGCGCTGGAGCACACGACGTACGGGGGGCCGAGCAGCGAGGCCCTATCGATCGATTACGAGAAGGAGCACACCTTCGTCATCGACTTCGGCTCGCTGTACCCTCCGCCGGAGCATCCCTACTATCCCGCGAAGCCATCGGCGGTCGCCGCGGCGCGCCAGAGCCGGTTGCGAGTGCTGCTGGACGGCCGCGAGGTGCTTTCCGGGCTCAGTCCGGCCTACGACGCCTCGCCGTGGAGCCGGTATCTTGGCTACAGCCCGTTCTCGGCGAACATGGGGCGGCAATTCACGGGGAAGATCCTTTCCCGCCGGACCCTGGAGCCTCCCGAACTGCCGGAGCTGGACCGCGTGGGGCCGGCGACGCTTCGCGTGCGGTTCCGGAGAATGCTCCCGGGGATTGGGGAGCCGCTCATTGTCACAGGCGTCTCCTCGCGGGCCGACATGCTCTATGCTCGGTATCCGGACAACGGTCACATCGTGCTTGGGCTCGATCATTGGGGCGGCGGCGGGCCGCAGTCGGCGCCGATCGCCATCGAGCCCGGTCGGACCTATGCGGTCACGGCCTTGATGGGATCCCTTTTCCCTCCCTCGGCGCACCTGGCGCCGGACGATCCGCGGCGCCGCTGGTTTGAGGTGAGATTCGAGGGGAAGACCGTGCTCACCGGCGACATCGATTTCTTCCCCGCCGAGGCGGGCCAAGTCTATTTCGGCTGGAATCCTCTGGGAGGCTCCACGACGTCGAAGATGTTTGCCGGGGAGATTCTGCAGATCGACCGCGGCGGCTGAGATGCTCCGATTTTGGAACTTGTGAACTCAGAGGGAGGGGGTTTCCTGAGGCGGCATGAGCGAGAATTCCCCGGTTTCCTCCCGGGATGTGTATTATCCCGAGCCGGGCACGCAAAGGGCGCCCGCGCGCGGGCGGGCAATGTCGCCTTGGCGTAGGTGGACCGAGGCGGCCCTGCTCGTGGCGATTTTCGCTGCCGTGGGATGGTTTTACCACTGGACCGTCTCCCCCGAAGTGCGCGTGCCATTCAGGGACGCCGAAGGGCGTGGGTATTATGCTCTGTTGGCGAAGGGGTTCCTCAAGGGGCAGTTGTCGATGGCCCTCCCGGCGGATCCGTTTCTGGCGACGCTCAAGAATCCCTGGAATCCAGCCGAGCGCGGACCGCATGGGCTGCATGACGCGAGCTATTACCAGGGGAGGTACTACCTCTACTTCGGCGTCACCCCGGTGGTGATTCTTTTCCTCCCTTTCCGCCTGCTCACCGGGGCGGATCTGGACCAGGCTTTTGCGGTCGGCGTGTTCGCGCTGATCGGGCTGGCGGCTTCGATATGGCTCCTGGCGGCGGTGCGCCGGCGCTATTTCCCGCAGGCGCCGACGCTGGCTCTGCTCGGGGGCGCCCTGGCCCTGGGCCTTGCCGACATGATGCCTGCGCTCCTGCGGCGGCCTGGGGTGTGGGAGGTGCCGATCACCTGTGCGTACGCCTGCTTCATGATGGCGCTGGCCGCGCTCTACCAATCGATGCACTCGAGCGGTGCGCGGCGCGTCTCCTGGGCTGCGGCCTCGAGCCTCCTGATCGGGTTGGCGGTGGGCGCGCGGCCGGTTTATCTCGTTGCCTGCGCCAGTTGGCTGTGGCCGCTGGCCGCCTGGGCACGCGAAGCTGGCGGATGGCGCGCGTGCTGGCGATCGCCCTCGTGGCGGCGGAGCCTCCTCGCCGTGGTGATCCCGGCGGCGTGCGTGGGGGCGGGTCTGGCCGCCTACAATTACGCCCGATTCGGGAGCGTTGCCGAGTTCGGCCAGCGGTATCAGATGTCCGGCGACGATGCCACCAAGCTGACGCTCTTCAGCTGGCGCTACGCCTGGTACAGTTTCCGCCTCTATGTCCTAGCTCCCGCGGGACTCGGGCCGTTCTTCCCGTTCTTCCAGATGGCGCACCTGCCACAGGCTCCGGCGGGGCAGCTGGGAGTCGAGGATCCCTACGGCATTCTCCCCAACATTCCGTTCGTCCTGCTGGGGATCGCCCTTTTCGGGGCGGCCGTGCGGTGCTCCCTCCCGGAGGGGCGGCGCTTCGGCGTGTTCTGCGGGGTTCTGGCCGCCGCGACCCTGCTGACCATGGCGACGGTGATGTGCTTCGGCGGAGTGACCAACCGCTACATGGTCGATTTTGTGCCTGGCCTGATCCTGCTGGCCGCCACGGGCTGGCTCTCCCTCACGTCTCTCCCTTGGTGGCGCGGATGGAAGCGCGCGGTGTGCGGCGGGCTTGTCGTGCTGCTGCTGGCGTGGTCGGTGATCTTCAACGCGGCGGCGAGCATCGTTCACAACGGGCTGCTCAGGGCGGAGCATCCGGCGGTCTATGAGAGGCTGGCGAGGCGGTTCGACCCGCTCGTCATGCTCGCCGGCCGCATCATCGGCTGCCCGTACGGGCCTCTCGAGATCACGCTGGTGTTCCCCGACGACGGAAAGGGAGGCAATGAGCCTCTAGTGGTCACCGGGAGGGAATTCCTGTCGGACTACCTCTTTGTGAACTACGCCGGAAAAGATTCCGCGTATTTCGGCTTCATCCACACCAACCACAATGCGATGGTCGGCCCGCTGATGCGTTTCGAACCCGGCAAGCCCCACGTGCTGCGCGTCGACATGGGCTCCCTCTACCCGCCCGCCGGCCATCCCTGGTATGCGGGGAAAGACGGGGAACTTATGCGGCGCATGCAGCGGACGCTCCGCGTCACGCTCGACGGCCGGATCGCGCTCGACCGCTGGACGCATTTCTATGACCCCGCAGACGGGAGGCCCGCCGTCGGCAATTCGGGGGGAAGGGCGGCATTCCGGGCTCCTTTCCGGGGGAAGATCCTCTCAGTGCGGACGCTGTCCGGGGAGCCGCCGCCGAAACACGCGATGGAGTACGGACCGGTGCGCCTCGTGCTCACGCTTCCCCTGTTCTCGTCGGAGCGCAGCGATCCGCTGCTCTGTTCGGGCGAGCCCGGCCACGGCGATCTCGTTTACCTCCACTATGTCGATGCGAGCCACATCTCTTTCGGTCATGACCATTGGGGATGGGCGTCGCATGTGAGCCCGGTTGTCGAAATCGACCCCGGCGCGCAGCAGGTCGTCGAGATCGACTGCCCCGTGTTGTATCCGGCTGCCGGAGAGAAGACCTCCTGGCGCGGGCGCATCAACCCCGACCGATGCGTCATCCGGCTGAACGGCCGCGTCGTGTGGGACGTCGCGACCCCGTTTTTCGCCTGTCGCGCCGATTCGGTGGAAATCGGGGAGAATGCGACCGGCTCAACGAGCGCCTGGCCGTCATTTTCAGGTGGAATCGTCGAGGCGGGCCGGCTGCCCTCATCGATCGTGGAGGGGCGGCCGTGAATCGAGCCCCGCGGGCGCGGCAGGGCAAGTAGCCCCGGATTGCCATGGGATTCCGGCTCAGATCGTTGATCGGCGGGGAGCGGGTGCTGCTGGCGCTTGTGGCGACGGCAGTCCTGGGCTGGTACGGCTACGTGAGCGGCCGGGCCAACAACGGCATCTGGGTGACGCGCCAGCCTCATGGGTGTTATGAACTCCTGACGGAGGCGCTTCTCTCGGGGCAGACCTCCCTCAAGCTCGAGCCGGATCCGCGGCTGGCGAAGCTCCCGAATCCCTGGGGAGGCGCTCAGGGGATCCCGAGAGTTCACGATGCCAGCTATTTCAATGGGAGGTATTATCTCTACTTCGGCGTCGCGCCGGTCTTCCTGCTGTTCGGCCCCTGGAGGCTGGCGACGGGCACCTACCTGTGCGAAGGCGTGGGCACCCTCGTCTTCTGCTCGGCGGGGTTCCTGCTCGCGGCGGCTTTCTTCCTGAGGTGCCGGCGCCTCTTTTTCCCTGAGGCGGGACGCTGGTGGTGCGCGCTCGGGGTTCTGGTGATGGGGCTGGGGTCGTTTGTACAGTTCGAACTCAGGAGCGCGCGGTTCTACGAGGTGCCGATCGCCTGCGCCTTCGCCTGCGCGATGGGGGCGGCGCATGCCGTGCTCTCTGCGGCCAGGAGCGGGAGCGGGCGGGGGCGGGTCCTGGGGATGCTCGCGGCGAGCGCTCTGTGCGGGGCGGCGGTGGGTTCTCGGCCGAATTTCGTGTTCGGGCTGACGCCCCTCGGGGGAGTCGCGCTCGCGCTGGCGTGGCCGCGGTGGAGGGAGCGGGGCGTCGGATCGAGGGAGGCGTGGGCCGTCCTGCTCGCGGCAGTCGCCCCCGCAGCGCTGATCGGGGCGGGGCTCGCGGCCTACAACTACGTACGCTTCGGGAGCGTCTCCGAGTTCGGGCTGAAATACCAGTTCGCCGCGATCGACATGCGCGACTTCCCCCTGTTCGGGTGCGAAAATTTCCTCCCCGGGCTGCACGCCTATCTGGCGGCGAGCAAGGAATGGAGCCTGTACTATCCCTTCCTTAGGCAGGCCGAGGATGCCTTCGGCGTGGTCCCGTGGGCTCCGTTTGCGATCCTGGCGCTTTTCTTCCCGTTCGTGCGCGCCGGCGACGAGCAGGCTCGGGGAGCCTGGAGGCTCGGCGTGGGGTTCCTGTTCGGCCTCGCGCTCGTGAACCTGACGTCGCTGTTCTTCTACAGCTACCGGCTCTGCAGGTATGAACTGGACTTCCTCCCCGCCGCGATGCTCGTGGCGCTGCTGACGACCTCAGTCCTCCGCGCCGGCCGAACCGGAGGGCGGTCGTGGCTCGGACGCTGCGGGCGGTGGGGGGCCATGGCGCTGCTGGGCGTCACCTTGGCGCAGTCCCTGATCCAAGGGCTGCCGACGGGGACCGACCTGCCCGAGGTGCGGCTCGCGGCGCGCCTGCTGGAGACTCCCGCCTGGGCCATTGAACGGCTCGCCGGCCGTCGCCAGGGAGCCGTCGCGATGGAGATCGAGTTCCCAGCGGCCGCCTCCGGCCGCAAGGAGCCCCTGGTGGCGACGGCGGACGGCCGCGACCTGGTCTACGTGTCGTATGCAGCCGAGGGCTCCCTCCAGTTCGGATTCTATCACGTGGGGGCGGGCGGGCCGCTGGGCCCCGCCGTGAGGATCGCGCCCGGGACACGGCACCGGGTCGTCGTGGAAACCGGGGGATTGTATCCTCCTAAAGAATACCCTGACTTCGCGGCCTGGAGCGACCTCGAGAATGCGCTGCTGCACCGGCGCGTGCGGGTGAGCGTCGACGGAAGGGTGGTCCTGGCCGCGGCGTCGGACTTTTATCCTTCCGACCCCTGGCGCGTGACCCTGGGATGGAACCCGGTTCCTCCGCCGTTCCACGAGGCCCGTTTCTCGGGCAGGATCCTGGGCCTGGAGCGGCTCGGCCTTCCGTCGCGGCGCGAGCTCACCGCCGATACCTCCTCCGGCCCGGTCCGACTCGTCGTCCGGTTCCCGGAGTTCCGGGCGATGGTCGGGCAGCCGCTCGTGAGCACGGGGCGCAACGGGGCGGGGGATCTCGTGTACGTGTTCTACCTGGGCCCGGGAAAGGCCCGCTTCGGCCACGACTCGTGGAACGGGGCGGCGGTCGAGACGGAGCCTGTCTTCTTCGATCCCAGCGAGGATCAGATCATCGAGGTCGACATGGGATCCCTTCATCCCGGGGCTCCGGACCTGCAGAAGTACAGCCACCGCTTCCGGCTGCGCTTCAACGGCAGGGAGCTCATCTCCGTGCCCCGGCCATTCCATCCCTCGTCTCCATCCGAAGTCGCCTTCGGCTACAATGCGATCGGGGCGAGTACGGCGGAGGTCCTGTTCGGGGGGGGCAAGATCGAAACCGAGAGGCTCCGGAATTTTCCGGAGGTGAGCGGGCTCCGGGGAGCCTTTCACCTCACCCTGCAGCTTCCGCGCGGCCGTGCCGGCAGGCAGGAGCCTTTGTTGGTGACGGGCCGGCCGGGAGCGGGCGACCTGGTCTATATCGTCTATCCCGACAACGAGCATGTGCGGATCGGCTTCGATCACTGGGGTTCGGGCGGACCGTTGAGCGAACCGCTGGCCGCGCCGGCCGGATCGAGCGTGGAGCTGGACGTCAGCTTGGGCTGCCTCTACCCGCCCGGGGATCCGCAGCCGGCCGGGATGGACCCGGCAACCCAGGCGAGCTTCAGGAAGGCCGTGCAGGTGCGGCTCAACGGCAGGATCGTGCTGCAGCACGAGGCGGAGACGTTTCCTGCGGCGGCGGATGAGATCGCCGTCGGCCGGAATCCGATCGGGGGCTCGACCTGCGACCCGGAATTCACTGGGCGCATCCTCAAGGTCGAGCGCACGGATCCGCCCCGGTTACGGTGAGTCGTCGCCGGAGAGAAAGCGGGCGGACAGGATCTCGCCGCCAAAGACCGGGGCGCACGTTGAGAAGCCGAGAGGATTGCTCCCAACAGCAACCTCGCCGTCTGCTTGGTAGTACTCGACGCGCGTCTCCCAGATTCTCCTGCCATTCACTTCAACGGCAAGAGTGCCTTGTTCAGGTCTCCAATCCGCGGAGATAGAGACGGGTTCACCGTAATCGACGGCGACGGATGGTGATGAGGGCCCTCCCGCTCCCCAATGATCGAAACCAACCCTGATGTGCCGGTCATCGGCGTATTCGATGAACAGGGCGTCGCCTTTGCCTGTTTGTCCGGTAACGAGGAGGGGGTCCCGCCCTCCGGGGCGGTCGCGCGGTAGCTTGAGTTCAAGGCGCAGGCTGCCGCCCGCAGTCGTCCACCCGAGGGGCGTGGTGGCCATCCATCCCAACGCGGATCCGTGGTCAAGCAACCCCGACGGTTCGGCGCGATCGACCGAGTTCGCATCGGCGCCGCCTCCCATCCACCGCCAGTGGTCCGTCAGATTGGAAGGTTGCACCGAATCGTCATCGAGGACCAGCCGACCGTCAAAATAGAGCCGGATTCCGCGCTGCCAGCGGTCCTGCAGGTAGCTCGTAAGGCCGTCTGTCGAGGGTTGCTTCTTGGAAGGAGCGAAAGATTTGCCCACGACGAGCTCATGGATTCTCCCGTCGTCGGCCGGCAGTGGATCAGTCCACCGCGTCCGCCCGGCTGCGACCAGGCAGAGCTGAACCGAGGCGCGGTCCCGGTACCGGATTTCGGCGCGGAAAGGGTTCATGCCAGTGTCCCTGCCCTCGAAAAGGATCTCCGATTGGCCCCGACAATCAGCCGGCATGCACAAGCTCAGTAGCTGGGGCAGCTGCGATCCGTTGGCTTGGTCGGATCGCCGGGGAGGCGCGAGCCGCCTCACCTTAATGAGGCTACCGGAAAAGAACATCTGGCAGGTTGAGGCACCGACGTGGTTAGTTCCCGTGTCGATCGACCTGGCGTCGACGACGTGAAACTCGGCGTAGCGAGCCCACACGACGCGCCCGTCAAGCTTGACGAGAAGGAGGCGTCGCAAGGCCGGCGCCACAGGGACGCCCGGCGGATAAAGGGCTCCCATGTGAACCTCCAACTCATGCGGACGGGAGTAGTCCACGGTCAGAAGGGGGCTTTCGACAATGCCGCCACCCCAGTGATCGAGGGCGAACTTGAGGTGGGAACCGTTGACGTACCGGACGAGAAAGGTGTCGGCGTGACCATTCTCCCCGGCGACAACGAGTGGCTCCGCGACTCCTGGACAGTTGCGGGGGAAGGTGACCTCCATGGCGACGGGGCCGGATTCGGTTCTCGCCTGGTTCCCGAGTTGCTCCAGATCGACCGATTCGCGTCCCTCAACAGCGATCTTCCCGCTGAACCGGCCCCGGACGAGCGATGGCCAAAGAGGGTTCGAGCCCACGTAAAGCTGCCGTGGGGAGGCATCGTAGAAGGCGGCGCTGGTTTCGAGAACGGTCGCCCCGTCGAGGTCGACCCGGAGCAGGTGCTTCAGTTCACGGACTTGGGCCATGACGAGATTGTCGAAATAGGGATGGCCTTCAGGCGGGTAGAGGGAGCCCAGGTACACGACCATGGTGTATGGCCTGCCGGGCCTCACCGATATCGTGCCGCTTGAAGGGCCGCCGTGCCCCTGGTGGTCGAGGACGATCCGGACGGAGTCCGGTCCCAGGTAGTGAACATAGAGCGTGTCCGAGAACCAAGAGGTGCCGGTCGTCACGATCGGCTCGTAGGTGGCGGCGGGACTCTCCGGAAAGGTGATGCTGAGGCGCAGCGGTCCCAATTTGTCTCCGGCATACCCCTGCCACCACCACGAGGGATAGTCGAAGATCCGTGCGAGTCGCTCATAAGCCGGCCGGTTCGCCGACTTGAAGAACTCCTGCAGCTGGAAGCTGGCCATCGCATTGTAGAAACAGCCGAAGACCAACACGGCGAGGGACGCCGCCCGCAGAAGGCGGAGCGCCGGAGAGGACCTCCCTGACAGGGCGAGAATGCCGAGGCCGGACGCGAGGATGAACGCGGGCTGGAAATCGATGAGATAGCGATCGGCGCGCACTCCCGTCAGGGCGATGATGACCGCATTTTCCAGGGACCAGGCCAGAAGCAGGGCGAGCAGAAAGAGCAACGGTTGGGCCGTGAAGCGTCTCCGGAGAAAAATGACAGCCCCGGCGAGCAGCGGGGCCCATAGGAGCAGAATGAAAAACTGGGTGTGGACGTGTTCGATGCCCCAGTAGCCCGCCGGACGGGGGGCCTCGTTCGCGGGGGCGAAGAAGGGGAAGTAGCAGCTTATCTCCGGGAGGGAGAAATAATAGATCTGGAGATTGTGCCAGAGGAAGGAGAACGAAAAGGGGAAGCCCGACGGATTCGAGTCGACCTGGTAGGAATGTCCGAATTCGAAGATGTTCCCGAACCGCTGGAAATTGTAGAGGAAGAGGCAGCCGATCCCGGCCGCCGCCGGGAGTCCGGCCGCGAGCAGGCAGCGCCAAAAACGGCGGCCGGTGCGCTCCTCCCGTGGAAGCTGAAGCCAGACCAGCCACGCGAGCAGCGGCAGAAACAGGCCCGACGGCGCAAGATTCGCGCGGGATCCGACGGCGAGCGCATAGGCAATCCCCGACACTGCCAGCCAGAACCCGGCGCGGGCCGGAAGCTCGAAGGCGCGGAAGGCTGCATAAAAGAGCAGCATCGCCGAGAAGAAGGCGGAGCACGCGGCGACCTCGTAGAACATTCCGTGCCGGAGCGCGACGGGCACGATCGAGCAGAATCCGAGGCTGAGCAGGAGGATCGCCCAGGTGACGATCCCTGCCGAGAAGAGGTGCCGCTGTCGGAGGCGCGCGAGCAGGGCGGTCCCCAGGAGGAAGCCGGCCGAGCCGAACAGCGCCGCCGCATAGGGCTCGGGGAGGCCGCCTCCCGAGAGGATTCTCCATGGCAGGAAGGCAAGCAGGGCGGGAGTGATCCCGAAGTACAGGTAATAATGTCCCTTGTAGAGGCTCGCATCCAAGAGATGGGGGGCGCGAGCCCTGACTTCGGGATCCGGGCTGAAGAGATCCGGGTGGGGATCTCCGGACATGTAGAGATGGCCGGAGAGGAATCCGTTGACCAGGCGGTTGTAGTAGTCGCACCTTACTCCGCCGAATTGGAGCCGCGGGTCGGTCGAGAACGCCGTCCAGAAATAGAAGCCGATCACGAATGCCGCGATCCCAAGGGAAACGAGCCACCAGCGGAGGATCCCGCTCCGGTCAGCGGCGGGACGAGCAGCGCCGGGGGATTCTGCGACAGGGTCAGACGGCATGAACAGGAGGAGGGAAGGAGGAGGTCACCAGTCCCGGAAATTCCGGATCGTGGTGGCGACGTAATCGGCTTGCTCCTCGGTGAGGTCCGGGAACATTGGCAGGCTGAGGCACTCGCGCGAGGCGCGCTCTGCGACCGGGAAACTGCCTTCCCTGCAGCCCAGGCCGGCGAAGCAGTGCTGCCGATGCAGGGGCAGCGGATAATGGATCGCGCTTCCGATCCCGTTGGCCTCGAGATGCGCCTTGAGGCGGTCTCGGGAGGGATGCCGGACGGTGTAGAGATGGTACACACTCTTCGCATATCCGGCCTCCAGGGGCAGGCGGAGGGGAGTGTCCTTGAGAAGCTCGTGGTACCGGTATGCGATGCGGCGGCGGGCGTCGTTCCACGAAGAGAGCCTGGGCAGCTTCGCGCGAAGGACGGCGCCCTGGATGCCTTCCATGCGGTAATTGTAGCCGACCTCGTCGTGGTGGTAGCGCTTGGTGGAGCCGTGCTCGCGGAGGGCTCGCGCGCGGGCGGCCAAGGCGGGGCTGTTCGTGACGAGCGCGCCGCCCTCGCCGCAGGCGCCCAGGTTCTTGGTCGGGTAGAAGCTGAAGGCCGACATCTCGCCGTGAGTGCCGAGAATCCGGCCGCGATAAGCGGCTCCGTGGGCCTGGCAGGCATCCTCCACCAGGGACAGGCCGCGCCGGCGGGCGATCTCGAGCAGCGGGTCGAGGTCGCACGGATGACCGTACAGGTGCACGGGCAGGATCGCCTTTGTCCGGGGTGTGATCGCGGTCTCGACGAGCTTCGGGTCGATGTTAAAGGTGGCAGGGTCGATGTCGACGTAGACAGGCTTGGCGCCGGTGTAGACGACGGCCCAGGAGGTCGCGATGAAGGTGTAGGGCGTGGTGATCACCTCGTCGCCGGGCCCGATGTCCAGGAGCCGCATCGCAACATGGAGGGCCGACGTGCCGCTGTTGAATGCGACGCAATCGGCGGCGGATAGGTAGGCGGCGAATTCTTTCTCGAATTGGACCACCTCGGGGCCCATGCAGAACGCTCCAGTGTCGAGGCAGCGGCCGATGGCCGCCTCAAGCTCAGGACGGAGCGAGCGCAGCTGGGTCGCAAGGTCGAAGTAGGGCACTTTCATTTCATGAGAGGAAACCGGCAACGTGCGGTCGTGGAAAGCAGATTGTCTGAGGGAGGCCCTGGTGCACAGGGGCCGCCAGCCGGCTCAGAACGGCCGGCCGCGATCTTCCGGGACGATGCGCCGCAGCTGGTAGATGTCGGTCGTGGCGAGGGCGGAGGCATGCTTGCCGAGATCGCCCCAGGCGTCCCACGGCGCCGAGATCAGGCGGCCGCTGATGCCGTCGGAGGCGGGAGAAAGGAGCCATTCCACCAGGCCGACGGCCTTGGCCATCGAGCCCCCGCCGGTCTCCTGCTGGCGGCAGGCGGCGCGATACTCGGCCTCGCCGGCGGCGGCGGGCCCGAGCCGGATCACCTCCTCGGTGAGACGGGTGTTGATCGCGCCGGGGGCGACGGCGTTGATGTCGAGCGGCTCGCCGCGCAATTCCTCGGCGAGATTCTCGACCAGGCGCACGACGCCGGTTTTGGCCACCGCGTAGGCCGAGAAGTTCGGGCGCGACTTGGTGGCGCCCCCGCCGGAGAAGCAGACGATCCTGGCGCGGCGCGGGGCGCGGCGGAGCAGTTCGTGAAAGGCGCGGATCGCGTAGTACGTGCCGTCCAGATTGGCGCGGACGGTGGCGCTCCACTGGAGGGGATCGAGGGAGACGGCCGGCCCGACGGCACCCTGCACGCCGGCGCAGGCGATGAGGCCGTCGGCCGCCGGCCAGGCGGCCGACACTTCGCCGGCAGCTGCGGCGACCTGGCCCCAGTCGGAGACGTCGCAGCGGGAGGCGCGAAAGGCGCCGCTATGGCGCGCGAGGAGGTCGGATTGGTCGGAGCGGGCGAGTCCCCACACCGCGTGACCCTGGGCGAGGAGGTGCGCGGCGAGCGCCCGGCCGATGCCCGAACTGCTGCCGGTGAGGATGAGATTCATCTTTGGTGGGTCAGGCTTTGGCAGGGAACCGCGTGCTCTGCAATCCCAGGCGGGCCATCACGGGATCTCCCGGCGTTGGTAGAGCACCATGGTGTTGGCGAAGAGGGTGAAGCGCTCCACGCGGCGCAGATGCGCGTCGCACCAGGCGCGGTTCTCCGGCAGGAGCGTGCGGAGCTGATGGTCGTAGGGCCAGAAGCCCTCGGGGCCGTCCTCGGTGAGGAAGACAAAGTCGCTGTCGGCGATGCGGCGGAGGAACACGGAGGGGTCGGGCTCCCGCGCGATTCCGGTCGGCAGGGTCATCACGAAGGGGAACCACACGTGATGGCGCTCGTAGCAGATGACCTTGAGAACCTGTCCGTCCAGGCAGTCGGTGACCCTGTCGACGGCGACACGCGTGACCGGCAGCTTGGCGGCGCAAGCGCGGTCGTAGAGCTGGTCGGCGAGGGCGTTCACCTTGCGGGCGGACTCGGCAAAGCCGGCGTCGTGAGGATCAGTGGCCAGCCTGGCGGCGTAGAAGGCTGCCGCCGCCACGATCGCGGCCGCTGCAAGCCGGCCGGCCCATCGCTGCGCGACTGCGGCGGGGAAGCCGCTCTCGGCCCTGCGCAGCAGGAGCGCCAGGACACCCACGACGAGAACAACCGCGCCGGGGGCGACGACACTGATGACGACGGCGGATTTGAGGTCGTGCAAAATGAGCACCGCCGCCGGGATCAGCGCAAAGGCGAGGCCGCACACCCACCAGTCGCCGCCCGCCGGAGGCATCACCGCGGGGGCCGGCTCCGTCCGGCCGGATCGGCGGCGGATGAACCAGCCGACAAGAATCGCACCGAACAGCACGGTGGCGACGGCACCCGCCAGCGCGAGGAATGTCGTTCCCAGGTGATCATTGAGAAAGCACGAGCCGACCCACTGGGCCGAGCGCCACACGCCCATGTGGGACGAGCGGATCGCGCTCTCGGGCCCGGTGAAATGCCCGATCAGATAGTAGTTGGAGATCCACACCCGGTTGAGCCACATGGGCGGACCCGCAACGGCGATGGCCGCCGCCGCCGCAAGGAAGAGATTCCCCATGCGGCGCCAGCGCCCCTCCCGGGAAAGGACCGCGGTGAGCAGGACGGCGAAGATGAGGATGAAGTAGACTCCCGTGAGAAAACGCGTGGCCAGGGTGAGCCCAACCGAGACCCCGAAAAGGGCCGACCAGCCGGCGCACCGGAATCCCTCGGTGCGGAGTGCGAGGGCAAGGCATAGCCCCATCGCGCAGGCGGTCATCCAGTCGAGCCTGAAATCGAAGGCGGAGCCCTGGGTGTCGGTCCAGGGGATCCGCAGGCAGAGCGTCAGCGCCACGGCCACCCAGGCCAGGGCTTCCGAGGCGAAACGCCGGCGCACGACGACGAACAGCGCGATCTGCCAGGCGATCAGGTGCAGCAGGTTCAGGCTGAGCGCGGCCCCCCGCGAGGGACCCGTGACGCGGAAGACGAGGAGCGCGAGGAAATCGTGCAGCGTCCCCTGGGCCGCGGGATTCACGAGGGTCTGCCCGAGGCTGCGGGCCCAGCCGTCGGCGCGGGCCGACTCGTAGGCGGTGTAGCTTTCGGTGAGGTACTGGATCTGGTCGTTCCAGCGGGGATAGAGCCACGTGTAGTGGGGCGCGCCGATCCATTCGAAGCAGCAGAATTCCGCGGCGAGGAACGCAAACAGCAGGCTCCAGGTCCGGAACCGGCGCACCGCTGTGCGGTTCGCAGTCATCTCCTCGCGCGCTCGACGGCGAAATCGGGCAGCGGCCAGGGCGCTTCGCCGCGGAGTTCGGGGGTGTGGTCGAGAATCCAGTAGGCATCAAGGCGCGGATACCGGCGCTCGCTCTCGTTGAGGAAGAGGATCTCGAAGGTGATGTGGGTGCCTTTCCGGCTCTCATCCCTGCGCACCGAGATGATCTTGAACCGGTCGCCGGTGCGGGCGATGTCGAGGATCCTCACACCGGGCAGGCTGGCTCCGACGAACTTGGTGGACACCACGGGGGGAAGTGCGGCGACGCTCGCGGGGGATCCAGGAAGGTTGGCGCCGACGAGGGGCCACACGGTATCGGCATCCTTCAGTTTGAAGATGTAGCAGTCGCGCTCAAAAATGAATTCCTTGCCTGGCAGCTGATTGTACTGGGGCAGCCCATTGACGTAGGAGATCCTGCTGGTGTGGAGCTGCCAGTAGGCGAAGGCCATCAGCAGCGCGGCAGCCGCGGCGGCGAGAATCCATTTCATGCAGCGAGGGGAATAGCAGAGAGGGCCGGGATGGCGATGGATTTCATTCAATGGACGGGCTTGGCTGCGCCATCGGCCGCGTAGACAAGGCCGCTGAAGACCGCCTCGCAGGTTGATCCGCCGATCGGGTTCCGGCCGACGGACGGATCACCGGGCAGGGCGGGGTAGCAGGGAAGCTCCACATCGAGGACCACGCGTCCGTCGAGCGAGATTCGCCGACGGGACGTCATGTGTCGGCGGTCCGCGTCGGGCGACTTGTCGGTAGTCGCGCCCAACATGAAAAGGGACCCCATGCTCACCTCCAGGAGGTGAGGCGCCGCGAAATCGATCGGAATCGTCTCGCTCAGCGCA
>Ga0153915_10000115_pt1 | contig 70433 bp, 67 predicted proteins | sample Opewatmetagenome_2_FD_107003 | JGI IMG/M metagenome (GOLD analysis project Ga0153915, IMG submission 107003) | Freshwater wetland microbial communities from Ohio, USA - Open water 3 Core 3 Depth 3 metaG | ecosystem: Environmental > Aquatic > Freshwater > Wetlands | place: USA: Ohio, Lake Erie...
CCAAGAAACTCTAATCTTTCATTATGAGATAATTTTAATCCTGGGTTTTCATTAATATAAGAACGATGAATAAAAGCTTGCTCAAGTAAGTTTTTATCTTTAAAAGTAATATTTATTTTTTTCTCAAATTTTGAAAAATCAATCATAATCTATTCTTTATTATCATTGGTAATAATTTTTATAGCTTTTGTAAGAAGAGGAACCATGTTATCATAAATTCTTAAATTCGGAACTTCTTCTATTGGAAACCATTTAGCATCATCTAATCCCCCATTGTCTTTTTCAAGGGTAAGTTCTCTATATGGAGCTTCTGCTAAAAAGAAAGCGACTTGTTTTCTAATCTTTCCATCTTCTGGATGACAAGCAATATATTCATTGTGACCAAGTAATTGATTAATTTTTATATCAATTCCTATTTCTTCTTTCACTTTTCTTATGGCTCCTTGTTCTTCTGTCTCTTCTTCTTTAATACTTCCTTTAGATAGTGTCCAATAACCAAAAACATCATGGACAAAAGCAAAATATATTTTGTCGTTATCACGAGAGTAAACTACAGCCCCAGCTTTTTTCTCTATTGGAAATTTAGCAGGATCAGTTTCAAAGTGTTTGTGCTTATACTTGCTCGTATTATAAGAATCATCTTTCCCTGGTTCTCCCATTTCTTTATACACACCACCTAAAACTCCATTAATAAATTTACCAGAATTTTCCCCTCCGAAACTTTTTGAAAGTTCAATGGCTTCATTTATAGCAACTTTTGGTGGAACTTGTTCTTTGTCACCAAAAAGAAGTTCATATAAACCAATACGAAGTACATTGCGATCAACTATAGATATTTTACTTATTGGCCAATCTGGAGCAGCTTTTTCAATAATTTCATCAATTATAGATTTCTTTTTTATAATTCCTAGAAGAAGCCCTTTCATAAATTCTAAATCATTTAATCCTGGGCCAAATTCTTCCATGTTTCGTTTTAACATTTCTTCGGGAGTAAAACCTTTTTCCATACCGAAATCCCACTCAAAGAGTGTTTGTAAAACTATTGAACGTGAAAGGTGCCTGTTTGCCATAATTAATTAGATTTAGATTCTAGTTTCTAGCGAATAGAAACGAGAATATAACTAGAACTAATCACTAGAAACTAGAGTCTAATTTTTATCTTTTTTGGATTGCTTCTTTTCAACTTTTTTAACCACATCAATAACCTTGCGACCACGATAAAAACCACAATGTTTACAAACCTTGTGAGTTTCTTTAAATTGGCCACAATTTGAACATGTAGTGAAAGCTGAAGCTTTCAGTGCATGATGTGATCGACGATTCCCTGTATGGGAATGCGTATGTCTCATTCGTATTACCATAAACAATAGTATAATGATTTTTTGATAAAATGCAACTATAAGAGTTGCATTTTATATATAACTATTGTACTATTAAATAGTAGAAGTTGTTGTAGCTACCAACTACAATTCCCTATAAGGAATCCAAGAGTGACTAATCTACAATGAAAAAGACAAAAGCCGGGTGGAACCGCGAATTAGACTCGCCCCGACGAAAAACGAATTTGTTCGTTTTCCGTCGGGGCGATTTTACTATTATTGAATAATTAAAACACTATGGAAAAAGAAACACAATTAGAATACAAACGTCACTCTCTTGCTCATTTATTAGGAGCAGCAATTTTAGAAATTTATCCAAAGGCAAAAATAACCTTAGGTCCAGCAATTGAAAATGGATTCTATTATGATATAGATATACCTGAAAAAGTAACCGACTCCGATTTACCGAAGATTGAAAAGAAGATGAAAGAAATTTTAAAAACATGGACTACTTTTCAAAAGAAAATTTTGACAAAGGATGAGGCTCTTGAAATATTTAGAGGAAATGAATATAAAGAGGAGTTAATAAAAGGAATTGCTGATAAGGATGAAGAAATTTCAATTTATACTTCAGGAAAATTCTCTGATTTGTGTCGAGGAGGACATGTAGAAAATGCTCAAGACATAGGATCAGACTCATTCAAACTAGACAGAGTTGCGGGAGCTTACTGGCGAGGAGATGAGAAAAATAAAATGTTAACTCGTATATATGGTTTAGCTTTTAATGATAAAACAGAGCTTGAAACTTATCTTCTTAAACAAGAAGAAGCTAAAAAGAGGGACCATAGAGTTCTTGGCAAAGAGCTTGATTTATTCCATATTGATGAAAAAGTAGGATTAGGACTTCCTCTTTGGCATCCTAAGGGAGCAATTATTTGGCGAACTATTGAAGAATTCTGGTATAGAGAACATTTGAGAAATGGCTATGGATTAGTAAGAACTCCACACATTGGAAATAGAACTTTATGGGAAACTTCTGGACACTGGGGATTCTATAGTTCTAGCATGTACCCTCCCATTGAAGTCGGACAAAGTCTAGAAGAAGAAAAAGAACATAAAAAAATAGAGAATTCAGAACAATATTTACTAAAACCAATGAATTGTCCTTTCCATGTCCAAATATATAAAAATTCTCCAAAATCATATAGGGATTTACCTATCCGTTATGCAGAATGTGGAACTGTTTATCGTTATGAGAAAAAAGGAGAATTATCTGGACTAACAAGAGTTAGAGGTTTTACTCAAGATGATGCTCATATAATTTGTCGTCGTGATCAAGTAGAAGAAGAATTAAAGAAAGTTATTGACTTTATACTATTCATCTATAAAGCTTTTGGTTTTGATGCCAAAGATGTAAAAGTATTTCTTTCATTGAGAGACCCAGAAAATAAAAATAAATATGCAGGTACTGATGAAGGTTGGGATTTTACAGAAAACGTATTAAGAAAAGTTGCAACTGAAAAGAAATTAGATTTTATAGAAGAACAAGGTGAGGCTGCTTTCTATGGACCAAAATTGGATTTCAAAATCAAAGATGTCTTGGGAAGAATGTGGCAATGTTCAACCTTACAATTTGATTTTAACTTACCAGAAAGATTTCAAATGACATTTACAAGTAGCGAAGGAAAAGATGAAAAACCATATATGCTACACCGTGCATTATTTGGTAGTTTTGAAAGATTTATTGGACTTTTGATTGAAAATTATGGTGGAGCATTCCCTATTTGGCTTTCTCCTATACAAATTATTGTTCTACCAATTTCTGAACATCAAAGAGAATATACTCAATCTATTTTTGAAGAATTAAGAAGGAATGATATAAGAGTAGAAATTGATGATAGTAATGAATCACTCGGAAAAAGAATTAGAAATGCAAAAATAAAAAAAGTTCCTTATATAATAGTTGTTGGAGATAAAGAAAAAGAGTCAAAAACTATAACAGTAGAAGGGAGAAAAGAAAAATTAGAAAACATCAAGGTAGAAAAATTCTTAGAAAGAATAGAAAAAGAAATTAAAGAAAGAACTTTAAATTAAAATTCTCCGCTGTTGGACCGCTACAAGCGGTACGACATCTCCGAATTTTATAAAGATTTTGAGGCGGTTATACCGCCCGTGGCGGTCAAACCACTGAGAGTATCTAAGAATATTAATAACTTCTCTTTTATAGTGTTCCTCCTCCGCTAAAGCTACGGATAAGCAGGCAATAAACTAATATACCTCTTTTTTGTAACACTCTTCACAATACACAATCTCAGGTCTATCTGGAGAATAAGATGTCTCAAATTCATTATTACAACCCTCATGCATACATTTCCGATGCCAGAGTTTTAAAGGATTACGTTGTGCTAGTCTAGCGTAGTGTCTACAGTTAGGACAAAGACGTGGTAATGGTAAATTCATACGTCTGTAGAATTGCAGTTCTTCAGGGATTATTTTAAATGCTTCTGTACATTGGTGATTACATTTTCCTTTATGCTCACATTCTATGACCTTATTTAATATATCTTCATCTTTTATATTAGTAATATCATCTGGTATATCTTCTGTTTTAATGTCTATATTGTAGTTTCTTTCTTCTTTATCTTTCCACCTATAACCTTGTTTCAAGGCTTCCTCTTTATTTAATGGGAAGTATTCTTGAGCTATGGTTTCGTTATAACAGAATGGACTCAATTCACTTGGGAAGAATTCTCCATATTTATATACCCTTCCTTTACTATCTATATATGGCATATCATTCATGTGCTTGATGATTTTTGGAACAAGTTCTTCGTATTGTTCCTTGGTGTATTGTTTGTTTAAAATGCAATATTTTTTACCATGTAAACCATAACAACCAAAAAGATTACTTGAATTTTGTATATTAAAACAATATGTACAACTATTTGAATCATAGCAAACAACAGTACCAATAATACCCGAGGAGTTATTAATATCTAACCCTTCATACAAAAGAGATGAACCCCATCCAGCACCAGGTCCTGTATCATATAAATCTTTAGTATTAAAACCACTCCAGTCAACATATCTACAATTTTCTGCATTATCACCTCCAAAGTCGTAACAATTAAGACAATTCTTAGTATTTTTTAGATAATCACCAGTTGAACCGTAACAATTTATTAAATCAGCAAATCGATGAATGCTTTTTAGATAAATTTCCTTGTAGAATTTTTCTTTTATAAATTCAACATTACTATAACTTCCTAAATTAATTTCTCTCATTCTAGATTCATACTCATCTTTAGAAAGTTGCTGATTGAAGAAACAATAATTTTTTCCACAAAGATTTGAACAACAAAAACAATTTTGACAATTTTTACAATTATATAGAAAAGCTGAATCATTACATGCTCCACATTGATATGAGAAAAATACTCTATAGCATTTACGACAATATAAACTATCATAACAGAGTTCACTATTATCAACAATATATAAATCCATAGAATCTTTATCTTTTATTGCTCTATTTGCATATGAAACTTTTTCATCCCAGCCACTACCACTAATTAAATAGCAATCTTTGTTCCATGCAGCGGAACTACAATAATCACTATTAATTGATTGTGTATTAGACAATGAAATAAGTGGTACTTTACTTAATAATTCTTTATATTGTTCAAAAAATGGACGAGAAAAATCATAATCCATCCCATAATCTAATGCGTTCCATTTATCACTCCACCAATAATTCTGATTATAAACAACATGTTTTGAATCTTGGGAATATAAGCTAATTATATTTTCGTCATGACCAGGAACATCACACTTACGTCTGTAATAAGTTCTTTCATTTCTCCAGACCCATCTTCTATTTCTACGGCACTCATAACAGAAAGTAGGTGGAGGAACTTTGATTTTCTCATAGAATAGAAAATCATCAGGTTCAATAGTGAATTCTTTTTTACAGTTCTGGCATATTCTTTTTTCTAATTGATATTCCATAATAAAATTATAACTTATTATTTTAAAATAAACTAACTAGATAACCACTCCACCCCCTAGACAAACATTACCATCATAAATAACAATAGATTGCCCAGAATCAACGAGAATATTTTTATCAAAAATAATTTCTGCTTTTTGTTTATCTAAAATTTTTATTTTACAATCTAAATTTTCTCCATGATAACGAACCTGAGCAATATATTTTCTATTATCTTCTGGAATATATGAAATCCAATTAGTTTTCTCTATATTTATTATAAAATCAAAAGATTTCTTTCCTGAATGGTCTTCTCCCTCGTCCTCTCCCATCCGAGAATTTGAAGAAGAGGAAATCTCTGGCGAAGAAGATACTGTAATAGTATTATTTTTAATATCTTTTTTAATTACATAATATGGCTTATCTTTTTCCGTCTTATCATTGGTAGTAAAGCCGTGCCTTTCTCCTAATGTAAAAAATACTGCTCCATTATGATAACCGATTTCCTTACCTTCTGTATTTAAAACTTTTCCTTTTTCTGGTTTAATATAATGACTTAAAAAATCTTTCATATCTAATGGACCAAGGAAACAAACCCCCTGACTATCTTTCTTCTCGGCAACTGGAATTTTATATTTTTTCGCAAGTTTACGAACTTCTGTTTTCCTCAAGTATCCAATTGGGAAAAGAGTATGTGATAAATCTTCTTGTGTAAGAGTCCAAAGGAAATAAGATTGATCTTTGGAAATATCAGGGGATTTTTTAAGTAAAAATAAAATGTTCTTTTTTACATGGTCTGGCACCGGTTCCCATTCCCCTCGTCCGAGGACCTGTAAAAAAGAATATTTTGTTTTTGCTGATAATTTATACAGTTTTTGAAATATATTTCTTTTTTCGCAAATAGTATAATGCCCAGTAGCTATATAATCAGCTCCATGTTTTTTTGCAAAATTCCAGAAAACTCCAAATTTAACTTCCCTATTACACATAACATCTGGGTTCGGTGTTTTTCCTTTCTTATATTCTTCAATCATATAGTCAGCAACAGCATCTTTGTATTCTTCTTCTGCATCACATTCTAAAAATGGTATTTCTAAATGTGCACAAACCCGCATTGCATCACGACGTTCATTTCTCCATGTACATTTAATAAAATCTGGTGACCAAGTACGAATAAAAACCCCAACAACATTATATCCTTGGTTCTTAAGAAGAATGGCAGAAACAGATGAATCTACTCCACCTGAAACTCCGACAAATACTGTTTTTTTATTTTTTTTCATAAACTTATTTATCACTCCACCTAGCAAAAATACCACATGGTAAAAGCCTATTGTCATCTTTTTCTCCTATTACAAGTTCTCCAGATTCTATCACCCCATTATATTCTTTCATCATATCACTTAAGATATTTTGATATGTTATTGAAGAATATCCTGCAGTATAACCATTTATAAGAATAAATAAAGGTTTATTAGACAAAACTTTCCTACATGATTCTATTAATTCTTTAAAGTTTTCTTCAATTTTCCAAAGTTCTTTAGCTGGACCATGACCAAAAGATGGAGGATCCATAATGATAGCATCATATTTACTACCTCTTCTAATTTCTCTTTTTAAAAAAGTAATTATATCATCAACAATCCAACGAATTGGCTTATCTTCTAGATTAGACAACTTAGCGTTTTCTCTAGCCCAAGAAACAGCCATTTTAGAGCTATCGACATGACAAACTCTTGCTCCAGCTCGTGCACAAATTAAACTTGCTCCGCCCGTATAAGCAAAAAGATTCAAAACATTTATTTCTTGTTTGTTTTTAATTGACTTATTAATTAATTCTTCTATCCAATCCCAATTAGAAATTTGTTCTGGAAAAATTCCTATGTGTTTAAAAGACGTTGGTTTAATAGAAAAAGTTAAATCATCATATTTAATATTCCAACTTTTAGGAACATTATTGTTTATAATCCATTTGGTTTTTTCTTTTTCGCGAATAAATTTAAGATCAGGATTGTTCCATAAAATATCTTTACTTTTACTCCAAAGAGCTTCAGGGTCAGGACGTCTTAAAACGTAAGAACCATAACGTTCTAATTTTTCTTCTTCCCCACTATCAATTAATTCATAATCATCTTCTTTCCTTATTTTTAAAATCATATTATTAATTATTTAAATATTTTTTTATATTATCTTTATGCTCTTCAAAAGTTTTAGAAAAATGGACATTACCATCTTTATCATGAATATAATATAAATATGAAGTTTCTTTAGGGTAAATTGCCGCTTCTATAGACACAAGACCAGGATTATTTAATGGGCTATCTGGTAACCCCCTATTGTCATATGTATCTTTATCTACATCAACTTGAAGTGGCATACCAATTGAAAGCCTTTTCCATAAAATACCAGAAATAATACCTACATCTTCTTTCCCGCCTGCCTCACCTTCTAAGATAGAGGCCATTATTATAATATCTTTTAAGTTTCTTCCACTAGTAATTATATCAGAACTTAAATCTCTTATTTTATTGTCAAAATTATTTGTTAACTTTTCAATTATTTCATCAATTGTATCTCCTGAAAAAATAAAATATGTATCAGGAAACAAATAGCCTTGTTTATTTATTGTTTTAGTTAAAAAATCATTTTCACTAAAATTATTAATTTTAATTTTGAGAATTTCGGCTATTTGTTTATTAGTTAAACCTTCTCTTAAGGTTATTTTTATTGGCTGTATATTATGGTTACCTCTACTTATTTGCCAGGCAATCTCCCAAACAGGAGCCCCTTTCCTTATCAAATAATCCCCTAAACTTATATAATTAGTTTTGCCCAAAATTTTTAAGAAAAATTTAAATGTTGATGCATTATTTATAACATTATTATCTTGAAGCTCACTACTTATTGAATTTATTGTCTCTCCCGAAGTTATATGTATTACGTAACTATCTTTTTCTTTGAGAAAAAATAAGAATAGCAAACAAAGCAATAACAAAACAATAGCTATTATTAATATATTTTTCTTTTTTCCAAAAAAATTTTTAATTTTAAATTTATCAAGATTCTCATCCATAAATTATTAAATAGGTAAATTTGAAGGAGGTTTTGCAATCTTTGTTTCAACACGCTTGAAGCTTGGAGTTTCAGAAACCATACCTGGAAAGTGATATAGACTAGCAAGTTCCTCAGCGGAAACTACAAAAACTTCTGGTTTCCCTGATGGAAAGAACATACTTATTACTGGTGGATATTTAAAAGCGAATTGAATAGGTGGATGAAATAATGTTCTCGTTCTATAAAAATTAAGCATGCGTCTTTTCATCCCTGTCAAAGCAAGCCCTGTTGGATCTGACCAAGGGGCATCAAACTGGGTTGAGTTGATACGTTCCAACTCATTAGAAAAAGGCATTGCAAATTGCCTAAATAAAAGTCTGACACTTCTTCTTAAATTATTAAAATCTTCTTCGGAAATAAGTCTTTTATCAGCTAAAGCAATTAATCTAACTCCACAATCAAAATGTATATTATTCATATTTTCTGAAACGGTTGTAACTAAGGGTTTAAGATGATCTGGTAGAAATACCTGCTTTGCTTCTGGAAGTCCCGCTTTTCCTCTATCGTGTATACGAACATAACCGGCAACCATTTTATCGAGAAAGTCTTTTGCTCCATCTTCAAAATTAAGCTCCCCGTGCTTACTTTTATATCGTTTAACATTCTGTCTAACAATAATTTGTATCCAAACTTGTTCACCTTTATGCATAGACCCTAAGTATTCTATCGTAGGGGTAATAGGATCAACTTTGAATTCTTCTTTAACTCCAGTTTTCATATCATCCCCAAAGTTTTTATATGTTCTAAATGGTAAAAAGTCTTCTTTATTCTTTTTAAATTCACACCCCCAAATATTCCAATCACCATCTTTTGTATATTGAGGAATATTAAGGGTATAATCTTCAACTTCAACAACTTTTGCTTGAGGGTATTGAGCATAAATTTGAGTTTCTACTAAATCACGGATTCTTGTGGGAGTACGAAGATAAAAATGAACTCTTCCATCAATAGATACAATTTCAAGAGAAAACCAAAGCCAAGGAGCCCCTATAATATATCTTTCCCAAAAACCTTTTCCACTTTTATGATATAAAGCATTTGAAAAAATAAGTTCCATTGCTGATGGACTTTTAACAACCTCACGAGGAACTTGTATCTCAAGCAAAACCCATTTAATCCCCGCAATAAATCTTTCTTGTCTATAATGATGCCATAAATTTATCGCAATATAAGCCAAGGGAATTGGCATTAAATAACCAATTATTACAAGTAGTATTTGTATAATATTATGAACTGTAAAAAAATCTGACATAATATTATTGTATCAAATATATAATAAAAAAGGAATCAGACCCTCTCCCGATTTTATTTTAAAACTATTGAGCTATAGCATATTCACCATTCTTATTCTTTTTGAAGTATTTAGAATTTTGAAGATTAACTAAAATTGTATTTTTCTTTAGATATCTTTCTTTCATTACCTGCTCAATAATATCTTCTTTTTTCATTGTTCCATTCTTTCTAAGAAGATCTTTTATGACATCACGAACAACTCCACTTCTATAACCCCATTCAGATAAAGCATAAATTCCACGTCCAACAAGAACAAATCTTGCATCTTTTATTAATTCATTATGGCAAGTAGCTGTATGACATTTTTTGTCAAAAGTACAAGTAACAGCTTTGGCAACTTCTCTAAAGTGCATTGGGGAACCATGTTTACGCATCATTAAGAAAGCATAATCTTTTATTCCGCGAGCCTTAATTCCAGAGGAATTAATCTTACCCCATTCACCTAATGGATTTTTACCAATTTTTTTAGACATTCCAATCCAACGACGAGCAATTTCTTCATTTTTATATTGTTCAGATAAATCTTTAATTTCATCTAAGAAACGTGAAATAAGTTCTCCTTCAGAGATTAATTCTTCATCAGAAAGTTTATCATAAATGTTTTTTAAAGATTTATGAATTTTATCAGATAATTCAGTACTAATACTCCAACGAGTTTTAAAGTGATCATCTTCTTTATGTTTTGTAAACTCATTACTTAGAGTTAAAAATAAGTTTACATGATTCTGTGTTAATTTATCTTTAGAAAGATGATTCAAAAGATCATGTTCAGAAACAACCCCTCCTAGTGTATGAATTAGAGCTTTTAATTCTTCAAAAATATCTTTTTCATCTTTAAAAGATTGTGATTTACGAATAAGAGATAAGGCAGAATTTTCTATTTGACGAACACGTTCACGAGTAATCCCATATTTCTTACCAATTGCTTCAAGAGTTTTGCTTTCTGCATCATTACTTAATCCAAAACGAGATACTATTACCTCGTGCGCACGAGGAGGCAAGTCAGATAGAAGATGTTTAGTAATTTGTTTTGGTTTAAATGTAACTGTATTAGTCATTTTATTTTAAATTTAATTTAAATAATTATCGTTTTGTCATAATATCACTAGTCACGGATAAAGTCAAATATGGAACCGGGGCTGATTTATCTCAATCTTTATCATTAGCCACCTTAGCTTTTGCTCGATCTTGTTCTTTTAAAAGTTTTTTTCTTAATCTTACACTCTTTGGTGTTATTTCTAGGTATTCATCATCTGCCATAATCTCTAAACCACGTTCAATAGTTATCTTATACGGTGGCTTAACAATAATAGCTTCATCTGTCCCCGAAGCTCTCATGTTAGAAAGTTGTTTACCTTTTGTTGGATTAACAGCAAGTTCATCTCCCTTTATAACATTCCCAATAACCATACCTTCATACACTTCATCTCCATGCTCAACATATAAAGTTCCTCTCTCTTGAAGGGTCCAAAGAGAGAAAGCAAGAACTTTACCTGTAATAATTGATGTCATAGAACCAACATCTCGTTTTTTAATTTCTCCAGCAAATTTCTTAAAACCAATAAATCTAGAAGCTAAAATTCCCTCACCTTTAGTTTCAACAACAAATTGACCACGATAACCAAGTAATCCCCTAGTTGGTATTTCAATTAGTATTTTTGTAATACCTTCTTTCTCAGACATATTAGTAATGATTCCTTTTCTAGAAGTTAATCTCTCAATAACATTACCAGAGAATTCATTTGGAACTTCTATCGTTGCCTCTTCATAAGGCTCAAGTTTTTCTCCATTTTCTTCTTTGATAATGACATGTGGTTGAGAAACTTGAAGTTCATAACCCTCACGCCTCATATTCTCAAGCAAAATAGCAATATGTAATTCTCCTCTTCCATAAACAAGAAAACCTTCTCTGTTTTCTTCAGTATCAGGATTATCAAAATTAACCTTAAGCCCAACATTCATTTCAAGTTCTTTTTCAAGTCTTTCTTTAATTTGTCTACTTGTAACATATTTCCCTTCACGCCCAGCAAAAGGGGAATCATTAACTAAAAAATTAAGAGATATGGTTGGCTCATCTATTGCAATTGCTGGCATAGGATCTACCCTTTCATCAAAACAAATTGTTTCTCCAATATATACATCTGGAATACCTGCAATTACAGCTATATCTCCAGAAACTAAAGTATCGACTTCTTTTCTATTTAAACCTTCAAAAGTAAAAATTTTTGAAACTTTTGCCTTGCGAGTTTGTCCTCCTGCGTCCTTAACAAAAATTTGTGAAGCAGTTTTAAGTTCTCCGCAATAAGCCCGAATAATCGCTAAACGACCCAAAAAATTATCATAACCCAAATTAAAAACTTGAGCTCTAAATGGTTTATCTAAATCAACAGAAGAATCTTTAACTTCTTCTAAAATAGTATCAAAAAGTGGATTAAGATTATCCGACTCGTCTTCTAACTGAAGTTTAGCAATACCTTGTTTACCATTTGCATAAAGAAGCTTAAAATTAAGCTGGTTATCTATTGCTCCGAGCTCTATAAATAATTCAAGTATTTCATCATAAACTCTACTTGGATTTGCTGCTTTTTTATCAATTTTATTTATAACAACAATAGGTTTAAGCCCAAGTTCAAGGGATTTCTTTAAAACGAAACGTGTTTGTGGCATTGGACCTTCTTGAGCATCAACTAGAAGAATCACGGCATCAATAGCTCGAAGAACACGCTCAACTTCAGAACCAAAATCAGCATGCCCTGGAGTATCAACAATGTTTATTTTTGTATCTTTGTAATAAACAGAAGTGTTCTTGGAGTAAATAGTAATACCACGTTCAAGTTCAAGAGCGTTAGAGTCCATAGTAACCCCTTCTTCTACCATTCCACACTGTTTCATCATCTGGTCAGTTAAAGTTGTCTTTCCATGATCAACGTGCGCTATTATTGCGATATTTCTAATTTGCATATAAGTATATTTATAAAAAAATTCGCCAGAGCGAATAACTTATTTATATTACAACAATTTTTAAAAAATGCAAATTAAAATAACTTCACGATATCGTGATAAGTTATAATAATCATTAGAAGCATTAAAATTCCAAAACCAATAGTATTTACCCAATTTGCAACTTCAGGTTTGATTCTTGAGCCTTTAATCTTTTCTATTAACAAGAAAAGTAATCTTCCCCCATCAAGTGCTGGAAATGGAAATAAATTTATAACAACTAAATTTAGAGAAATAAGTGCGGTAAGTGAAAGTAAATAAGCAAAACCAAAATGTGAAGCATCACCAACAATCCTCACAATCCCAATTGGACCAGTTAGAGATGATAAATCAGCTTGCCCAACGATTGCATTACGAATCAAATTAGAGAAAGCCTCTAAAGTACTTACAAAAACATCCCAAGATAATTTTAACCCTTCCCAAATAGCTTTAAAGAAAGATAATTTAAGAGTTCCAACCATATCCATAGAAACACCAACAACTGGAGCTCCAGATTCACTTATCTTAGGCATAACAGAAATTTGCTCTAATTCATCACCTCTGATTAAAGAAAAAGTAATTTCTTCTGAACCATGATTTTTTACAAAAGTTTGAATATCTTCTGGAGAAAGATTGGAAGAAATATTAGATGTAGAATCTGTATTAGTATCTAACATAACTATTTTGTCACCAGTTTTAATCCCAGCTTCTTCTGCTGGAGAGTTAGGTAAAATACTAGTAACAGTAAGAACTTGATCTTGCATTAAAGAAGAATCGGAAATAGAACCAGCTGAGGTTGGCATTCCAGACATAAAACCTACAGAAAGTAGTAACCAAGCAACAAGGAAATTCATAGTTACCCCCGCTAAAAGTACAAGTGCTTGAACATATTTTGGTTTACTTGTAAAACTTCTATTACTATCAGGACCATTTAAAGATTCTTCATCAGGATTTTCCCCATGAATTTTTACATATCCTCCGAGAGGTAAAAGATTAACATTATAACTAGTTTCCCCTATTTTTTTACCAAAAAGTTTTGGTGGAAAACCAAAAGAAAATTCATCAACTCTCATCCCGCTTAATTTTGCAATTATAAAATGCCCAAATTCATGGGAGACAACAAGCACTAATAAAATCACAATAAAAATTAAAATACTCATCCTAATTCATTATTTCTTTTTCTTTCTTAACAAAAAGCTCTTCAAGATTTTTATTCACTTCATCCACACATTTTTGAATTTCATCTTTAGCACGTTTTAATTCATCTTCCGAAAGCTCTTTTACTCTATCTATTTCATCTTGTCTTTCCTTGCGAACATTTATACGAGCATCTTCTAATTTCTCTTTTAGAACTTTAATAAGACTTGTACGATTTTCTGTTGTAAGAGCAGGGAAAATAACTCGAACACCTTCGCTATCTGAAACTATAGATAGCCCAAGATTAGAAACCATTATTGCACTCTCAATAGCTTGTATTTGGCTTTTATCCCAAGGCACAATACGAAGAGTTTTTGAGTCCTCTATTGTAATTCCAGCAACGTTTTTTAAGGGCATACGAGAACCATAACTTTCTAAAGTAATACTATCCAAAACAACTGGAGTTGCTCTCCCCGTACGAATCTGGGAATATTCTTTACTAAGCCATTCTTCAGCCTTCTTTAAGGCTATTTTGAAATTTTGTGTGTTATACATATAATTGGATTATATCATAAGTGCAAGATTCTCTAAAATCATTTTTACACTGGCTCCTTGGGTATTTAAATATTTTCTACTTTTCATCAATTCATCTAAAATTTTTGTTATTTCTCTATTATTCTTAATTTCTTTTTTAAATTTCTGATAAAAAATATTTTCTAATTCATTTATTAACGAGATAGCGTAAAATTTAAGTTTACTACTATCATCTTTATTGTTTTTAATAATAGAAGCAATTTGTTCTATTCTTTTTTTAGGAACAGAATTTATAAAAGACAAAGCATCTTCCTTAAGTACTTCATTCTCTAAAGATCTTGTCTTAACAAGTTCCACTCTAGAGAGAATCGTTTCCAATAAAACAGAACTATCAGGAACAATTAAAAAGAAATGGGTATTTACAGCTGGTTCTTCTATTATTTTAAGAAGTGTTTGTTCAGCTTCATGATTAATGAATTTAGCAGAAATAATGCAAATTTTTTTACCTTTTGTTATTCCACACTGACTATGCCATTCTTTGATATGATAACTATCATCTATTGTGAATGATTCATAGCTCTCACATAAAACATCTGGACTATGACTTACTATTTCACTACGAGATTCTAAAAATCTTAATAATCGAGATGGAATCTCATCTGGAGAACCTTCAACAACGTAGCTATGATATAAATTTTTTGGAAATAGCTTTTCAAAATTTTCCATGAGTTTCTATAAAAATTACTTTTTACTTAAAATACTTTTTTTGTATGTATCTAAGTGATTGAGAGCTTCGCCTGTCCCCTTAGCAACGCAAAGAAGTGGTTCATCAGCAACTTTAGCTTTCACTCCAGTTCTACGATAAACTAAATCTGCTAAATTTCTAAGTTGGCTAGAACCACCCGTCATAATTATACCATCATCAATAATATCTGAAGCAAGCTCTGGTGGAGTCTGTGAAAGAACTTCTTTGACTGCTCCAATCATCGTTTTTAATTCTTTATCTATTGCTCTGACAACTTCGTTTGTAGATATTTGTGCTGTACGGGGAAGACCTTGAATATAATCACGCCCCTTAATCGTAATTGTCAACTCTTCTTCAAGAGGGATAGCTGCCCCGATTTTTATTTTTATTGCTTCAGCCGTTCTATCACCAATTGCTAAATTGAAAGTCTTTTTAATATAATCAGCAATTGCTTGATCAATTCTATTACCTGCACACTTTACAGAAGTGGAAGCTACAATCCCCCCCAAAGCGATGACGGCAATATCTGTTGTACCTCCTCCAATATCCATAATCATATAACCACGAGATTCTTGAATAGGAATCCCTGCTCCTATCGCGGCTAGAATTGGTTCCTTAACAACATAAGCATTTTTTGCTCCTGCTCGTATGGCCGCTTCAACAACTGCTCGACGTTCAGTAGAAGTAATTCCTGCTGGAACAGAAACCATGACATCTGGTTTAAATAAATTACATTTACCCAATGCTTTAGAAATAAAATAATGAAGCATTGCTTCAGTTACTCTATAATCAGCAATAACTCCATCTCTCATTGGGCGGTAGACAATAATACTTTCTGGGGTTTTACCAATCATATCTCTTGCTTCGTTACCAATAGCCAAGACACTATTGTCTTGTTCGGAAAAAGCTACAACTGAAGGCTCATTGAGAATAACCCCTCTCCCAGGTAAATAAACAAGCGTATTCGCTGTCCCTAAATCTATCCCCAATTTTCTTATAAAAATAGACATATATAAAAAGATTATAGAGCAAATATCACTTATAAGCAAATATAAAATTTCTGACAATTTTTAGATTATGTTAAAATTAAAATATGTATATTGTAACGGTTATACCAATACAAAAAGGATTTCAGAAGGAAAACCTTACCTATTTTTCAGCTAATAATATCCCGTTAGGGAGTATTGTCCTTATCCCCTTGAGAAAACGAAATGTCTCCGCTTTTGTTGTCGGAGTTGAGAATGCGATTAAACTAAAATCGGAATTGAAAGAGAAAAACTATCAATTACGCAAAATTATAAAAGTTAAAGGGCCATCTCCTTTTACTGAAACTTTTTTCACTGCTTGTGAGAGAATAAAAGATTATACGGTTAGTACTACAGGAGCAGTTATTCAATCTCTTATCCCAAAAATATTTTTAGAAAACATCCAAAGTTTAAATATTCCTGAAAAAATCTCATTACCCCAACTGGAAGAAAATGATAATTTGGAAAAAATAAAACAAGAAAAATTAATATTTCAGGCTTTGACTGAAGATCGTCTAGCTTTCTATAGAACTCTTATTCGCGAATCTTTTGCAAAAAAACAATCAGTCTTTATATGTGTACCAACAAGATATGATATAGAAATATTTAAAGATGCTCTAACAAAAGGGATAGAACAATATGTTTATTCGTTCCACAGTGAAATGGGAAAGAATACTATTATTAACCAATATAATAAAGTTGTTTCAGAGATTCATCCAGTAATTATTATTGGTACAGGAATATTTTTATCTGTCCCAAGACAAGATGTTAGGACAATTATTATTGAACACGAAAGTTCTGAAGCCTATAAACAATATAATCGTCCATATATTGACTTCAGAAATTTTGTTGAAGTTTTCTCATCAATAGAAAAAATAAAAATAATTTTTGGAGATACCATATTACGACCTGAAACACTTTATAGAAATGATATTAGCGAGTTAGAAGAAATCTCTTCTCCCCTTTTTAGACTTCCAAAAGCAGAACGTGAAATTGTTGTTGATATGCGAGAAGAAATTGGAGAAAATGGGCTTAAAAAATTTGCTGTTCTTTCAGATATAACTAAAAAAATGTTAAATTACGCTCAAGAACACAAAGAATCAGTTTTTCTTTTTTCTGTTAGAAAAGGACTTGCCCCAGTAACCATTTGTCGTGACTGCGGGCATACTTTACTTTGTCCATCATGTTTATCACCTGTAGTTTTATATGAGACAAAACAAAAAGATAAAGATAATAAACAAAAGACAATAAGAATTTTCATGTGCAATAAATGTGGCAGAAAAGAAACCACAGAAGCTAGATGCCCAAAATGTTTAAGTTGGGATTTAGTTCCTCTTGGAATTGGTACAGATAGAGTAAAAGAAGAAGTTAAAAATACTTTTCCTAAGGCAAATATTATTCAAATTGATAAAGAAACAGTAACCGACAAGGAAGCACGCCTTGCCATAGAGAAATTTAATAAAGAACCAGGAAGTATTTTAATTGGTACAGAAATGGTTTTTTCATACTTAAAAGATCAAGTTACTCATAGTGCTATTATCTCTTTAGATGGACTTCTTTCTATTCCGTCTTTTAACATTACTCAAAAGATAATCCATATTATAGAAAAATTACAATATTTGACTAAACGTAATTTATTAATTCAAACACGAATAAAAGATAATCCTATCCTAGAACATATACTAAGTGGAAATATTCTTCCTCTTTTTAGAGAAGATTTAGAAGAAAGAAAAACTTTTGGCTATCCTCCTTTTAAAAGACTTATAAAAATAACATTTACTGGTACTTCCTCTGAAACAGAAAAAGCGAGAAAAACTATAGATGATTTATTAGGAGATTACGACCCACAAATATTTAGTGCCTTTGTTGGAAAGATTAAAGGACAATATATTACAAACACAGTTATAAAAGTTGACCCTAAGAATTGGCCTCTCCCAGTAGATACAGAAAAATTATCTTCTGCTAATCTTTTTGAAAATCTTTCAAAACTCCCTCTGTCTTTTGGAATAAACGTTGACCCAGAAGATTTATTATGATAATATAATCGCTATGATTACAGTTATTGAAGTTAAGAAAAATCCAAATGAAAATAACATGAGTCTTGTTCGAAGATTTAGCCGTAAGGTACAAGAATCTGGTATTATTCAAAATGTTAAAAGCAAACGTTATAATAAAAGACCTGAATCTAAGGTTAAAATTAAACTCTCTGCCTTAAAGAAAATTGCCCGTAAGAAAGAGAGAGAAAGACTTTTTAAATTGGGTAAAGGTACTAAAAAAAGTTTTAAAAAATAGTCTAAGTATGGTAGAGAAAGGCTATTGTGATGTAATAAATAAGTCAAAAGGCAAGCTCCCAAGCTTGCCTTTTGACTCTATAAAAGAAAAAATCTTAGGCCCAAAATACAAGTTAGAATTAATTTTTTTAACTCCTAATGCACAAAAAAAGATTAATTCTAAATATAGAAACATAGACACAACAACTAATATCCTTTCGTTTCCTCTTTCCTCGTCCTTGGGCCAAATAATAATGGACCCTATTAAGATAAGAGGAGACGCTACCCTTTTTGGTATGACTTATCCGAAATTTTTAAAATATTTATTTATCCACGGTTTATTACATTTGAAAGGTTTTGAACATAGTAGTAAAATGGAAAGAGAGGAGAAAAAGTATCTTAAGTTTTTTTCCTAGAGGTTATTCTTTTTTAGAAAATTATGATAATGAAAAATGATTACACTTGTGGAATAGATGTTGGCACAGGCTTTACTAAAGTTATTGTTATGGGTTCCTCTCGTGGTAAAAAAGAACCAGAAATTCTAGCAACAGGAGTATCTGAAACTAAGGGTATGCATCTTGGTTATGTTTTAAATATTGATAATGTTGCCTCAAGTATAAGAAAGGCTGTTAATCAAGTTGAAAATACCCTAGGAATAAAAATCCGTAAAGCTCATGTTTCAATTGGCGGAATTAGTTTAGGTGGAACAATATCAAGTGGTTCATCTATTATTGCTAAAGCTGATCAAGAAATTACTAATTTGGATGTATCAAGAGCCATTGCTAATAGTGAAGAAGGTTTAAATAAACTAAACAAAAAAATCATTCATACTATTCCTTTGTCTTATAAATTAGATGGTAAAGATGTTTATGCTAGGCCAGAAGGACTTATTGGTAATAAACTTGAAGTAAGAACTCTATATATAACTTGCCTAAAACAAAATTTAGAAGATCTAGTTACAGCTTTTGCCTTAGCAAAGATAGATATTGAAGAAATTGTAGCTTCCCCTGTCGCCCTAAGTAATATCTTGTTAAATAACAAACAAAAAACGGCTGGTTGTATTTTAGTCGATATCGGATCAGAGACTGTCTCTACTATTGTTTTTGAAAATAATTTGCCTATTTCTATCGGAGTTTTCCCTATTGGAGGTATGGATATTACAAAAGACATTGCTCTCGGACTTAAGATTTCATTAGAAGAAGCTGAAAGTATTAAATTAGGAAGTGTGATAGGAGGAGATTATCCAAAGAAAAAGATAGATGAAATTATTGAAGCAAGATTAGTCGATATCTTCGAGCTTGTTGATAATCAGCTAAAGAAAATTAAACGAAATGAATTATTACCAGCTGGTATTATCTTAACCGGAGGTGGTTCACTTATAAATAATATTGAAGAAATCGCTCGCAATCAATTAAAACTTCCTACAAAAATTGGATTATCTGATTATTTCCTAGTTAATAAATTTAAAGTTCGTGACAATTCTTGGTATACATCCTTATCTCTAGCCTTATCTGAAATAGAAGAATATTCTAGTGACCAATCTGTTATTTCTACAAGAGGAAACATTAAAGAGGTAAAAAACTTCTTTAAATCTGTCTTATCTCAGTTACTACCTTAACCAAATAAGATAATAAAATAACTTATTGTCAAATATTAACTTTTTCTTAATTTCTGGTATTATATACTTACAAAAACTTATTAATAACGAAAGACTTTTGTCTATATAAATTATGCCTAAATTAAATCCAGAAATTGAATCATTCGCAAGAATTAAAGTTATTGGAATCGGTGGCTCAGGTAAAAATGCTCTTAACCACATGATTAACTCTAAAGTTAAAGGAGTGGAGTTCATTGTTATGAATACCGATACTCAAGACTTGCACAACTCATTAGCAGAGAAAAAAGTTCACCTTGGTAAAAATCTTACTAAGGGACTTGGAGCAGGAATGAACCCTGAAATTGGTAAAAGAGCCGCAGAAGAAACAAAAGCAGAAATTCAAGATGTTATAAAAGGAGCTGATATGGTATTTATTGCTTGCGGAATGGGAGGTGGAACTGGTACTGGAGCTACTCCTATTGTTGCTCAAGCTGCAAAAGAACAAGGAATTCTTACTGTTGCTGTAGTCACTAAACCATTTTCATTTGAAGGTAATCAAAGAATGAAATTGGCAGAAATGGGACTTTCAGAACTTGAAAAAGAAGTTGATGCTATTTTAGTAATACCAAATGATAGATTAATAGCTATTTCTGGAAAAGAAGTTGGCTTTAAACAAGCTTTTGCTATGTGCGATGAAGTATTAAAACAGGCAGTTGAAGGAATTTCTGAATTAATTACAACCCCCGGTATGATAAATGTTGACTTTGCTGATATCAAAGCCGTAATGCATGATGCGGGAAGTGCTTTAATGGGAATTGGAACTGCCTCTGGTGATGGACGTGCTGAAAAATCTGCTCTTAATGCAATCAATTCTCCCCTTCTTGATTTATCAATTTCTGGAGCAAAGGGCGTTTTATTCGCAATCTCTGGTGGAGATGATTTAACTATCCATGAGATACAAGAAGCTGCAAAAGTTATAACCGATTCCATTGATAAAGATGCTAAAGTTATATTTGGAACAATTCAAGACGAAAAATTAAAAAAGGGTGAAATGAAAGTTACGGTTATTGCCACAGGCTTCCCCACCGACACTCCTAAACGTAGTTTATTCCAAATTGGTAAAGACAAAGATAAAGAGGAACAACCACCACAAAAAGAGGAAATTCCATCTAAAAATGAATCTAAGAAAGCCGAAAAAATAGAAGACGATTTATTCATAGATGATACTGCTGATGATTGGAGTACAGTCCCTGCATTTTTAAGAAGAAAGAAATAAGAAATAAATTTAAAAAAGAGCCGTATGACTCTTTTTTAAATTTATGATAATATGATTATTATATGTATGATTTAATTATTTTAGGAGGTGGTCCAGCCGCAGTAGCAGGAGCTGTATATGCAGCACGTAAACAATTAAAATCAGCAATTATAACTGCTGAATTTGGAGGACAATCTATTGTCTCTGAGACTATTTATAACTGGATAGGAACTCCGGAAATTTCAGGAACAGAATTAGGAGAAAATCTTAAAAAACATATTCTTTATTATAAAGGACCATTTTTAGATATTATAGAAGGAGAAAGAATAAATAATATAGAGAAATTAAAAAAAGGATTTAAAATAATAACAGAAACAGGAAAAAATTATGAAGCATTAGCAATCATAATTGCTACAGGTAGCCATAGGAGAAAGCTTGAGGTTAAGAATGCAGATATTTATGAAAATAAAGGCATAACTTATTGTGCTTCTTGTGATGGACCACTTTTTGCAGGACAAGATATTGTAATTATTGGCGGAGGAAATTCTGCCTTTGAATCAGCTACTCAATTACTCGCATATTGCAAAAGTGTCACAATGATTATTAGAAGTAATAATCTTAGGGCAGATGAAATAACCGTTAAAAAAGTTTCTGAAAATTCTAATTTCAAACTTGTTAAAAATGCTGACATTATGCAAGTTGATGGGGGGAAATTTCTAGAATCATTAACTTATAAAGACATAACAACTGGGCAAGAGAAAACGATAAAGACAAACGGTATATTTGTAGAAATCGGGCAAATACCAAATACTAGTTTTGCAAAGAATGTAATAGAAATTGATGAATTTGGAAAAATTATTGTTAATCCAACCACTCAAGCAAGTTCCACAGAAGGCATTTGGGCTGCTGGTGACTGCACAAATGGAAAATATCATCAAAATAACATTGCTGCCGGAGAAGGTGTTACTGCTCTAGAAGATGCTTATCTTTGGATAAAGAAAAATAAATAGAAAACCCCAGAGGTTGGACCGCTACAAGCGGTATAACCTCTGGGGTTTTTATGACTTATTCTCCTCTCCCTATTTTATTCAATATTTCTTCTAACTTTTGAAGTTCTGCTTTTGAATTTGGTTGAAAAATTTCCCTCATATTAGAAACTGGCACAGCTTCTATTTTTTGACCTTGCTCTTGAGCAATTTTTATTAAATCAGGAAGATAATATTCTTTCTGTACATTTTTGTTTTTGACTTTACTTAAATTATTCCAGAGCCAAGCTGTATTAAAAGCGTATAAAGAAGGATTAACTTCTTTTATATTTTTTTCTTCTTCTGTAGCATCTTTACATTCAACAATCTTAAGAATGTCTCCATTTTTATCTCTTATAATTCTACCAAAATTATAAGCTCCGGTTCTCCAATCTTCAAAATCAGGAAGAATAATTGTCCCCATTGTAATAATATTATTATCTTTATTATGTATATTTATGATCTTTTCAATTGTCTCAGGTGATATAGCTGGTTGATCTGCCAAAACAACAAAAATTGTTTTATTATTTTTATCAACAATGTCTTTAGCTGATAAAACAGCATGCCCTGTTCCTAGCTGTTCTTCTTGAATAGCATAATTATACTCACTACCTAAAACCTCAAAAATTCTTTCTTTCTTGTATCCAACAACAATAACTGGCTTAATGAGTAAATTGAGCTTAGAGATTGTTTCTAGTATATAACTTATAAATGGTTTACCACAAAGCATCGCAAGGGCCTTTGGATCATCGGATTCCATTCTTGTTCCCTTCCCAGCTGCTAAAATTATTATTTGTGTATCTTTATTCATGAGTGCGCGGTGAGGAACTCGAATCCCCGACCTACCCCACGTCAAGGGGTCGCTCTACCAGCTGAGCTAACCGCGCAAATATTGATTTTACAATTATTTAACCATATCAAACATATTGGTCAATGACCTACCAAAACAGCTAACCGCGGGAATAAACTAATTTGAAAAGTATATCAAAAAATTAGTTTATTTTCAATATTTATTTAAGCAAAAATCTTAAGGTTGAAACTAGACGAATCTTTTTATATTCTGGAGAACCAGGGTCTTTATCTTCAATGCTAATTACTCCTTGATCACCTCTTGAAATCTTAGAAATTTTAGATCCAGAATCTTCAACAAATTGGTTTGCAGAAACTTCAGCTTTAGAAATTGCTTCAGTCAACATTTCTGGCTTAATACTATTAATATCACTAAATTCAAAATCTATATTATTTTGATTTAAAGCTACACCGTCTTTGATAAGTAATAATGTGTCTTGAGATGAAGATTTTACAAGATCAACTTTGTTCGTATAAACAGATAACTGTATATCAGAATCATATCTAAACATTGCATCTTTATAAGTATTTTGGTAAATATTTATTGGAGCAACATTTATTTCACTATCTTCGAAACCTTTATCTTTTAAGAAAGTTTTAATTATATTCGTATCTTTTTCTATTTGAGAATATAAAGAATCAATATCGTTTGATTTTACCTCAAAATTTAAAGTCCAAATTGCGGTATCGGCCTTAACAATTTTTTCAGAAAGACCTTTTACTTCTACATATGTTCCTTGATTAGAAAAATTTTTTGCTGCAAATAAAAAGATGACAGAAAATATAATTATTGCCCCTGCTAATGCATATAAACCCCAATCTTTAAACTCTTTAATTTCAAATTTCATAATTTATAATATTAATTAATAATGCACTTACACCACTTATTATAACACAATAAAATCATGAAGGCGGGCAGAGACTAGCCTTAAGAGAACCTAAAAAATTGACAGAGAATCAGTGCAGGACTAGAATTTACTTAGGCTCTTTTGGTATTATACCTTAATGTTCTTTGATCCTCAAATATGGTGTTATTTGTGTGTCTTCCAAATTTATTAATTTAAGTCGCTAGATTTTCGTTTGTGTAGTGAATTACATAGTTTAAACTCAATCCATATATAAATTGGCTTGTTTTTGGTTGCTAGAATTGACCCACTAGGAACTTGACTTATTATATGCGATAAGTCTATAATAAGTGTGTGCTTGAGGGGCGTCAGCTCTATCTGGCCAAATTGTTGAGCTAGAGACAGGCACACTAAAAATCGTCACATAAGTGGCGTTTTTTAGTATCTAGTCGTCATCGTCATCTTTAAGCTCGTGCCCAACTGAATTATTGATCATTTTTATCTCCCTATACTACCGAGATATCCATGCGGGAATAACACTATAAAACTCAACCTTGCCATTTCCTAACTGCTTTAAAACAACCTTAACTCGAAACTTATCAATCATTGCTACAAACCCCCAATATTTTACAACAAGATTCACGCAGATATATTTTCCGTGCCTATTCACTCTTGTATATTCGATATCTTCCTCAAATTCCTGAAAAGTGGTAGATCTCTCTACTATCTGTTTTGCTTTTGGAAGTAAATCAAATCTAAGTATTTGCGTTTTCTCATCTCTCTCCTTTTTTGCATTTTTATATACAAGATGATTAAACCCATTTGAAGTAAAATGAATATGCTGACCAATTGCAGGAGAAAATACTTTCACAAAAGAATCATACAATTCTTTTGCTTCTTTTTTTATTTCTGGATAGTTTTCAATTCTCTCTTCAATAGTTTTTCCACTCATACGAACTGCCTTCATTTTTCAATAAAATAATCCAGTTAATACCTAAGTATTTAATTATTTCTCATACCTTTTATTAATCTTCTCTATCTTCGATTGAAGTGCCTTATTGATATCAATCCCCATAGTTTCAGATAATAACAATGTAGTTATAATAACATCTGCAAATTCATGAGACAAATTATCTGGAGTTACCTTATCTAACTTTTCTTTACGTTGCATTGAATTAAAACTTAGAACTTCATTACATAATTCTCCTAACTCTTCTGTGAGTTTTACAGTTCTTGCTAGAATATGTTTTTCTTCATCAGGGTAATTACCATAATACTCTCTAAGCCTTTTATCTTCAATTTTTATGAATTTTAGTAATTCTTCAAATTTCATAAACAAATTATATCAATTTATTTTAAACACTCAAAGCATCAAGTCGGTGCTTTTAGTGTAAAACTGACAAAAACTTACTACTTGACTGCGGAGGGTACAAGATTTGAACTTGTGAGGGGATTTCTCCCCAACCGCATTTCGAGTGCGGCGCATTAGACCACTCTGCCAACCCTCCCTAGTGAAGATATAATTAGACCGTTATTATGTCTTTACTAACAAGATGCCCTGCCTCATCTACTTTATAAAATATAACATCGCCAAAATTCATTTCAACTTTTGATATATCTGTATCACTAATATTCTCTATGTATTTAATAAGAGACCTTATAGAGTTACCATGAGCAACAAATAAAACAGTCTTCCCTTCTTTTACTAATGGAAGAATTTTATCAATAAAGAACGGCACTGACCTCTCATAAACCATCTTCAAAGTTTCTCCATTCGGAATTGGGCAATTAAAACCGCGTCTTATCTTTTTAAATTCTTCTTCCCCAACTTCTTTTTCAATTTCCCATTTATTTTTCCCTGTATAATCCCCATAATCACGTTCATTAATAGCACTAGAAACTTCTACATGTTTCAAGCATTCTCCTCTGTCTTTACTATCTTTTGCCTTAAGGATTTCATCTAATGTTTGTTTTGTCCTCTTAAGGGTAGAAATAAATATCTCGTCAAATTTAACATCTTTTATTTTTTCTCCTATCTCTCTAGACTTTAAAATACCAGTTTCTGATAAGCCAATATCTGTAAAACCAGTCCATTTACCAAGTTTATTCCATTCTGACTCTTGATGTCTTATTAAAATAAGTGTACCTTTTAATTCATTATCTTCCATAAATTTATTATATCATAAATATTAAATAATACCATTGTAATATATGGTTTTTATTAAAAAATTAACTTTATTCCTTACCTCTATTTACCCACCATTGATCTTTTTTATCATAAAACCACCATCTATCAGAATCTGTTTTAATTATTTTTCCTCCAAGTATTTTACCTTCTTTTGTTTTTAATCTTTTTATTGCTGACGGAATCCAAATTTCAGCTCTTTCATTACCTATATCAATTTGCTCCTTAATAGATAAAATAAGTTCTAAAATATCTGCATCTTTGGCAAGTATTGCTTCTTTAGTTTTTCTTTCCTCATACTCTTCAATAATTTCTTTTATTTTATTGCCAAAAGATAAAGTTTGGAATAAATCACTTAGAGCTTTATTTTCATCAGACTTTACATATTTCTGCTGAACATAATTCAAATCAGAAGTTCTAGCTTCAGCAAGATCGTGGAACATACACATCTGTAATAATTTTGACATATCTACGTTTTTTGCCATTTGAGCTAAGGCAAAACCAATATAAACAGTTCTATTTAAATGTTCGGCAACACTTTGACTTCCACTACCTAAAAAGTGAAAACCACTTCTTGGAGTTTTAGCTAGCATTCCAGATTCAAAAAGAAAATCAACAATTCCATCTTCTTTAGTTTTTTGAACTTTTTTCATATATTTTTATTATATAACTGATAGAAAATATTTAAAAGATTTGATGCTTCTCGAGAGCTCGAAATAGCTCTCTAATTTGTGAGCCCAGTCGAGATGCGACCGCAGTCTTCATTACCCAGTAATGCTTATTTTTAATATTCAAATTATATCATTTCGACCCCATTCGAGAGTATGTTTAATTTTTTAAAAGTGATATAATCAAGATATGAGATTAAGTAAATGGCATATCATAGGTATAAAAATTATTGGTGGAGTATCTTTACTATATCTGGCAGATTACTCTAAGAATATAAACATCCCAGAATTACTAGGTGTTGTGTTTGGTATTTTTGGTGTTATATTGATAATAAGCACTTTAATAGATTTATTTAGAAAATAATTATTCTCTATAAAAGTAGATATTTTCTCGCACAGACTACTTCCTTTTATGCGATAAAATTTTACTTAATATCCATAGTTTTAACACGAAAATTATTAAGTAATTTTAAAACTTTATCACCCCAAATAATAACTAGTATAGAATCGGTGTTTAGTTCGTTGATGTTTCTGTATTTAGAAAGCATGTTGTGTGTGATATCATTTCTTAATTCCTTAAATTTGTCTAAAGAATTCTGTAATTCAATATTAATGTATGGTTTTAAAATTTTTATCAATTTACCTAACATTGGCAATTCATCTTTTATGACATCAAGTTTGAACTTATATTCATCTTTAAAAACATAAACGGCGATGGTGTGTAAAGTAGCAACTATTGAACATGAGATTTCATTTTCAAGAAATAAAAGTTTTCCAAATGCTGTTGGCTCACTTTTTACTCTTTCCCCAAGCTCGAGCATAAGAATATATTTTTCTTTTGGTGTTCCTTTTGGTTTCATTTTTATCTAAAAACTGCAATCAATTGCAAAATAAATCCAATTGCTAAAAATATTAAACCCCACAAATTTGTTTGTCTTTCTTTTAAATGTTTTTTCTGAGTATATTTTCCATCTTTGCCCATTGATATAATGTAATCATCATCGAGATTCTTTTTAATATTAAAATAAGGGAAAATTAAAATAACCGTAGCTATTGTGTTAAATAATAAACCAAAAATTGTAAGTAACTTTGAACAATCCATATTATTTTTATCAACTTTTACACCCTTCTCGTGCTAGCACGACTTGGTGAACGTTTAAGTAATAGAACCAATGCAATTCATTACCCTGCAAGGTCATTTTTAATAATCTGACTTTTATATTTTGACCCTTCTCGTGTGACTATAAAAAGTGACAAAAGTGACAATATGGACTATTTACTTATTATTAAATAAATATTAAAGTCGAGATATGAATGAATTATTAATCATAGTTGTTGGAGGTATAATAGTCGCAATTTTAATCAATATTTTTGGTATTGGTAGTTCAACTAGAGTTAAAATCCAAGGAGGATATAAACCTAGTAAAACTGGGAAATGGATTATTATTTTGTCTGTATTAATGATACTTGGTGGTCTTTCTTGGGCTAGTGGGCACCCAACACCTATAAATTCAAGATACATAAATACTGGTTATGCTGTGGCAATATGGGGGGTTTATTTTTGATACTTGGTAGAATTGTTGCTTGGTTTCAGAGGTAGTCTACTATATATTATTTTATAGTTTTTGAAACTTCTTCTGAAATAATTTCAAGCAATAAATCATGAAGTGCAGTAATTGGTTGCATTATTTTTATATCAGTTAATTCCATAAAATTAATTCCATGAGCTATAGTTGTTTGATTGCGTATTTTATTCCATTCATTTAGGTATTTTATATAATCTTGTATCCTTTTGTTTTCAAATTGATTTAAGAAAATTTTAATTTGATCTTTTATAACACCTCGATTATTTAAATTATCAAAATCTAATTTTTTCTTAATTACATCAGAAATTTCAGGATATTTCTCGTCTAATAAGTCTTGTGTTAAAACTGAAAACCCTTTCAGTTTTTTTAGTTTCTCGGGATCATTTCTTTTTGTAAATATCTTTCCTGAAACATGATTTTCTTTTGCTAACCCCTGTAATAACCCATATTCATAAACAAATATAAATTCTAAAAAAGGAAAAGCGTTTACTTGTATCATTCCAACAACTAATTTATTAAAATAGGAATTGGTATCAGTTAATAAATTAAGAAGTATTTTTAATGTATTTGTAGGGTTACTTAGTATTTTACGTAATAAATAATTTGATGTGGGACTATGGGTGTTTAAATTGAAATAATGATCACTAGGATAGTATGGGAAATTTTTATAAAAATATTGAAGATGGATATCCTTACCAAGGATATATGACATAATAATCACTATCTTATATAAAAGGTCTAAATCAGATTCTTTTAATTTAATTTCAAGTTCTAAGTTTTTATTATCATTAAGTTCAATTTTCAATTCTCCTCCAAAAAATTCTTCAGTTTTATTAATAGATTTTTCTTTATTGAAAGACAAAGCTGATCCTCTAAATTCAAAAATTAAATGAAGGCATTTATAGTCCTCAGTTATGAAAGCATATCTTTCTTTGTTCTTGTCGTATAAATCTCTATACATGCTAATTTATTTATATCCTTCTTTCATCTTTTTTAATATCTATATCTTCTTTTTTCTTATTTTCCTTATCATCTATCAAGTTAATAAAAATATCAGCTAACCTAGAGGAAGCCTCATCTATTATTTTTTCTTTTGTTTTATCTTTATTTTGAGCCATAATTCATTAAAAAAAGTGACAAAAGTGACACTTTTTACTAATTTTGTGAGACCAACTCTTCTTCAGATATTTTCTTTCCTTGTTTGTACCAAGTTCGATTAAAACTATTATTATCTATGTTTATATATAAACCAAGTTGATATTCATAATGACTATTTGGGGTAGTAAAAAGTTCTAATTTTTTCTTGTCACATATATCTTCCTCATCATCATTCTTTAATTCAATCACGAGTAAATTTTTTCCAGGCATTTGTTCATTTTCATTATTACGAAAATGAACAATTATATCAGGATATATTATATTGCTTTTTTCTGTTCATCACAGCATTTTATCCCGTCAAGCATTTTAGTAATTGTTCCTTGTCTATTATATTCACAATCGATATTCCATCCGTTAAAAAGATCTTCCATATGAATAGCTAATCTATGAGCAAAAGATCTTTCAGATGCACCATTTTGAAGTGGTCTCTCTTCACCTTGAAGTAGAGAAATTGCTTTTATTATTTTTTCTATTATTTCTTTATCTTCCATAATCTTTAATTCTCGAATTCTTTTCTAAATTGATATATATACATAGAAGTATATATCTATACGTAGAAATATCAAAACGTTTTTAGACAAAAGGAAATGAAGGAAATGTTGAAAGAAAATAATCAATTTTTTTGTAAAAAACAAGAAAATATCCATATAAATAAAGGGTATTGACAACAATTTGCTCTTAAAAAATAGTCACAAAAAGTGGGGTTTATTATTAATAGTATAACGAAAACGAAAACGTATTATTAATAATTTCATAACAAACAATATGAATACAAAACTAAGTCCACTTGAGTGGCACAATGAGAAGAGAAAGGTTGTAGATTTAATAGCACACAAGAAGACTCCAAGAAAGATGTCCAAGGAACAAACGGACAATCTCAAAAAGAGTCTTGAACACTATAATATTGTTGAGATTCCAGCAATTGACCTAGACGGGACAATACTTGCAGGGCATCAGCGAATAAAAGTACTGATAGCTCTCGGCAGAGGTCAGGAGATGATAGATGTAAGAATTCCTAATCGAAAGTTAACTGAGGAGGAAGCTGAAAGATATTTAATAGCCAGTAATGCCATACATGCTGACTGGGATACAAATCTCTTGAAAGCATTTGACGTGAATCTCTTAGTTGATTTAGCATTCGATCAGAAATTCTTGGATGATCTTTGGAACAAAAAGTTGGATAAAGATACATTTGATCCAGAATTAGAATTGGGAAAAATAAAGGAGCCAACAACAAAACTCGGAGATATTATTTTATTAGGTTCCTCAAAGCTAATTTGTGGAGATTCCACCAAACCAGAAACTCTTCAAAAGCTATTCGGAGATGAAAGAGCTTCAATGATATTTTCAGATCCAAAATTCAATATAAACATCAATTATGATAAGGGTATTTCTGGGACTCAGTCATATGGTGGAAATGTTAATGACAATATGCCAGATGATGAGTATAAGGAATTTCTCAGAAAGAGCATGGAGTGTGCTCTGGCTGTTACAAAGGAAGATGCTCATGTCTTTTACTTCTCGGATTGTACGTATATTTGGTTGATCCAGATTCTTTACAGAGAACTCGGAATTACCAATCGAAGAGTATGCTTGTGGATTAAGAATGGGCAAAATCCCACACCTGGTATAAGTTTTAGTAAGTGTTACGAACCTGCGACATATGGAACTCGCGGTAAGCCATATATCGTTAATGGAGTAAACAATCTAAATGAAGTCATGAATCCTGATATGACAACTGGAAATGACCTAATTCAGCAAGTCTTAGATACTATTGATGTCTGGCCAGTGAAGAGACTCCCGGGGAATCAATACGAACATTCAACCATGAAACCATATGATTTGTATTATAAAGCCATTCGTCGCTGTACTCGTATGGACGAAATAATCTTGGATAGCTTCTCAGGATCAGGAAGTACAATCATGGCAGGAGTTAAGTTGAATCGTCGAGTGTACGCTGTTGAATTGGAACCAACGTTTTGTGATCTGACGATTAAGCGATACGAAACAATGACAGGTCTTAAAGCAAAGATCATCCGAAACGATGAAGAAGTACTATAAGGAAGGCCCTTTTCTTGAACAATTAAAGAATATACCAAATATTTCACTTGCCTGTGAGAAAGTTGGCTTATCCAGGAACACTGTGTATCGTTGGTGTAATGAAGATGAAGAATTCAAGAAAAGGATAGATGACGCTATGAACGACGGAGTTGAGTCTATAAACGATCTTGCTGAATCTAAGCTGATATCAAGTATTAACAATGGTAACTTGAGAGCTATTGAGTATTGGCTTACCAATAACAAGAAGACCTACATCAAACCTAGACCGAAAGATTTCTGGGAGATGTTTAAGGAACCTAATCCAGTAGCACAGATAGTTATCAGTCCTGTTTCGTCAGAGCGAAATCGTAAGACACAGGCAAAGAAGAAATATTAGTAATTATTAATGTATATTATGAAAAAAATCAACACAAAAATTAAAGATCAAGATAATAGAGAAATTTTAGGAATGATTATTGAAGCAACACGTTTAGCTTTTATTCTTTCTTCTGGACAAGACTTAAAGAGGAAAGATCAGTTGTCATATCTAGAATTGACCAATAAGTTATTCCGGAAATTTGTTTTAGAGCAATATCTTAAACAGATAAAATAGAAATTAAACTCATATTAAAAAGAACCACAACATATATATGTTGTGGTTCTTTTTCTTACTCAACGTATTTAATCGGATTTTGACTACCATGTTTCCATACATGTGCAACAGATTTATTTATATATCTATCACGAATTTTATCCTCTGCAATTTTACCATTGAACATATATCGTCCTCTATAATCTGGAGAAGGAACCCACTCTTTTACAATATACACTTCACGAATAATCCCAGCATATACAGCACAAGCAATCCTTATGGCATGAATCCGTTGCCCAACTTTCCAATCCTTTCGTGTCACTTCATAAAGTTCTTCCGCAGTCATATCATGTCTGAATGCCTTATTGATACGGATAAGTATAACAGGTTCATTAAACTCTGCAGGTTGTGCTTGATATTCTATTTCAATATCCTTAAGAGTCATCTTTCCTCTCAAATGTGAATGATGCCCAGACACAATATTTGTAAGATTATTAATTCCAATAAGATCAATAAGTGCACATTCTACTTCAAAAGATTCTTTCTCTGTTAGTCCGTGACGTACAATATCAAGACCAACCTCGATTCCTGATTTTTGGATATCTCTGATCTTCTTTATCTTATCCGTTTCTTTTGTTTTTTCCTCAAGTGCACCGAGTAAATGATGATTAATGCGATTACCACATCCCTTACCAACATAGAAAGCTGTGTTTGTTCGTGGGTCAGAAAGTGTATAAACATAATATTGCAACTTCTCAATCGTTGAATGTGAAATATTATATTTCATCTTCTCTTTAATAGAAGATGTATCTGTTAGAGTATTCATATTTTTGTAGCGAGTTTTTTAAACACCTCGAGTAAATAGACAAAAATCTCTTCGCCGAGGCGATGATCTTACGACCACCCATAGCTGTTTCCAACTATGACTCGCTACAAGTACCCCAGACGAAGAGGTTTTTATCTTGTAGCGAGTTTTTAGACCATATCCAATAAATAACATTATGGGGGTTAGGTCCATCTATTAAATTGTTAAATAAATAATAGCACTTTTAAAGCTATTATTCCAGACCCATTCTATCGCAGATCCTTAAAATCTCAGAGGAAGTTGTCGACAAGTTACCAACACTTCAAGTCTTAGCAAAAGAGCTAATCTCTGACATCATTAAGGAATGGAAACAAGTAATATAGGGCTAATATATAACCCAATAATAGCAACCGAAACAAGGATAAAATACGTGCTGTATGCTCGTAAATCGACCGAATCTGATGAGCAACAAGCTTTGTCGATAGATTCTCAAATTAAGGAAATGACCTCCATAGCGGAGCGTTTAAAGCTTAATGTGGTAGCAATCAAAAGAGAATCACACTCAGCTAAAGCTTCAGGTCAGAGGCCAGTATTTAAGGAGTTATTAGAGGAGATTAGTAAAGGTATTTATAACGGAATTTTAACATGGGCACCCGATAGGTTAAGTCGTAACGCAGGAGATCTTGGCACCGTTGTCGATCTAATGGATGAAAAGAAATTAATTCATATTCAAACCTTTGGACAAACTTTTTCTAATTCACCGAATGAAAAGTTTCTTTTAATGATTTTATGTTCTCAGGCAAAACTTGAGAATGATAATAAAAGTATAAACGTTAAACGTGGGCTTAGGGCAAGAGTAGAGATGGGATTATGGCCTTGTAAGCCTCCAACTGGATATACTAAATTTAAAAGAATGGATCAGAAGTGTGAAGCAATAATTGATCCAGTTCGTGCACCAATTATAAAACAAATATTTGAAAAAGTGGGTTATCAAAATTGGAGTGGCAGAAAAGTATTCCATTGGTTGAAGCACGATATTGATTTTAAAACTGAGAACAATATACATTTAAGTTTAGGAAATTTATATGTAATGCTTTCTAATACTTTCTATTACGGAAGATTTGAATTTCCAAAGGGTTCAGGTAATTGGTATAACGGAGCACACGAGCCAATCATATCAAAAGAATTATTTGATTTAGTGCAAACACAAATTAAAAGTCAGATAATGGAACCGAGATCAAAGCAGAAAGAATTTGCTTTCACTAGAATTATGAATTGTGGTTTGTGCGGTTCAGGAATTACGGCAGATGAGAAATTTAAAAAGCATAAAGATGGAACTGTTAGTCGCTATATTTACTACAAGTGTACTAGAACAAAAGATTCGAAATGTAAAAGTGGTTATATAAACGAGGATGATTTAATTAAACAACTACAGAACCTTATCAATGATATTGAAATACAGACGGTCCCAATGAGAGAAAAGATAACAAGTGAAGTTAAAAGATTCAAGAGCTTTGAACGAATGTTATTAGGAAGAAAAACTCCTGTTGTTATTAAGGATATAGATATACGTAATTATGCAAAATTCATACTTCAAGAAGGATTAATGGAGGAGAAACGTGATTTTCTAAGATGTTTAAAAAGTGAAATACTGTTAAATAACAAGAAGATAGTACTCAAAGTTTAATCGCTTCAAAATTTATATTAAAAGTGTTATAATTTAATGAGTTTTTATTAAAATAACATGTCACCTTATCGCAGAAAATTTGACGCAAAAGCATACTGGGCACACAAACCTTTATGTAGTGTTTGCAAAAAACATAAAGTGAAAAGTGGAACGATTTGTTTTGAATGCAGAAAGTTAAGTGAAAAGAATGAAAAACTATTACTACGTCAAAAAGATAATGAAAAAAAATTAATTGAAATGGAAACTACTGAAGAAACAAAAGATGAAAAAATCATAAATGAAATAGAAGATTTTGGAGTATCTGTTTCTGCTAAGGCACAAAATAAAATTATTAGGCTTTTCACATATTTAGAAAAAGCTCTTGCCTTAGATGATAATATTATTCGTGATTTTAGATCATCGATGGTCCAGCCTTCTCCGTGGTGGTTAGCAGAATATCCTCGTGATTTGGAAAATCTTTTTATTCGTCCATTTGACACTGAAAAAGAAGTGGCTGATTTTGATCAGTCTAATCCGTGGCTTCGAGTACAAAAGAAAAATATTGAATCAGCCCCACAATTACCAGAAAAATTAAAAGAGTGGATTGTAGAAATTAATCCTATAGATAAACCTCGAGCATTAGAAAAGATTGATAGAAAACTGTATTTTAATAGTGATAGCGACAGAGTAAATAATTTTAAAACATTTCGCAAGGAATTTAAGCAAAACGATAATGTTCCAGAATCTCTTTTAGATTGGGTAACCTTATCTCCCAACAGCTTACCTGAAATAATAGAATATAAATATGTCGCAGATAATTGGGAAGATCACCTAGAACTAAAAAAACTTCTTACTGGGTATATTGAGAGTGAATGGAGACAATGGTCTGAAAAAGTAAAAAAAATATACAAAGCAAATTTATTATATGATCAACTTTATGCACTTCGTTTATTACTGAAAAATGAAGGTGATGGCTATGAGCTATTACTTGGACATGGAATTTTAACTTGGAAACATAAAGCAGTTGGTGAAATTTTTGCTCCTATTTTCTTTACACCACTAATTTTAGATTTTGACGCAGCTAAACGTACCATTGAAATAAGTCCAGACCCAATGTTTAGAAATTTTGTTGAAATTACTCCAATATCCGAAATGGATAATCCTGCTGAAATTGATTTAGATAAATGGATGAGTGCTATAAATTCTAATCCTTTTGATTTTTGGCATTTAGAAACATTAAAATCTCAGGCAAATACTTTTCTTAATTATTTATCCCCAGACGCAGAAGATCATTTTAGTGATGAAATCATTAGTAGTCCTACGATTACAGACAATCCGAGTATTTGGAATGCTCCAATAATTTTTGTAAGAAAAAGAACTAATAGTTTATGGTCAAAATATGCTGAAACGATAAGGCATAATATAGAACAAAATAATTCTAAATCTACAGAATTCATAAATGATCTTATTGGTGAATATGAAGAAAAAACAAAAGAAATTGGATCAGAAAAAGGAGGAGAAGAAGCCTCAATAAAAGATTCAGAATTATTTTTTCCGCTACCATGGAATGACGAACAAAAAAGAATTGCTGAGCGCTTAGAAGCTAATTATGGAGTTGTTGTTAAGGGACCACCTGGAACAGGTAAAAGTCATACTATAGCAAACTTGATTGCTCGCTTTTTGGCTGAGGGTAAAAGTGTTCTTGTTACTTCTCAGACAAGTAAGGCTTTAGAAGTTTTGCGAGATAAATTACCTGAAAATATTCGTAGCCTTGCTGTTTCGCAATTACACCAGACAGCAAAAAGAGATGATGTACTTCAACAATCTATTGCTGAAATTAGTTCTAATTTAGGAGAACGTCATACTAAATTTAGTGAACAAAAAATTGAACTTATCAGAAAAGAATTAGCTGACGTGAGAGAGGAAAAGGCTTCCATCGCAAATTTAATTAGGGAATATATTCTTACTGATTCAACTAAAATTCTAAAAGTAAATGGAGAAGATATAAATCCAATTGAGGCAGCAAAATTAATTGATTCAAATAAACAAAATTCAAGTATAGATTGGTTTACAGATAAAATTAATTTTGATACAGAATTAAATTTCACAACAGAGGATTTAAAAAATGCATATCAATTACTCACTGATTTAAATAAAGAAGATAGAAATTTATATAAATTTAATTTACCAGAATTATCTTTATTGCCTAATGATGATGTTGTCCTTGGTGCTTTTTCCTCTTACAGAGAATTAAGTGCTAAGGCAAAAATTTCAGATAATATTTTTGGCGATTCGGCAAATAATTTTGATCAGGAAATTTTATCTCCATTGTGGGAGATGCTTAATAATGCCCAAAAAATTCTAATTTCAATTAATAATGAGGACTGTGAACATGAAATTTTTGATATGTGTTCTGTGAGTCAAAATGAACGTGATAAATGGAACACAATTTTGTCTAAAATATCAGATAGGATACAAGTTATAGGTAAAAATAGAAATAAAATTGTAGGACATGATATCTCTGGTTCTATTTCGTTAGGCTTGAATGACCTAGTAGACGCAATAAGTAATTTAAAATCAAGAGTGTCTAATAATTCTAAGTTGGGTACATTTGGCAAAATGCTTTTATCTACTAATGCTAAGAAAATTTTGGATGGTTATACTGTAGATGGTCGTTGTCCTGATAATTTGGAGCGTGCAGAAGTTCTTGAAAGTATGGCATTAACACAATTAGCAGAAAGAGAGATCAGGGTCCTTTTAGATCAAGGATTTTCAATTTTAAAGTGTCCACCAGAATTATCAAAAAATACTTTAGATATAATACAACTTGAGGTTCTAATTAATCATGTAAATCTTGCAGTAAATTACTGTAAGAATTTTTCAGCCATCGATGAAGTATTTAAAAAAATTAAACAACTTTCTAACTTATCCTTTACTAAAATTGAAGATATCGAAGCTGCCAGAAAACTAATAGCTTCTAGTGTGGCACGGACTGAATTAGTCAAATTAGAAAAAACATTTAAAGATTGGATCGAACTCATTGATGATCCTACTGGGAATAGACATGTTGTAAGAGAAAAATTAATTCAAGCCATCGAAAAAAGAAATACTACTGCTTGGACAAAAATAATTGAAGAGCTATCTGTTCTTGTGGAGAATAAAGAATATTCAGTAAGACTTTTTGAGGTTTCTGAGAAAATAAAAAAATATGCTCCAGATTTATATAAAAATATAATTGAACTGGTTGATCAAAAACAAAAATTTAATTGTCCCGATAATATTGAATTGGCATGGAAAATTGCACGCCTTGAGTCTTGGCTAGATTATATTCATGATCATGTAAGTATAGATGAATTACAAAATAAACATGAGCGTTTTTCAAAGCATGAATTTCAATTAAACTCTGATTTAGTAACAATTTTAGCGTGGCAAAGACAAATCGATAAAGTCACAAAACGACAACGTGACGCATTGATGGCATGGTCAGATTCAATGAGGAAATATGGCAAAGGAACAGGTAAATGGGCATATAAACATTTGTCTGCAGCGCAAGAATCACTAAAAGAAGCAAAAAACGCTGTTCCTGTTTGGATTATGCCATTACACCGTGCTGCACAAATGTTTTCTGACCCCAAGGCTGGAATGTTTGATGTAGTTATTTTTGACGAAGCAAGTCAGTGTGATATTCGTGGTCTTACTATTGGATACCTCGGGAAAAAATTATTAATAGTTGGAGATCCTGATCAGATTAGTCCTGCTGGTATATTCCAAGATCAAGAAAGAGTATATGAACTTATTTCAAGATTTTTACATGATATTCCGCACAAAGATAATTTTTCTATCACTTCAAGTTTGTTTGATCTTGCAAAAATAAGAATACCTAGCATGATACAACTTAATGAACATTTTAGGTGTGTACCAGAAATTATTGCTTTTAGTAATCACCATATTTATGAAGGAAAACTAAAACCTCTAAGATATCCTCATCCAAAAGGATTATTAAAACCAGCACTAATACCAGTATTGATTGAAAAAGGATATCAAAATACAAATAATAAAGTTAATGAACCTGAGGCAAAAGCAATTGTAGAAAAAATAGCTGAGCTTTTAGAGAGTCCAGATTATCAACAAAGACCAGATGGACACTTGTGTACTTTTGGAGTAATTTCATTACTTGCAGAAGATCAAGCAAAATATATTAAAGAGCTTCTTCTAAGACATCCTAAAATTGGAGAGAGGGTTATTGAGGAAAGAAATATTACCTGTGGTGATGCTTATGCATTCCAAGGAGATGAAAGAGATGTTATGTTTCTTTCAATGGTAAAAGCACTTGACCCTAATAATCCAAATGACACAGTAAAAGCATTAACTGACAGAGGGACAGCACAAAGATTCAATGTTGCTGCAACCCGTGCTCGTGATCAAGTATTTTTATATCATTCAATTCCAGTACAAGAATTTAGAAATCAAGATGACTGGAGATACAAAATACTTAATTGGTATTATGACCCAAAAACAGAAGAACTCGAGGTTGGTCGTCAAGCTTTAAAGAAAGAATATGACTCTGGCAGAGCTTCACAATTTTCATTTGATGTAGGTAATATATTAATTGATCGAGGATATCAAGTATTGCCCGAATATCCTGTTATCGGTTACAGGATAGATCTAGTTGTTCAGGGAGAAAATGCTCGATTGGCTGTTGAATGTGACGGAGATCAATATCACACACTTGAAAACTGGGAGGCTGATCAGATAAGAGAGAGACAATTACGTAGAGCTGGTTGGGAGTTTTGGAGAGTTAGCGGAAGTTCTTTTTATTGTTATAAAGAAAAAGCGTTAGATAGTTTATGGAAAAAATTAGAAGAACTTGGTATTAAGCCATTAATTTAAAAAATAATTATGAACCTACTGTCAAAGACAGATTACATGGTCTGGAAAGAATGTCCACATAACGCATGGATGAAAAAGTGGAAACCAGATATTTATTATGCTTTACCATTATCCGAATTTGATAAAAATTTAATTACTTCTGGAAATCAGGTTGAAGAAAAAGCTCGTGAATTTTTTGGTGAAGGTATCTTAATAGAAGGTAGAGACGAACAGTCTTTAAGCAAAACAAAAGAACTTTTGCAGAATAAAACTGGCATGCTTTTCCAAGCGTGTTTTTCTGACGGAACTTTATTCGCTGCTGTTGATATTTTAAGGCAAAGAGATAATGGAGATTTATCTATATATGAAGTAAAAGCTTCTAGCACATCTAAACAAGAAGAAGATTATGGGGAGGACGAAGAAATAGAGGCTGACACAATGGTTAATCTTAAAGATCTTAAGGCTGTTGCTAAGTATAAGAAGAAATTATTAAAAGATCCACATTTATTTGATCTTGCTTTTCAGGTTTATTTAGCTAGAAAGGTTGGGTATAAAGTATCAGAAGCATACCTTGTGAGATTAAATAAAGGATATATCAGAGGAGATATTTTAGATCTAAAAAAACTTTTTATTAAAGAAGAAGTCCTGTGGTTTATTGATGAAATTATGCCAGAGGTAGAGAAAGAAATAGAAGTTATGATAGAGAATCTTACTTCTACTAAGAAACCTGTTGGTCATTGTCGTTGTATTGATAACGGAAGATCTAAACACTGCACAACTTTTTGTGAGCATAACAGTGAGGTGCCTGAGTATAGTGTTCATGACATATCTCGTATTGGAAATAGTAAAGCAAAATTACATGAACTAATTGACTCAGGTATTTACGACATTTTAGATATTCCAGATGGTTTTGTCCTCAGTCCTAAAATGCAAAAACAAGTAATGGTTCATAAACGAGGAAAGGCTGAAATAGATCATATTTCCATAAAAGAAGAATTAGAAAAATTACAATTTCCTTTATACTTTTTAGACTATGAATCTTTCAACCCTGCTATTCCAAGATTCAAAGGGTATAAACCATATCAACAGATACCATTTCAATATTCTTTACATATATTAGAATCTGTAGATTCTGAACTCAAACACGAGGAATTTTTTTATGCGGGGAAAGAAGATCCAATGCCTTTATTAGTAGCAGATCTTAAAAAGAAAATTGGCACAAGTGGAAGTGTTATAGTGTGGAATCGTGTTTTTGAAGAATCACACATAAATAAACATATAGCAATAATGTTACCTGAATATGCAGACTTTATTTATAATGTGAATTCTAGAATCTTTGATTTAATGGCAATATTTTCTAAGCAGTTACATATACATCCTGATTTTCACGGAAGTGCTTCAATTAAAAAAGTATTACCTGTTTTATGTCCAGAACTTTCTTATAAAGAACTAGATATTGGAAACGGCTCAGAAGCCATGAATACTTGGAATATTATGGTTACTGGTGATATGTCTGAAGAGGAGAAAAAGGAAACAGAGAAAGCCATGTTAACATATTGCGGATTAGATACTTATGCTATGTATGCCATATGGAAACATTTATTTGATATCATTAAATAAATTTTTAATTTCTATAGTCTAAAAAACCTACTTAACTTAATAGTAGGTTTTTTAGTATGCTACTCGTGCTAGCTCTTGAAGGTGACCCTTCCGGGAATCTAACCTTCTCGAGAGGTGTAAAATCTCTCTAAAAGGCTATCCTTGACGAGTGCTCGAAATCGTTCTCTAATTTGTGACCCTACAGAGAATCGAACTCTGATTACCGCCTTGAGAAGGCGATGTCCTAACCGTTAGACGATAGGGCCATGGGTATAAATTACCAAAATATTATACTTTTTACAATATAGTTTATCTATTCTTCCATTCTTTATCCTGACGACAAAGAAGAGATTTTTTTAATTCTTTATGTTTCATTAATACTTCAACAATACGTTCCATACGAACGCCTTGTGATCCTTTTACTAGGATAATATCTCCATCTTTAATTAACGACTCTATGTCTTTAGAAGCAATCTTGGAATTATCAAAATATTTAACATTTTCTTTATTAAAACCACTATCTATAGCTCCTTCAGCAATAAACTTCGCTCTTGGTCCAACAACAACTAAAATATCAGTTACTTTTGAGATGTTTTCTCCGACTAAACGATGTTCTTCTTCGGTAAATTTACCAAGTTCAAGCATATCTCCCAAAATTGCAATTTTTCTTTTTCCTTTAATATCTTTGAAAACTTCAATAGCTGACATCATTGCAACTGGAGAAGAATTATAAGTATCGTCAATAATAAATGATTTATTAATTCCTTCAATAAGAGAAAGTCTCCCTGGTGGAGTAATATATTCACTTATAGCTTTTATCGATTCAAGCAAATCGCAACCAACTAAATGAGCACAAGCGATAGCTGATGTTGCTTGATTAATATTATGAAATCCAACAACATTTGGTAACATTACAGGGAAACTATTACCATCATAATCTAATTTAAAATTAATTCCCGAAGGAATTTTTAATTTATTTTCTTCTTTGTAAATATATGTTGGGTAAGAAGAACGGTAAGTAGAATTTTCACTTGAGCCAAAAGAAATAACTCTTGCTTCTGACTTTGAATGTAGCGCATAGACTTTTTCATCATCATGATTAAGAAGAAGAATTCCCTCTTTTTTCAAAGTATTTATCAATAAGCTTTTTTCTTCAATTATTTCTTCTACTCCATTGAAAAATTCCACGTGTACTGGTTTATCTGGAAAACGTGTAATAACAACAACATCCGTTTTAAGCCAAGGTAGAACATTTTTCTTTATATCACCTGGTTTTCCTACTCCAATTTCAAGAATTAAATATTCTGGATATTTATGTTTCTTGAAAATTAAGGAAAAACCATGAATAATATTTGAAAGCCAAGCGATGGGATCAGACCAACCATTAGGTACCCCTAACACTGTAAGAGGTAATCCTATTTCGCTGTTAAAACTTTTTTCACTTTTACGGACAGTTTTAAATTTAGATAAAACGGTAAAAATTGCATCTTTGGTTGAAGTCTTTCCTACAGAACCAGTTATTGCAATAATTTTAGGATTATATTTTTTAATAACCAATTTGGCTTGCCATGTTATTATTGGAATTATTATTTTTTTAAAAGTTTGCTTCATAAATTTCATCTATCTGGTGAGACATTATAATAATTTAAAATAAACTTAGTAATATTAACAAACGGTGGAATTAATGTCTGTGAAGCATATTTTACACCTTTTGGGTCTTTTATGAAAATAAAAACCAAAAATTGAGGGTCATAAGCTGGAAAATAACCAAAGAATGAATGTATATGTTTATCAGCGTAATAACCGCCACCACTTTCTTGAGCAATTTGAGCCGTACCAGTTTTTGAAGCTATACTATAATTATTAAATTTATATACTCCATTATCATAAGAATCAAACACATGAATAAGCATATTGGTTATTGTATCTGTCGTTTTTTCGCTTAATAGACCATTCTCTGTTACGGGATAATCTAATTTCTTAGATAAACCATTATCATACTTTATTTCTTTTACTAAATGAGGAGTAATCATTTTACCCCCATTAGCAAGTACTGAAAAAGCCCTAACTGCTTCCATAGGAGTAATTGCAATACCTTGTCCGAAAGAAGCATTAGCATATTCTATATTCCTTGGACTATCAATATTACTAATAAGCCCAGAAGTTTCATTTGGAAGATCAACTCCTGTTTTTTCTCCAATTCCATAAGATTTCATGTACTCACGAAAATTATCATGACCTAGCTTACTTTCAATAAAAACCATCCCTGTATTTAGAGATTCGTCAAGAACAGTCTGCATAGTTACTGTTCCACGACCTTTTTTATCAAAATTATTTATTGTTTTTTTGTCAACGACAACTGATCCGGCATCATAATAGGTTGTACTTGGAGTCACTACTCCGGTATCTATACCTGCTGCCATAACAAGTGGTTTAATAACTGAACCAAATTCAAAAACATTCTCAACAAGCGGATTTCGATAAACACCTGTGTTAGAGACATTTTTAAAATTATTCAAATCAAAATCTGGAAATCCTGCAATTGCATAAATTTCTCCATTTTGTGGATTAATAATTATTCCCCCAGCAGAATCAGCACTCCATTTCTCCATTGCAGAGGATAATTCTGATTCAAGAGTATATTGAACCACTGGTTCTATAGTAGTTATGACATCGCCTGTTGCTGTACTAGAAATAGTATTCTTTATATTTAAAAATACTTCAGCAAAGAAATTAACATAAGATTCATCTTTAGGTTTTGACAAAACTAAATCATAAGAACGTTCAAGCCCATATTGACCAATAAGGTCATCTCCTTTATAAGCTAAAAACCCCAAAGTGTGTGAAGCTAAACTATTCCCTGGATATGACCTCCAATTATCTTTAAAAACCGATATACCTTTTATTTTTAATTCTTCAATTTTATCAATTTGCTCTTTGGACAGACCTGTAGTAATTTCTTCATAAGGATCATCTATCTTTGAAGCTTTAGCTAAAAAAGATTCTTTACTAATAGTTAAATATGATTGGAGTTTATTATAATCATCTTCTGCATCAGTAATTTCTTTAGGAACCATTGCTAATTTAAAGCCATAAACAACTGTCGCAGCTGCAACTAATGAATCATCTTTTTTTGAAAAAAAGATTGTTCCTCGATCAAAAATATTACTAGACGGAGTTATATATTGTTTATCAGCACGACTAGCATAAGTATCTTTATTTATAATCTGAACAAAAAAAAGTCTACTTATGATAACTAGAGCAACTGCAAAAATACAAAATATTACAAATCTTATTCTCCATTGAAACGATGATGGCTTCATTAGCGAATAGCAACATGATTAATAGTATTACGTGATGCAAAAATGTTTTGATGCACATCAACAAAACCTAGAGACGAAGCATATTTTTTATCTATTTTATTTACACTATTTAAATATGCTAAATCTAAATTATTTACTCTGCTTGTAAGGTCAGATAGTGTACTTTCAAGAGATTTTCTAGCTATGACATTAAAAGTTATAGAACCAATAAGATAAATATATGCTAAAAATAAAATAGAGGTACCAATAATAAGAATCTTGAATAGTCTCTTTTGAACTTTTATATTTATTGCTATTTCACTTGTTATTATTTTTGCTTTTGTCATATTTTATTTGTTAGTTAACCTGATAATTTTTCTATAATCCTTAGTTTGGCACTCCGTGAACGAGAATTGATTTTTAATTCTTCCTTTGTTGGGATAATTGGTTTCTTTGTAATTACTTTTCCAATCCCCATCTTATCTATCTTAATAAAAGCTCTTTTGACTATCCTATCTTCCAAACTATGGAAAGTTATTATCGCCATTCTTCCTTCTTTATTCAGCCTATCAAAACCAGTTTTAATAATTTCTTCTAAGTTAATAAGTTCATTATTAGTTGCGATACGTAGAGCTTGGAAAGTTCTAGTTGCTGGATTTATTTTTGATTTTTTATAATATTTTCCACAAGCATTATTAACTATCTCAACTAAATCAAAAGTCGTTTTTATTTCTTTTTCTTTTCTAGCTTCAACAATTGCCTTAGCTATTTTTCTAGCATATCTTTCTTCTCCAAAACCATGAATGATATCCGACAGTGTTTCTTCCTCCCAAGTATTAACAATATCTTTAGCTGTAGTATCTTCCTCATTTGGATCTTTCTTCATCGTCATCAAAAGTGGTTCATTCTTTAAGAAAGAAAATCCCCTACCAGATTCTTCAAGTTGGAAAGAGCTAATTCCTAAATCAAGTAATATCTTGTCAGCTTTATGTATACCAGTTTCATCCAAGACTTCATCCATAGCAGTAAAACCAATTGTAAAAAAATCAACATTAGCAGTTTTACTATCTATTAACTTTTTAGTTCTAGCGATTGCATCTGAATCTAAATCTAAACCAATGATTTTTACATCCTTACCGAACTCTTTAATAATTTCAAGAGTATGCCCCCCTCCACCAAGTGTCCCATCAATAATAACATCGCCCTTTTTTATATTTAGACCATCAATTGCTTCTTTTTTTAGAACTGGAAAATGTGTTGCCATAATCTTAAAGGACTCCGCCTTGCCCCAATTTATCGGCTAATGTATCAGCTTGACCTTCAACGACTTTTTTGTAATTATTCCAAGCTTTTTCATTCCAAACTTCTACTCGGTTTTGAACTCCAATGACCATTACTTTTATTCCAAATGATGAACGAGTTTTTAAATTTTCTGGAATTAGTATCCTCCCATTAGAATCAACTGGGGTATTAACAGCTTGCCCAAACATAAATCTTGAAAAACTTCTATTATCTGTCGCAAGCATTGATGAATCAGATAATCTTTCTGAAATTTTTTGCCATTCCTTCTCAGTATAAATTGCTAAACAATTATCAAGACCAGGAGCAAGAATAACACTCTTCCCCATCTCTTTGCGGAATTTTATTGGTAATGACATTCTATTCTTGTCATCTAATGTGTGAGTATATTCGCCAATTAACATAAAATCTTATAGGATAAGGATAAATTATTAAATCCCACCTTATCCCACTTGGCTTTATTATACACCACTTTATCCCACAATACAAACAAATTCCCCCCACTTAAAAATGTGGATAACTATTAATTTTATCGTCAGCAAAATTCTTGCTATTTTAATAAAAATACTGTATAAAAATTAAAAAGAGTACAAATTTAAAAAAATGAAAAAATGAAAAAACAACAATCTCATGGTTATTACAAATACATGAGAAAAAAAAGAAGGGGTAAAGAGGTAGAATATAAAAGTGCCTCTTTCAAAAATCAGGCGGATCAGATACTGAAACACCTTGCTTTCTTATCCGAAGCAAGAAACACCCGAGATACAACATAATCTCGGGTTCTTTTTTTACAAGTATATCTATATTATTCCCTTGGTTTCATTATTGGGAAGAAAATTGTATCTCTCAAATTTTTCTGTTCCGTAAGAATAGCCACAAGTCTATCAATACCCATTCCAAAACCAGTCATTGGTGGCATACCGTGCTCCATTGCTGTCAAAAATTCTTCATCAATATCCATTGCTTCTTCATCTCCTCCCCTTTTTGCTTTAGTTTGAGCCATAAGAAGTTCTCTTTGAATAATTGGATTAACTAATTCAGCATATTGATTCGTAATTTCAGCTCCCGCAATAATAAGTTGAGCAACCTGAGCTGTCCCATCGTCATTTTGTTGAGCAAGAGGTTTTAAATCTCCAGGGAAATTCGTCACGAAAGTTGGATTAATAATTTTTGATCTGGAAGATTTTTTATAAATATAATCAAGCAAATTTCCTCTTCCAGCCTTTTTAGCTTCTTCTTCATCCATTCCCCATTTAATAGCAATATCTTTGGCTTCTTCTATAGAAATAGTTTTCACATCTACTCCAGCATTTTCCTTAAGGAGATCAACAAAAGAGGCTTTTGTCCACTCTCCATCAAAATTAACTAAGGTGGCATTTCCATCTTTATCATAGACAGTAAATTCAGTCTTACCAATAATATTTTTAGCTAAACCTTTTAATAATTCTTCGGTCCATTTAATATTTGTATCTAGTGTTTGATATGCGGCATACCACTCTATCATTGTAAACTCTTGAAGATGAGTTGGATCAGATCCTTCATTACGGAAATTTTTACCAATTTCATAAACCCTCTCATATCCACCAACCATAAGCTCTTTGTGGCTAAGTTCTAGGGCGATACGAAGAACCATTGGCATCTGATAATCATTATGATGAGTTTCAAAAACTTTTGCCATTGCTCCACCAGCTTGGTTTTGCAAAATTGGAGTTTCAATTTCTAAGAAATTTTTATCATCAAAAAACTTTCTGACTGCACTTATAATTTTTGCCCTCATTGCAAATCTACCATAAACATCTTTATCCATTAAAATATCTAAATACCTTTTCCTATATGTTTCTTCTATATCTTGAAGACCATGCCATTTATCGGGGAGAGGGAGAAGAGCTTTTGTTGCCATTTGCCATTCTTTAATTAAGATACTTTGCTCTCCTCTCGTAGTAACAAATAAAGTTCCCTTAACCCAAATAAAATCACCATTATCAACTGTGTTTACAAATAAATCAAAAACTTTTGAATCTAGCTCATCTTTTTTAAGAACTGCTTGAAAGCGTTCTCCTTCTGACTGGAGAACAATAAAAAGAATTGCTCCTTGCCCACGAACAATCATTACTCGTCCAATGGTAGATATACTCTGACCATTTAAAGTTTTAGTAATTCTATTAAAATTATTTTTAATTTCTTTGAGCGAGTGATCACAAGATACAGAAACTGGATAAGCTTTCATCCCAGCTTCTTCTAATAATTTTATTTTTTTAATTCTTGTGTCTCTTAATTTTTCTATTGACGCCATATACTCTATTGTATATCAATAAGGGTATATTTGACTAGTCCCTTAGGAGTTTGGATAGAAATATTATCCCCTTTGGCTTTACTAAATAAAGCATTCCCTAGAGGGGATTTGTTAGAAATTTTATTATTTAACATATCTGCTTCTTCATCCCCTACAATATGGTAAGTTATATCTTCTTTAGATCCTTCTTTCTTGACAATTACTGTAGTACCAATTTCAACTTTATTACTTGAATGTTTCTTTACCGCAACAGAGACTCTAAGAATCTCTTCTATTTGATTAATACGATCTTCTGTTTTCCCTTGTTCTTCTCTTGCTTGATGATATTCAGCATTTTCAGATAAATCACCTAGGGCACGAGCTTCTTCTAAAGCTTCAACTATTTCTTTACGTTTTACACTTTTTAAAAATTTAAGTTCTTCCTCTAGGGCTTTTTTCTTTTCTTCTGTTATATATTTTACTTCGTCCATAATAGAGTTAAAAACAAATTATGGTTACTATTTCATAACCATGATTTGCTAATTATTTATAATACACTTTATCCTCGTTACTTCCGCGACTATAGTATTAACGAAACTATTAGACAGAGATTCTACCAATTTAATTAAAATAAGTCAAAGTTCTGTAAAAACCCTTTCTAATTAAGGTATTCTGGAGTATAAGTTGCCATATAATCAATGATTTCACTCATAACGTGAGTGGCATTACCTGATGCTGTTTTAGGCCCACGCTCCATAACTAAGGCAAAAGAATATTTTGGATTCTCGTAAGGGAAAAACCCAATAATCCAAGAATTTGTATTTGTGTTTCCATACCCAACTTGAGCTGTTCCAGATTTTGCCGCAATAGTAACGGATGAAATATTTAAAGCTGTACAAGTACCACTAGTTACTGCCATTCTCATTCCTTCTTGGATAATTTTTATACTATCTTCTTCTATACTTTCAGTTGTTTTGTTTTTCTCTGTATCTTTATCTGAAGTTAGAATATGCGGAGTATAAAATGTTCCCATATTAGCAAGACCAGCAACCGCCTTCGCCATTTGTATAGGTGTGACTTGAAAACCATATTGTCCAATAGAAGTATTATAAGTATCACCAACACGCCAAATATCTCCTTTGAACATTTTAGCTTTCCATTCAGGTGTTGGAATTGTCCCATCTTGTTCCCCATTTAAATCAATTCCTGTTTTTTCTCCTATTCCAAATAATCTAGAATATTTATCAATATTTACTATTCCTAAACCATCTTGATCTTCAAAACCACCTCCAATTTCATAAAAATAAATGTCAGAAGATAATGAAATTGCGCTTTTCATATCTACATAGCCAAAAGAACCATGGTCCTTAAATACAGAATTTTGCTCTGGATAATATGGATTTGGGATACTTATAGATCCATTTGCTAATATCTTCTTTATAGGGGTAATAACATTTTCAACTAATGCTGCATAACCAATAAAAGGTTTAACAATTGACCCTGGAGTATAAAGCCCTGAAATCGAACGATTAAGGAAAACTTTTCTTTTATCTGAAAAATAATTTTTTATTTTTTGAGTATCACTTCCTTCAGATAAAACATTGCTATCATATTCTGGATAACTGGCCATTGCTAATATTTCTCCATTTGAAATATCCATAATAACCCCTGCACCCCCCATAAAACCTGTACTCTTCGCCATTTGAGTTATTGAGTTGTACATTTCACTCTGAATTCTAGAGTCTATTGAAAGAGTTAAATTATCTCCTGCCTTTGAAGGAAGTAGAATATTTTTTGATTGAATATTCCCCAATACATCAGTTTCTGTAATACGAACACCATTTATTCCTGTTAATTTATCATTATAGTAACTTTCTATTCCATCTTTCCCAATAAAGTCTTCTTGCCAATAATTCCCCGAAGAATCCTTAGCTGGCGAACTCACATAGCCAAGCAATAATCCAAAACCTGGTAAGAAAGTGTAAACCCTTTTAGGAGAAGATAATTTATTTATATCCGTTTTATCCCATTCATTCCATACAAGTAATACTCCATTGCGATCATATATGAGACCTCTATCAGCGAAAATTGGTTCTTTATTAAGAGTATTATTCTCACTTATTTTTAAATAAGTATCACCTTTAGTAATTTGTAAATTAACAATTCTTCCAATAAAAATACAAAATATGATAATAAAAAATAATCCAATAAAAAAGATAGCCTTTTTAGGTATTGGCTTTTCTAATCTACCTTCAAATTGTTGTGTATTAAAATCTGGTAGATTTTGCGAATCAAGAAATATTTCATCTGGATCAATATCTCTTTTTACTCTTTTGCGATTAATATGAAAACTCATTATTTTTTATATAAAAAAAGATTATTTTTAATTAATTGAATAATTAAGTAAGTCACAATAATAATTGTTCCAAAAAATATTGGGAAAGAAATTAAACAATTATTTATGTTTGCATATAAAGAATAATAAATTACTCCGGTAATAACAAATTCATAAAAATCATCAAAGATGAAGATTCCAATTAGAGCTAAAAGACCACTCACCCACCAGGGTAAGATAAAAGCAGATAAGATGAGGACTACATCAAAAATAACTCGCTTAATCATGCAAGCATTATACTTTAAAAAGCTTTTGTTGACAAATAAACTATCTATGTCGTATTTTACGATAAATGAAACGTATTACCCCAAAGGCTAATAGGAGAAGGACTCCATAGAAAACAACTTTATTATTAAAAATAAAAGAAAGAGCAGAAAGCGCAAAAACTTTTATATTAGCTAAAAATTTATTAAAAGAACTCTCTTCTGCTGTATCACTACTTTTGATAGTATTTAATTCTTCTTGAGCTTCTTCTTTTGCTGTATCTATTTTTTCAGAATTTTCACTCCTAATATTCTCTAAATTATTAAAACCTTCAGTTGTAGAAGAAATTATTTTCCCTGGAATAATTTCTTTAACTTGGGTTGATAATGTATCTGAAATACTCGTAGCTTCTCCGTTTTCATCCGTGATTGTAGAGTCAATCGATTCCCTGCTTTTAGAAGTTGTCGTTCTTTTAAGAATCAATGATTCACTATTACTACCAAAAGAAGACGAGGTTATCTTCGCTAAAATAACATGATCACCTGCCGTAACCTTCCAAGAGATAGATACGTCCTTTAATTCATTTGAACTTAGAGCAACATTCCTAGTACCTAAAACAGTATCATTATCATAGAATTCAACTTTTACCTTAATTGAATAGTCCTCTCCATTCCAAACAGCAGTATGTATATCAACAGTATCTCCTTCAGTTAATTCATCTTCTGAATACCATATCTGCCCAGGAATAAAACCAGAAACATCTGAGCTTTCAGCATAAACTTGTTGTCCTAAAATAAAAGAAATAAATATAAATAGATACGCAATATATTTTTTCATAATAATATATTTCTATTATAGCATTATTTATTATTACTCAATAGAAAATCAATTACTTTCACAGCTTCCCCTGCCCCCATTGAGACAGTAATATTTTTTCCTCCCATATTTTTAATTTTTTCTTCTAGGAAAGTTCCCGCCTCTTCAAAACTAGAAAATGCTTTTGCATTATTAGTATTTTTATTAATTTCATCCGCTAAAATCTTTTCAGAAATTGTTCCATCATCAACTTCACGTGCATAATAAATTGGTAAAATAAAAACTTCATCTGCGTCAGAAAAACTTTTAGCAAAGTCATTTAAAAGTAATTTTGTGCGACTAAATAAATGCGGTTGAAAGACTACTGATAAATACCAGCCATCTTTTTGTGGATATAACTCTCTGAAACCATTTAATGTTGCTTGTATTTCTGTTGGATGATGAGCATAATCATCATAAATAAGAACTCCGTTTGAGAGTTTCCCTTTATATTCAAATCTTTTCCATGCTCCCTGAAAATCTGAAACACTTCTCTTGGAATTTTCTTCAGAAATTCCTAGGAATGCGGCGGCGGCGGCGGCGGCGGCGGCATCTTTCTTATTATGCACCCCTGGAATCTTCAACTTTAAATTTTCATCAAAATAGTCTTGCCAATCAACAACTTTAGCATTTACTCCATCTACAACATCAGCAATATTTCTATCTTTTAAATTACAAATAATATACCCCCCAACAGGAACCCTCATCGCCATTTCGTGGAAAGCACTTTTAATATCTTCTATATCTTTATAATAATCTAAGTGGTCATTATCAATATTTGTAATGACTAAAATTTTTGGATTAATATTTAAAAATGACCTTCTGTATTCACAAGCTTCCACAACAAAGTATTCACTCTTACCTCCCCAATAATTACTTCGTTTACCATCTTTGTCTTTAAGTAATGAGCCAACAATAACTGTCGGGTCTTTATCATTATCTTTCAAAATTTTCGCAATCATACCCGTTGTTGTTGTCTTACCATGAGTACCACAAACAGCAATAGTATATTTATTACTACTTATAATTCCAAGCATTTCAGGATAAGACTTAATGATAAAATTATTTTGTGACTTTATTTTTTCAAACAAATCTTTATCATAAGTTTCAATCGCAACAGTATAAACAACAAGTTCTGTATCAACTGGTATATTCTCATAAGACTGCCCAATATTTATATTTATTCCTAAATTATTAAGTTCCTTTACAATTTCTCCTGCTTGCATATCTTGCCCAGTCACATTCTTCCCTTCCTCCTTCATCATTCTAGCGACTGCTGAAATTCCGATACCTCCGATACCTATAAAATGGACATTATTAATTTTTGATAAATCTAGTTCCATATTATTTTAACCCTTTTATTATTTTAACAAACAAATCATTTCTCTCATATTCATTATTAAACATTCCAAACGACGCGAAGGCTGGGGAAAATAAGATAATATCACCCTTTTTTGCACAAGCTAAGGATTTTTTCACTATCATTTTTAAATCTTTTCCTGCTTCATAATTGACCTTTATTTTATAATCTTTCAAAAGCCTATCCGTCCCTGTCCCAGGTATCATAACTAAATTTTTACAATTCTCATTTACTACTTTTACAAAATTATCAAGTGGAAGCTTTTTATCTGCTCCTCCACAAATCAAAATTATATTTCTTTTCCCTTTTTCTTTAAGTGCCTCTATTCCAGCAATAGTTGCTTCAGGGGTTGTTGCATTATTATCATTATAAATTTTTATTCCCTTGTAATTTCTTAATAATTCCATTCTTCCTTCTAGCCCCTTGAATTTAGAAATTATTTTTTTACTTTCAGATTCTGGAACACCTAAAATACTTGCAACCTCAACAGCACAAGCAAGATTTTCTCTTTGAAATTCCCCTGGAACAACAAAGCTCCAATCTTTTACATTCTTAGGATTTGCAACAATTAATTTACTCTTCGTATCACTATTCTTAATTAATTTTTTCATTCCAGGACGAATAATTAAATAATCATTTTTATTTTGATATTTAAAAATATTTGCCTTATCATCAAAATATTTCTTCATATTATCTTTGTAGTAATTCATATGATCGGGCATGAAAGAAGTAAAAACAGAGATGTTTGGCGAAATCTTTGAACCTCCAAAACCTTGTAACTGCCATGAATCAAGTTCACAAACCAAAATATCTCCTTTTTTGACTTTCTTAAGAAGTGGAAGAGTTGCAAGCCCACGAAGATTTCCACCAGGGTAAACTTTGCCGCCTAGTACTTCTTCGTTATCTTTCAGAATTTTATAGATTAAAGTAGTTGTCATACTCTTCCCTCGAGTACCAGTTACACCTATAACTTTTATTTTTGGTGCAGATTTTATAAATAAAGAAACATCCATCTCTACAGGAATATTATTCTTTTTTGCCTCTTTTATATAAATAGAATCAAGTGGCACACCGGCAGCTTTAATAACCATATCTCTCCCTTTGAAATCTTCTAATCTATGCTCACCTAAAACAAATTCAACTTTAGCCTCATGAAAGCTTTGCTTTTTTACGAGGTTTTCCAATGCTTTTACCGAAGTTGCGAGTTTCTCACGCGTTTTCAAATCAGTAACGATCAAATCCGTTCCGCATTCTGCCAAGAATTTAGTATAACCAAGACCTCTTCCTAGTATCCCTAACCCCATCACAGTAATTTTCTTTCCTTTAAATTGTTCTTTGTAATTTTGCATTTATCTCAAATATTTTCTTAATTCTTCCATATCATCAAAATGATGTTTTACTCCATTTATTTCTTGATAATTTTCATGGCCCTTACCTGCAATTAGGATAATATCGCCCCTTTTTGCAAGATTACAAGCTTTTTCTATCGCGATATGTCTGTCTACTATTATCTCAACTTTATCTAAAGCTTCAAGAGGCAAACCTTTCTGCATCTCATTTAATATATCTTCAGGCTTTTCCGTTCTAGGATTATCAGAAGTTAAAATAAGAATGTCACTCATATCATAACCAATACGTGCCATTATTGGGCGTTTAGATCTGTCCCTATCTCCCCCACACCCGACGATAGAGATAAGCTTTCCTTTTTCTTTTATCTCATTTGCTGTTTTTAGAACATTTTCTAATGCATCCGGAGTATGAGCATAATCAACTATACCAATAATTCCATCTTTTGATTTAACATATTGGAATCTGCCAGGAACTGCCTCTAAATCTTTTATTATTTCTTTTACCTTATTCTCATCTTGCCCAAGTAAAACTGCAGCCGCATATATACCCAAGATATTATACTGATTGAATTCACCTATCAATTTTGTTTCTAATCTTTCATTAAAATCCGTAGACTTCTTTAGACTAAGTGTGTACTTTTTAGCTAGAATATCAGAAAGCATATATTTTCCTCTCTCATCATCTATATTTGCGATAGCAAAACCAGTAGATGGAATCATCTGGAAGAATCCCTTTTTAGCCATTGCATAATTCTCTATTGTTTTATGATAATCTAAATGATCAAGAGTTAGATTTGTAAATATTCCACCTATAAAAGATAGACCATTCACCCTTTTCTCTGAAACAGAATGAGACGAGACTTCCATAAAACAATATTCACAACCATCATCTACCATATCTGCGAGCAACTTATTGAGAGTTATAGGGTCAGGGGTAGTACGTAATGCCTCAAAAGATTTATCATTTATTTTATTCACTACTGTCCCAATCATACCTGCCTTATACCCTAAATTCCTGAAAAGTTGATGGAGCAGTGTAGCAGTTGTTGTCTTACCATTTGTACCAGTTACACCCACAAGCTTCATTTTACGCGATGGATTATTATAAAAATTCGAAGCTATTAAACCCAGGGCATCATGAGTACTTTCTACTCTCACGTAAGTAACACCAGATTTATGATCATCTATGTCTTTTTCGTGAACGATAGTCCTCGCACCACTTTTTATGACTTCATCTATAAAATTATGCCCATCTAAAACATTACCAGTTATAGCTATAAATAAAGAATTTGATTCGATGATTCTTGAATCTAATGACACAGAAGAAACTGGATTATCTATATTCCCATGAATATTTTTAATTGTTATTCCTTCTAATAAATCATTAAGTATTTTCATAATTGGATTATTAATTATTATTTAATAAAATCTTCTACAATTTTTTTACATTCATCTATAGCTTTATCTAATTCTATATTCTCCACTACTTCATCAGCTATTTTTTCATAACCCATTTCTTCTTTTATTCTTTCTAATCTTAAATTTAAAGTCTCGATTGTTTCTGTTTTTCTAGTAAGTAATCTATCCTTAATAATTTCTATTGGCACTTTAATAAAAATAACTAAAGCTGATTTACCATATTGTTTTTTTAAATTTAATGCTCCTTTTACATCTATATCAAAAACTGGAATCTTACCTGAATTCTGAATTTTAAAAATCTCCTCTTTTAAAGTCCCATAAAAAGTACCATTATAAAATTCTTCCCATTCTAAAAAATCTCCATTTATAATTTTTTTTTTAAATTCATCTGGTTTTAAAAAATAATAATCAACACCATCTTTCTCATTATCTCTACACAAACGACTTGTGGCACTAATGGAAAAACTTAAGTTGGGAAAAATATCCAATATCGCATGAGCTATTGTCGTTTTCCCTGATCCAGAAGGAGCACAGAAAATAATCATTTTATCTGTCATATATATCTCATATTAACACAAAGATAGTCAAATAAAAACCCTTATGATATAGTTAAAAAATGAAAATTTTAGCAATTGAAACCTCTTGTGATGAAACAGCTATGGCTATAGTTGAGGTTAAAAATAAAGGCAAAAAGACTAATTTTAAAATATTAGCTAATGAAGTTTCGTCTCAAATAGAAATCCATAAAGAATATGGCGGAGTTTTTCCTGCACTTGCTAAAAGAGAACACATTAAAAACTTACCCTTCGTTTTTGATAAGGTTTTGAAAGAAGCAAAAATTAAAATAGAAGAAATAAATGCCATTGCAGTGACGACAGGTCCAGGACTCGAACCAGCACTCTGGACAGGAATTGTTTTTACAAAAGAATTAAATCGAAAATATAGAATTCCAATAATTCCAGTAAACCATATGGAGGGGCATATTTTCTCAACCTTCCCTAAAAAAGGAAAAACTTTCTCTGTAAAGAACGAAAAAGGTATGTTCCCATCTCTCACTCTACTTGTATCCGGTGGACACACAGAATTAGTCTTAATGAAAGATTTTATGAAATATAAAAAGATTGGAAGTACTCGTGATGATGCTGTCGGAGAAGCTTTCGACAAAGTAGCTCGTATGCTTTCACTCCCTTACCCTGGTGGACCAGAGATTTCAAGATTAGCTAGTATTGAACGGAAATGTGTTATTACAGGAAGCCTCGCGCAGGCCGACGGGCCGAGCGGGAGCAAAAAATCCAGTAGGATTTTATTGTGTGCTGACAGAAAGAATATATTGAGCGAGATATCTCTTCCCCGCCCGATGATTTATTCAAAAGATTATGATTTTTCTTTTTCCGGATTAAAAACTGCAGTTTTATATCTAATCCGTGATATCGGAGAATTAACAGAAGAATTAAAAAGAAAGATTGCTTGTGAATTTGAAAATGCTGCAATAGAAGTCCTTGTGCACAAAACAATCAAAGCTATAAAACAATATAAAATAAGAACTCTTATCGTCGGTGGTGGAGTTTCTGCAAACTCATACTTACAAGAAGAGATGAAAAAGAAAATTAAAAAAGAGAAATTAAAAACAAAAGTCTTCTTCCCTTCTCGTTCTCTTACTGGTGACAATGCCCTTATGATAGCAATCGCAGGGTTCTACCAATATAAAAATAAAAAATACGTAAAAAGCTACAAGAGTCTAAAACTCAAAGCCGACGGAAATATGAGCTTATAAAAGAAAAGAGCTCCCTGGAAAAAAATCGCGAGAGCTCAATTATATTTAGAAATCTATTCCTTTACAGGATTCAAAGATTTCTCCATGAACCCCTTTCTCATACAAAGAAAGATTAAACTCTTTCTTTGTCAAATCCAGAATCTGCTCTGGATTTTTACTTGCATCTACAGTCAGAGCTTCAGTCTCTACTGGTTCTTCAAGGGTTGCAAATTGACTATCTAACATTCCGGGCTTCATATAGTGCCCAGATCTATATTCCATACGAGTTTTGATTAACTCGTACTCTCCCTTGAGATAAACAAATTTTACCTCTGGACCAACGGCAAGTTGATCACGGTATTTTTGTTTTAAAGAGGAACAGGCCAGAACCCCAGATTGTCCTTTTCCCAAGGAGTCTCTGATAATATTAGCCAGGGTTTCAAGCCAACCCGCACGATCTTCATCGTTAAGAGGAATTCCACCTCTCATTTTTTCAACATTTTCTGATGGATGATAATCATCCCCATCATAAAATGGCCAACCTAAATCGTTGGCTAAGGCCCTACCGATGGTTGTCTTTCCACAACCAGAGACCCCCATCACAACAATAAATTTTTCCATAATAAAAAAAATTTAAAATTTTATTTTTTCCTGGCCTCTTCCACTATAGAAGCGTTACAGGTACTTTTTATTTTTTGAGATTTAATTTAAGGTTACAATATATATATATATCTGTCAAGCACAATATTTTATTTTTGAAAAATAAGGTTTAATATGCTATATTTTATATATGCAAGAGCCAAATATAGACCCAAAATTTTTAAAACCATACAATCCAAAAGAAACTGAGGATAAAATTTATAAACTTTGGATGGACAGTGGTTTCTTTAATCCTGACGTATGTATAGAAAAAGGGATTACCGATAAAAATGCTGAGACGTTTTCTATAGTTCTCCCCCCTCCAAATGTCACAGGGACACTGCACTTGGGTCACGCTGCTACTATTACCATCGAAGATATTATGGTTCGTTTTGCTCGTATGCAAGGCAAACGTACTCTTTGGCTCCCAGGTACAGATCACGCAGCAATAGCCACTCAGTCTAAGGTTGAGAAGATTTTAGAAAAAGAAGAAGGAAAAAGAAAGACTGACCTAGGCCGTGAAGAATTCTTAAAGAGAGTTGAAGCTTTCGCTCAAAATTCTCATGATACGATAATCAATCAAAGCAAAAAGATGGGTGCTTCACTTGACTGGTCACGAGAAGCATATACTCTAGATGCAAAAAGAAACTTGGCTGTACGTACTGCATTTAAGAAAATGTATGACGATGGACTTATATATCGTGGACATAGAATTGTTAACTGGGATCCTAAGGGTCAGACAGTTATTTCTGATGATGAGATAGTGTACGAGGAAAGAAAAGCAAAAATGTATACATTCAAATACAGTAAAGACTTCCCTATTTCTATTTCTACTACTCGTCCTGAGACAAAGCTTGGGGACACAGCTGTAGCTGTCCACCCAGAAGATCCACGTTACAAAGAATTTGTTAGCAAAACATTTACAGTTGAAAATTTCTGTGGAGAAAAACTTGAAATAAAAATTATTGCTGATTCGTCTGTTGAAAAAGATTTCGGAACAGGAGCACTTGGCGTGACCCCAGCACATAGCCACATAGACGGAGACATGGCAGCGAGACACAATTTGCCAACCAGGCAAGTTATCAATGAATATGCAAAGATGACGGTTGGTAATGAGAGTATCATTGGAAAGAAAACAACAGAAGCAAGAGTGGCTGTTGTGGAATGGCTTAAAAATGAAGGTTTGCTAGAAAAAGAAGAAGAAGTCACTCAGAATGTTTCAACAGCAGAAAGAACTGGTGGAATAATAGAGCCATTGCCTAAGCTTCAATGGTTCATAAATGTAAATAAGCCGATTAAAGAAAGAGACAATAAAACTCTCAAAGAATTAATGCTTGGAGTAGTTAAAGAGAAGGAAATAGATATTATTCCCGAAAGATTTGAAAGAGTTTATTGCAACTGGATAGAAAACCTAAGAGATTGGTGTATTTCTCGCCAAATATGGTACGGGCACCGAATACCTGTCTGGTATAAAGAAGAAGAAATTTATTGTGGAGTAGAAGCCCCAAGTGGTGAAGGATGGGAACAAGACCCAGACACACTAGACACTTGGTTCTCTTCTGGGCTCTGGACATTCTCAACAATGGGTTGGCCAGATATAAATAATCCGGATTTTAAAATATATAGACATACGAATGTACTTGAAACAGCTTATGATATCATCTTCTTCTGGGTTGCTAGAATGATACTCATGACTACATATATACTAGGAGAAGTTCCTTTTAAGACAGTTTACATGCACGGGCTTGTCCGTGACGCCCAGGGCAGAAAGATGAGTAAATCTCTCGGTAACGTTATCGACCCTCTAGATGTATCTGAAAAATATGGAGCAGATGCTGTTCGTATGTCACTCATTATCGGTACAGGCCCTGGAAACGATAGTAAAATGTCTGAAGATAAAATTCGTGCTTATAAGAATTATGCAAATAAACTTTGGAATATTTCTAGGTTTGTCTTTTCTTCTTGTGGAAACATAAAGTTAGATGAAGATTTTAATAATTATACAGATGAAGATAAAAAGCTTATTGAGGAACAAGATGAAATAATTAAAGATATTACTAAAGATATGGATACTTTCCGTTTCTATATGGCTGGTGAAAAAATTTATCAATATACTTGGTCTAGATTCGCTGATGTTCTTATAGAAGAAAGTAAACCAATAATTTTAAATGAGACACCTGAAGAAAAATTATCTAAGCAACAATTCCTCCTTCATACACTTGAAAAAATATTGAAAATCCTTCATCCTTTTATGCCTTTTGTTACTGAAGAAATCTGGGGTTCTTTTCCTAAAGATAATAAAAATTTATTATTAGTTGAGAAATGGCCAATATAATATAAAATGGACATAATATTATCAGAACCAAAAACTTTTTTATTTGCTCTTGCTGGCGGGCTTATCCCAGCAGTTTTCTGGTTGTGGTTTTGGCTTAAAGAAGAAGACGCTGATGAACCAGAGCCATTAGGTCTTATTGTTATTGCCTTTATCTTAGGTGGATTAATTGTCTTCCCTGCTATTTGGCTTGAAAAATATTCTTTAAACTTTATAACAAATAGTGCGACAAAAATTATCGTCTGGGCAGTTATTGAAGAAATACTTAAATTTGTTGGGATAATACTTTTAATTCATAAAAATAAAAATGTTGATACCCCAATTGATTACCCTATGTATTTTATTGCCTTAGCCCTTGGTTTTGCTGCTTTTGAAAATATTCTTTATTTACTAAATTTATTCAATGTAGATGGAACTGTTGTCGGGCTACTCACTGGTAATATGAGGTTCTTAGGCTCTACTTTGCTTCATGCAGTAGCTAGCTCAATGATTGGGAGTGCTCTAGGACTAGCATTTTACCTTAAAAAAAATCGTGGGAGATATCTTATTTTGGGGATAATCTGCGCAATCACCTTGCATAGTATTTTTAATTTTTTTATAATGAAAGATAACGGGGTTAACTTTATATCAGTTTTTGGTTTTCTATGGGTCGTCACAATTATTAATATTCTTATGTTTGAAAAGTTAAAACGTATGGGCAAACACTTGCCTGCTACAACATAATTTATGAAAAAGAAATCATTTTTAGAACGTCTTACTGGAGGTATTAAAGTAGATGAGGGAGATGAGTCAGAAGAAAGAGATTTTCTCTCAGATGAACCAATTAAAAAAACCTCTATAAGTAAAAAATCCGATAAGGAAGAAGAAATAGAAAGAGAATTAGTCCCTGAAGAAGAAATGGACGCAGAATTGACTATTGATTTATATCAAACAGGAACAGATATAATAGTTCAAACAATGATTGCTGGTGTTCAACCAGAGAATCTTTCCATAACTATTACTCGTGATAGTATCACAGTCCGTGGAAAACGTGAGGAAAATCAATCAATCAGTACAGATGACTATTTTGTTCAAGAATTATATTGGGGTTCATTTTCAAGAACTATTTCCCTCCCCGAAGAAATAAATCCAGAAGAAGCTGAAGCAATAGAAAAACACGGTCTTCTTATTATCAAACTTCCTAAGATAGATAAAAATAGAGAAACCAGACTTAAAGTTAAATCAATATAAATAACAAAAACCCCTTATGGGGGTTTTTCTTGTGCCGAGACCTAGGGTCAGCTATTACATAGAAATATCTTTCAAAATGCCAAATTAAGAATTAGTTTTATAAATTTATTTTTTTTCTTTGTTCTTTAAATGAATCATCAAACAACTCATAATAATCTGCATAAATATATTTTTGGGCATAATTAGTTTTTCCTATTGGTTCAAGAATTTTTAACTTTTCTAATCTATTTATAACATTATAAGCTCCTTGCGAAGTAAATCCTGTCCATTTCATAATTTCAGCTACTCCAACTATTGGCTGACTGAATAACTTTCTAACGATTTCTAATGTAGACCCTGCTGACTTCTTACCAAGTTTTTGTATTTTAGCAAAATTACGATCACGTAATGCAGTTACCTTTGTACATGTTTCAATAGAAGAATTAGCAATTTCTATCACACCATCAAGAAAAAATTCTAGCCATCCATCTATATTTGAATCCTCATCATGATAATTTTGTAATTTCTGATAATATAATTTTTGATATTTTTTAAAGTAACTTGAAAGATAAAGAACAGGCTCTTCGAGTAATCCAATATGATAAATATACATAGCAACAAGCATTCTGCCTGTTCTGCCATTACCATCAGTAAATGGATGTATAGTCTCAAATTGGGCATGTATAAGCCCAGTCTTTATGAGAGAAGGATAATCATCTTTTGAATTTATAAATCCTTCTAAATCATCAAGATTTTTGTGCATATCATTAACTGCAGGAGGAACAAAAGAAGCATCAAATGGAGTCCTTCCACCAATCCAATTTTGAGAATTGCGAAATTCCCCAGGGTAAGCATGCTGAGTTGATCGTGCATCAACCATAAGTTTCTCATGAAGCTCTCTTATAAATCTCAAAGAAAATGGAAAATCTTTAATTCTATCTATTCCATAGTTCGCTGATTTTATATAATGTTCAATATCATCTACATCTTTATTTTTTCTTTCACTCTCTTCTGTTACTGGAGCCGACACGGCATCTTGCATTGTTGCTTTAGTTCCTTCTATCTGGCTTGAATATGTTGCATCTTTTACAACGAACATAAAAGTAAAATAATCTTTATCGGGTAAAAGTCTAGTAATGCCATCAAGTTTACCAATAAGTCGAATTGCTTCTTCATGTTTTTTGTATAATTTAGGACTAATAGAAAAGCCTTCCTTAGGAGGAAAATCAAAAGGAGTAAAAGTCTCATATCCTTCTTTTTGCTTTATATATCTACCTATTTTGGGATTGTTGATATTAATATTCATAATATCAACATTTTAGCACTTTTTGTTGATATTCACAAATAAGATATCAACTAGCTTAGCTATTATATTTTCTTGTGCCGAGACCCAGGGTCGAACTGGGGACCTATCCCTCTTCAGGGGAGCGCTCTACCAACTGAGCTATCTCGGCATAATTTACTTTTTAATCATATTTTCAACATCAGAAAAACTTATTCCATAAACACTGAACAATTGATCAAACATTGGCTGAATAAAATAAAATGTACCTAGGGCAATTCCTATTACAATAACCCATTTAAGAATACTAGAAATACGATTCCATTTATGGGCATTATAAAGCTTCTTAAGCATTTCGTTATTTTCTTTATTTAAAACTAAATCCTCTCTTAAAAGCTTTTCTATTTCTGGGTCCATTAAAATAACTTTATCATATTTCACCTAAAAACAAAAGTGCCCTCGACACGAATCGAACGTACATCTATCCCTTAGGACGGGACTGTTCTATCCATTGAACTACGAGGGCAAAAATTTAAAGCGTTTAAGCCACTGTAATCAGCAGTCCAATAGCAGAGAGTTTTTGAATTAAAATTTCTCAGCGGTTGGACCGCCACAGGCGGTACAACCGCCTCAAAATTTTATAGTTTTTTATTCTTTAATCCTTAATAGCTCCATAATTTTTGGTTTATCAAAACCAACAACTAAATTATTATCTATAAGAATAACAGGAACACCCATTTGTCCACTAGTTTCTAACATTTCTTTCCTTTTTTCAAGATTCGTTGAAACATCAAAGTCTTCAAATGCAATACTGTGAGATATTAAGAAATCTTTTGCCATATGACAAAAATGACATGTTGGCGTACTATATATTGTTACTTTACTCATAAAATTTTAAAAAATTAACTAATAATAAATGTATTGTTAGTATAGCATATAGGTCAAATATATCACTCTTGACATTTGTGCGGGTAGCGAGAATCGGACTCGCGTCTCAACCTTGGGAAGGTCGCATGCTACCACTATACCATACCCGCATTTTATTTAAATAAATTTTTTAACCAATTCCAAAAACTATGGTTATCTTTATCTTTCATCTCGGAACTTTGATTCCTGTCTTCATCTACAATCACGACCATTTTTTCTCCTGGTTTAGCAACTTGATATTTTTCTCTAATTACTTCTTCTTGTCCCTCTTCTGTTTTTAGTTTAGCGATATTTTCATTAAGAGTAACTTCTTTTTCTTTTAAATCATTTATTTCATTTAGAATAAGTTCTTTTTTATAAGAAGTATCTCTTTCTTTGTTAATTAAACTAATAATATTATAACCAAACAAAATGAAGAAGCAGAAGAGTAAAAATAAGACAATGGGGGAATGCCAAAACTTATAACTATTTTTCTTGAATCTTATCATAATTAGTGATAATATTATATCATGAATTTTAATGCAAAAAATAAGAAAAAAATGGAAAAGGCTTTTTCTGTCGTAGCAATACTTGTCATTATAAGTATGATATTGCTATATATTCCAGGAATTCTTAGACTTATTAAATAAATTATTTATCGTCTCCCCTCATCATCTTAAGAAAAACTTCGTGAGAAATGTTAACTTTGGCATTTTCTTGCATTTTCTTTTTGCCACGCTTCTGCTTTTCAAGAAGCTTTTTTTTACGACTTACATCTCCTCCCCCAACAACCTTACTTCCATGCATTAAAACATCTTTTCTAAAAGCAGAAACCGCTTCAGAAGAAATAATTCTACCCAAAGCTTTAGCTTGAATTTTAAAAGCAAATTGTTGTCTTGGAATTATCTTCTGTAATTTTTCAACTTGAGCTTTAGCTTCATCATTAACTCTTCTACGAGCAACAACACGACAAAAAGCTGGCATCGTCTCCCCTGCAATGAGAATATCCATTCGGACAACATCAGCTTCTCTATAATCACTAAGCTCATAAGATATTGAGGCATAGCCAGAAGTAATGCTTTTCAAATCATCAAAGAAATTCCTCATTAATTCACGAAGTGGCATTTCTAAATTAATTGAAGTTCTATTATCGCCAAAATTATCTGTATTATTAACGACCCCCTCATGCTCATAGAGAAAAGGCATTAAAACACTAGTGTAATATGAGGGGGTAATAATCTTGACTTTGACCCATGGTTCAAAAATTTTTTCAATATTTCCATCATCAGGGAAAAGATGTGGTGAATATATTATTTCATCTTTACCATTACATAAAGTAACTTTATAAGTTATTGAGGGCATTGTTATAATAAGATCTAAACTAAATTCTCTAGTTAACCTTTCAGCAATTATCTCTAAATGAAGCATACCTAAGAACCCACAGCGAAATCCCCTACCTAAAGAGCCCGAAGCCTCCTCCTCGTAAGAAAAAGACGAGTCAGATAAACGTAAGCGACCTAAGGCTTGTTTTAAATTAGGAAAATCATCTTGACTCTCTGGATAAATAGAAGCCCAGACTACAGGCCGAGGATTCATATATCCAGAAAGAGCCTTCATCGGCTTTTTAAGATATGTAATTGTATCCCCTACAGAAGCAATACCTGGCTTTTTTATCCCTGTGACAATATAGCCAATCTCCCCTATACTTATTCTATCTTTAGGCTTTTCCTCTGGAGAAAATATTCCAACTTCAAGAGAAATAAATTTTTCATCTGAAACTGCAAAAATTAAAGAATCTCCTTTTTTAAATTCTCCATCTACAACTCTAACATAAACAATAACTCCTCGATGATTATCATATTTGAAATCAAAGACTAAGGCTCTCCCGCTAGTTTGAGTTAAATCATCTTTATCATAGGAAGGAGCTGGAATTCTCTCAATAATTTCAGTTAATAAATTAGAAACTCCTTCCCCTGTCCTTCCAGAAACAAGAAGAATACTTTCAGGGTCAATATCTAAAAGAAGAGCAACTTCCATTTTTACTTCATCCGTACGAGCAAGTGGTGAATCTATTTTTGAAATTACTGGAATAATAACTAGCCCTAAGTCACGAGCCATTCCAAGAGTTGTAAGAGTCTGGGCTTGGACACCTTGAGTAGCATCAACAAGTAAAATAGAGCCTTCAACAGCTTTTAATGCTCTAGAAACTTCATAAGAGAAATCTATATGCCCAGGAGTATCAATTAAATTTAAGGTATATTTTTTTCCAGCTAAATTATACTCCATGCGAACTGGTTGCATTTTAATAGTAATTCCACGTTCTCTTTCGAGTTCCATAGAATCCAAAACTTGTTCTTTCATTTTACGTTTCTCTATTGTCCCTGTAATTTCAAGCATTCTATCAGCTAAAGTACTTTTCCCGTGATCAATGTGAGCAATAATAGAAAAATTTCTAATTAATTTTATATCCGCCATATCAGCTTATATTATCAAAAAAAGCCTCAAAATAGAAGCTTTAAGAGAGTAGCTATAAATCAGGTTGCTCTGGGGCAATAATATTTTTATGCCAGAGTTTATTTTGAATAGCTTTAATTATATCTAATAATTCTCTATTCTTCATTAGTAATAAAATCATAATACCTAAAATTATACCAATGATTCCAGACAAAAATCCTTGCAAGAAAATTCCAACACCCGTATTTATATTAAATACTTTATCAAATAAATTAAGACATATATAAGTAACTATTCCCATAACAAAAGCTCCAATAGTACTTTCTATAAAGCAAGAAGAAATTCCCATATTGCGAACAGAAGAAAAATCTTTTTTGAATAAAAACCAAAGTAAGAAAATATTAAGAATTGATCCTAGGGCATAAGCAAGTGGTAAGGCCATCATAATAGTACCAGGAACTTCACTGACTCTTAGAAAATTTTCTAATCCAACTAAAATTGACGGGCTATGATTAAATAAAAAGATTAAACCCTCAGCAAAAACAATAACCATTGCGGATGAAAAAACATTTACAAAAAGAGGTTTTTTTGTACTACCAGAAGCATAATATCCACGAACAAATAAAAGAACAAGCCCCTGTGAGACAAGAGAAATAACAAATAAGGCTACAGCTGCCGCTGTTAAACGAGTATCAACCCAAGAAAACCCCTCAGAACCTAAAATTACACGAACAATTTGAGCTCTAAGTACAATCAACAAGGTCATTACTGGTAAAGACCAAAAAATTATTTGCCGTGCCGTTAAAACTATTTGTTTTATAAAATTATCTAAATCTTTAAGAGAAAAAGATTTCACTAATACAGGGAAGGCAGCAACTGAATAAGAAATACCAATAATTCCAACGGGAACAGATTGGAGATTATAAGCAAAGGTAAACAAAGAAATTGAACCAGGTTCAAATTTTGAAGCCATAGCTATTAAGAATATGAAGGCCAAGCTGTTGCAAGATAATGTTAAGGTTCTAGGGGCCGAGCTTTTAGCAACTTTAAACATTTCTTTCCAATCTATTTTAAAATTAAATTTTGGCAAGAAATTATGTTTAGCAACAACTGGAACCTGAATGAGAAAATGCATTAATGCTCCGAAAATAACACCTATACTTAAACCATATATTCCAACTTTTGGATATAAGACAATAACCCCGATAAGTATTCCAATGTTGTAAAAAACTGGAGAGAGAGAAAAGACAAGGAAGTTTTTAAACAATTGAGTAATTGTTCCAATAAGATTTGAAAGTCCAATAAGTATTGGTGAAAGTAGCATAATCCTACTTGTCGTAATAAGCAACTTAGTTTGATAGGCATCAAAGCCTGGAGCAATATAATGTACTAGATAAGGCATTAAAATTGAAATCAAAATGCTAGCAATAATCATGAATATAATATAAGCGCTAAAAACATTATTTATGAATATTTTTGCTTTTTCTTTAGTTTCATCAGCCTTAATTTTATTCATCAAGAAAGGCATTAAAACAGTTACCGAAGCAAGAGAAGCTATGGATAGGTAAAGAAAATCAGGTATTCTAAAAGCTGCATAGTAGACATCAAGAATTGGGCCTGCTCCAACTATATTAGCAAGCATTCTGTCTCTAATTAGACCTAGTATTTGTGATAAAAGAGTGAAACCACCAAGCAATAAAGCGGCTTCATTAACTCCCTTAAATTCTTTATTAAGAAATGAAAAAATACGATTCATCTAAGCAATAGTGATTACTGTTTTTCTTCAAGTGGTGGTTTTACATCAGTAATATCATCAGAATTATCAGAAGTCGTTGATGAAGAAGAACTAGAACTAATTGAGCTTATTGCATCTTTGATATTTTCATCATCTGGAAGAATTTTTGCTAGTATATTAAATTGTGTTAAGGCGTCATCTTTCCTTCCAACTTTTTTATAAGCTTGACCTAGGAAGTATCTAGCATTTAAGTAAGTATTATCTAAGATAACAGCTTTTTCAAAGGCACTAACTGAACCTTTATAGTCACTATTGTTATATTTGAGCAACCCAAGTCTGAAGAATACAGTTGCATCACTAGGAGCTAACTCTCCTGCTAATTCAGCTTGCTTAATAGCTTCTGTTAAATTACCTTCACTAGTTTCAATCTGAACTAAGAAGAATATTGCATCTATATAGTCTGGTTTTAATTCAAGAGCTTCTTTTATGTATTTTCTAGCTTCACTATTATCTTTATTATAATACTCAAGTGAGGCCTTCGCTAATGAAATTGATGGATTATTCGGTGAAAGTTGAGAAGCTTTATCGTAAGCGGCCATTGCACTTTCATAACTATTAGAAACAGATAGTGGAACAAGTGAAGTGTAAATATTACCTAGATTTGTATAATTTAAGTATTGCTTAGGATTTTGATTTACAGCTAAACTTGCTGCTTGTTGAGCATTATTTACTAACTGTTGAAGATTAGATTTTAGAACATCTTGAGAAATAGTTTTATCATTAACTAAGACATTTATCTCACTGATGTATAATTGTGATAATGAACGATAGTAATAATCATTTTTATCTAAGTTTATAGCCTTTAGGTACATACTTTCTGATTTAGATAATAATTCCATTGTACCGTCATTATTTAAACCTCTAGAGAAATACATTATTGAAGTAAACTTTTCTATATATACATAAGCTAGTGATGCAGATAAGACCATCAAAACAACTAGTCCAAGAATCGCGAAGAAAGTATTCCTTGGATCAGTTAAGAATGAAATTTTCTTAACGGAGATAGCCTGTTTGTGAACAAGAATACCTATTAACATTCCACTAGAAGCAAAGGCCAGCATAAGCATTATTACATTTGGAGTATGGAAGATAATAGTTATCCAAGAATAAATAGAGACCATTAAAATGGTAATGATAAAGTAACTTGAGCTAGAACTTTGCATCGCTACACGTATTGATTGAATTCCTCTAACAAAGTAAATTGCCAAGAACCAAATTATTGTAACAATTCCTAGCAAACCTGTCGTTACGGCAAAAGTTGCTAATAAGCTATAGCCTGTAGAGAAATCAGTATTCCAGAAAATTGTTTGGGCAATATCTTTTGGTTGCCATAGAGCCCAGTCAATATTAAAGGTATTTGGGCCAGTTCCGAGAACCGGATTATGCTTAAATGAATTCCATGCAATCTTTGAAGTTGTAACAATTGAAGGTCTTACATCTGTGTTATTTAGAGTTACATAATTTGACAAAAAACTACCGAATAAATTATTACCAATAAGTGAAGCTAGAGCGATAAAAAGAATAATGAGAGAAATAAAAGGAATTCCCTTTTTACTGACACCCCCTTCTTCTTCAGGAGCCTTATTTATAGGTGAATGTTGCAAAGAAACACTGTAAACAAAAACAATTAAGGCAAATAGACCGACAAGTATCCAAACTAATGAGACATTAGTTATTATGAGCATAATAGTACCAAGAGCTAATAAAACATATTGGATAACCCTTGAAACTGTTTTTGTTTTTACTAACTCAAGCGTAAATAGAGACAAAAGAACAACTAACCCAATCACAAAAGCAAAACTATTCCAAGAACCAATTAAATTACCGTAAGAAACACCACTTAATGAACCTGGTAAAATCTTACTGAAACCAATAAACATATTTATGAGTTGGAAAAATAAAACTACGATACCAGAAATAAACAAAGCATTAATGAAATACCATAATCTTTTCTCTGATTGAAAATAAATTGAAGATAAGAAAAAGATAATAAAAAGAACTAACATTGAACCAAATGTCCCAATTTCAAAACCACTCCCGAATAGAGATACATAGAAAGATGAAGAGAAGAATGATGAAAATAAGAAAATAACTGGAATCGCTGCCGCAAATAAAATTAGTTTATCTTTAGGAATAACAAACTTTCCATCGCCTAGTCTTGCTATTAACCAGAAAAATAGTGAGAGCGTTGCACCTATTGACAAGAGAAAACCTTTACTTGCTTCAAGACTAACTGGGCTGTACGGCATAAAGAAGAATATACAGGCAAATAAAGTAAATAAAAGTATAATGAACGACAATTTGTTAAAAAATTCAACTCTTTTTGATTCCATTTTTTTAAATAAATAATTAATAATACTGCTTTATTATACAAAATAAATGTAAATAAAACTATATGACTATGTTTATAACCCTATTAGGAACATATATAATTTTTTTGATATCTTTATCTACAATCCATTTTA